>Ga0134127_10000146_pt1 | contig 85102 bp, 77 predicted proteins | sample KB31753_FD_96459 | JGI IMG/M metagenome (GOLD analysis project Ga0134127, IMG submission 96459) | Terrestrial soil microbial communities with excess Nitrogen fertilizer from Kellogg Biological Station, Michigan, USA - KB3-175-3 | ecosystem: Environmental > Terrestrial > Soil > Unclassified ... | reverse complement strand
GAAGGACTTCGATGCACAGCGGAAAACTGCCTTTTTTAAGCCCCTCTCCCTTGGAGAGGGGTTTGGGGTGAGGCGAACGCGGTGCCAAGCGCAAATACTAATTCCTTAAGTAAACGACATTGAGACACCAATGACTAAGTACCTTTTGCCTTTCGCCTTCTTCGTCCGCCATAGCTTCAGCGACGGCGGATCACCTGCCCGTTTAAAACTGGTCTCATTGTTTCTCATTCTGTTTTTACCTCTTTTCACAAGGGCTGCTTCCATACTTATCCCAATGGACGATACTCAAAAAGATCATTTGAAATCGTATGGCGTTGCCTTTTGGGTACTGACTGCCGGCAAAGAAGTTGACTGGCTGCTCAATTATCGCGGCGGCAGCTTTATGACGAATTACGAAAAACGGATTGAAAATGAGTGCAGGATACGGGGCATCACTTATGAAGTTATAGCAGACGCCAAGACCGCTGAAATATTAAATGAAATCGGCGATCCATCGGTGAACATGGATTTTGTAAAACTTGAAAAAGCGCCGAAAATAGCGGTTTACGCCCCCAAAAACAGGTTTGTTGATGTGGATGATGCGGTTATTATCGTGTTGAAATATGCTGAAATACCTTTTGATATCATTTATGATGATGAAATTTTAAAGGGCGATCTTGCCAAATACGACTGGCTGCACCTGCACCACGAAGATTTTACCGGGCAATACAGTAAAACTATGCGCAGGACCGGGAACCAGTTATCATTTGCTGAGGACAAAAAAATACAGGAAGCAACGGCGCGGATGCATGGCTTTCAAAAAGTATCAAAAATGAAGCTGACAGTTGCCAGGCTGATCCGCGATTATTGCGCGGGCGGCGGTTTTTTGTTTGCCATGTGCTCCGGCGCCGACAGTTTCGACATCGCGCTGGCAGCGGGAAACACCGATATTTGCGACGCGGCTTATGACGGGGATTCTGCCGACCCGGCCGCGCAATCCAAATTGGATTTTAGCCAAACACTTGCTTTTCAAAATTTCCAGGTTGATGTGAATCCTTTTTCGCATCGTTTCAGCGATATTGACGTGGGCCGCAACAGGCATATTTCGCCATCGGAGGACTTTTTTACCTTATTTGATTTTTCGGCAAAATGGGATGTAGTGCCCAGTATGTTAACACAGGACCATGACCGGGTAATAAAAGGTTTCCGTGGGTTGGCTACTGCTTTTAATATCAGCAAGCTTAAGCCGGGTGTTACCATTATGGGCGAAATGAAAAGCAATAACGAGGCCCGTTACATACACGGCGAATACGGCAAAGGCCAATGGACTTTTTACGGCGGCCACGACCCGGAAGGCTACCTGCATAACAATGGCGACACGCCAACCGATCTATCATTACATCCCAATTCGCCCGGTTACAGGCTCATCTTAAATAATGTGCTTTTCCCGGCGGCAAGGAGGAAGAAGCTGAAGACCTGAGCATCGGTGTACTTGTGCCGCTGCTTGCGTGTATTAATTTCATGAACCCGGGATAGCGTTTGGCCAAACCTAAAATATAGCACAAGTATTGCCAAGGTAGGAAAATGGTATCATCGGTTCCGCACTTATTATGCAGCAATGCGCACGTTTGCCGTTTCCATTCCCGAACTGATGTAAAAGCGCAAGTCGAAGCAAATCATTTCCGCGCGTTCTGCCGTTTTTTAATTGTTTTGGGACCTGCTTGATTGATAATCTGAAACTTATTTCTAACTTGAGGTTGCCTTTCAAATCTAAACAGATGAAGCGATTACTGATCTTTCCTATACTGTTATTGTTATTTGTAAAAACGAATGCGCAAAACGGCAAATGGATGTATTTGGCAGATAGCCGGGATATTACTTTAATGGTAGACACGCTGTCAAATGACATCCGGGAGACCAGCACTTACCACGGACGTAACCATGTTGTGCTGATATGGACAAAGTCCATCAATAAAAAGGGTGGTTTTGTTAGCTATATCACCTCCCGGTATGCCGTTGATACAACAAATAAGCAAATGCAAACGCTGTCAATTGCCACGTACCACGCCGATTCGCTGATCGTGTCAAAATCTTATGACGATCTGCCCTGGGAGGGTGTTATTCCAGAATCAAATAATGATGTTTTGATCCTGTTTTGCCGGGTCTTACATAATCAGCGATTGATGCATAAATTTATCTTGAATGCCCGATCGTACGATCTTAAATCGCCGCCGGACAAAAAGCCAAATTGAGACACTAAAATATTCAAAACGGTTGTCGGTTTCATTAAGCTTCGTTGGTCCGGATATAATATCCGGACTGCGTTAATTGCAGATTTGCATTTTGTATGGCCGTTAAAAACAAAAAAGTTTCAAGAGTTTTGACTTTGCTTGTAGCCGGAGCAGGACCCGAATCTATCACCTTTCGGGGCCCGGCGTTAATTATAAAACAACCAACTCACCCCAAACTTCAGCAGGTGATCCATTTGCGGGTAACGATTGATGGTATAAAATCCCTTGCTCAGCAGGCCCTGGTTGGCATAATCATACATCACAAAAAAGTTGGTGTGCTGCAGCGTTGCTTTCAGGAAAACCGTTGCAACCGGGAAGGACGAGAATGTTACATTCGGCCCGTTGTAAAACTGGCCAAGGCCCGGCGCATATGAGGGGGCAACGTATTCGGTGTTATAACGCACGTCCATCCCCACATTGGTATTCAGCACGTTAAAAAACAACGCTTTGTAATAAAGGCTGCTGTAATTGTAAACCTGCGGCGTGCGCAGCGTATTCTGGTAGTCTGATTTTTGGTATACGATATAATCGTCAAAATGCCAGTGGCGCCAGCTCAGGCTTTTGCCAAAACTCACCTGCAAAACATTAATGTCCGATGCCAGCTGGGTCGGTGTTGCATCAATACCACCGCTTTGCGCCTGGAAATACAGGTAGTCGCTTACCAGGAAGTATTGCACTTTCAAATCAACCCGCAAGGCATCGTTAATATAATTAAAGGATACGCTATTGGTTTTAGTGTTGCTGAAGGTGTTGTGAAAAATAAAGTGGTTGGATATCCAATCCGTATATACCAACGGCGGCGAGGCATTTTGCGAATATCCTTCCAAAACTATCCTGCCCACTTTGTCACTGCCGGCTACGGTTAGCCTGGCATCGTATAAAAAATTACCAAAATCACGTCCGGCGGCCACTTGTTGTACGTCACCCTCCAGTAATAGCCGGTCGCTTAACTTATAGCTCACCTTGCCTTTCAGGGTGATATCCTGGAACGACGTTCCCTGCTGCTTCACGCGCCCGTTTATCCGGCTGCCATACGGGTCGAGCACCGTATCCGCCACAAATTGCGTGTAGGAATAGATATCCTGCGTGAGGCCGACGTCCAGCTTTGCTTCATTCTTTGCAGCATCCAGGCTTTTACTCCGGAGATAGAAACTGTACGAAAAGGTATTTTCAAGATGGTGCACCGTGAGCGAGTCGCGGGCAAAGTTTGATTCGAAATAATAATCGGGGAATACGTGATAGACATCAACATCATTCTGGATAAAGTTATACTTTTTGGTATCGTAAAGCAGTGTGTAAGCCACCCGCTGGGTGGGTAATATGCTTGCATTTCCCTTTTCCTTTTTTGTGCTGTCAATCCTGCCAATAAAGTAAGTTTGTTTCAGGTACAGGCTGGTTCCTTTCCAGTTTTCGTAGGTATCCGGTAAACGTACCAACTCGGTAGTCTTATCCAGTGAGCCCACCTTAAATATAGAATCATTCTGTATCGATCCGGTAATCGGCGACTTCAGGTTGTTGTATATAATGTTGCCGAGCAAATTATAACGCTTATTTTTCGACTCGTACCAGGTAAAGCCGGCAATGTTGACGTTACTTACATTTTGCCCCAAAACAGCGTTACTGCTGTAAAAACCCCGCGAGCCTACAAAATTTAAATTGAACCCTACATTAAGCCTGGGGTTTATATTTTGGGCGTGCGTGGCCTTAAATATCTGCTCAGCATGGCCTCCGGTTACAAAATACAGGTCGGTAAAAGGCACACGGGCCCGGTAATAGTTAATATCCTGGGGGGTCAGCAGGTACGCATCCAATTCGTGCAGCCCCGGGTCGAAACCGATAGCGCGCGATGGGCTAAACAAAAGATCCCGTTCGGGCAGGCCTGTATTACCGAGGTATATCTTTGGATCGCGTGGCTGCAGCAAAGGGTTATAATTTTCAAAGTTGGTAAGGCCGGTATCCAGTGGCAGCAAGCGTGTGCTATCCTTCAACAACCTTTCATTGGTTATCCGGATAAACTTGGAACTAAAAATCACAGTATCCCTTTTGTGCTCCAGCTTTTTCCGCATGGAATCCAGCTGGGCATCGGCGCTTATGGGTTTAACAACCGCGGTATCATTATAATTATGCCTTCCCGGTGGCTGCCCGGGATAATTGGGGTTGTTGGGATTTGGATTATTGGGATAGTTTGGCACCTGCGCAAACGCGGCCTGGGCAACAACGCACATTAAAAGCAAAAGAAAATATTTTAACCTTTCGTGCATCACTTACCGGCTATCAGCTCTTTTAGTATCATCGTCATTTTTGGTTCAGCCTCATGCGCTACTTTCAGTATCTCCTCAAGCGAAACGGGCTGCAGCACATCATTAAAACCCTCGTCGGTTAATACCGATATCGCGAAAACCGGCAAACCCATGTGGTTGGCCACAATCACTTCAGGCACGGTGCTCATCCCAACCGCATCCCCGCCTATTACCCGTAAAAACCTGTATTCGGCCTTCGTTTCCAGGTTTGGGCCCGTTACCGCAACATAAACTCCCTTGTGGCAGGTAATATTGTTTGCTGCCGCGATCTTTAACGCTTTGTCGATCAGGTCGCGCCGGTAAGGCTGGCTCATATCCGGAAAACGCGGGCCAAGCTCATCCTCATTTCGGCCCAGCAGCGGGTTATCCGCCTGCAGGTTAATATGATCTTCGATCACCATCAGCCCACCCTTTTTAAATTCAGGGTTAAGCGAGCCGCTTGCGTTCGACACATACAGCGTTTTTATCCCCAGCATTTTCATCACCCTCACCGGGAAGGTGATCTGCTTCATGGTATAGCCTTCGTAATAATGCAGGCGCCCCTGCATGGCAACAACCTTAACGCCGGCAAGTTTGCCAAATATCAATTTACCCGAGTGAAATTCAAGTGTAGAGATGGGAAAATCAGGAATATTGCTATACATCAGCTGTTTTTCAACCTCTATCTCGTTCACCAGGCCGCCAAGGCCGGTGCCTAAAATAATGCCCGCCTCGGGCTCAAAATCGCCGATGCGGCTTTTAATGTATGCGGTAGTATGTTTTATGCTCTCTAACATAATCTGTTTTTAGCCCCTCTCCTTTGGAGAGGGGTTGGGGTGAGGCGAATACGGCGCTTATATCGAACCCACCTCAACATAGTCGGTAATGATCTGGTCGAAATCCTGCCCGCTGTCGCCTAAAAATTCAACCTTTATTGGCAGTGCAAAAACCGGCAGGTCGCCGCCGCCAGGCAACGCCCCGTTGAACCATGATTGTTGTAAACGCTGCGCATCCTTTTCTGTTGTGACAACCAGCTTTTTTTGTGCTTTGCAGGCCGAAAACTCAGCGGCAAGTTTAGCAATATTTTTCGGGGTAAAGGGGTGATGATCGGGATAATTGTAGTGGATGACGCGTGGCGTGAGGCCATTCAAGTATTGCAAAAGCGGTTTCGGGTTTGCAATGCCGGTTAGCAAAAAAATGGTGGTATCGCTGTCTATCGGTTCAACCGCTGTTCCGCCATTAAGACCCGCCAGTGGCTGATAAGCAATCCGGGTGTAAAATATTTTTTGATAAGGCAAGGGCTCAATCCTTTGTGCGGCGGCGTTTCTTTCCTCGTCCGACAAAATTTGCGGGCATTTGGTAACCACGATGAGCTGCGCCCGCCAGCGTCCGCTGAAAGGTTCGCGCAGGTTGCCCGCCGGTAATAGCAAGTGTGGCTCGCCAAGGCGGTTGTAGTCTAACAGCAAAATGCTCAGCCCGGGCTGAACTGCACGATGCTGAAAGGCATCGTCGAGCAAAATTAAGTCGTGATCCGGGAGCAGTTTTTGGATACCCACTACCCTCTTTTCGCACACGGCAACAGTTATGTCAGGAAATTTGGCTTTAAACTGGGCGGGTTCGTCACCGAGGTTAGTGGCAGTAGCAGTGGCAGCAGCACTTCGGTAGCCTTTGGTTTTGCGGCCGTATCCGCGGCTGAGGGTTGCGAGTTTATAGTGATCTTTTAATAAACGGATAAGATATTCGGTCATCGGACTTTTCCCTGCGCCGCCGACGTCGAGGTTACCCACGGAGATAATGGGCTTATCAAATGATTTGCTTTTGAACAGGCCCGCATCGTAGCAAAAATTGCGGATGACGACGATCAGCCCGTATAACAGCGAAAAAGGTAGTAAGAGCCAGCGCAGATAGTTCATAAGTTTAGATAAAGATAAGGGGAATTGAGCGCGTATAATTATCAGGAGAGTAAATCAGATCAATTCGATACCTGGTATAAATTGAAAATGCTTCCTATTTAATGTATAAATTGGTAATTCATGATAGAGCGCTGTAGCCGCAATAAGCGTATCCGCAATGCCTGGTCGCCTGCTCAATGTATATTTCTTAAAAATGTCTAAAAAAATATCAGTAATTTCTGGATTGAGCGGAATTTGAGTGTATTTATCCAATAGCGATTCGAGACGAGCAAAATCACTTTTATCTTTTGCACCAACCAAAAATTCAGCAGCGGTGACCGCGCTTATGTAAACTACGTTCGCGCCAATGCCATATATAGCCTTTTCAACTGACTGATTTCCACGATAAAGCTCTATCAGGATATTTGTATCGAAGATCACCATTTGGAAGGCCAAGCCTTAGCCCTTATTTCTTCTATAGTAGGAAAGTCTGGCGCTTCGCCGAAATGTTCCAGAAGTTCGTTTGCAGTTACTTTTTTCCCTGGAGGTAACGGATAGCGTTTTGACTTGTTTTGATTATCCAATTCTGAAATCATCACCTCAACTTTTTTACCATAAAATTCCTCTGGTATATCGATGCTATGATTTTTTTTGTCGGGAACTAAGGATTGTTTGTAAGTCATACCTAATACGCCTGGTGTGTTAAACAAATATAAATTATTTCAGTATAAATAACTAATGTGCAGAGGATAATGCCAGGGCAGACGCGTTAAAATTATTTAATATAAAATTGTCCGACTAGCTAAGCTGCTTAGTGGCAAAAGTTTAAATTACTGATTATCAATTAATTAATTTATATCCCCTTTAAACGGCGCAATTTTTACACGCTGATTATCAGCTACTTAGCGCGGCTTTAGCAGCCAATTATGTACAAATGTGTTGATAATGAGCATTTTTCATAACGTTCCGCATTGAAAAGCGGAACACTGAAACGTATCGCTGGCGCTCCCAGCCCCCTTATAGTTAAAATTGTGCTATAAATAGCCTGCGTTGTCTAATTAAACTCCACAGGCTTAATGCCGAAGCTCATTATTGATATCCCTTCGCCTGTAAATTAAACAACTCCGCGTAACGGCCATTTTTTGCCAGCAATTCTTTATGGGTTCCGGCTTCCAGCAAGGCGCCTTTGTCCAAAACCAGTATCCTGTCAGCTAATCTCGCAGTTGAAAAACGGTGCGAGATCAACACGGCTGATTTCCCTTTGGTCAATTCGGCAAAACGCTGAAAAACTTCGTACTCTGCCCTTGCGTCCAGGGCCGCGGTCGGTTCGTCAAGGATGAGTACCTGTGCATCCTTCATATAGGCTCGGGCAAGGGCCACTTTTTGCCATTCGCCGCCCGACAGTTCCACCCCATCGTTAAAACGACGGCCTAACGATTGTTGGTAACGGTCGGGAAATTTCTCAGCCAAAACATCAGCCAGGCTGTTGCGGGCCGCATTTTTGATCAGTGTTTCATTCTCAACTTCGCTGATGTTTCCCACGGCAATGTTTTGCGATAAGGTCATTTGGTAGCGCAGGTAATCCTGGAAAATGATGCCCAGGTTGAGCCTTAAGTCTTCAATAGCATATTCTTTCAGGTCGATACCGTCTAATAAAATGCGGCCCTCTGTCGGATCGTACAACCTGGCTAATAATTTAACCAGCGTGGTTTTGCCGGCGCCGTTTTCGCCCACTAGGGCAAGTTTCTCGCCGGGCGCCAAAGTGAAATTCAGGTTGCGGTTGGCCCAGGTAGTGGCGCCGCGATATTGAAAGCCCACATTTTCAAAAGTAAACCCCTGCTTGATAGGTTTTGGAAAAGGCAAAGGTTTGTCGGCCGGGCTGATCTTAGGTTTGATCTCAAAAAACTCCAGGAAATCATTTAAATAGATGGCTCCCTGCGATACCGTCGTAAAACGGGTGAGCATACTTTCCATCAGCGTACTTAACTGGCGGAATGAGCCTGCCAGGAAGGTAAGGCTACCAATGGTGATCATCCCATTAATGGTTTGGTAAATAATGTAGCCATAAGCGACATAATAGCCGATACTGCCCAGTACGGAAAAGAAAGTGCCCCAACCCGATCGCTTGACCGCAAGTTTACTATTATCGGCATAAAATTTATCCGACAGCGTTTTAAACCGGTTAATGACGAAATCGGACAAACCGAAAATCTTAACCTCCTTGGCTGTTTCATCACTGGCGCCCAGGTAGCGCAGGTAGTCCAGCTCGCGGCGCTCAGGCGTTTGGCTGCGGGTTAAAGCATAGTTCTGGCTGTTAAAATATGATTCCCCTAAAAATGAAGGGATGATGGCGATCAGCAACAGCAGGATGAGCCATGGATTAAACGCGATCAACCCGGCGATGAGGAAAGCCATCGAAATAACGTCCTGCACCTGGCTCATCACCTGTGAAAGCATGATGGTACGCCCAAGCGTCTGCTGCCGGGCCCGTTCCAGCTTATCATAAAAAACAGAATCTTCAAACTGGTCAAGGTCAAGCGTTGCCGCATGGCGCATGATGCGCATGGATGTGTAGTTGGAAAACAAGTCGCCAAGCAGGCTATCCATCAGGTTGATCATCCGGTTCAGGCCGTCCGTCAGTATAGCCAGCGCAAATTCAACGATCACCAGCTCCCACAAACGGTGCTGGTCGCCGCCCGGGCGGTGATAATACAATAGCGTTACCTGGTCGATGATCAGTTTACCAACATACAGCAAAGCCACCGGCATCGCCGAGCGGATGATGCGGAGCAGGAAACTGGTAAGGGTTTTACCCGGGCTGCTTTTCCAAACCAGTTTGAAAAATTCGGGCAGGTTTTTTAGTGCCGATAAGCGCTGTTTAAATGAAATATCTTTGGTGTTGATCGTGTTTCTCGTTTTGGCCATTAATGGGTCCTTCGTTCCTGGTAAACAACAAAGCTATGATTAATAATAGTTTGGGATTGACACAGTAGGGTAAAAAGGAGATATTCCCGAGATGCTGTATGGGCTTTTTTTGTCATCCTGAACGCAGTGAAAGATCTTCTAAATCATGCATTAGGACTTTGCAGGCGGTAATATCGCTTCAAGATCTTTCACTGCGTTCAGGATGACAAATGCAAATCCGAAATCGAAAATCCGACATCCGAAATTTTTATTTCAGTATTTCCGCCACCGGCAACAGCTTTTCATCTATCTGCCCATTCACCAGCGAAACATAGTAAGTATTGTTTTTATCATCAACGGATACCGACCTGATGTACTTTTCATTTTCAAAAACGATACCTGCTTTGTCATCAATGGCATAACCAGGGTTAAGCTTGCCCTTTACAATGTTGTCAAAATACAGCGGTCTGCGCAGTGGCTCGCTGTGGTAATGCGGGCAATGGCTGGTGGGGATAAATCCCAGGCCCTGTACGATGGATAAATCTTTCGGCCTCGAATCCGTCGTTCCACCCTGGAACCAGCATAGCGAGCCGGCACTGCCGCCGCAAAGCACTATCCCTTTATCGTAAGCCTTGCGCAATACGGTATCAATTCCCTGGGCTTTCCAGATAGCGATCATATTGAGCGTATTACCACCACCGACTACAATAGCATCCATGCTTAGCAATACCTCCTCGAATGTTTTAGGGCTGGTGTATGAAGCCACAAAAACATTTTGCACGTAAGGGCGCATGGGTAAATCTTCGCACGCTGCATACCAGTTTAATATAGCACTCGGGTTATCGCCTGACGCTGCCGGCATAAAGCATATCCTGGGATTTTCCTTTTTGGTTAGTTTGATAATATAGCGCAAGGTCTCCTTGCTATAACCGCCGCCGTAGGCAAAAATGGTCCGGGTTGGCGCTGTTTGGGTATTTCCCTGTGCGCCTGCTGCAATATAAGTGGCCATAAGTAAAACGATCAGACTGAATTTTTTCATTGCTGGATAAATCGGGCTTCAATTATACATTTTATACCGCATATTTTTGATGTAACAATAATAATCAGCTGCTATTTAATTAGATAATGCTTTGTAAATTGCTGATCGAACATAAACTATCCTCCTCATGAAACAGAAACTATTTATTGCCGTCTGCGCACTGATTTTTATTAGCGCCGCGTTTGCGGGGGCGCAGCCTGCCGGTAAAGGAAATATCGAATTTAAAATATCTTTCCCCGCCACAGCCGGCAAACAGCCGCTTACCGGGCGCATGTTCCTGGCCATCTCGCGCACGGATAACGTTCAACCGCGTTACCAGGTTGGCCGCTATGGCACACAGTTTTTTGGGGTCGATTTTGAAAACCTGCAACCATCTGAAGAGGTTACGATTGACGGAATGGTTTTGGGTTACCCGATAAACAATTTGAAGGATATCCCCCCGGGCGATTATTACGTACAGGCGGTTTTGAGTAAATACACCGAGTTTAAACGCTCGGACGGGCATACGTTATGGATGCATAACGACCAATGGGAGGGCCAGGACTGGCGCGTTTCGCCGGGTAATTTGTATAGCGCAGTGGTAAAGGTTTCTATCAACAAGGATCAACACCAATCGATAAAGCTCGAAACGGATAAGGTGATGCCGCCCATAAAAGTACCGGCGGATACCAAATGGGTTAAACGCATCAAGATAAAAAGTGAGTTGCTGAGCAAATTCTGGGGACAACCGATGTACATCGGGGCGACTATCCTGTTACCAAACGGATACGACGAAACACCCGGCAGGCACTACCCTACCATTTACCAGGAGGACCATTTTTCGCTCGATGCGCCTTTTTATTTTACAGACAACACGAATAACCCTTTTTACACCGACTGGACATCGAACGGTTTCCCGGCGTTTATTGCCATAAAGCTGCAACACCCCACCCCCTATTTTGACGATTCGTACGCTGTAAATACCGCCAACAACGGCCCCTATGGCGATGCGATACACCAGGAACTGATACCCGAAATTGAAAAACAATTCCGCTGTATACCGGAAGGTTGGGCACGTTTGTTAACAGGTGGCTCGACAGGTGGCTGGGAATCATTTGCCTTACAGGTGTTTTACCCTGATTTTTATGGCGGTACCTGGTCGTTATACCCTGATCCGCTCGACTTCAGGAATGTAGAAGGTATTAACATCTATGATGATAAAAACGCCTTTTATAAGCAGCACGAATGGTATAAAGTGCCCACGATAAACACCCGCGACCATGTCACCGGCGAGGCGAAGCTCACACAGCAACAGCGCAATACCATGGAACTTGTAAATGGCACCAAAGGCCGCTCGGGCGGACAGCTGGACATTTGGAGCGCCGTTTTTGGACCGGTAGGCGATGATGGATATTTTAAGCCGTTGTTTGACAAATCAACTGGCGTAATTGATACTTCGGTAGCCCGATATTGGAAAGAACATTACGACCTGCGTTATTACCTCGAAAAAAACTGGGCCACAGTCGGACCGAAACTGGTTGGCAAATTAAATATTTACTGCGGGCGTATGGACGATTTCTTCCTGAACTTTGGTGTATATGATATGGAAGATTTTTTGACCAAAACCACCAAGCCTTATTACGATGGCAGCTTTACCTACGGCGAGCGCGGCGGCCACGGCTGGCAGCCCTATTCGGACGGGCAATTGATCCGCGTTATGGCGGAGTATTTAAAGAAAAATCACAGTTGGTAAATGTCTGAACCTGAATTTATGGAATTGAGGAACTTTCAGAATATAAACTTCAGCGTTTTGTTAATTCTCAAAATTCCACAAATTCGGGTCCAGACGATTATTCCGCCTTCAAACTGTTCACCGGGTTCATCAAGGCTGCTTTTATCGCCTGAGAACTTACGGTCACCAGCGCAATAGCCATTGCCAGTACGCCGGCAAGAGCAAACATCCACCAGCTTAGGGGCACCTTGTAAGCAAATCCCTGGAGAAACCAATGGCTCATAAAGTACCACGATACCGGAGTTGCGATCACAAATGAAATGGCTACCAGTATTAAAAAGTCCTTCGACAACAGGCTTACCACGCCGGTCACACTGGAGCCCAGCACTTTGCGGATACCGATCTCCTTTCTGCGCTGCTCGGCGCTAAAAGCCGCCAGGCCAAACAAGCCCAGGCAGGAAATGACGATCGCCACTGAAGTGAATGAGTTGATAATATGGGAAATGGTGATCTCGCCTTCGTATTGTTTTTGCACCTCATCGTCAAGGAACGCGTATTGAAAGGGTACCGACGGCATATCCTTTGCCCAGATGGCGCTTATAGCGCTCAGTAAACGCCTGTAGTCGCTGCTTTTCACTGATACCGTCATGTTTGAAAAGTTAGCGGGATTATTGCTGTAAGCCAGCATAAAAGGATTCACATCACTATGCAGCGAGTTGTAGTTAAAATCCTTCATTATACCAGCAATGGTATAAGTAACGCCTGCGCCAAAAAACTTTGAATAAAGCTTTGCGCCGGGGGCGGTTTGTGTGTTAAGGCTAAGCCGTTTGGCGAACGCCTGGTTGATCAGCACTTTGTTCGAATCGCCGGGCATAAAATCGCGCCCGCTTGTCAGTTTAATACCGTTGGTTTTTACAAAATAACGGTCGCAGGTGATAATTTGTGCGTCGATAGCATGGGCCTGGTCGCCTCCGTCGGTGTACATGGGTAAATCGTTCATAGATACCTGACTAAAGTAGCTGTCGGCTTTAGTTACATCTTTAACCTCCGCCAGTTGTTTAAGGTCGTTGGCCAGCGCAGTCATCTTTTGCGTTGCGTCGCCTGTATAAAAGCTAAAAACAAGCTTTTGGTCTTTATCAAAACCCAAATCCTTTGTTTTGATGAAATTAAGCTGGCTGTAGATGATAATGATGCCGGTTATCATCACAATTGACAGCACGAACTGGAAAACGACCAGCGATTTGCGGATTCCTGCCGCCGAAATGCGGCTGGTAAAATTACCTTTTATCACCTTTATCGCCTCGAAATTAGCGAGATAAAACGCCGGGTAGCTGCCGGCAAGCAAGCCTGTTATCAGCACCAGCCCACCCAGCATCAGCCAAAGATGATAGTCGGCAAAATAGGCCAGTTTGATATTCGCGTTGGTAATATCATTCAAATACGGCAGTACGTAATACAGCAGCGGCAGCGCAATAACTACACCAGCAAAGGCAAGCAGGAACGATTCGCCTAAAAACTGTTTCATTAGGTCGTACTTGCCGGCACCTATCACCTTGCGCACGCCTACTTCCTTTGCGCGCCGGGATGCCCTGGCGGTGGAGAGATTCATGAAGTTAATGCAGGCGATCACCTGTATAAGTACTGCAATAACTACCAGGATAAGTAAAAATGATGGGTCAGTAGTTTGTGTTAAATCAAGCTCAAAGCCCGGTGTGGTGTGAATGTCGGCAACGCGCTGTAAATGTAATTGCTTTTGCATACCGATGGCCTTAAGCCGGTTGGCGCCGTATTTATTTAAAAATGCGGGGAGCTTTTTCTCAAGGGCAAGCGCGTTGGCGCCACGCTTCAGCTTTACATACGAGAACAGGAAGTTATTACCCCCCCACTCCGTTATGCCTGCTACAGCCGTGCCGGTTCGGCCGCTTTTCATGGCGATGAAAAGATTGCCCTCGATATGCGATTTGCCCAGGCTTTCGTCAATTACGCCGGTAACCTTAAAATCATGCTTGCCATACGCATCGTCAATATTTACCATTTTTCCTACCGCATCTTCCCGGCCAAATAACTTATCAGCAGTTGACTTAAGCAACACTACATCATAAGGCGCATCCAGCGCATGCTGCGCCCGCCCTTCAACAAATTGATAAGTGAAAATATTAAAGAAGGTGGAGTCGACATATAAAACGCCTGTTTCATAAAATGCCCGCTCTTTATAACGCAGCAAATGCTGTTTGGCGCCCACTATCTCGGTTTTCATTATGCGCGTGTAGTCCTCCACTTCGGGAAAATCGCGTTGCATGGCCGGCGCTATTGGCGGCGACGATGCCGCCGTATGGTGTACATCGCCTGTGAGCGAAAGGTTGGTGGTGACGCGGTAGATGTCCTTGGCATCACGGTGATGTTTGTCATAACTGTACTGCTGCTGCACATACAACAAAATGTACAGGCAGCAAAGCGTACCGGCGGCAAGCCCAAAAATGTTAATGAAGCTGAAAGATTTATTTTTCAGCAGGAAACGGAATGCTGTTTTTAAATAACTTTTTATCATGGTTCATTGGTTCATTAGTTCACTGGTTCATTGGTTGCCTAATCCTGAGTCGGCCACTGAAAACTGCCGACATTCTCTCACTCGCTTCTTAAACTATTTACCGGGTTTGACAACGCTGCCTTTATCGACTGGAAACCGATAGTAATAAAAGCAATAAATACGGCAGTTATGCCGGCAAGCGCTAAAACCCACCACTGTATATTTACACGATAGGCGAAATCCTGCAGCCACTTATTCATTAAATACCACCCTGCGGGCAATGCGATCAGTATCGCTATAAATACCAGTTTTATAAAATCAAAGGACAGCATGGCAGTAATGGCCGATACGCTTGCACCCAAAACCTTCCTGATGCCGATCTCCTTGGTACGCTGCTCGGCGGCATAAGCGGCCAATCCGAACAGGCCCAGGCAGGCGATTATTAAGGCAAGTGATGTAAACACTATAGATACAACGCCTGTACGCCGCTCTGTACGGTAGATCGCATCGAAATCCTGGTCCATAAACGAAAAATTCATCTGAACACCGGGTGATAATCCGCTCCATTTATTCCTGATCTGCGCTAGCAGCGCAGGGATATTCTTCGCATTCATCCGAACGCTTAAAGTATTGTTATTGTGGCCCATTACCAAAACCATCGGGCTTACTACATCGCGCAGGGAAGCAAAATTAAAGTCCCTGACTACCCCGATAATATGATATTGTTTCGAGTTTGATACCACCTGTTCGCCACCATTTGAGCGGTATAAGGTCTTGTTAACCGGGTTATCAAGACCTAAAAATTTAGCGGCAGCTTCATTAATAATAATGGCTGATGAATCCGTCAGATTTTCATTTGAAAAACTACGACCGGCGGCCATTTTCATATCCAGGGTTTTTATATAATCTGCATCCACTTCCCAGGTTTGCGGAAACATGGCCTCTTTTTGATCAAACGAAGCATCTTTAAAAAATATACTGGTATTTTTCCGACCAGCAGTCGGCAAATACCCGGTGAGCGTAGCATCGTCAACGCCGGGTATTTGCTTTACTTCTTTTTTGAAGGTTTGGGCCTGGCTGCCCAACTCAAATGCATTTTGCACAATGAGCACCTGGTTGCGGTTATAGCCAAGGTCCTTGTTTTGAATATAATTAAGCTGGTTATGGATGACCAATGTGCCCATGATCAGGAAAATTGATATGGAAAACTGCATTACCACCAGGAAGCTGCGTAAACCTCCGCCTTTAAATCCTGCCGATAATTTCCCCTTCAGCACATTAACAGGCTGAAAGGCTGAAAGAAATAAAGCCGGGTATGCGCCCGCCAACGACCCCACAATTAAAATAATACACACCAACGCCGGGATAAGCCAGCCCAGCATTTGCCCGTTGATAACTATGTTTTTTCCCGACAATTGGTTAAATGCCGGCAGCAGTGCCACCGCCGCAAAAAAAGCGATAAGTGCAGCAACCAAGGTAATTAATACTGACTCGGTGAGAAACTGGAAAACCAAATATTTGCGCGGCGAGCCGAGCACCTTGCGCACGCCAACCTCGCGGGCGCGATTTGCAGAACGGGCGGTGGAAAGGTTCATGAAGTTAACGCAGGCGATCAGCAGGATAAAAAGAGCGATCGCTGAAAATATGTAAACATATTGCATGGTACTGTTTGGGCCCAATTCGCCGGTGCGGTTTGATTTAAGATGAATATCGGTAAGCGCCGTTAAGTTGAGCCTGAAATAGCTGCCGCTTTTTTCAAACGCGGCGGTGTTCATCTTCAACTGCGACTGCATTTGCGGCCCGCTGTATTTATTAAGGAAAGCAGGTAAAGCGGCTTCCAATCTTTTATGATCGGTTGCATCTCTAAATAAAACATAAGTATTGTAGTCGCTTCTTAACCACTCATCCGACCGGCTGTCCGGAAACGTAGCCATTGAAATAAAGAAGTCGAAATTAAAATGAGATGTCCTGGGTATGTCTTTTATGACGCCGGTAACCTTATAAAAGTTTCTATCGTCAAAGGTTAATGTCCGGCCGACTACTGCTGTACCGTTAAAATATTTTTTTGCAGTCGACTCGGTTAGCACCACGCTGTTCGGTTCAGCAAGCGCGGTTTGGGAGTTGCCGCTGATCATCGGTAACGTAAACACATCGAACAATGAAGGGTCGGCAAAAGCGATATTATTTTCAAGGATATTCTGCACCCCTTTCTTCACATGTCTCGAACCGGCATTCTTTATCCGTACCGTATTCTCAACATAAGGAAAGTCGTTTTTTAGGGTTTGGGCCAGCGGCGGCATACATACGGCGTAGCGCACATTATTTTCGCCCAGCTTCAGGTCCTCGTTAACGCGGTAAATGCGGTCAGCTTTGGTGTTATAGCGGTCGTAGCTCAATTCATCTACCACATAAAATATAATGAGCAGGCAGCTGGCCAGGCCCAATGACAAGCCAAGGACGTTTAACAGTGTAAAGCCTTTGTTTTTTAACAGGCTTCGGTATGCGGTTTTTATATAGTTGCGTATCATGGGGCGGTTATTGAGTTATTGGGTTATTGAGTTATTGAGTTAGATAGCGAGTTATTGAATTTGTCATGCTGAACGCAGTGAATAAAAAATTTTTTAAAAAAAAAGGTCTTTTTTGTAAAGAAGAGTCTTTTTACTCTTCCCAACACCCTGACTTTAGTCCCAAGAAAATGCCAAACATGTTACCAGTTGACTATTAGCATTTTACGTTGATTTTTAGGTTTAAAATTGTTCGGTTTTGATACAATAGATGTCCGGTTATGGGTGATGAAATATATTTTTTTAAGACCGATTTCCTGGGCCCTGACCGGCAAAAAATCCTGATTCAGAAATTTTTATACCTTAGCCTGTCAAACCCGCCAATTATGAAATATAAATTAGTGACCCTGGTTTTCCTATTGATCACCTGCACTGCATTTGCGCAAACTGATGCCAAACTAACCGCCCAACTACAGGATGCTATAAAAGGCTTTAATGGCGAGGTGGGCATTTATGTTCAAAACCTTAAAACAGGCAAAACGGCCGCCATTAATGCCGATACCCTTTTTCCTACTGCCAGCATGGTGAAAGTGGCTATCCAATGCGGATTAATGGATAAGATTGAGAAAGGCGAAATTCAGTATAACCAAAAAATTGTTTACCGCGATTCACTTTTGTATAAGGGGGAAGACATTTTAGGATCGTTTAAGGATGGGGACACGATCGAGGTAAGCAAAGTGGCCATGCTGATGATCACCATGAGCGATAATACCGCCAGCCTTTGGCTGCAAAAGCTGGTGGGTACCGACTATATCAACAATTGGCTGGCTAACAACGGCTTTAAAGTATACCGAGATAATTCGCGCGCCACCGGCAGGGATGAGATGCATAAAAAGTATGGCTGGGGCGTTACCACGCCTTACGAAATGTGCAGGATGTTTACGATGATTGAGAACGGGCAGGCCGTTAGCCCGGCCGCGAGTGAAAGAATGATACGCAACATGGGCAGGATATTTTGGGATAACACTGCCTTATCGCAGATTCCGCCCAACATTCACACTATTTCGAAGCAAGGCTCACTGGATGATTATCGTTCTGAAACAGTACTTGTAAACGCACCTCATGGCGATTATGTATTCTCCGTCATCACCAACAACAATAAAGACCAGCGCTGGACCCAGGACAACGAGGCTGATGTATTTATAAGGAAAATATCAGCCCTGCTGTGGCATTATTTTGAGCCTAAAAGTAATTGGCAACCTGCGGCAGGTATTGATAAGTATATGAAGGATGAGTAGGGGCAGTTGATTGAGTTGAATTGTTGATTGAGTTATTAATCTATGCCAACTCAATCAACTTAATCTAACTTAATCCAACTCATTCCTTTATCCATTTAATGATCTCATCATAATACACCTCCGATCGCTGGGGCCAAATCCAATAATGTTCAGGCCATTTCCACTGGCCGCCTTCGAGGGTTTGAAAGGCGATGCCGTTGTGGCCGGCATTAGGCAATACCACAATTTTATGAGGGCAGCCTGCTGTGCTGAGGTACTGCTCCATCAAAGCTTTGTTGGTAGCCGGTGGGACCAAAACGTCGCTGCCGCCCATTAGCGACAGCACCCGGCATTTCATGTGGCTCAAGTCGGTTTTGGGGTCATAATCATGAGCGCGCCACCATAGCATATCATCATCGTTCATCTTTTCGGGCAATTGGAGCAGGTTATCTTCTTTTGCCCAGTCTTTGGTTTTGTAATAAGCTACCGATTTTTGCAGCGCGTCCCAGCCGGCGTTTGAGCGCGCGACATCAAAATACAGCCGGGAATGCTGCAGGGCCGAGTCAATTGTCCTTTCGCCAAAACCATTGGCCCGCATGGTAAATTCAACCCGGTCCAAATCCTGTTCAAAGGTGGGTACCGTCGGCCCAACGTTTAAAATCACAAAATCAATTTGTTTCCATTTGTTGGCAACCCTCGGGGCTATCCAGCCGCCCTGGCTGGTGGCAAACAGGCCGAGTTTGGTGATGTGCAGGTCTTTTCTTTGCCCGATGTAACGGATACACGCCGATACATCATTCGCCAGGTCGTCAAGACCGGCGGTTTGCATATTACCGCCAGATGCCCCGGTACCGCGTTTATCATAAACCACTACGCCGATATGATTTTTGGTGAGCATATACACCAGCGAGCGGATATAAGTTGTACGCCGGGTTTGCTCGTCGGAACCATGAATGAGCACAACCATCGGATAAGGCCCGGTGCCCAATGGCTTATAAATACTTCCGGCCAGTTTCACGTCTCCATTTGAAAACGAAATATTTTCTTCGGTATATGGGTCTTCTTCCCTAACGCCCATTTTTTTGATATGAAAAAGCACTTCGGGTTTCCAGTCTTTGTTATACCCGGTGATCTGCTGATACTTCCTATTTAATATGCAATGAAATGTTCCATACCCAAAGTTGAGGTCGAAGGCGCTGTCGCGGACAGCAACTTTATCATTTCCTTCTAAAAAGCAGCGGTAATAACCCTTGGCCGGATCGTCAAACTGCACCTCCAGCGAATCCCCGGCCGGCAAAAAATCAAACTTTAATAATTGAACCGAGCCCAGCCTGGACATGGCTCCTTCCCAATGGCCCTCCAGCATACTTTTCTGTGCACGTAAGGTGAATGCGGATATGATGAGCAGGCCGCATAGGAAGAATCTTTGTTTAAGCATTTTTTTAATTTTTGCCCAAAGTTAACGGCAGCTGCGGCGAAGCTATATTTAGAAAACCTTTAGATTGGGTTTAGAATTACTTTAGATTGTGGTTTCAACACTTTTTTGAGAGGGCCGAAGGTAAAAGTGTTTACCTTAGTGAAAAGCATTATGCAACCATTTAAAATAAACGACGAATTCAGTGTATCGCCGCTCAACAACCAGTTCAGCAGCGCGATAAAGTTGGAGCCAAGGTTAATGAAGCTTTTGTGCCTGTTGGTTGATAATCGTGGTAAGCTGGTAACCCGCGAGGAAATAATAGAAAAAATATGGAACGGCTACGGCGGCGGCGATGAAGGGCTTACCCAAGCCATCTCCTTCTTGCGTAAGGCACTCAATGATACCAACAAGGAAATAATCGAAACCGTACCCAAAGGCGGATATATTTTCAGGGGGAATGTGGAATTTCTGAATGAGCCCGCAGCGCCCGCTACGTCATTGCCGGTGAAAGGGTACATCAGTTTTAAATTGGCAGGATTTATTTGCGGGATATTGATCTTCCTTTTTGCGCTCATCGTTTACTTTTTCTTTTTAAACCGGGAAACTACGCCGCAGCCTGATAGGCTTGCCCCGAAGCCACCGGGTGGCAGCTTTGCGCCTAAAGCGCCGTAACCCCATGCTGTATTTCGCGATCAAGTCGATCAGTTGGGCCTGCCGTTTCAGACCAAGTATCTTTTTACCAGCCGTACCGCCAGCCGCTGAAAAGGTTTCTCCACGAAAACACACATCAGGTAACTTAAAGCCGCTGCCGCCATAAAGGCAGCGAAGAAAATATAAACCGGGCTGTACGCAAACCGGTTTGAGATCAATGAGCCGAGCGTTAAAATCAGCGGCACGTGGACGAGGTAAAAACTATAGGAAATATCGCCAAAAAAAGTAAATATCCGCTTTTGAAAGAAGCGGCTGAGACCCTCCCGGGCCAAAACGGTCATCAGGATAACACAGCTGCCTATCGCACTTAAAAAGTAACTTAAAATGTATTTAGAGGGTAGATTTAGCCGCTTGATGGGACCTAAAAGTTCGTAGTTATTGTTGTACAGCAGGATCGCCGCGATGGTAAAGGCAACCACGGCGGCGGTTTTCCACGACCGGATAAAGGGTATGAGCTGGTCTTTATATTTCGCCATCAAAATACCCAGGTAAAATACACTGATAGCCCAGGCGTTATGCTCGCATGTTAGCCAGGCCATTACCAGCAGGAAGCCGATGTTTACCGTTTTGCTGCCGCGGGCGACAGTAAGGATAAAAAAAGGCAGGATGATGGACATTTTCATCTCGATCACCAGCGACCAGATAGGCGGATCGATATAATTGATCTTAAAATCCGGGCCAATCAGCAGCAATGTTTTTAAAACTTCTTTCAGGCTGTTTTTATCCCAGTTCCAGTTCCAAAAGTTGTTCAACCAATTAGAATAGGGAGCCAGGCCGTTTTTATCAAACACAAATTCTTTTAACAGCACGGCCAGGATAATGGCAAAGATGTATGCGGGGTAAATCCTGAAGACGCGTTTAATATAAAATTCGCCGAGCTGTAAAGGCTTTTCATTACTTACGAACGGCAGGCTGAGCACAAAGCCGCTCAGCACGAAAAAAAGCATCAACGCAGCAGTGCCGTTGCAAAAAATGCCCAGCGGCGTTTGATGCAGCGTATTGAGCAATGGCGAAGCCATTTTGAGGCTGATAAAATGCGCGAAAAAAACCGAGAGCGCCCCCAGGCCCCTGAGGCTGTCGAGCTGCCGGTACCTGGATACTGATGATTTGACGGGCAGGGTTTGCTCCATGTTAAAATGCCTGTGCGATTAACAAACTTACGCCACAAAGCAGTAAGCCGTTGCTTTGTCAAAAAAATACATTTGGTAAACTGATCGATAGTATTAATTCGGTAAATTGTACCAATGAAAAAATCCTTACTTATAGCAGCGTTGTTTTTACTGACCGTCCATTTATTCGCCCAACCTTCGGACCCGGGACAATACTTCACTTCGTTTGACGGCACGAAAATATACTACGAAGTAAAGGGCGGCGGTTACCCGGTAATACTCGTGCACGGCTTTACAGGCACCGGGCAGGGCTGGAAGAATTGCGCTATTTATAATACGCTCGTTAACGCGGGTTATAAAGTAATACTGATTGACCAGCGCGGCAATGGCCGATCGGACAAACCGCACACGGATGCCGCTTATGCTAATGATGCCGAGGCGAGGGATATTATGGGGCTGATGACAAGTTTAGATATCAAACAGTACGATGCTGTGGGCTACTCGAGGGGTTCCATCATCACATCGCGGCTGCTGGTGCTTGATAAACATTTGCATAAGGCCGTAATGGGCGGCATGGGCGATGATTACACTAATCCGGACTGGCCGCGCCGCGTGCACGCTTACCGTGCATTGATGGGCGATACCAGCCTCCATGATGTGGACGATATGATGAAATACATTCACAGTCAGCATTTTGACGAGTTGACGCTGGCCCTGCAGCAAAAGTATCAGCCTTCTACCACTCCCGCGGAGTTAGCCTCTGTAAAAATCCCGGTTTTAATTATCCGGGGAACGGAAGACAAGACAGGAGGCTCAGAAGCCAGGCTGAAAAAGATGATACCAGGATCGGCGGTAGCGTATGTGCCGGGCGATCATAATGCGGCACAACGGACGCCGGATTTTGGCGATGCGGTTTTAAAATTTTTGAAAGATTGATTTACTCCCGGGTCAGTCTCATTTTTGATAAAAAGGTGCGGCTAAGCCTGAAATCCGCGACCATATTTTTATCCGAAACATATAGCCGTTTTTTTCATTTTATCTTCAAAGTCTTAGGATAGCTTTAGCACTTTGAAATCATGGTAAGGAAGACTGGTATTTTTACGTTTATATTTTGTTTCCCCTTACTTGTGTTTGCGCAAAGCCCTGTCGATAAAACTCATCTCACCATCGATACGGCTGGCAAAAAAGATATCATCGACATTGGCAGAGCGCTCTTTCACGAACGGCCAAGGCCGGTTTCTGCCGAAAAAAAGAAAATATACTTTTCTATTTTGCCGGTATCAACGACTATTCCGGGCGGAGGCGCCGCCGTTTTTACCTCTACTACTGCCGGGTTTTATTTGGGCGACAGGTCAGGCACCTATTTATCAAGCATAAGCTTTACCCCTTATTTTAATTTAAAAGGGCGATACGGGTTACCTATCCGATCAAATATCTGGCTGAATAATAACGATTGGCTGATCCAGGGCGACACCCGTTTGTTGGTTTATCCGCAATATACCTGGGGCCTTGGCGGCGGGCAGCCCGAAGGCGACCGGTTGCTGGTTGAATATAATTATATGCGGTTTTACCAGGCTGTGCTTAAACGGATCACCTCTTCTTTTTTTGCAGGGATTGGGTACAATCTTGATTATTATGTCGATATTGAAAATACCGACCAAAATGGCCTGCCCAATAGTATTGCGAACTTTACCCATTACCGGTTCGGCACCTCGATCGATAAAAACTCGTTTTCATCAGGTCCAAGTGCGGTGCTGCTTTATGATACGCGCAAAAATGATTTAAACCCTATTCCCGGCGTGTATGCAAACTTCATTTACCGGTACAATGCTGAAGCGCTTGGTACTACAGAGCCCTGGCAATCCATATATGCCGACTTTAGAAAATATGTTGCCCTGACCGACGGCGGCCCAAAAAACATGTTCGCCTTTTGGTCGTACTACTGGACGGTTCTAGGCACAAGCGCGCCGTACCTTGAACTGCCTGCTATCGGGATGGACCCCTACAACCGGTCGGGACGCGGCATACAGCAAAACCGGTATCGGGGTAAAAGGCTGATCTATTTCGAAACCGAATACCGCCGCGACATCACGCAGAACGGGTTATTGGGCTTTGTGCTTTTCGCCAATATCAATTCGGCAGCCCAACAGCAAAGCAATCGTTTCGAATATTGGAATCCGGCAGGCGGCGGCGGTTTACGTATTAAATTCAACAAGAAATCGGACACCAATATTTGTATTGATTACGGAGTTAGTAAAAACTTTTCCAGTTTTGTTGTAGGCCTGGGCGAAGCGTTTTAAATCACCTTAAAAGCTTGTGACGGCATTTGAAACAAAACGGGAGCTTTTTGCTTTTATGGTTGATGATTAAAGTTTTTACTGTTCTTATTCTTTGCGCTTTTCCGTTTTTACTCAGGGCACAAGCGCCCGTCGATACCGCCAATGTTTATATTGATACAACCCAACAAAAGGACTTGCTCGATATCGGAAGGAAACTCTTTAAAATAGGCCCGCGCCGTTATCCCAAAAACAATCAAAAGCAGGTATATTTTTCTATTTTACCGCTGTCAACCAATGTACCCGGCGGCAGCAAGGCTTTGGTTACCTCAACAACGGCAGGTTTTTACCTGGGCCCGCGCAAAACCACCTACATTTCATCCGTCACCTTTGCACCGTATTTTAACTTAAAAGGCAGGTATGGGCTGCCGATACATTCCAGCGTGTGGCTTCAAAATAATGCTTATAACATACAGGGCGATACACGTTTTTTAGTTTACCCGCAAAATACCTGGGGATTGGGGGGCGGCCAGGCTGAAAACCAGAGCATCCTGGTTAATTTTGATTATATCCGGTTTTACCAGAGTTTATTGAAACGCATTACGCCATATTTATATGCCGGTATTGGCTACGATATGGATTATTATATCAACATTAACACAAACAGCACAATTTCGCTGGCTGATTTTACAAAATACGCCTACGGCACTGCCCAAAACTCCAACTCGTTTAGTTCGGGCCTCACATTTAATTTATTATATGATTCGCGCCAGAACGCATTTAACCCCATACCCGGCGCATACACAAACATTATTTACCGCGATAATACGCATATACTTGGCAGCGACAATAACAGCCAATCGGTATACGTAGATTTGCGCAAATACATCTCCCTCTCTGAAATAAGCCTTAAAAATCAACTGGCGTTCTGGGCCTATTACTGGACTACATTAGGGTCGGGTACGCCCTACCTCAATTTGCCCGCAATCGGCATGGACCCCTACCAGCGGTCGGGGCGCGGTATTGAGCAGGGTCGTGAGCGGGGTGAGTCGCTTATCTACTTTGAAACGGAATACCGGCGTGACATTACCGTAAACGGGTTATTTGGTTTCGTTGTATTTGCCAATGTAAATTCGGCAAGCCTGCCCAACAGCCGCCAGTTTGCTTACCTGAACCCGGCCGGCGGGCTTGGACTACGAATTAAATTCAACAAAAAATCGGGGACAAATATTTGTATTGACTACGGAATCAGCAAACAATATTCAGACATAAACCTGGCGCTCGGCGAAGCCTTTTGATATTACTTCCTGTACAGGTACTTTCTCTCAAAGCAAAAATTCGCCTTAGTTGTTAACACTTATATAATAACTTGTGTAATATCCCGTAACTAATTTAGTTATATTTGAATAGAGTTTGGTCGATTATTTTCTACATCAGTCACAGTGTTATGGTAGTTTCATTAAATAACGATGCCAGCATAGCCAAGGCACATAAAAAAGCGCATGCTTGTCCCAAATGCAAAAGCACCTCGAGTGAACGCGTGCACCGGGGATTTTTTATGAAAAAATTTCTTTTCTGGCTCCCTGTCCGGAAATATTCCTGCTATCAGTGTCATAACAAGTTTTATATCTGGCGGTAAAAAGCGGTTCGCCCAGCGCTTTAGATGTGTTCCCGCCTGAGCCGTGAACTAAACACTACTTCACATCCAATCCTTTAAGTTCCTTATCAATCCGCTCATTCCACTTTTCCTGCGCAAACCGGTCCAATCCGTGCGCGGTTTCATTATCGTATGTCATTTCCAGCGTATCCATCTGGCGGTAGGCATCCACATAGTCAAAATTAATCAACCCGTAATAATTATTCACCGGTAAATTTTCGGCCTTTATTTTTTGGACGAAATGCATGGCGGCAATTTTAGCCAGGTCAAAATGGCGTTGCTCGTGGTTAAGGGTATAAGCATCGCCGCGAACGCCGTCTTTGGCCCAGCAGGCACTTTTGGGCAGGCAGACTTTTATTTGCAGATTTAAGCGGACAACGCCGTTTTGTACTTCCGCCCGCTCACTATAGCCAATACTTGGCGAAACCTCGGCAGCATATCTGCTGTTTGGCACATTCCCTTTAAAATCACTCCAGGTAAGCCTGCGGCGCGGAGAGTAATAAACACTGTCGCCTTCCGGGTTTTCGGTATAGTCGCTAAACGAAACGCTCACTGATTTGGCAAGGCGTATATCGCCGGCGGCCTGCTTGTTTATCCAGTTGTTGAAGTAATCCAGGCTGCTGCCGATCATTTTTCTAAGAGTGGGCTCAATGTCCTGTGCCGGCCCGCTGGTGCGGATATAGCTGGCATTGCCGGTATAATCCACCAGGTGCTGTGTTTCATCGTCCTGCCGAAGATCAAAAGAGATCATGAGTACTGCATGACCTTCAGCCTGGCCGCTTGCGTTCATGGCCTCCGTTGCGTTGAATTTTTTTATATGGATCACTATAGGGCGCAGCGTGGTATCCTGGGGTATGCAATTCTTAATAAATCGTTTTACAGCGTCAAAACCGCCACTGAGATCAACCGGGGACGCCTTGGTCTGGCGCTCCGCATCGTTAAACGGTAATAGCCAGGCGAAGACCCGTTTATCACTACGATCGTCGATAACGTCGGAAACATAAAACTCCTTTGGGCAGATATTTAAATGCTCATCCCGCAGCACAATCCCGCCGGTTTGCTGAGATGGCCGGATGAAGTCCGGAAAAAGCCAAAGAAATAAAGGTATCCACAGAAAAAAGGACAACAGGCGGTGCCGTTCGAACCTAAGTTTAATCATCGCTCTCTTTAACGATATATCCCCTCTCCTTATTTTGTCCTTAAAGTTACGCATGGCAATTGCATACGCAAGTTATTATTTGGCATCTGCAGGGCCGTTTCCCACACGCCCAAAAAGTTTTCAACAGCTATACCATCCACTTTATTTTACCCGTTAACAAAGCAACGTTCTCCACACGGTGTGCATTACTATTGTGGATTACACTTTAGCGTTTCGCTAATTTTGTCTATCGTTAGTTCATGCCTCATGATGAAACTTAAATATACTTCGTTCTTCGCCCTGTTACTTTTTACCTCGCAAATATACGCACAGCAAAACCCATCCTTCCAGGTTTATAATACCTTCAACGCCGCTACCGACCTGCTTGATAAAGGCGAGTACGTGGCCGCTGCCCAGCAGTTCCGCCTGGTTGAGCAGTCAACGGCAAAAGCGAGTACCCAATCGCGGTTTGAATCGGAATTATCTCTGGTAAAGGAAAACGCCCAGTATTATGAGGCATTATGTGCGTTGGAACTGGAAAACGACGATGCACAAAGCATGTTCCTGCGTTTCATCAAAGAACATCCCGAAAACCCTTTTGTAAAGCTGGCCTATTACCAAATAGGACGGACCTATTCAAAAAAAGAACAGTTTGCCGAGGCAATTGAATGGTTTAACAAGATAAGCGCCGACGATTTGAACGGCGAGGAAAACTCTGAATATAAATTCCGTAAGGGTTATGCCTATTTTGAAACGAATGATTATAAAAATGCGCAGGAGCTGTTTAGCGAAGTAAAGGGCCGCCGGTCGCAGTTTACCGATGATGCCACCTATTATTTTGCGTACATCGCCTACATCAATAAGGATTACCACCTGGCGCTGGTTAATTTTCAAAGGCTCAAAAACTCTAAAAAATACGAAGCGAGCTATCCCTATTACATCACCGCCGTTTACTTTTTGGATAAGCGTTACGACGATGTGATCAGCTATGCCGTCCCTATCCTTAACAGTACCCACCAGCAAAACGAAAAGGAAATGCTTCGGCTAATTGCTGCTTCCTATTTCGCGAAAGCAAAATATCCCGAAGCGGCAACCTATTATACCCGTTTTGAAAATGAGGACCTGGGCCGTACCCAAAATACGCAGGACAGCTACGAGATGGGCTACACGTTTTATAAAGTAGCCAACTACCCTAAGGCGGCAACTGAACTTGAAAAACTACAGCAGCAAAACGATGTTTTCAGCCAGCACGGCGACTATACCCTTGGCGAGGTGTTTTTGAAGATGAACGACAAGCAAAGCGCCCGGAGTGCTTATTTCCTGGCCTCGAAGCTCAGTTTTGATAAACAGCTGCAGGAAGATGCGCTATATGAATATGCAAAGCTATCGTACGAGCTGGATTACAACAACCAGGCGCTTGACGCCACACGGCTTTACCTTAAAAATTACCCGAACGCCAAACGCAACGACGAAGTAAAAACCCTGCTTGGCGAGGAATTGCTTAACTCGCACAATTACGCTGAAGCGGTTGACATACTGGAGCCCATTCCCAATAAAAGCGCCAGTGCCATTGCTGCTTATCAGAAGGTTACTTATTACCGCGGGCTGGAGTTTTATAACGAACGTGCCTTTGAAAATGCGATCGGTATTTTCCTCCGCTCGTTAAAACACCCTGTTGACAGTCATATCCAAACCCTTACCACCTACTGGATGGCCGAGGCGATGTACGAAGTGCGCAAATACGATGAATCGGTTGTAACCTTCCAAAAGTTTTTGGATATGCCCGATGCGCCGGAAACCAGTGTTTATAATTATGCCAACTATGCACTGGCTTATGCTGCCTTTTATGGCCAGAAATATAAAACCGCCGCCACTTATTTTCAAAAGTTTTTAGATGGTGAAGAAAAAGACGCTGCTACGGTAAATGATGCTATTACCCGCCTTGGCGACAGCTATTTTGTGCTGAAAAATTATACCCGCGCACTGGAGTATTACAATCGCATTATCGACCGCCGCAGCCAGGGACAGGATTATGCCTTATTTCAGCGGGGGATGATCGAAGGACTGCAGGGTTCGCCGGCGGGCAAGATCGGTACGCTGCAGGATGTGCTCACCAGATTCCCGAAGTCGGATTATGCCGACGATGCTTCCTTTGAGATCGCTTACACCTATTACCTACAGAACGATACGGTAAAAGCAAAGCAGTCTATGCTGAATATGATACAGTTGTATCCTACCAGCAGCTATGTGCCGAGGGCGCTGGTCACCATCGGGCTTATCGACTATAATGCCGGCGATGACGACCTTGCCATCCAATCGTTTAAACGGGTGGTTGCCGACTACTCGTCAACCGACGAAGCAAAGCAGGCGCTGAAGCAGATAGAAAAAATTTATACGGACAAAGGCGACGGGCAGTCGTTCATCAACTACGCGGCGACGGTGCCGATAGCAAATTACTCGCAGGCCGACCAGGAGAACATTATGTACACTGCTGCCAATAATCTGTATCAACGCGGCGATTGGCAGGGGACCGTCGGCGCCGTAAATGCTTATTTTGATAAATTTCCAACCAAGCCGATCTATGAGAAGGGCGCCAGGTTTATCCGTGCGCAAAGCCTTGTGAGCCTGAACCGTGCCGACGAGGCTGTGACGGATTATAACGCAATATTGAACGACTGGACCAGTAATTATACCGAACAATCGCTGATCAGCATGTCGAAACTATACATCGCCCAAAAGAAATACAACGAAGCGGTGCCATTCCTGAAAAAGCTGGAGACCAATTCGGAATATAAGGCTGACTATACCTTCGCCATCAACAACCTGCTGCTCTGCTATGCGCAAATGTCAATGGCCGATGATGCACTGAACTACGTAACGGCCATCCGCCAAAACGAAAAATCATCACAGGAAGAAAAGTTTAAAACAGGTTTATATGCCGGTTATGCTTACCTGGAAAAAGGCGACACCACCACCGCCGTTAAGGAATTTGATTACACGGTAGCCAACACCAAGACTATAGCAGCGGCGGAAGCGAAGTACAATATTGCCCGCATCCAATATTTAAAGCGGCATTATAAGGAATCGCAAAAAACCTGTTTCGAACTGGTTAAGGACCTGCCTAACTACGACTATTGGGTTACCAAGACCTTCCTGCTCCTTGCAGATAACTACATCGGACTGAAAGACACCTTCCAGGCTAAGGCGACGCTGCAAAGTATAATTGATAATTACAAAGCTGATGACGACATACTGCCCGAGGCTAAACAAAAGCTGGAACAGCTGTCGCCGGGGGGAACAACACCTGCCGCAAAATCGGACACTACTAATTTAAAGAAGGACAAAGAATAATGAGAAGGGCAATGAAATTAAAATACATTATATGTACGCTCCTGATCCTGCTTATGGCATTATGCTTTGTTCCGGCGGGTGCGCAAACTGTACATAAGGCCAAAAAACAGGTAAAAAAAGGCGCGCACAAACCAGTTGGCAAAGGCCGGAAACCGGCTGCAAAAGCATCGAAAAAAAATCCGTCAAAACCTGTGGCCACAAAAAAATCGGCTGCGAAAAGCCTGGGTGAGGAAGTTGCCAAAGCAAAGGCGGATACCACAAAAAAAGGTAATTTGCCGGGTAACAGCCTGTCTGAGGAGATTATTGTAACCACTGCTTATAAACCGGTATTAGCCGATGCCGTTAAGATACGAATAAACCCGGACCTTGAGGATAAGACGCCTTTTAAAGCGCCTTTAACCTACGTTCCGATAGACAAACGCCTGGAGTTGAACACCGACATTAAACCTTTCGACGCGATGAAGCAGCCGAAAGAACGGGATTCAGATTTGTATAATAATTATGTAAAGGTTGGACTGGGCAGCTTAAAAACAAGTTTCGGCGAAGCTTACTTTAATAACGGCCGCGACCAGGGCCTGCAGTTGGGCGGCTACCTGAAGCATTTTATGCAAAGCGGTAGCCTGAAAGATCAAAACTCAAGCCGCGACGAAGCTTCGGTATTTGGTAAAAGCATCGGTGCTACCAATTCGTTAGCCGGCAACATCACCTATAATTACCGCACGAATGACTTTTACGGATATGATCAAAGCGCGCCGCCGCCGCCAAATCTGCACCGCAACGAGCAGCACTTCAGCACGCTGAGTGCGGAAGGCGAACTCACCAAGAATTACCAGGACGTTGATAACGATTTCACTTACGCCCTTAAGCTAAGCGGCTACGGCTTCAGCAATGCATTCCAGGCTAAAGAAAGTAATATAGTTCTTTCCGGCTTTGTAAATGAGACTATTCATCAGTTTTATGCAGGCGTAAGCGCATCGGTTGATGTGGCTTCCCAGCAGGATAGCGCCTACGATATCAATAATAGTTTTATCCGCGCAAACCCATATATCAAATTCCAGGGCGACAGTTATAAAATCGACGCCGGTGTAAACATTGTCGACCAGTTTGGTTACAACTCAGCCTTTTACATTTTCCCCGCGGCAAAAGCCGAACTGCAGCTCGTCCCTAAATATCTGCGGATATTTGTGGAAGCCAAAGGCGATGTTAACCGCTCTTCGCTGCTTAATTTCTCGTACATCAATCCATTCCTCGGTAAAAATATTCCCATTACAAACTCGGTTGACCGGCTGGATATTGCAGCCGGCTTAAAGGGAACCATTGCGCCGGGTTTGGGATTTAAGGCGACCATTTTCCGCGATGAAATATCAGATATGCCGCTGTTCGTCAGCAACTTTAACATGACCGCAGGGTACAATCGCTTTACGGTGATCTATGATGGCGGCAAATCGCAGGTAAACGGCCTGAATGCCGAACTGGATTATAAAGCTTCGGATGACGTTGATTTGTTTGGGAGGGCAGAATTCAAACAGTACCAAATGGCTACTGCAGCCCAGCCCTGGAACTTGCCTAAATTTAAGCTTACAGCCGGTACCACTATCCATGTAAGCAATTTGGTAAATGTAACAGGTACCGTATTTGTACGTGGTTCCACCGTCGATCCCGGCGTCTACCAGCCAAATATCCTGACATTAGCTGACCCAAAAACCATGGTTACCATTAACTCATCCGTTGACGTAAGCGGCGAAGTGGAGTACAAGGCTACTAAACAGATATCGGTATTTGTACACGTTAACAACTTGCTGAACGCAACAAATACAACGTGGTTATATTATCCTGACTACGGATTTAATATATTTGGCGGCGTTGGCTTTAAATTTTAAAGCGAGCCACAAAGGACACCAAGGTTTTTATGGTAGATTTTGATAAATTATAATAAACCGTACTTTTAAAAAATGAATTTAGCCGATTATTTAAGTGAATTACTGGGCCAGCATGATGAAGTGAATGTGCCCGGTCTTGGCTATTTCATCCGCAACCGGGTAAGTGCTTATTACAATGATTCCGAGGCCCGGTTTTATCCGCCCTACCACCAGGTAAAATTTGTGCCCCAGCCAAAGGATGACGATACCTTTGCACAGTATGTAGCCGACAAAAAAAACATTTCGCTGGCATCATCTAAATATTTCGTGGAGAAGTTTATCACCAAATTAAGGGAGGATGCTTCGGGGGGTAAATTCTTATTTGCCGATCTTGGATCCTTCCAAACCGATTTGGACCAGCTGGTTTTTAAACCAAATGAACGCATACCAGCCGACCCCGCATTTTATGGTTTTCCCCCTATAGATATCTTCAAGGCCAGCCAGCCATTACCGGCGGATATGAAAAAGCCGGTTCTGGCGCCGGATCAGCCCGCTTCAGCACCGGCAGTTACCACAACATTTACCCCGCCCCCGCCCCGGGCCATTCACGCGCCCGAATATTATGAAGAGGAGGCGGAGCCAAAAAGAGGCGTTAATGTATGGCTAATTATTTTGATCGTTTTAGCAGTGCTGGCATTAGGGACCTTTGCCGTTTACAAATTTTATCCGCAGGCTTTTGACAAAGTAAAGGATGAATACAATAAAGTAACGGGAAAAACTGAAGAAACGCCTGCAGTGATACGGCACGAAACCGCACCTGTAAAAAAAGATACCACAAAAAAAGCAACGCCGGTAACAGATACCGCCACAAAAGCCGTTACTACAGGGCCCAAACCCGATAGTTTAAACGCGCCGCGTTGGGAAGCGATTACGGATGAATTTATCCACCTGCAACCTGCAAACGCGCGGGTGGCCTATCTAAAAAGGATGGGCTTTAATGCCTATATTGTACTCAATGCGCCGGGCCCGCACATTCACGTATCGGTTGGTTCATACCCGACTTACGACGCGGCTGACTCCGTAATAAATTTGTTGGTAAAGGCCGGTAAGATTAAAAAAAGAAAGCTTCCAATAAAAGTAAACCCCCAATAGCAACAAAACCCAACCATGACATTATTATTTTTCCAGGCAGTAGATACAGCGCATAAATTGGTTGATACCGCAAAAGCCGCAGGCCAGGCGGCAGCGCCGGCACAAGAGATCCACTTTGGAGATTTGCTGGTAAAAGGCGGCTGGGTAATGCTCCCGATCGGAATTTTGCTGGTACTGGCATTGGTGATCTTTTTCGAGCGGTATTTTACTATCCGCAAAGCTTCCAAAGACAACAATTCGAACCTGACGGTGCAGGTGCGCGCCAGCATCCTCTCAGGCAACCTCGAATCGGCAAAGGCCTTGTGCCGCAACAGCAATACCCCGCTTGGGCGCATGCTGCAAAAAGGCTTGCTCCGCATCGGGCGGCCGATTAAAGATATTGAGGGCGCAATTGAAAACGTGGGCAGGGTGGAAGTATCCAAACTCGAGAAAAACATCGGCATTATGGGTATTGTCGCCGGTATTGCGCCGATGTTCGGCTTCCTGGGGACCATCATCGGCGTGATCAAGATATTTTTTGATATTTCCACAACCGACAACTTTAGCATTGGTACTATATCGGGCGGTTTGTACGTTAAAATGATAACTTCGGCAGCCGGGCTGTTCGTGGGTATTGTTGCTTATGTAGGTTACCATATTCTGAATATGATGGTTGAAAGAGTGATCCTGAAGCTGGAGACCGATTCCATCGAATTTATTGACCTGTTAGAGGAACCAAGCAAATGAATTTGAGAAAAAGACAAAAGGGCGTCTCGGCGGAGGTGCATACCTCGGCGATGAACGATATTATGTTCTTCCTGCTGCTGTTTTTTCTCATCGCTTCAACGCTTACCAACCCAAATGTGATCAAATTGTTGCTGCCAAAATCGCAATCGGGAAAAGCGATATCTAAAAAAACAGTTAACGTCACCATTAGCAAGGAGCTAACCTATACTGTTAACAATAAGCCTATGGCGCTGGCGGATATACCGGCCGAATTAACAACCTATAAACAGAAATATCCGGAACTGACCATTATTTTGCATGTAGACAGAACCGTAGCGATTCAGGATGTGGTTTCAATAATGGATATGGCGAACAAATTAAGCATTAAGCTGGTGCTGGCAACGGTGGCGAAGTAGGTGATAGTTCATAGTTCAAGGTACCCGCAGCGCGCTTTTGAACCATGAACCATGAACCATGAACTAAACAAATGAACTACGAAGAGGAAAGTAATTATCCAAAAGCCTTTATGGTAACCGGTATTATAATGGTTGCCATGGCGTTTTTGTGTTATATTATTATCATGGAAAACCCTCCGGTACAGATTGACGGCACCGGTGGCGTTGTGGTGAATTATGGCACAACCGATGCCGGGATGGGCAAGGACATCAACAGTACCGAGGAACCCTCTGTGGCGCCGAATGCCAATCACATGCAAACCACAAAGGTGACACCTGTGCCCCCGACGCCGGATAAATCGCAAGTGGAGACCAGTAATGAAAAGGTAGTGACCCAGGATAATGAGGACGCGCCCGCAGTAACACCCAATTCAAAAAAATCAAAAAGTCCCGCTACCGCTGAAGTAGCCAAACCGGTTAAAAGAGAGGTAGTAAACCAGGCGGCATTATATAAAGGGCCATCAAAAGCGGGCAATGGCGGCGGAGATGGCACTACCAATACACCTGGCAACCAGGGCAGCAAAAATGGTTCGCCGCTGGCAAGTAATTATGGCAATGGCGGCAATGGTAACGGCGTCAGTGGAACGCAGTGGAGTTTTGTAAATATGCCCGAAGTGCGTAATACGAGTCGCATGCAGGGTAAAGTGATCATTGACATTACCATCGATCCTGGGGGAAATATTATCGAGGCACACTCCGATCGTAAGACCCGCATGGGCGACCTGGATCTTATTAACCGATGTATCAGCGCGGTAAAAGGTTCTAAACTAACCGCTCCCACCACTGCCTCGGGAAATCAACAAGGGCAGATCACATTTAAGTTTGATGTGGATTGAGTTTGGCGTATAGTGAATGGTTCATTTCCTGATGCTTTATTTTATTGCTTTTATTAAATAAACATTGATTTAACTTTGCTCAGGTTCCATGGATACCCGCCGATAAAGGCAATGAACCATGAACTATGAACCATGAACTACCAGCAAACCATCGACTACCTTTACAGCCAATTACCCCTGTTTACGCGTGTAGGAGCCTCGGCATATAAAGCGAACCTGGATAACACGATAGAATTATGCAGGAGATTAGGCGATCCACAGCACAAATTCAAAAGCATTCATGTTGGCGGCACTAATGGCAAGGGTTCCACCTCGCACATGCTGGCTGCGATCCTGCAAATGGCGGGCTATAAAACGGGCTTGTACACTTCACCACATTTGAAGGATTTTAGGGAGCGAATCCGCATCAACGGGCAGATGATCAGCGAACAGGAGGTTGTTGATTTTGTGGCAGATCATAAAGCTGATTTTGAAGATATAAAACCCTCTTTTTTCGAAATGACGGTCGGCCTGGCCTTTGCTATTTTCGCCCGGGAAAAGGTGGATATCGCCATCATCGAAGTTGGGCTTGGCGGAAGGCTGGATTCAACCAACATCATTACGCCGTTGCTGTCGGTTATTACCAATATTGGCTGGGACCACATGAATATTTTGGGTGATACGCTGCAATTGATAGCCGCCGAAAAGGCGGGCATTATCAAACCGGGCGTTCCTGCCATAATTAGCGAATATCAGTCGGAAGTCGCAGATATTTTTATCGAAAAAGCCCGGCACGAACATAGTAAAATATCATTTGCTTCGGAATTGTTAAAAGCGTCAAATGTTCATCACACCGATAATGAGGCCAATGAGTTTTTGGATGTGACACTGCAATCGCCGGACGGTTCTGTTTTCGACCTCCGCCTCGACCTGCCTGGCTCTTACCAGGTAAAAAACCTTAAGGGCGTGCTTTGCTCGATAACGGAATTGCGCCTAAAGGGCTTTGAAATTAGTGATGATTGTATTAGGCTGGCTTTATCAAAAGTCAAATTACTAACGGGTTTGCACGGGCGTTGGGAGACGCTGTCCAAACATCCTCTAACCATTTGTGATACCGGGCATAACCCCGAGGGTATAAACGAGGTACTGCAAAACATCGCCGCCGTACCTTATAACAAATTGCACTTTGTATTGGGCGTGGTAAATGACAAGGACATCAGCAAAATGCTGGTTATGCTGCCGAAGAATGCGGTTTACTATTTCTGCAAACCGGATATACCGCGTGGTCTGGACACGGAAAGCTTAAAGCAAACAGCGGAAAGCTATGGTTTGGTTGGCGAGGTGTATGCTTCGGTTAAAGCTGCTTTTTTAGCGGCGCAGGCAAACGCCGGACAAGAGGATTTGGTTTTTGTTGGTGGAAGCACTTTTGTGGTAGCCGAAGTAGTATAAGCTTAACAACTGGTATAAAGCTATCCTTTTAAAATTCTCCTTGCTTTATCGAATAGCCTTTTAAATATATTTTAAAACCCTAATTTTATCACCAAACAAATCCATAAAATTCCATGAACTATCAACCTTCGGCAGATCGATATAAAAACATGCAGTACCGCCGCTGCGGCAAAAGCGGCATTAAATTACCAGCGGTTTCGCTGGGTTTATGGCATAACTTCGGGCACGTAGATGTGGCCGAAAATTTCCGCAAAATACTCCACCTGGCGTTCGACAGCGGCATCACCCATTTCGATCTGGCTAACAATTATGGCCCCCCGCCGGGATCGGCCGAAGAGAATTTCGGACGGTTACTGGAGCAGGATTTTCATGGCTACCGCGATGAACTGATCATCAGCACCAAAGCCGGGTATTACATGTGGGAGGGCCCTTACGGCGAGTGGGGGTCAAAGAAATACCTGGTTTCCAGCCTCGATCAAAGTCTGAAAAGAATGCGCCTTGAATACGTGGACATCTTTTATCACCACCGGCCCGACCCCGACACGCCGCTGGAAGAGACCATGAGCGCGCTGGACCTCATTGTGAGGCAGGGCAAGGCTTTGTATGCCGGTATTTCCAACTATCCTGCCGATAAGGCTGACGAAGCCATCGCTATATTAAAAAGATTGGGCACACCCTGTTTGATCCACCAGCCTAAATATTCGATGTTTGAGCGCTGGGTGGAAGACGGCTTGCTGGATGTGCTGGAAAAGGACGGTGTTGGCTGCATACCTTTTTCACCACTGGCACAGGGGCTCCTCACCAATAAGTATTTGCATGGTGTTCCGGAGGATTCAAGAGCCGCAAAATCTACCGGCTTCCTCCAGTTGGACCAGGTAACCGATCAACGCATCGCCCAGGCCAAAAAACTGAATGCCATTGCCGAAAAACGCGGCCAAACACTGGCCCAAATGGCGCTGGCCTGGTTACTGAAAGACCCGAGGGTTACCTCGGTGCTGATCGGCGCCAGCCGACCCGAACAACTGGCAGATTCGCTGAAATGTTTGGATAATATTGAGTTTTCGGCGGAGGAATTGGGTAAGATTGAAGATATATTAAAATAATAAACGCATTTGTCATTTCGACCAAAGGGAGAAATCTTATACAACATGCTCGGCGTCTGTGGAGGCAGTAATGTCAGACCTATAAGATTTTTCGCTGCGCTCAAGAGATAGTTTCTCCTCGTACCTCGTGAAAATGACATGAGTTTTAATCATGAGTAAAACCATCAACTGGGGGATAATCGGCTGCGGCGACGTGACCGAAAAGAAAAGCGGCCCGGCATTTAATAAGGTGCCGGGAAGCAGCTTACTGGCTGTTATGCGCCGTGATGCTAAAAAAGCCGCTGATTATGCCCACCGGCATGGCATTGCCCATTGGTACAGCGATGCGGAGGCGCTGATGGACCAGGAGGGCCTCGACGCCATTTATATCGCCACACCCCCGGATTCCCATGCGGACTATGCAATTGCGGTGCTAAAAAAGGGCTTTAATGTTTACGTTGAAAAGCCTGTTACCCGCAATGCAACTGAAGCCCGGCAAATTGCCGAGGCGGTTAAACATCATCCCAATCAGAAACTAACGGTTGCCCATTATCGCAGGGCGCTGCCCATGTTTTTAAAGGTAAAGGAACTGCTGGATGAAAAAATTGTTGGCGAGGTACGCACGGTTCAAATCAGAATGTGGCAAAGCCGAAAGCCCGCACTCGTTGCCAATTCCGCGGTTAACTGGCGGGTGCAGCCTGAAGTATCCGGCGGCGGGTATTTTCACGACCTTGCCCCTCACCAGTTAGACCTGATGCTTTTTTATTTTGGCGAACCCGAACGATATCATGGTTTTTCACTTAACCAGTCCGCCATCACTCCTGCTGACGACCACGTTTGCGGTGAGATACTTTTCAAGAACAACATAGTGGTAAATGGCTCCTGGTGTTTTAATGTGGCCGAAAACCAAACGACCGATACCTGCGAGATCGTCGGCACTAAAGGGAAGATCACTTTCCCCTTTTTTGGCACTATCATCACTTATAAAACCGATGAGGAAGAGCAAATCTTACACTTTACCCATCCCGAACATATCCAGCAACCGATGATCGAAAAAATAGTTGCTTATTTTAATGGCCTGGGGCCTAACCCTTGTTCGATCGAGGAGGCGATTGTGCTGATGGATATCATGGATGCCTTTACGATACCCCAAGACTTACGAAGTTTCTAAAACTTCGTAAGTCTGCGAATGCCCCAACTTTTAATTCAATTATTTTTTCTTCGGTACCTTTGCCCCTTCTTTTCGCGCTTCGGATAAACCAATGGCTACGGCCTGCTTTTTACTGGTAACTTTTTTACCGCTGCCGCTTTTTAGCTTGCCTTCTTTCATTTCGTGCATGGTGTCATGTACTTTTTCCTGTGCTTTTTCTGAATACTTTGCCATAATATTTTTCTTTAGGTAAATAATTATATTATTAAGCAAAATAATTGCCAAAATCAGGCTTCAAAAGCATACGAGTTCGTTTACTTGATTTTTTCAACACAAAACCAGTTTCTACTGATTATTCTTATCTTCAAACTCATAAATACAATACGTTATCATACCTTAGCTATTGAAACCCCCAGGCTATGCCCACAAAAAAAATATTTGCCCCGTTTTACGAAAAGCTCGCCCTTGTGCTCGTCGCGCTGGTTGCCTTAGGATACCTGGTCATCCTGGCCAAAGAATTATTGGATCCCCTTCTATTCGGTCTTCTGTTTGCGATTTTACTCTTTCCGGTCGCTTCATTTTTTGAAAAGCGTGTACGGCTACCGCGTGGCATTGCAGTGTTACTTGCTATTATCATGCTTATTGCTTTTATTGGCGCCATTGGATATCTGGTCGGCTCCCAAATTTCCGGTCTTGCCAGCGACTGGCCGATGTTGAAAAGCCAGGTAAGTCAGTCGGTGGACGATCTTTCCCAATGGATCCAACATGCGTTCCATATCAATGCCAGCAAACAACTGAGCTATGTGCATAGCACCACGCAAAAACTAATGGCTTCGGGCGGTGAAGTGGCCGGGGAAACCGTGGGCGCTATCTCTTCGCTCATGCTTTTTTATGTGTTTATTCTCATATTCACTTTCCTTATCCTTTTTTACCGCACTATTCTGATGCGCTTTCTTGAATGGGTTTTTAGTGATGATTATGCCCACATTGTACATGATATTGTAGAAAACATACAAAGCATCATGCGGCAATATATCCTTGGGCTTTTGCTGGAGATGTTCGTTGTTGCGTGTATTGCCTGTATTGCCTTTTGGATCATCGGCATCAAATACGCGGTGCTTTTAGGAATAATAGTAGCCTTGTTTAACATCATCCCCTATGTTGGCATTTTTTCGGCACTGCTGTTAAGCTGCCTCATAACATTTGCAACAGGCGGCATCCAACATGTTTTTTGGGTTGCGGTAAGCGTTGTCAGCATTCATCTTATCGACTCAAATTTCTTTCTGCCCACCATCGTCGGCTCTAAAGTGAAACTTAACGCCCTGGTTTCTTTTCTGGGCATAGTTTTGGGCGAAATGATCTGGGGGCTCTCCGGCATGTTTCTTTCTATACCCGTACTGGCTATTTTTAAAATCATTTTCGACCGTGTCGACAGCTTGAAACCCTGGGGCTTTGTAATGGGCAGCGGCACCGAAGAAAAGAAATCGGCCCTCAAAAAACTGAAGCCCCGAACTGCGGATAAGACCTGAGAAGGTGAAAGGCGAAAGGCAAAAGCTGAAAGCTGAAAATAAAAATTGAAAGGATGCCGCTAATGCCTTTGCAGATGCCGAATTCTAAAGGCTTTAACGGTGTCAAACCTTTCGCTTTAGGTTTTCAGCTTTCACCTCTCCTCAAACCATATGACTAACCTTTATAAAAACGGCGACGCCATAAGCGGTTAGTACGATAGTATTAACCACCAGCAACCAGTTAAGCTCAGGTTCGTTAAATTTTTTAATGGCGCAGGTGATGAGCAGGAAAAGAAATACACTGATAATAATGAGCGGAAATATCATTTCCCATTTGTGCGGGAACGCAAAATAAATATTTTGGAACTTATGCTGGTCGCCATAAAAAAATGGCACCAGCGCGAAAAGTAGCAGGACGAAAAATACGCGGATAACCATTTTGGTTATCGATTTGCTCATTCTCATGCGGGCAAAATAACAGAAAATACTGTTAATAGTCGTTCAAAATATCCAGGCATTTCACATGAAGGGCTTTAAGACGGTCGTCCAGGGTGGCCAGGCCTTTATCGTCCTTTATCTTTTGGTACAGCGACTTTATAATTGCAAGCGTCTCGTTGCTGGGGTCGCAGGCCTGGGCTTTTTCCAGGTGGGGCAACGCTTTTTGCACCATTTTAATATAAGCTGTTTTTAAGCTATCGGTGGTCGCCACGCTAAGTTTCTGTTCCATCGCTTTTGCTCTGTCGAGGTATAAATATCCAAGGGCGCGGTGAACCACATAGTAATCTGGCACCGCAGCGGCCACTTTTTCGTAAAAAGGCTGTGCCTTATCAATTTCGTTGTTGTCCTCGTACATTTTTCCGATCGAAAAATAGAAACTGATGCGGGCCTTTTCGGGCAGTTTATCCGCCAGTGGCACCAGGTTTTGGCCGAGTTCAAAAGCCTTGTCCTGCTGGTCCTGGAACCGTGCAAGGTTAAAATCAAGGTATTTGTTGTATACTGAATCAGCCGACTGTGCCCTGGCAGTTAATAAAGGGAAAATAACTACGATGAATAAAGCTGCTTTTTTTAACATAGAAGGCAAATATAAAATCCTTTGACATCATTGCATGCTTCGCGACGCTCTCCAGGCTTTGTATTTATCATTCAGGCAATGCCCGCAAGGTCTGAAACCGTACTCAACTGCCTCAGCTTCCGATGCGAAAAACATACGGTTTTCAATTTTCATCCTTTTCCCCGACAAACAGTTTAATTTTCCGTATATTTTCAATTTCCGGTTCCCTGCAAATGTTATTTGCGTTGCGTCGAGCAGCATTTTCAGTTGTCTGCTTCGTTCAAACGGACGAATGCCCAATTCAGTATGCCTTATCACCCGGCGTCATGAAAAATAATCCCCAGCGTAAACCGGTTACCCGACGTTACTTCGCTAACGCCATGCTTCATATTTACCCGGTAATAACCCTTAGTCCCTTTAACCGGCCTGAAATTGGTAGTGAAGACCAGCATGTCACCTTTATTCGGCCGGAGGACAATGGCTTTTGATTGCGCTCTCGGGCGCTGTTCTACCAAAACAAATTCACCACCCTCATGATCCTCGCCCGGCTGACTTAAAAATATCACCGCCTGCATCGGGAAATAGATATCGCCATACAGATCCTGGTGCAGGGCGTTATAACCGCCTTGCTCATATTTCAGCACCAGGGGTGTAGGCCGGTTTTGGCCATGCGCGCGGCAGTAAGCCGTTAACTCATCAAGTGTTGAGGGATAACTTATATCGATATTTAAAACCCTCATCCAGTTATTGGCAACCGGCGCCAGGCACGGGTAGATGCTTTCTCTTAGGGCCTGCACGATTCCGGGGAGCGGGTAATGGAAATACTTGTATTCGCCCAGGCCGAAATTATGGCGCTCCATAACTACCGTTTTTCGATACAGCCCACCCTCGTTGTACCGGCTGATGATTTGGTCGCAGTTATCATTGCTCAAAATATTACGTGCCACCGTATATCCTTTACTATTTAGACTTTCGGTGAGCTCGCTCCAATCCAATCGGCCTATTTTTTCTTGTATTTCCATATCAGCTACTTTATTAACCAACCAAGCCTAATTGTGCCGCTTCCCAACCGATCATCGCCGTTTTACGGTTCGGTCCCCAATGGTATTGGCCAAATTCGCCGGTAGATTTGATAACACGGTGGCAGGGAATTAAAAATGCAACCGGGTTATCCCCTACCGCGCTCCCTACCGCGCGGCTTGCTGTTGGCCGATGGATGGTTTTGGCTATGGAAGAATAGGTGGCTAAACCGCCCATCGGTACGTTAAGCAGGGCCTCCCAAACTTTAAGCTGAAAATTGGTGCCTTTTAAATGCAATTTAATATTGGACAGCTGCGACCAATCCTTTTTAAAAATAAACAAGGCTTCCTGCTGCATTCCGTCGACCACCTGGGTGTAGGTTGCATTTGGAAATTGCGCCACCAATTGTTTAAAGGCGTCGTCCCTGTCGTCGGCAAAGGCCATGTAACAAATTCCCTTTGCGGTGGACGCAACAATGATGTATCCAAACGGGCTTTCGGCAAAACTATAGTTGATCGCAAGCGCCTTGCCACCGTTTTTATACTCTGCCGGGGTCATTCCTTCAATGTTGATAAAAAGGTCGTGCAGGCGGCCGGTACCGGATAAGCCTGTTTCGAACGCGGCATCAAATAGTGTTGCCTGGTTATTTTTTAAAATGCCTTTAGCATAGTCGAGGCTTAAATACTGGATGAATTTTTTGGGACTGATGCCGGCCCAATCGGTAAACATCCGTTGAAAGTGGAAGGGGCTCAGGTGTACTTTTTCAGCCACCACATCCAGGTCGGGCTGTTCCTTAAAATTTGTTTTGATATAATTAATGGCATCCTCGATGCGATGGTAATTAATAGTTTCCTGTGTGCTCATGATCTTAATTATTTATAGCACAAATGTAGCCTGGCTAACAAGGGTATAAAACCCGGTTCTTGCTGTGTTATGATGCCTTCAAAATAAATAATTTATTTAACTAAATTTGTAAAAAAGGATTTATGGAAATCGTGTTGAAAAGCGGGGCCACAAAAAAAGAGATTAAAGAATTAGAGGAAGTGCTGTACAAGAAAAAGAATTCCGGCGGCTTTAATGCAAAAAAATATAACGGGATAATACCAATGAAAGATGATGCCCTGGCTACCCAAAAAAGATTAAGAAATGAGTGGGAAAGAGATATTAGTTGATACTATTCCGCCAGCTTATACCCTTTAAAAAAGTCCCAAATTACCTCGCACGCATTCATATTGTGCGATACCGGTCCGATCATCAATTTTGGTAAATACTGCGTACCGCCCGGCCAGGTGTGGCCACCATCGGTTATTGTGTAGCCTACAACCTTTATGCCTGTTTTTAAATTAGTGTATTCCTCTTTAATAACACTGGTGCCATCGTCCGAGCTATCCGGTAAATTGGTAACCGCCGGCGCCGGACCGCAGCCGTCAGCATCAGTCCAAAGTTTCAGGATATCGGCATGGCTATATATAACACCTCTTCCGCCGCCTCTTTTCGCAACGCCATCAAACGGTACCAAAGGGTCTTTTGTCCCCTGGATATACATCACGGGTATGGCCCTGGTGGGGTGATATTCCTGGTATTTATCCATCGAGGCGCCCACCGCGGCGATCGCCGCTACCCGGTCAGGCAGCTCGCAGGCCAGGCGCGAAGAAAGGAAGCCGCCGTTGCTCATGCCCGTTACATAAACCCTTTGGGCATCGCCGTGATACGTGTTAAGCATATAAGTGATCAGTTGATCGATAAATTTTACATCATTAATGCCTTTCCGGTTTGCGGGTGTTTTGAGGCCGGCATTCCAGCTTTTGCCGATCCCGTCGGGGCAAACGATGACAAACTTCTCTCTGTCGGCAATCGGCCTGAAATCGGCAAAAGTCATCATTTGTGCGCCGGTGCCAAACCTGCCGTGGAGCGAAATTAAAACCGGCAGCTTTTGTGTCGCGTTAGCGCCGTCGGGTATATAAATCACAAAGCTTCGGCTGATGTTATCGACCATAATTTCACCACGCTCCTGACGTCCGCGTGCTTCGGCAACGGCTGTAACAAACAGTAATACTAAGACAGAAAAATATTTCATGACGACGATAAGATAAGTTTGCTGGTTTACAATAAGATGGACAGATCAAAAAAAAGTTTAACCTACGTTTTATAACTCGTCTGATTTTATTATTAAAGATTTTTGCCCATCCTAACTATACCCAATACTTCACCGTCCGGCAATATACTATCAATTCGTTCCATAGCGCGGTAGCCCATGGCCTCATACAGGGGTACTCCCGGCAGCGTGGCCCCCATTTCCATGCGCATAAAACCATTAGTTTTAGCTGCCGTTTCGCAAACTCCAATTAAATACCGGCCTACGCCACGCCGGGCAAAGTCGGGATGTACAAAGAAAGCCCTTATCCGCGCCGCGTCTGTGGCCGGATCGAGCAGGGGGTCTTCAATTTCTTTATGCTGATCGCCGCCATAAAGCGTATTACGTTTGCTCCAGCCGCCGCAGCCGGCTAATTGGCCGTCTATTTCCATCACGTAATAGGTTCCGTCAATTACCAGTTGCGTGTCGACCCCGAAAATATATTTAATCGCGCTTTCTATTTGAGCGGGTGTATAATAGTTCACACTGAGGCCGCGCACCGATGCAGCGATCATTTTATTTAGCTGCTCAATATCTTCAGCCTTCGCGTTCCGGGCATTTAAGTTCATAATTAAACCTGGTAAATTTGAATATTATTGCCGCAGGTATCGTTAAATACTGCCAGTATAGTCGGGCCCATTTTTGTGGGCTTCATGTTAAACTCAACGCCCAAGCCCAGTAACCGTTGATATTCCGCTTCGATGTCGTCGACGTTAAAAGCCGTCACCGGAATGCCGGCCTTAAAAAGTGCGGCCTGGTATTCAACAGCCGGCGCAAATCCCAATGGCTCCAGTACCAATTCCACGCCGTCCGGCTCGCTATCCGAAACTACTGTCAGCCATTTATGTTCACCCATCGGGATATCGCGTTTTTTTAAAAATCCTAAAATGCGGGTGTAAAAATCCAGGGCCTTGTCCTGATTTGTTACTGTTACACTGGTAAGTTTAATTTTCATATTGCCGCTCGTTCAAATCTCGGTGGTTATAGCTCAACTGCCACGAAACGCCAAATTTATCACTTAGCCAGGCATATTTTTTACTAAATGGGTAAGCGCCCAGCGGCATCTGCACCTGGCCGCCATCGGATAGAGCGCTGAATAATTTGTCTGCCTCGTCTTCAGTAGCGCAATCCACATATAGCGACATTGCCGGCGTAAAAGTAAACTGGTGATTTACCGCACTGTCGATACACATAAACTGCTGGCCGTTGAGTGAGAATTTGGCGTGCATTACCGAGCCCTCTACACCGCCCTGGTCAGGCCCGTATTTGATAATGTGCTCAACTTTTGAGTTTCCGAACAATGAAATATAAAAGTTCATGGCTGCTTCAGCATCGCCCTCGAACATCAGGAAATTAGTGATCTGTTGCATTGTTTATTTATTGCTGTTTCCGCAAAAATGGGTAGCCCAATTCGTTATCATTTCTTCAAAATTGCTTTTTTCCGACGGAAATTAAAAGGCGCCTTGCCGCCTGTCTTTTTAAAAAATCCGCTGAAAGTGCTAAGGCTGCTGAAACCAACCGAATAACAGGTTTGGCTAACGGGTACGCCTGCTCGTAGTAGTTTTTTCGCCTCGGCAACCCGCACGTTTTTCAGGTATTGATGCGGCGTTACGCCGTAATATTTTTTAAAAAGGCGGATAAAATGGAATTTGGACAGCGACACTTCTTTGCAAACGTCATCAAGGCTGATGCTTTCGCCAAAGTAACTATCCATGTATCTTTTTGAACGAATGATCTTTTCCGTCAGGTAATCCTTCGGATAAACGCTGTCGCGAAGGCGATAAACTTGTTGTTGATAGAAGGTAGTCATTCTGAGATAAGTCAGATTAGTGTGACCTTCAATAAAATTTGTCTCTATTCAATTCCGGTTGTTTGCAAAAAACCACCTTCGCAATAACCAAAAACGGGTATCAAGCTTATATAACGCCATATAAAGCCCCTCCCTTTTCGCTCATCTTATCCACCAGCTTCTCCGTTTCCGGGTCTTTTTCCAGCGCGGGTGCATGATGGGGCTTTATCCTTGCATCAATGATCAGCGGGCCTTTACATCCCCAGTGCTTATCTTCCGTGAAACTGTTTATTCCATATATATCATGTGCCGGGTTGCTGCGGGTAAATGTCACCCAAACAAAATTGTCGAGGTTTTGAGCGGTAAAAGCAGCATCGTCACACAAAACCATTAAAGGCAGTCCCTTCAGCTCAGTATCTTTTAGATGTTCTTCCAGTATCTCAAAAATGATCGGGGAGTCGCTGTAGCGTACCTGTTTGGGTACTTCAACAGCCAGTATGCCGGGCATCACCATCAGGTATTTTTCAAACGGACGTGGCAGCTCAAAGCCGGCAGGCATGTTAGGCCATAATTCCCTGATCACTGCGCCTGCCACGGCTACCGCCACTTTACTGCCCGAGTTTAAGCCACTGCCACTGTAATCCAGGGTATCGATGGTGGTATTCGTATAAAAATGCAGGTCGCGGCTAAGATCGACCCTTTGCAGGACGTGTCTTAAAAATCCGCCGATGTCGTTTACCGTCAATGATGGATCGTCTTCTTTAGCCGCAATAAAAAGGTATTTCGCAAGGCTTAATTGCCCTGTGCCTAAAATATGGCTTGCTATGGTAAGTATTTCCTGCGGCTTGCGCGCATTGCTGTAAGGCGTATACCGCTCGCTGCCGATTGCAAATAACAAGGGGTGCACGCCGGCCGCATCCACCGCGTTTACCGCATGCAAGCCGGGAATCTCGTCGGAAATAGCCGATCCGGCGAGCTCATGGATCAATGCGCCAAAGCTGGTATCCTCCTGCGGCGGCCTGCCTACCACCGTGAACGACCATACCGCATCCTTTTTATGGTACACATTATGTATTTTCAGCAGCGGGAAATCGTGTATTAAGCTGTAATAACCCAGATGATCGCCAAAAGGGCCTTCTGGTTTATTATCATGCGGCATTACTGTTCCGGTAATCACAAAGTCAGCATCTGCCGAAATGCAAAAACCTTCGTCATCATAAAAATAGCGGAAACGGCGGTTACCCAGCGCTCCGGCGAAAGTCAGTTCGGATAATCCTTCCGGCAAGGGCATTACGGCGGCAACCGGGTGCGCCGGTGGTCCACCTACAAAAATGCTCACCTTTAGCGGCAAGCCTTTTGCGTTGGCTTTGGTTTGATGCACGCCGATGCCCCGGTGCAGTTGGTAGTGCAAACCCGCTTCCTGGTCCAAAACATAATTATTCCCCGCCAGCTGGATGCGGTACATGCCCAGGTTGGCGTTCATTACGCCCGGCTTATCTGCGTCTTCAGTATAAACCTGTGGCATGGTTACAAACGGGCCGCCGTCTTTAGGCCAGTTTACAATTTGCGGAAGATCGCTGATCCGGCATTTACCAAAGCTGATTGGCGCACTGCGACCCACCTTCTTTGGCAAAGCGGACAAGGCAGTTAATCCGATATTGGCATATTTAAAAGGATGTTTTATGGCCTTAAGCGGGTCGGATTTGAGGTCGACCAGCGTTTTCACTTGATCCAGCGTCTCCCTGAAGATGAACTTCGATCGATCCAAAGTCCCGAACAGGTTGGATACCGCGGGGAATTTACTGCCTTTGACGTTTTGAAACAGGATAGCGGGCCCCTGGTGCTCAAATACCCGCAGGTGAATGGCCGCCATTTGCAGATAAGGGTCAACTTCCTCGCTGATGCGTAATAAATGGCCGTGCTTTTCAAGATCGGCAATACAGGCTTGTAAACTGGAATAGCTCATTTGTATGACCAAAGGTAACGGTAACATCCCGTATTTTCATTTGCGCTGCCCCAAACAAATTGTTGCCTTTAGCATATGATTAGTGAAAAGATCGATTTCCGCTCCAGCGAATTTATTTCCCTTTGCAAAAGCCATAAGGTGAAAGAGCTTTATGCTTTCGGTTCAGTGGTCAACGGAAACTTTACCGACGAAAGTGATATTGACTTATTAGTGGAAATCGATGAAATAAACCCGATTAGTAAAGGAAAACTACTCCTAAGCCTTTATAGCAAGTTTGAAAAACTGTTTAATAAAAAAATTGACTTATTAACGCCCGGTTCCATTCAAAATTCATTTTTGGAAGAGCACATTGGGTCTCATAAACAATTGGTTTATCCTCTTTAACGATCCGTTTTTGTGGACAGAAAAATAAAGCTTTTCGTGAACGTTATAAAAGCTATCTCGTTAATAGAGGAATTTTTAGGGCCGATTAATTTGTTCGAGGATTATTCCGTTGATTTAAAAACTAAAAGCGCTATTGAACGCCAACCGGGAATAATTGGAGAGGCTGTTAAAAAAATTAAAGATATTGATCCGAGCGAGGCGATCACCTCACATTCCGATATCATCGGGCTAAGAAACATCATTATTCATGGTTATGACACACTGGATGATAATATCGTTTGGTCGGTTATAAAAGGTGATTTGGATATCTTAAAGAATGAAGTTTTAGAAAAGTTACAAATAGAATAGTTCGTACAAAAATTCTCGCCTAAATCCATAGACAAACATTAAACTATGTGCTTAAAAAAAGTTATTATTAGCTTTGCGGCAACCGTTTAGCGGCTTTATTTGTGACCATCTTAATATTTACACTTATTTTACTCGTCGGTTCCTATGGCGCCGGTTTATTAGGTTCTTTAACGGGACTTGGCGGTGGGTTTATCATTATACCCCTGGTCACATTGCTGCTGAATGTCGATATCCATTACGCCATAGGCGCTTCGCTGGTATCGGTTATCGCGACTTCATCCGGCTCTGCTGCCGCTTTTGTAAAAGAAGGTATCACTAATATGCGGCTGGGCATGTTCCTGGAAATAGCCACGACTGCCGGCGCGATGTGCGGCGCAATTGTAGCGGTGTATATCCCTACCAACTATATAGCCGTGTTGTTTGGTCTGATCCTGATCGCGTCCGCCATCGTATCCCTGCAAAAAAAAGTAATCAACGTTGAGCATACCAAAAGCGTCCTCGCCGAAAAACTAAAGCTTAACAGCAGTTATCCAGGGCCAAACGGCCCGATCGAATATACCGTTACGCGTGTTGGCGGCGGTTTTGTGATGATGATATTTGCCGGCCTTATCTCCGGCCTGCTGGGCATCGGCTCGGGGGCCCTAAAGGTGATCGCCATGGATAATATCATGCGCATCCCGTTCAAGGTTTCCACCACCACCAGTAACTTTATGATTGGCGTTACGGCTTCGGCAAGCGCCGTGGTGTACCTCCAGCGCGGTTACATCAGCCCCGGTGTATCTATGCCGGTAGTAATCGGCGTACTGGCCGGCGCGTTCACGGGCTCGAAAATATTGGTGAACAGCTCATCGTCCAAGTGGTTAAGGCTGATATTCGCCCTCGTTATTTCAGTGCTCGCATTGCAAATGATTTATCACGGGATGACGGGGAAAATTTGAAATAGTTGATGGTTCATAGTTCATAGTTCATGGCAGATTTGGTTTTGGACTCTAATTCCTGCAATGAACAATGAACCATGAACTCACGTTAACTAATAAAAAAATGAAAATATTCAAAGACAGGGACATGCAGCAGTTACTGGGCCACGTGCTCAGGACAGGAACCATGGTTTCCATCACCGTTGTTTTTATTGGCGGAGCATTTTTCATATACAGGCATGGGCAAAGTATCCCTGACTATCATAAGTGGAACGGCATTCCCAATTTTATTCGGACCGCCAGCGGCATTTTTCACGGTATAGGGGCGTTAAAGGGGCAGGCAATGATACAATTGGGGATCGTGCTATTGATTGCCACACCAATTTTGCGGATCGTGTTTTCGACCATTGGCTTCGTGCTTGAGAAAGATTATATGTACATCGGCATCAGCTTGCTGGTTTTGGGGATTATCTTTTTTAGCATGCTTAGCGGGCACGCGGGGTAAACTGAAAACGTCGTACTGTATACCCCCCAATCTTGTGCGCTAATTTGTAGAATTAGCCCTTCCCTGCTCCTCTTCGTTGCCGGTTTGATGAATAGCAGTTTTCACGGAGGATTTTCCAAAACGATAACTGAATGTGAGCTTCACGATCTGGCTTTCCTTTTTATCCGTACCGTGGATGTTCAGGTTTTCATAGTTGATATAGCTTCTATCCCGATAGGTGTTAAAAATATCGGTAAATTCTAACTTAATGCTGCCTCTTTTATTAAAAAGTTGCTTGCCAACCCGGGCGTCTGCCTGGTAATATGCATTAAGCTGCGCAATTCCGTAAAAACTCGGGCTTTCATAATAACCCGAAATTTCAACTGTATAATTATCACCCAGATTAAAGTGCTGTGTGGTACGAAACGCTATATCCTGCGTGCCTTTATTAAGGTTACCATTTGCAGCGTATGCTACATAGCGCTGATAGGCGGCATCTACGTCAAAATCGGCATTCCACCAACTTGTAAATACCGCCGGGGCAAAAAACCTGATGCCATAATTATAAGCCCTGCCAAAATTAACCTGGGTGGTAATATTTACCTTCGAAGTGTCATTTTGCTCATTAAAATTAAATTCATCAAAATTATCAACAATATGGGCGTACAATGTAGTTACGACCGTTTTATTATAGGTGTAGGACAGTTCGACTAAATTTGAATACTCCGGCTTCAAATAGGGATTTCCAGAAGTATAATCATAAAGATCAACGTAGTATAAAAAAGGATTTAGCTGATCATATTTGGGCCTTGTGATAGCCCGGCTATAACTCAGGCTAAATTCATCTTTGTCGCTTTGGGCATATGTTAACAGCAAATGTGGAAAAAGGTCGGTATAATTATCGTTTACGATGTGATTTAAAGTAAGGGAGTTACCTTTTGCGATAGTTTGCTCTGCACGCAGGCCGGCATCTATATTAAACCTGGCCTGTTTGATTTTATAATTAACATATGCAGCGTTAACATTTTCGGTGTAAACAAAATGATTGGAAAAAGCGGGGTCGCTGGTGTACGCGCCGTTAACCAGCGGTCCAAAAATGAGGTCGTTGTTGCTGGTTACATTACTATATTTAAGCCCTGCTTCCAGTTTGGACGTTTTTGAAACCGGGTCGGTAAAATCAATCTTCGACAACCATATCCGTATGCTTGAGGGTGATAAGTTTTGCAATAAAGAATCCCGGAGCCGGTTTCCCGAACCGTTATAAAAGCTATTGGTAATGTATTCGGCCGAATTGCGGTTATTGGTCGTATAATCCAAGTCTGCCGTGATCATTTTACCGGCAGAGTCGAGTTTGCCGCTGTAGTTTATATTATAATTTACCCTGCTAAGATGGCGGTTCACATTTGAATTTGCTGTGATGATCGAATCGAGGCCCCCCTGATCATAAATTTTTAAATTATTGTCCTTGACAAAGTTATTGTCCGCAACCGATCCATTCACAAAAAAACCAATAGTATGTTTTGCGGAAAGATAAAAATCAGTACCGATGCCAAATGTGTTTAAACGGCTTTTTTGAACACTGTTGTAATCTACGTTGTAGTTGCTTATGGCGTTATCAAAACTGATAACCCTGTCCGAAGTAAAGTCGTGAAAGGTCTTATTATCTACGTATCCGAAATTCCCGAAAATATTGTATTTTTCAGTGCGGTTATTAAAAACAAAGCCTGCGTTACCTTTATAATATTTGCCGTATCCCCCGCTGCCGGTTACGGAAGCATTGAACCCCATGTTTTTCCCTTTTTTTAATACAATATTGATAATCCCGCCGCTCGAAGCATCATATTTTGCCGAGCCGGCTGTGATCAGCTCAACATGGTCGACCATATTCGCCTGCATACCTTGCAAAACGGAAACCAGGTCCTCGTTTGTAAGATTAGTGGGGTTGCCATCGATTGTTATCAATGCATTCTGATGCCCGATAATACTTATATCGCTGTTATCAACCTTGACCCCCGGCGATTGCCGCAAAATATCAAAAACCGAATTTCCCTGTGCAAGTAAACTGTTCTGAACGTTGATAATCAGTTTTCCGGCCTGCGCTTCAATATCCGGGCGTTTGCTAACAACCGATACTTCGTTTAAATTTTGCACCTGCTGCATCAGCTGTATGTCCGGCATACGAAACGCCGGGCCGGGCTTAACATTACAGGGCCCGGCATACTTTTTCTTGTATCCGGCTTTACTGATCAACAAAAGGTAGCTGTCGGCCTGCAGATCAGCGAAATGAAACACGCCTTTGTTATCGGCGATAGCTGACGTAACGATAGATGAATCCCTGGATTTTAGCAAAACAACGGTAGACGCGTCGGCAGGAGAGCCATTTTCGGTCACAATCCTTCCTTCTAAAACTGCCTCGGCCACCTGGGCATGCGATGTGGAAAACAAGCATGCCAGGAAGGCTGAAAACAAGCATCCTATTAAAAGCCTCATTAACAGTTAGGGTAGAATTTTGCGATAAACTTACTTATTAATTAAACACCTGCAATATAACAACAATAATTTACCTGTTAAATTTTAACATTACAAACTCTTTTTAAATTATACGAACTACATGATGATACATATCAACTACCTTATTGTCAATACGAACGTAAATAGTGGTTTTATTTTTAATAAGACAGGAAATACGGGTATAAACGTTAAAATAGTATCAGTTTTTTGATTAGGAATACATTGATCAATAAACTGACAACTAACCGTGTTAATAGTTAAATTTACCGCGGTTTAATACAATATTACCTGTGTTATGAATTTTACGCCGATGCAGCTCCGTACCGTTAACGTAACCCGTTACGTTACGCCGTTACGCGAGGGTGGCTCGCTGCCTGCTATTGCCGGGGCTGACGACGATTTTTTATATGTGTTAAAATTTCGCGGCGCGGGACAGGGCACAAGGGCATTGATCGCTGAATTGATCGGCGGTGAAATTGCCCGGGTCATAGGCATGAAAGTGCCCGAACTCGTATTCGCTAACCTGGACGAAGCCTTTGGCCGCACCGAGCCCGATGAAGAAATACAGGATTTATTAAAGGCAAGCGTTGGCCTTAACCTGGCACTGCACTACCTCGCGGGCGCTATTACATTTGACCCAACCATTACCGCAGTCGACCCTCTATTGGCCTCGAAGATCGTTTGGCTTGACTGCCTGCTAATGAATGTGGACCGTACCCCGCGCAATACCAACATGCTCACCTGGCATAAAGAATTATGGCTGATCGATCATGGCGCATCGTTGTACTTTCATCACTCGTGGGATAACTGGCGGGCGCAGGCCGTTCGCCCGTTTATGCAGGTAAAAGACCATGTACTGCTGCCGCGCGCCGCTATGCTGGAACTGGCGGACATGGAATTGCGCGCGCTTTTAAATGAAGATTGCATCCGGTCGATTGTCAATTTAATACCGGAAGAATGGCTTAGCGATGGCCCGTTTGATTCGGCCGGACAATATCGTGAGGCTTATATCGAATTTTTATTAACCCGCATAGCGCATTCAGATATATTTTTAAAGGAAGCCCAAAATGCAGCAGAAGCACTTATTTGAGTATGCCGTCATCCGCGTGGTGCCCAGGGTGGAGCGCGAGGAATTCCTGAACATCGGGGTGATGCTCTATTGCGCCAGGTTAAAGTTTTTGCAGGCCAGGTACCTGCTCGACCAGGATCGCTTGACCGCTTTCTCCAAAGAGATTGACCTTGCCGAACTAAAAGACCATGTTTGCGCTTTTGAGCGCATCTGTATCGGCGACAAAGATGCCGGCCCTATCGGCAAACTGGATATGGCCTCGCGTTTCCGGTGGCTTACCGCTGCACGAAGCACCGTTCTGCAAACCTCGAAAGTCCATCCGGGTTTTTGTGATGATGCAGGCGAGACTTTGGAAAAATTGTTTGAGCAGTTGGTGGCGTAAATAAAGAGCCAAGATACAAGAGCCAGGAATCAAGATAAGAAATCAATTGCCGGCTGGTAGCTAACTAATAGCGACGGACTATCCAATTTTACTTCCTTTCGGGAAAGTCTATCTCTCAAGTGCTTTTCTTGATTCTTGATTCTTGGCTCTTGATTCTTGGCTCCTGGCTCTTGATTCCTGGCTCTTGATTCTTGGCTCTCGGTTCCCGGCTCCATTATTTACTCTTCTCCTCAATTTCCGTCTCAATCCTTGCTTTTTTTAAATCTATCCTGATCAAAGCAAACAGGCTCATATACACATTCGCTATAAACACCAAAGCGAAACCTGCTATAAAATATCCCCGCCAATCGTTATAAAGTAGCTGGAAGTGCGTAATAAACAGCAGCAGTATAGTGATATAATGACTAAAACAATACTCGCAGGTAAACAGGTAAAAGAATTTTCGGGCGGCTGCGGTTTTGGCTTTTTGCGCGCATTTTGCGCAATAATCCCTTGGCTCCCTGAAAACTTCTTCGTGAGTAACCGTCCACGAAATGCAGGCGATTGGTATGGCCAATAAAAATAACCAGGCAGTTTGGGTGAGCAGCGACATACTCATGAAATGTCAATCGACGTAAAAGGTTTTAATATCCGGGCTTTTGCAGGTTAATTTTTTTGTTTTAAAAATATTTCTACTTTTACAACACAGGCCGTTTGGCGTAATCATGGAAGCCCCCTTTGTGTATTACGCATTGACAAGCGCCTGTTTGATCGTTTTATTTTCGGTGCCCCGGAAAATATTTAACACTTGTATTTCAAACTAAAATCCGTTGTTTGACAGCGCTGAATTTGTTTGACATAATTTGTATTGCTATTTAATTAAAAAAATCATGACAAATAAAGCTTATTTCAAAATTGGAAGATCATTTTTTGCCGTCGCTTTTTTAGGCCTGGGTTTACTTCACATCATCATGGGCCGCTTTACAGACGAATTATTCCCGGTTATATCGATCCCCGCCGGCTCGTTCCTTGCCTATTTGATAGGTGGTGTGATGATCCTGGCCGGTATTTTGATGCTGATACCTAAATATGCGGTGGCCGGCGCTATTATTGGCGCCGGCATTTTCGGCATATGTGCTTTCTTTCTGCACATTCCACAGCTGTTGACTAACCTACACGCCAATGGCGACTGGACGCCGACATCCGAAAACTTCATGTTTCTTGGCGGGTCGCTGATGCTGACAGGGAGCGCGCTTATCAACCAAAAACACTCAAATAAGGGGCAATGGATATTCATAATTGGAAAATATATCTTCGCGCTCACCTTGTTTGATTTCGCGATAGAACATTACGTATCCGAAAAAGTAGTACTAACTTTTATACCAACCTGGATACCATGGAAAGACTTCTGGGCTTACCTGGTCATGTGCGCCTTTTTCGCAGCATTTGTCAGCATTGTTGTCAGAATACAGGAACGGCTTGCTGCGTTATTGCTTTTTTTGATGTTTTTTTTATGGGTGGCCTTGCTGCACCTGCCTGTCGTTATCCAAAATTCAGGTAACGCGATGCTGTGGAGTTTCCTTTTTGTGCCCATCGGCGTTTGCGGCATCGCGCTGATTTTGAGAGCTTCAACGCCCGGCAAAATAAAAAATATTTAGCAACGCCCGGGTGATTTCCGGACTTTCTTATTTCGGGCTCAGGAATGTCTTCGGGGCTTTTCTTTTTCTTCGGCCATTATTCAATCCTGTATGCGGTTTTTAAATAACCGATCAGGCGGCGGCTGTAATCCAGGTGTTTTTGGAGCATATAGTTGTACGAAGATTTAGTGGCAAGGTACAATGACGCATAATTGAAATAGGCTTGCATCAAAACTTTATCGTTACTTATTGCCGGCAATTTGTCTCCGATAAAACTATATTGAACACCCCCATTCCCGGCCAGACGTTTGTGGACAGTATTGGTATCCAGGAAGATGGTAAGGTCCTCCACCCTGGTCATTGTGGTTAGCATTTCTTTAAACACAAAATAATCGTCGGCTTCCTGGGCAGTGATGTTTTTATTAAGCAACTCATATTTAAAAATACTGTCAACGGTGGCCCGGTTGCTGATCAACCGCAGGGTTCCTGATGAGTTTAGCTGCTGCAATGCTCCATCGTTGCTCCTGAAATAAGTATCATTTGAAAAACCGGCTAATGAAAAGAGATAAAACTTCTGCTTATTTGCGGCCCGGGTCAAATCAAGGTTTTTCAACCCCATCAAATTATTAATAGCCTTTATTGACCCGGTAGCCTGCCCAATTACATCATGCAATTGAACGGTATCAATTACTATTGCCTTTACCAGGCTTTCTATGCTTTGCTTTTCGTGATCTCCGTCGGCGATATGTTCCCTTAAACTTTCAGCAAAAAAGCCCATCATAACGGCCACAAATATCATCAGGCCCTCCAGTAAGTATTCTTTCAGACCTTTCCTTTCAACGTCAGGGTGGTGGTGTACTTCCATTTTGATATCGGAATTTGGATGTTCGGCCCGATAGCTATCGGGATCGGATTTATTTTCGACAGGTGCAAGCGGCTGTGCATTTTTACGTTTTGCCGGTCCTTCCGTTTTTACCGCCTCCCGGTCCTCTGGTCTCCTCGCTTTTGGCTTAGGTCTTTCTGCCTTCTGTCCACGCTCCGGACTTCCGGACTTAACGACTTCAGGCTTTTTTGGCGAACGCTTCATTCGGAAACCGGTGAATAGTTTAATTGCCCTAAATATATAAAATACGGCTAACTAATGCATGACACTGGTCCAAAAAGCCTTTTTACCCGCTATTATCAAAACTGCCCGATTTTTTGTTAATTTCGAAGCCACTGATTATACCCCAATGAAAAGGATAACCCTGTTTTTGTTTATTGTATTTTTTATAGGTAAAACTTACGCCCAGGCCGAGCCGGCCAGGTATGGTGTCGCTGTTGCCAAGTTTACGCAGTATTATAATAACAACCACATAGACAGCATTTTTAACATGTTTAGCCAGGAAATGAAGAATGTGCTGCCGCTGGCAACTTTTCAACCTACAACAAACCAATTAAGGCAGGAATATGGCGAATTGATCAGCACCCAATTTGTAAGCTACACCGGATCGATCGCCGTTTATAAGGCCACTTTTAAAGGGAGTATTTTTTTACTGAACCTTTCGTTAAGCGACCAAAATAAGTTGAACGGCTTGTTTTTAAGGCCTTACCAGGGAGAAACAGCCGCTAAGGAAATTGCTGATCCGGATGTTACGGAAATACCGGTTTTACAAAAAACCCTGGCGGGACAGATATCAGGAACATTGGCAATGCCGGCCACTGTAAAAGGCAAAATTCCGGTGGTGATCATCGTCGGCGACGCCGGCCCCACCGACCGTGACGGGAACAACGAAAAGACCGGCATTACCTGCAGCCCCTACAAAACCCTCGCTTACGACCTGGCCAAAAACGGCATAGCAGCTTTAAGGTACGACAAGCGGCTTGTCGGTGAAAGTACGAGCAGCATAAAGGAATCGCAATTGCGCATAGACGACTATAGCGACGATGTGGTTAGCCTGATCGGCTTGCTGGATGGCGATCCCCGTTTTTCAAAGATCATACTTTTTGGTCATGGGGAAGGCGCATTGGTAAATATGATAGCCAGTATCGGCCAGCCGATCAAGGGCTATATTTCCGCAGAGGGCGCCAGCGAACAGGCCGATAAAATTATTATGGACCAGATGAAATCAAAGCCCCAGTACCAGGCCGATGAGGTTAAAGCTATATTAGATAGCATGCGGAAGGGAAAACTGACCGACAACGTGGACCCTGCCATTTATTATGTTGCGAGCCCCGCTAAACAAAACTTTATCATGTCGTGGTGCCGCCTTGTGCCGACGAGGGGGGTAAAAGGCATGAAAGTGCCCGTGTTGATCATCCAGGGCACTACCGACCTTGCTGTATCAACAGATAACGGCGAAAAGCTGAAAAAATCCAAATCCGACGCCTCCTTTTTATTGATAAAAGGCATGAACCATATTTTTAAAGACGCCCCCGCCGATCCGGATCAAAATATAGCAACCTATACTAAGGAAAACGTTCCGTTAAGCGCGGCGTTGGTGCCGGGCATTGTGGAATTTATCAATAACAGGGCGAAATAAATTACTTCCAGTCTCCCAGCATCCTGCGTATCGCTACGATCTCGCCGATATGGTAGGCATTGTGATCAGCTATCTGCAACGCTTCGCGCAAAATAGTTTGGCCATCCCCGTGAGGTAGTTTTTGATAAAGATCACCGTGTTCCATCAATTCGATAAATTCATCCAGGTCGCTGTCTATTTGGGCCAGCGAGCCGTTCCAGTCGTTTTCATGCGCGGGCGCAGTTTCTTTTGGCCAGTAATCTTCAGGCCATTTTGGCGATTTATGTTCGGCATCTTTACTAAACATCAGCATGTCCCATTGGGCTATCCTGATATGCTCAACCAATTGCCAAATGGTATACGGCATGTGGTGAGGCTTTGCGCCCCGCAACTCTGGTTTCAGCCCTTTTACAGCTTCCTGTAAAGAAATATGCGCTGATCCGCCCAGCAACAGTTTAGTTAATTCGCTGATAATGAATTTATCCTGGTTTTCCATAAATTTTACTATTGATATTGAACAGCCGCAAAGCAGGTTTGGTTGATAAAATTATAAAAAATTAATATAGCGCGGTAGTCTGGAAAAATCACTTTTTAATTCCTGATATCCGCACCTCCTGTAGTCGACGGGTGACCACTTGAATATTCGAATATTTCTCGTCCCTCTTTCCCGCTTGCGGAAGAGAAGGGTGCCAAGCGCCGCGATGGCGGGGTGAGTCGACGCCGAGCAACGTTACCGCCAATGTATTAGCGCCAATGTCCGCCGGGTCGACTCACCCCGACTACGCTTCGCTGGTCGACCGTCTCTTCGCCTTCGGCGGAAAGAGGGTGGCTGCTAATTGCCTATCTATCAGTCATTTGATATTTAGATCGATCGCTTTGAAGTATCCAATACTTGCTATGAGGCATTTTTACAACTTTTCCGCCCCCTCTTTACCGCTTGCGGAAGAGAGGGGTGCCAAGCGCAGCGATGGCGGGGTGAGTCGACCTGGTGGACATTACCGCCAATGCCTTGTACCACGCCTCGACTCACTCTCCCGACCTTCGGTTGGGACCGCGCTGGTCGCCCCTCTCTTCGGCTTCGGCGGAAAGAGGATAACTGCAATTATTTTTATATTTCGAACACTTCAGGTTTAAAACCCATCGCCTTCCGGCAATTCAAATTGCTATAATTAAAAACGAAGCCCGATCATAAAATTTTCGTTGCGCGGGCAATCTCTTTATTTATTCGGCGTAATTGTTTTAAGTTTATAGCTTAAAAACTAACCAAATTCCCGGTGATCAGAAAGATATTGTTCGCGGCCTGCACGTTATTCATCCTATTTGGCGGATGTAAAAAAGACAGTACCATTGCTCCGCAAATGGGTAAGGACGATGGCTCCTTTACCGTTTATGAAAATAGTTTCCTCAATGGCTTGTGGAAATTAGATCCCGACCGCGCAACCCAGGCAGGTTACCACAAGTATGATAGCGTGCTGCTGGTGCCCGACGATAAAAGCCGCGACAAACTGCTAACTTTTGCCAAGGTGCAGTTGGATTCGCTGAGCAGGTTTGAAATAACGACCCTAAACGCGGCCAACAAGATCGATTTCCATATGATGCAAAATGAAATGCAATCGATAGAATGGAATATACAGCAACTCAAGGCTTATCAGTGGGACCCTTCAACCTATAACATTACCGGGACGTTCGCCTTTATACTGAATGAACATTATGCCCCGCTGGCCAACCGGTTGCGACACTTTTACCAAAAAATGGCCAACATACCCGCCTACTATAAGGAAGCAGAGAAACAGGTAAAAAACCCCGTTAATGAATTAACGGAACTTGCAGAAGGACAATTGGCCGATGGATTGAATGTATTTGAAAAAGATTATGAAGATTCGTTGAAGAAGGCCAATATTCCGCAGCCGGAACAAAAACAAATGATGGACCGGGCCCATGCCTCGGCAGATGCGATAAAGGGTTTTGCCGAATGGTTGAAAGCGCTTAAAAATGATCACCCGCGAAGCTTCAGACTGGGCAAGGACCTATATGCGGATAAATTCAAATACGAAATTCAATCCGAATCGAGCCCTCAGCAACTTTACAATGCTGCTGTTGAGCGTAAGAAAAACATCCAGCATGAAATGGTGCAGACCGGCAAAAAATTGTGGCCAAAGTATTTTGGCTCGCGCCCCATGCCTGCGGACTCGCTTGAACTTGTTAAGCAGGTGATCGACACCATTTCAACCAAACATGTACAGCCGGCTGAGTTTCAATCGGCTATTGAAAATACATTGCCAAAGCTCACCGCATTTGTAAAATCGAAAGATTTGCTCACGCTTGATCCGGCAAAACCTTTGATCGTACGTAAAGAACCGGGTTATATGGCGGGTGTCGCGGGTGCATCGATGAGCGCGCCGGGGCCTTATGATAAAAATGGAAACTCGTATTTTAACGTGGGCAGCCTGAATGGCTGGGCGCCCGAAAAGGCCGAGAGCTACCTGCGCGAATACAATAACTATATGCTGCAGATATTGTGCATCCACGAAGCCATCCCCGGTCATTATGTGCAGCAAATTTATGCTAACAACGCGCCGAGCCTGATCAAATCGGTTTTTGGAAATACGGCAATGGTTGAGGGTTGGGCGGTTTACAGCGAGGAAATGATGCTGGATAACGGCTATGGTAACAATGAGCCCGAAATGCGGCTGATATGGTACAAATGGCATTTGCGCTCGGTATGCAACGCCATCCTGGATTACCGCGTGCATAACGAAAATATGTCAAAACAGGACGCGTTAACCTTGCTCACCCATGAGGCGTTTCAGCAACAGGCGGAGGCGGAGGGCAAATGGCACAGGGTAACCGTAACAAGCGTACAATTGGATGCCTATTTTGCAGGATATAAAGAAATAATGGACCTGCGCGAGGCCTATAAAAAGAAAATGGGCGATAAATATAGCCTGAAAGACTTTAACGAGAAGTTTTTAAGTTATGGCAGTGCACCGGTAATGTATATTAAGGAAGCGATGCTGGCAAAGGAGCCTGAACCAAAAAATTAATCCTGGTATTTTTATTATAGGTTGGAGGCGATGCGGTTATTGTATCCACCCAGGGTTAATTTTATGTAGGCTTTATAATTAATAATTAATGTTAATAAATATTACAGTGCTTTAAACCTTAGGCAGCATTCAGCGTCGAATAGATCAGAGGCGAATGGGCGGCCCCTGTTAAGCTCATTATGAGTATTTTAACAGCCACGGGCAAATCGACGATAGGTATGCGCCGTTTGCGGATTGTAATTTTAGTAAATAAGTTAGATAAAATAATATTTTGATTTCAGGTATAATTTTTGCTACCTTTGGGTATAGATAAATCTTAATCGGATAATATCATGAATACACTCACATGGATCGGTATCGCTATACAGGCAATTCCGGTGTTTTTCATCATTAAAACCAGCATTTCAATGATTAAACGCAAAAGCATGTTTTAATGTTTCAGGCGTTTTAAAAATTGAAATTAAGCGATAAAAATTATTGCTCAGGCGACGGTCGCCTGGGCTTTTTTTTTGTAACCCTGGCTGTTTTTATTGCGTATAAACCGATGAGTGAATATTTAATGATAATGCTAGTTTGAGTTATAGCCAGGGTTGAGAGCCTGGCTATTTCTATTTATACGCCGGCGACTACCCCATTTACCTGCAATATTGTCCAACCACTATGTATTGTTTGTTTCACTGAGCTCAATTTGTAGGGCAAAAAACACAGCGTGTTCACTTTTTTGGATTGTCAAGTTGGTGCAGCTCCTGCCAAGGGAGATCACCACCTGGAATACTCTAAATATTTCCTTCTTCGGCAGCCGGGCCCATTCGTTTACGATAGGAGCAAAAAGATTTGCAAAACTTAAGTTTCACACAGTTTCAAATTATCCCAAGACCAAAGCTTCAGTCATTGCATTTCTCAAAGACTCGGTAGAACCAAGATGATAAAAATGAGAAACGGTTTTAATTTCTTTTGACTGCCAATCGTTTGTTACATGATCGTTTCTCCGGTATTTGTTTTCCAGCCACATAGATAGTGCGTACTGGCAAGGCAAGTTGTAAGAAATATTAGCCAGCAATTGAGCATCGTTATCAGACCATGTATTAAAATAATCCGTATTCCTGCCGATGTAAGGGGGATCGAGATAAATAAAATCTTCTTTCGTAGCTTCGCCAACAGTAACCGCCCAATCTTGCACCTTAAAAACCCAATTCTTGTTTTTAATCGTTTGCTGAACTTTATGAACCTGGTTGACTATCTTGGTTACGTATGATTTTGAAAAACGGTTGGGCTTATGACCAAACGGAACATTAAAACCGCCTTTGGAATTAAATCGCATCAAGCCATTAAAGCATGATCTGTTCAAAAAAATAAAATCGATTGTATTTGCGCTTTCGTTAAACCGCTTTCTTATTTCGTAATAATAGTCAATACCATAAACGGCAAGTTTAGCGCCCATACGTTCTAATTCCTCTTTCACAATAAAGGCATTTAAACTACCGTCTTGCAAGGCAAGGTATAGTTTAATGATGTGTTTGTTGGTATCGCACAGCAAAGCATTTTCAGGATTCATATTAAAAGCGACCACGCCAGAACCTAAAAAAGGTTCAATCCAGGCGCCCTTGCCGTCCCAAAAAATATTTTGGCCAATAAATGGGATAAGCTTGGTTTTAATTCCCTGGCACTTTACCGGCGGCACTAAAACTTTTTGGATGGTTTTTGGGAAAAGCATTTACAATAATACTAATGAAGTAAAGTTAGTACAGCCCAAATTCTTAATCCATTTTTTATCAAAAATGGCGACTAAGATTGGGTAGGCATCATTTTTTTTGACTCTTTGAACCTGCGCGCTCTAAAAATCGCGTCCATCTTTAAGGGCCAACCAGCGTTAATATGTATGTTTAACAATCTGTTTAACTTGGGGTAGTCTATCAATTCGATACTTGGATTTTTTTCAGAGTATTTTGAAGCTTCTCTTGTAAAATGTGCGGTTGTCACAATAACTCCTTTAGTGGCTTTTCTATCTGCAACTACGCCTCCGAGTTCTCTTACTGTTGACACACCAATATTAGACTTATATTTTTTGCATTGAACAAGTGTTGTTTCTTTTTGACCGATATCGGATTTTTCAGCTATTATATCAACCCCGCCATCGTAAGAAGAGGCTGTGAGTTTAGTATTGTACCCCATTTCTTTGTATAATTCATCTATCAACCATTCAAATTCACGAGGTTCAATTTCTAATAAAAATTTATTAGGATGTTCGATTTCAAAGTATTTAGCCCTGATTATCGAGGTGCAATCGGATATTCCTGCCAAAACGAAGTCTGGCATAAATTGACAATTGGCTAAAAAATAGGCATCTATTCCTTTTATCGCCTCCTTCGGAAAATGAGGCAACAAATCAAGAATCCAAGTCAAACCTTCCCAAGTATGGTTCGGTGAAAAAAATATTCTATGAAAATACTCCACCTCATCTACGCTGGCTTTTAGTTTTTCATTATCTAGCTTAAGAAGGTAACCATGGACGTTGTGATCACATCCTAGGGATGTTGTTTTTATTAAGAATCGCCTTAGGATCTCCCTTACTTCCAAATCCGATTTATGTCTAATATTAGATAGATAATATTCTTTGACCAATTCATTCGGGAAACACATTTGTGGGAAAATTTGGAGATACGTTTTTGAAAAGAATGCTTTTTCCCATTCTTCATAGTTGAAATTTCTCGCATCAATTATCTTATCGTTCATCCTGCGGTTTGCATGGGTTTAAAAAAAGATAAAAATACCCTTTTTTGACTGTATCAGCGCTCCTACTTCAACTCATCCAGCACCTTAAACATCTTTTCCTTCACCCCCCGGCCCGAGCCGTTAAAATTATTGACCATGATGCTGAAGCATAGCTCGCGGCCATTATGCGTTTGGTAACCGGCATAGGTAAGCACATTTAATATACTGCCGCTTTTCATTTTCATGTTATTATAGGTGGGCAGGCTTGCATAAAAATCAGGGAACCAATCCGTGCCCTTGGCCGATCGCAGGATGGTGGCCATCGTTAACGTGGTAACCCTGTCGCCGGGGGAGAGGCCGCTGCCATCCACGATGTTTAACGAATGCGGGTCGATTCCGCGGGCTTTCCAGAAGTTTTGCTCTATCTCAACGCCGTTATCGGTCGACGGCACTTTGCCGGCTTTCCAGGCAATGGTTTTTAAAAGCTGTTCGGCGTACAGGTTGATACTTTTTTGGTTGAGCCAGTAGATGATCTGGCTTAGTTTGGGCGACAGGATGGTGGTTAAATTATTGCTGATCATTGGGGTTGGTTGCCCTTTGGCCGCTAACGTACCCGTCGACTCCGGGTCGTAGCTAACTAGTATTCCCAGTCGTTTCAGCGTATCGGTTAAACGAAATGCTGCATCAAATGCCGGGTCAGGTAAGGCTACGGATATCGCTCTTTTCGATTCATCTTCCGCGTATGTGCCCCGTAAATACATCACCTTACTGTTTACAGGTAAAAAAGCATAAGCTTCGTCGCCGGTGCCCGAAGGCGAATTGACCAGCTCGCTTTTAAAATCGAGGTAGGGCATTGCCGGAACGGTACGCGCAACGCTGATGGGGCTGTCTACGCGACCGGTATGGAGCTTAATATCAAACTGGTTCTCGCGCCAGCAAAGGCCGGAAGTGCCGGCGCCATAATAATTGCCCACATCCATCCATATCCATCCGGGTGGGATGGATTGCGAACCAAAAACGCTGTCGTCACCAATAATCCGGCCATTTACCTTTTTTATACCAGCGTTCCGCAGGGCATCTACCATCAAACTTAAAATATGATCCTCGTGGCTGCTCTCGTACCGCCAGCTGCCCAGGGTAGGGTCGCCGGCGCCTTTGATGATCACATCGCCAGTGAGCGTTCCGTCTGAGCCAACCGAGCCGGAATAACCAAATTGTGTTTGGTATTGAAAATCCTTACCAAGTAGATTAAAAGCAGTGATAGTGGTAACCGTTTTTAAGGTAGATGCTGTTGCCAGCCCCATATTGGGGTTAACGGCAAACACAGTTTCACCCGTTTTGGCATCCAGAACGGTTAGCGAAACCGATGCATACCGGCATTGGCTGTCGGCCTGCAGGCGGTTAAAGGCAGCCTGTAAATGTTCCTGTAAAGGCTGCGCAAAGGTATTTCCGGTAATAAAAAGCAGACTAACTAACCACGCCTGTTTGATCTTCATTTTTTGAATTACGTTGTGATATAAAATAGATCGGTATGCCGATCAATACAATTATCAAACCTGGCCAGGTAAACTGGGGCTTATAAATAATGAGTAAAATGCAAAAGGCAATACCCATTATGATATAAATAGCCGGCAAAAACGGGTAACCGAATGCTTTATATGGTCGTTCCGCATCAGGACTGCGCTTGCGTAGAATGAAGATGCCAAGAATGGTCAATACATAAAACAGCACGGCAACAAAGGAGATCATGTCCAGCAAGTCGCCGTATTTTCCGCTCAAACAAAGTATGGCTGCAACAAGCGCCTGTATCCACAAACCAAAACCCGGCACCGCAAACTTATTCAGCGTACCCACGCGTTTAAAAAATAGGCCATCCTTGGCCATGGTGTAATAAACCCTGGCTCCGGCCATTACAAGGCCGTTGTTACATCCGAAGGTCGAGATCATGATCATCACAGCAATCACATAGGTGCCTGCGTTTCCGAATATTACCTGTGCAGCCGAAACAGCGACCCTGTCCTTTGGTGCGGTGGCAATGTCATGCATAGACAGTGTGCCAGTGTACATCAGGTTAGCAGACACGTAAATAATGGTTACGATCAGTGTTCCGAAGAATAAACTTAGCCCGATATTGCGTTTGGGATTATTCATTTCTCCCGCAATAAACGTTACATTGTTCCAGGCATCGCTGCTGAAAATAGAACCCACCATAGATGCGGCAATAGCGCCCAGCGCGGCGGCCATTACATAACTACCTCCAAAACTGCCGTCAGTATTCAGCTTGTGCATATCCCATGCGTTGTTCCAGTTAGCGTGCCATATATCACCCTTTATGGCCAGCAAGCCAAAAACGATCAACCCAAATAAGCTCAACAGCTTGGTAAACGTAAAGCTGTTTTGTACGATCTTCCCTGTCTTTATCCCACGGGTATTGACGAATGTTAAAAAGACGATAATGACGATTGCTACCAGTTGCGCCGCACTGATAGTAAAATGCCAGTGAATGACGTCGGTTTTAAAAAGAATATGATCCTCGCTTACCGATGGGATCAAATAGGCCAAAAACTTCGAAAACGCCACGCCTACTGCCGCTATCGTCCCCGTTTGTATCACGGCGAAAAAGCTCCAACCGTATAAAAAGCCGGTCAGTTTATTATAAGCCTCTTTTAGATAGACATATTGGCCGCCGGCTTTTGGGTACATGCCGCTCAGCTCGCCGTAGCTTACCGCGGCGGTTATGGTCATAAACCCGGTGATCACCCAAACAAATATCAGCCAGCCGGCTGAGCCGACATTGCGTGTAATATCCGCGCTTACGATAAAAATACCTGAGCCGATCATTGAGCCTGCTACCAGCATGGTGCCGTCGAGCAAACCGAGCTCGTGCTTTAGTTTTGAGGGAGCTTTAGTTTCGTTCATATTTTGGTACAATAGTTTTGGGTAAGATAGGAATAAACCGTTTGATAATAAAATGTGCCGGTCTGCACTTTTTCCTCCTCAAAGTAAACAAAAAATAGGTTTATAATACAACCCTGCAAAACCTTGTCCGGCAATGTTTGTACTTTAGTCGCGCCGGCTGTTTTATAATTGACATATTATTGTCAGGAAATAAATTTATTTTATTAGCGCCGACCGCTTATATTTGCAAGCTTTTTAAAAAGCTGCCAAAGTATTTAACAGTAAACATTATATATGGATTTTTTGAACACCTACTTAATTTACTTGATCCCGGTTATGGGGTTGATAGGTATCCTTTTTATGGCCATTAAAGCTGCCTGGGTAAGTAAACAGGACGCCGGCGACGGCGATATGGTAAAGTTGTCAGGCTACATTGCCGATGGCGCCATGGCCTTTTTACGCGCAGAATGGAAGATACTGGGCTTTTTTGTGGTGATTGCGGGGATATTGCTGGCATGGTCAGGTACAACTGTGCACACCTCGAGTCCTATTATTGCCGTATCATTTATTTGTGGTGCATTTTTGTCGGCCTTTGCGGGTTACCTGGGCATGCGTATCGCAACCAAAGCAAACGTGCGCACCACACAAGCCGCACGTACCAGCCTGGCACAGGCGCTTAAAGTTTCGTTTACCGGCGGTACGGTTATGGGTTTAGGTGTTGCCGGCCTGGCTATTATAGGCCTGGGTTCGTTGTTCATCGTTTTTTATACAGTTTATGTGCGCAGCCAGGGACACGATGTAAACGGTCCGTTTATGGCAAAAGCACTGGACGTCTTGGCGGGTTTCTCTTTAGGTGCTGAATCTATCGCGCTGTTTGCCCGTGTAGGTGGTGGTATTTATACCAAAGCTGCCGACGTAGGCGCCGACCTGGTAGGTAAAGTTGAAGCCGGTATTCCCGAGGATGACGTACGTAACCCCGCAACCATTGCCGATAACGTTGGCGATAACGTTGGCGACGTAGCCGGTATGGGCGCCGACCTTTTTGGATCATATGTGGCCACGATGCTGGCCACGATGGTGTTAGGCCGCGAAATCGTTTCGAATGACAATTTTGGCGGTATCGCCCCCATATTACTTCCGATGGTGATCGCCGGTTTAGGTTTAATTTTCTCCATCGTGGGCGCTTCATTTGTTCGTATCAAAAATGAAACCGACAGCGTTCAAAACGCATTAAATATCGGTAACTGGGCATCTATCATTTTAACCGCTATTGCCACTTATTTCGTGGTGCAATGGATGCTGCCAAACGGAAACATGCACATGATGCGCGATGAAGTTATCGGTAGTGGCTTAAAAGAAGGGTCTATCGAATTCACCAAAATGGGGGTTTTCGGAGCGATTGCGGTTGGGCTTGTAGTAGGCACTTTAATGTCCATGATCACCGAATATTATACTGCAATGGGCAAACGCCCGGTGCTGAGCATTATCAGGCAGTCGTCAACAGGACATGCTACCAATATTATTGGCGGTTTGTCCGTAGGTATGGAATCGACAGTATTGCCTATCCTGGTTTTAGCAGCCGGTATCTATGGTTCGTACCACTTTGCAGGCTTATATGGCGTAGCAATAGCGGCGGCAGGCATGATGGCAACTACGGCAATGCAACTATCCATAGATGCTTTTGGCCCTATTGCCGATAACGCCGGTGGTATTGCCGAAATGAGCCGTTTACCTGAAGAAGTACGTCACCGCACGGATAACCTGGACGCCGTAGGTAATACTACCGCAGCTACCGGTAAAGGTTTTGCTATCGCTTCGGCAGCATTAACTTCCCTGGCTTTATTCGCGGCATTTGTGGGTGTGGCGGGTATCGAGCATATTGATATTTATAAAGCGGACGTACTTGCCGGTCTGTTTGTAGGCGGTATGATCCCGTTTATATTCTCATCACTGGCAATTTCGGCAGTAGGCCGTGCAGCCATGGCGATGGTTGAAGAAGTTCGCCGCCAGTTTCGTGAGATCCCGGGAATAATGGAATATACAGGTAAACCTGAATACGAAAAGTGCGTAGCCATATCCACCAAAGCATCTATCCGCGAAATGGTTGCCCCGGGTCTTATCGCTTTGATCACCCCGGTTATCGTAGGTTTTACCTTTGGCCCTGAAGTATTGGGCGGCTTATTGGCCGGTGTTACCGTTTCGGGCGTGTTGATGGGTATCTTCCAGAGCAACGCCGGTGGTGCATGGGACAATGCCAAAAAATCATTCGAAAAAGGCGTGGTTATCAACGGAGAAACATTCTACAAAAAATCAGAACCGCATAAAGCATCTGTAACCGGTGATACCGTTGGCGATCCGTTTAAAGACACTTCCGGTCCGTCGATGAATATCCTTATCAAATTGATGTCCATCGTTTCGCTGGTTATCGCACCTCACTTGCACAAGGAGGCGGACACTTCACCGCGTATCCAAAAGCAGTTGCAGGAACGATCGATGATCACGCATACGATCACGATCGATAAAAGGGCATAAATTTTCCCAACGAAAAATTAGTTTAACAAAAAGGGGCGCTGAAAAGCGCCCCTTTTTGTTAGTAGATTTTTTGAAAAGTATTAGTTATAAATGTCTTTTCTATCCCCAACGTCGATGACAGAAATGATGAGTGTGTTATCAAATATTTCATAAATTATCCGGTAATCTCCAACTCTTATTCTGTAAGCATCGCGTCCTTTTAGTTTTTTGTAACCATGAGGACGGGGATCATCAGCTAACGCGTAAATGGCGGTTATTAAACGGCCTGCAATAGCATCACTTAATTTATCCAGGCGTTTTTGTGCGGATTTTGAGATGGTAATATGGTAGGCGGCCATTATCTTGCCAGCCTTTGCTTAACGTAGTCGTCAAAAGGCATCGAAGGTTCGTGTAGCTTTTTGGCTGCATCAAAAAGTCTCACATCTTCTATATCTTCGAGCTCCTCAATTATGCGTTGATATTCAGTGATAGGAATGATTACCGAAACTTTTTCGCCATTCTCATCAGTGATATATTGTGGTTTAACTAAAGTAAGCATAGCTTTGAGTTTAATAAGTAAAATTAACAAATAGTTTTTATAAAATAGGCAAGCACCGATCATCCTCAAAGAACCCCTGATAAATTTATTTAGCTTAACAGCCGTTCAACTACTTAACCAGTAAAATTCCGCCAGGATTTAAAAATGCCATGTTACATTCTGCTCTTTATGATTTAAATAAATTTAAGTACGTTTGGGAAACTGATCTTAACTAATTAACTGATCTCATTATTTAAATATGAAGGTATTTGTAAAAAAATCTATTCAAAGCTTACTTGCTTCGGCCCAGGAGGGTGAACACACCCTTAAACGTACGCTTGGCGCCGGCAATCTTGTGGCCCTGGGCATTGGGGCTATTATCGGCGCGGGTTTATTTGTCAGAACTGCCGAAGCCGCGGGCGGCAATGCGGGCTCTGCGGTAACTATTTCGTTTATTATCGCTGCTATCGGTTGCGCTTTTGCCGGACTGTGCTATGCGGAATTTGCGTCAATCATACCCATTGCCGGCAGCGCTTATACTTATGCCTACGCAACTATGGGCGAACTTATCGCCTGGATAATTGGTTGGGCCCTGGTACTGGAATATGCACTTGGCGCGGCCACGGTATCGATAAGCTGGAGTGAATATATAAATAACTTAGTCGGGCACCGAATACCATACGAATGGTGCCACTCCCCAATGGAGTCGGAACTGGTGCATGGTGTCAGCCATCACGGAATTATAAACCTTCCGGCTTTATTAATATTACTTTTACTTTCCGCTTTGCTGATTAAGGGTACGCAAGAATCAGCAATCGTAAACACCATTATTGTTATTGTAAAGGTAGCAATAGTGCTGGTATTTATCGCTGTCGGCTGGGGCTTCATTCAGGCTAAAAACCACACACCCTACATGATCCCCGCAAACGCAACCCCTGCCATATTGCCGGATGGATCGAGTTATTCCTACCTAGACTTTTTCAGACACGGCTGGGGTGGCGTATTGCGTGGCGCTGGTTTCGTGTTTTTTGCTTTTATCGGGTTCGATGCCGTTTCAACTGCTGCGCAGGAAGCAAAAAATCCAAAGAAAGATATGCCCATCGGGATTTTGGGATCATTGGTTATTTGCACCGTTCTGTACATTTTGTTCTCATGGGTATTAACCGGCGTAGCGCCTTACCAGGATTTTATGCACGCAGGTAAAGAGGCATCCGTAGCTTATGCCATAAGCACTTACATGCATATGGGCTGGCTGGCTACCCTTGTGACGGTAGCTATCCTGCTTGGTTTTTCCTCGGTTATACTGGTAATGCTGCTGGGGCAGTCGAGGGTATTTTATACCATGTCGACTGACGGCTTACTGCCCAAAGTATTTTCCGATCTTCACCCTAAATTCAAAACGCCCTACAAAAGTAACATGATCCTTTTTGTCTTTGTAGGTTTATTTGCGGCATTTTTGCCTGAAAGCGTTGCGGGCGACCTCACCTCTATCGGCACTTTATTTGCCTTTGTAGTAGTATGTATTGGCGTATGGGTACTCAGGGTAAAAGATCCTAACTTGGTAAGGCCCTTTAGAACGCCATGGGTGCCTTTTGTACCGATAATGGGTATCCTGATCTGTGGGGTGATGATCGTCAGTTTGCCGGGCCGTACGCAGTTAAGCGCGCTTGGATGGATGATATTTGGCTTAATTATTTATTTTACCTACAGCAGGAGGAAAAGCAAACTCGGTACAATAGGCGAAATATTACCAGATGCATCGAAGTTTGAAAAGGAGTAAATTTATTGTTATACAATGATTTTCGGTAGCAAAAAAGGTTCTGCAACGTCAGAACCTTTTTTGTTAGACAGAAGAATTTAGATTTGACAACTTTCAAAAAGTTGTCAAATCTGTCCGTTTAAAAATATGGCAAACTTTTAAATGAAGACGGATAAAAACCTTTGGGTATTAGTACTGGTTTGCATCATCAATTCGCTCGGGTTCGGCATTATCGTGCCGGTAATGTACACCTACGGCAAAACTTTTGGGCTGGACCAGGTTACACTCGGCGTTTTGATGGCATCTTTTTCAATCGCCCAGTTTTTTGCCACCCCGGTGCTGGGTTCGCTGTCCGATAAATGGGGGCGAAGGCCTTTGCTGGTGATCAGCCTGGCGGGCACATGCCTGTCTTTTTTACTTTTCGCCGAGGCGCGCAGCCTGCTGTTCCTTTTTGCCGCCCGGATACTCGACGGCCTCACCGGCGGCAATATCTCGGTGGCCCAGGCCATGGTGGCCGATACCGCCACTTCTCAAAACCGTGCACAGCGTTTCGGCATTTTAAGCTCGGCCTTTGCGTTTGGGTTTGTGGTTGGCCCATTTGTGGGCGGGTTGTTTTATAAAGCAGGGCCGCAGGCCCCTTTCTTTTTTGCCGCGGGCATTTCGCTGATCGGTACGCTTTGCGCCGCTTTTTTGCTGAATGAAACCAACCCGACTGACCGGCACACACGCCATAATTTTACCAGCAAGTTTAAGTTCGCGTCGCTTATCAGTACGCTGCGCCGGCCGGTTATCGGCAGGGCTATTTTTATCAGCTTTTTACTCACTATGGCCCAGATGGCCATGATCGTTGGTTTTCAAACGTTGTGGGTAGACGTATTTAAACGCACTGCCACGGAAATGGGCATTTACCTGGCCGGTTTTGGTGTTTGCGGTATATTAGCGCAATTGTGCGTGCCATTTTTTACCAAAAGTTTTTCGTCAAAAACGGTTATCCTGTTAATGTCGTCTATTATTTGCCTTGGCGCAATGTTCTTTACCGGCATCACCTCCCTGCTTATACCCTTTGCGGTTATGCAAGGCGTTTATGGCTTCTTTAACGGGCTGCGCAATCCCATGCTCAATGCCATTATTGCCGACAATATCGATCACACCGAACAAGGAAAAGTGCTCGGCATAAATCAATCCTATGTTTCCATCGGCCAAACCCTCGGACCGCTCACCGCGGGCGCCATCACCTTAATATCGGTGCATAGTATTTTCTTTTTATCGGCTTTCTATATTTTAATTGCAACTTTACTCTGTTTCAGGTTAAAGTCAAAAACAAAAGCCTAAAAGCCATGCATGCTTTAGATTTCAGGGAGATCCTCTCCGTAACCATGATCCTGTTTGCCATTATTGATGTACTGGGCGCCATACCCGTTATCATCGAGCTGCGGCAGCGCGCGGGGCATATCCAGTCCGAAAAGGCAAGCATTGCGGTGCTGGTGTTAATGGTCGGCTTTTTATTTGTCGGCGATGAATTACTAAAAGTGATCGGCCTGGACGTTTCCTCATTTGCTATCGCCGGTTCCCTGGTGATCTTTATCATCGCTATGGAAATGATCCTGGGCGTTAAGTTTTTTAAGGAAGAAATGCCCGAAACCATCTCCATCGTGCCGTTGGCATTCCCGCTCATCGTCGGCGCCGGGACGATGACGACCTTGCTTTCCTTGAAATCGCAATATCAAACCCAAAACATCATCGTCGGTATAGCGCTCAATACGCTGTTTGTTTACCTGGTGCTAAAAAATGTAAAATACCTGGAAAGGCTGCTGGGCAACACCGGCGTTAATATTTTAAGGAAGGCCTTCGGGATAATTTTGTTGGCTATCGCGATAAAGTTGTTCAGGAGTAATACGCATTTGTAACCCTGACCTGCTAGAGGAAAGGTTTGGTTCGCAAATAAATGCCCCGTAGGGGCTAAATGTTTGTAGAAGAAACACAAATGAAGATTTTTGCCCCGAAGGGGCTACCCTCAACCATCCAACAGGTCGTGAAATATGTATTTTTCATCATATTCTACCGCGTAATCCCGTAATATATCCAGGTATTCTTCCCGGAATGTCTTTTTCTTATGATGTTGCTTCTGACCGATAATATATTTACCTACACCGTCTATTTGTGAACGACTGTTGCTAAATGCCCCATAACCGTCCTGCCAATAAAATTTTCTTTCGGTAAATTTTTCTTTGTTCACAAACTCCGAACTATCTCCCTTTGCCATGCGCATCATGTCCGAAATGGATTGTTTTGGATTAAGGCCGACAAAAAAATGTAAATGATCGGGCATAGAATTGATGGCCAATAATTTATGCCCATTATTTTGCAGAATACCGGTTATATATTGGTGAAGCCGTTCTTCCCATGTTGGTTGAATTACCGCCCTCCGGTATTTTACAGCGAAAACGCAGTGGATATATAGTTGAGTAAAAGTATTGGACATAATGATAAAGGTATGTTCAAAAATAACACTTTATAGCAAACGGGCAAAGTGTTGCCCCTACGGGGCAATTTAACGTTGGTGGTTGTTGGCTACAAACCGGTTGCCCCTACGGGGCAGGGTGAGGGTTCACTTGGAGCATTTTTCGCCAACCCGAAAATTGCCCCAGCGGGGCAAAACGTTTGTAGAATAACAAATAAAGAATTTTTTGCCCCGTAGGGGCTACACTTAATCGGTTTAAAGGGTACGAAGTTTTTATTTTATGACCCAGTATAGAATGTGCTAAATTGACTACTTTAATGTTGGGTAAAACAGGGTTGAATATTTTAAGAAAGGCCTTCGGGATAATTTTGTTGGCTATCGCGATAAAGCTGTTTAGAAGCAATACACACTTGTAACCCTCTGGCTCCCTGAAGGGGGAACCATAGTTGGTTAGCCTGTCATCAATTTGCAAATCAAAAAGTCCCCCCTTTAGGGGGTTAGGGGGTTTAACCTTGCCACAAACATCGTATCCGCTTTACCCTCATACCCCGTTAAAACCGCTTTTTCCTCCAGCTTCAACCCCAATTCCTTCACCATAAAATCAACCATATCCTCGTTCTCTGCTTTAAAAACAGAGCACGTAATATAAACCAGCGGCTTGCCCGGCTTCAGGTATTTCACAACGTTTCGGGCAATGCTTTGCTGCAGGCGCTGAAAAAATTCAATTTTATGTTGATCAAACTGGCTGATCATTTCCGGTGTGCGGCCCCAGGTGCCGGAACCGGTGCAGGGGGCATCGAGAATGATGCCGTCAAAGGCGTAATCATGCAGCAGCAGGTCGTTGTTTTGGGTGAGGTCGAGCAGCTTTTTTTGATATTTGGTTAAACCGGCTTGCTGAAAGCGCTCGTCCAGGTTGCTCAGGATGGATTCGCGGATATCCGATACCACCAGCTTGACTGTCGGCTGAAGGTCGTGCAGGAGCAGGGATTTGCCGCCTGAGGCGGCGCAGGCGTCCCACCAGTAATCCCATTTGTTCGGTTTAAAAAAGTTTGCGGTCTGCTGCGAGGAAAAGTCTTGCACCTCGTACCAATGCGGGTTGGCAATCACCGCCTCCAGCCGGGTGCCGTTGGGGAGGCAAAAACAGCCGTTACCCTCGTCTTTAAAAACGATCTGTGCTGCGGCCAGCACGTTTTTAACCTGTGCTTCAAAGCCTTTATATACCCGGATAAAAAGGTCGGGCTGCACGAAAAAGGAATGTAAAAATTCTGATTGATCGATGCCGGCGGATAGCTGTTTGGTCCAGGGGAAAACGTCTTCCAAAGCAAAATCAGGGTGAACAGCTTTCACCATCGCCAGCTTTTCCGTCAAACTAAAATCAATGCACGCAGCCCACTCGGGTTTAAAATGCTGCAGGAAGGAATTGAGCTGTGTATTGCACAAAAACTCTGCAATAAAAAGGCGTTCGTCGGCAGACAGATCTGGCAACGCCCTGCCAAGTCGGAAGTAATTATATACCAATCGGCTGGCTACCCGGCGGTCGGTGGAGCCCATTTGTTTATTAAGACGGTAAAAGCCGGGTAAAAATTTGCCTAAGGGTGTTTCGGCCGGGTATTCATCCAAAATGCGCTGAAACGTTTTAAGCTGGTTAATGGCCTTCATTCTACCTTTTTAAGCTCAAAGTTAGCGTATTTATAAACGTCAACGTGCGTATTTATCCATCCCATACCCGTCTTTTTTTGAAAGATGAAGTCGTTATGCAGCCCGTTAAAGTGGGCTTGCGCAAGGTTTTTAATGTTACCCACCGCCAGTTGCTCGCCCAGGTAGCGGCCCTCGTCGTAACCCTTTATGGCAAAAGCCGTCGCATCGGTATGGTACGTTTCGCGGTACAGCCGCATAAAGGCAATGATGCTTTGCGCCTTATAGTCGATATGGTCAGAGGAAGTGATATGGGTATCCAGCCGCTGCAGCAGGTCAGCCTTTAAAAAGGTAAAGTTTACCCAACTGGGATGCCCGAAAACAGCCACCGGGTAATTTGCTCGCAGTGAATCAAGCGCACGCAACGTGACGGTTAAAAAATGCTGATCGGTGGCCGGAACAACGAAAATATTTTTATTCGCAGACGAAAATTGCGACCTCAATGGCCCCAGCTGCCCGTGCATCACCGTTACCGTCACTACCTGTATGTGCTTTTTACCGAGGCTGTCAATCGCCTTCTTAAAAGGCAGAATGTACTCGTTCTCCTCGCTATAGCCCGAGCGGAGGATAAATATTTTCTCGGGATCGATCTTGTCTTTAATATACTTTGCCGCAGCCCAGGCATGATATTCCAGCGGGGGCATCATGGTAATCATTTGCGCGCTGTGTAAGGTGGATGGCGCAGCCGGGGAAAGAGGCGAAACAATGGGCTGCTTCGGGCTGCTGTTTGCACCCAGGAATGCCCGCATATCATCCGGGAAAACCGGGCCGACGATCACATCGCTGGCCCTCACGGCCGGGTTATAACCCAAAGCCCGGGCCTGCGACTTATCACTATGCGTATCGTAAACCTGCAGCTTGTAATTATAACCCTGTCCGGCTAACGAGTCGAGCGCTAATTTAAAGCCCTGGTAATAGGCAATGGCAATGTCGGCCTCCTTTATACTAACAGGGCTGTACGACTGGCCTACAGCCAAATGATCGGTACCAAAGGGCAAAAGCAACGAAATTGTTGAAACGGCAGGGGCCGGGGGCTTTTCCGGCTTAACCTCTTTTGCAGGCTGTTTAACTGAAGGGTTGGCCGGCGCCGCCGGTTTAGGCTGTACCACAACCGGTCGCAATTTGGGCGAACAGGCTGCAAAAAACAGCGAAACGGCTAAACAAAATAACCACCTATTCCCACTCAATGGTTGCAGGCGGCTTGGAGCTGATGTCATATACTACCCGGTTAATTCCTTTTACGTTATTGATGATCTCATTGCTGATCTTGGCCAGCAACTCGTATGGCAAATGGCACCAGTCGGCGGTCATGCCGTCCAGTGACTGTACGGCGCGCAGGCAAATCACGTTCTCGTAAGTACGTTCATCGCCCATTACACCAACCGATTGCACCGGCAAATAGATGGCGCCTGCCTGCCAAACCTTATCATAAACACCGGCAGCCCTTAAATTGTTGATATAAATTGCATCCGCCTCCTGTAAAATGGCTACCTTTTGCGGTGTAATATCACCTAATATCCTGATGGCCAGTCCCGGACCGGGGAACGGATGACGGCCTAAAATGTTTGGATCGATGCCTAAAGCTTTGCCCACACGCCTTACTTCGTCCTTAAATAAGGTATTTAGCGGCTCAACTACCTTCAGCTTCATAAAATCAGGAAGCCCGCCAACGTTATGGTGCGATTTAATAGTCGCCGACGGCCCTTTTACCGAAACCGACTCGATCACGTCAGGGTAAATGGTGCCCTGGCCCAGCCATTTTACATCTTCTACCTGGTGGGCCTCATCATCAAAAACCTCGATAAACACCCTGCCTATAGCTTTCCGCTTCTTTTCAGGGTCGGTTAAGCCGGCTAAAGCATCATAAAAACGCTGTTTGGCGTCAACGCCTTTTATGTTGAGGCCCATGTGCTGATAGGAATCCAGTACCGACTGGAATTCATCTTTCCTCAGCAGGCCATTATCCACAAAAATACAATGGAGATTTTTGCCGATGGCATGGTGCAATAAAACCGCCGCCACCGACGAATCCACGCCGCCGGATAATCCCAATACTACCTTGTCGTCCCCTAATTTTTCGCGAAGCGCTGCAATGGTGGTTTCAATAAATGAGTCTGGTGTCCAGTCCTGTTTGCAGCCGCAAATGTCAACCAAAAAATTAAACAGCAACTGCTTGCCGTCCACGCTGTGCGTTACTTCGGGATGGAACTGTATGCCGTAGCTGTGGGTACCGGTAACCTGGTAGGCGGCCACTTTCACCGTATCGGTACTGGCAATGATCTGAAAATCCTCACGTATCCGCGCTATGGTGTCCGCATGTGACATCCACACCTGCGACCCGGGCTGGATCAGCTTGAACAGCGGATTTTGGTCGTCAATAAACTGCAAATTGGCGCGCCCATATTCGCGGGTGCTGCTGGGCAATACCTCGCCGCCATTAAAATGGGCAATGGCCTGCGCGCCATAACAAACGCCGAGGATAGGCAGCTTGCCATGATACTTTTCAAAGTCGAAACCGGGGGCATCGTCCTGTCTTACGGAGTACGGGCTGCCCGAAAGGATAATGCCCTTTACAGTGTCGTCAATGTCGGGAAAGTGGTTGAAAGGATGGATCTCGCAGTAGATATTGAGCTCCCTGACCCGGCGCGCGATGAGTTGGGTAAACTGGCTGCCGAAGTCAAGAATGAGGATTTTTTCTTGCATGGGCAAAGATAGGGTTTTGATTTGATATGTGAGACAGGAGATTTGAGAATTCCGGCCTTGGGTCATGATAGCTGCCGGGATTTTGTCCGGCTTTTTTTGAGCGTTCACGGACATGAAAATTTGTATCGTTCCGATACAAGCGATACGAGCCAATACAAAGCGAAACAGAAGTGATTTTCAGCCGTTTAGATACTGACCCGGCTTTGTCACTTACAAACCACTGTCACCACTATTTGAGCTTTTAGTGTGATTGAGCCCATCGAAATTAAGTTACGGAAAGTTGTAAATTGCGCCCCGCGTCTCAACAGAAATGAAAGATAAGGGAAAATGAAAAGTTACATAAAACTATTGGTGATTGCCTGCCTGGCTTTTACGGCGTCCTGCTCAACCAAACAGCCAAAAGTCCCGCATTACACCATCTCGAAAATATTTAAAACCGACACGCTTACCACTATCGACGTCCGTATCTCAAACCGGTTTTCAACGGCGCAGCTGGTATCAATAGCGGGTAAGATAAAAACCGACAGCGCCAAAATAACCAGCCTTGCCATTCATTACCTGCTGCCGGGTAACACGGATGTAACTGCGGGCGATCATAGCTTTTATGCGGCTATAAGGTATTTAAAGGATAACCAGATAAAGCCAACCGACAGTATCAAGGACGCCGGTGGCAACGCTGTGCGTTTGACCCGGTTTGGCCTGGACAGTGCAAAAGCACAAGCGCTGCTGGCGCTGCAGCCGGACGTGGTGACCGGGAAAAAAGTACTGGGCAAATTTGTGGATGACTACGCCGGTACGCTGATCATCCCGTTTAAGGATCCCACAGACAAAAATGATGAGCTTTTTGTGATCGAGTTAAACGCCATGGGAAACGTTGTATCCTCCACCGTACCGAAGAAAAACGTGGAAGACGGCGTTACAAAATGGTATGTCGACAAAAACGGCGATTATATTACGATAAAGGACAGTGTGCTTTCGCAATACCCATCCAATGGTTTGGGCTTGCCGTTTAACAGTATAAAATCCGGGATATAACTACAATAAAAGACGCAAAGTATCGCGTCTCTACGCGTGCGTCATAAAGAAATGCTGTAATAACAAAATCGTCTTGACATCCCTGAAAGCGCCCTGGGTCAATTGCAGCCGGGCTTCATGAAAACTCATTTCAAGCAGTTCGATGACCTCCCCTTCATTTTTAAGCCCGCCGTATTTGGCATGGCCTTTTTCGCTGGAATATGCTGCCAAAAACAAATGTAAAAATTCGGTTATGGCACCCGGCGAGGAGTATCCTCCCGCAACTTTAACAAGTTCGCTGATCAGGTAACCGGTTTCTTCCTCTACCTCCCGGCTTGCGGTCTGTTCAGGTGTTTCATTTCCGTCAGTCAGGCCCGCACATGCCTCAACCAGGTAGCCGCTGTCGTTGCCGTTTAAAAACGCCGGCAACCTGAACTGTTTGGTCAGTAGCAGCGTTTTATGTTTTTTATCTACCGGTAAAACCGCCACCGCATCCGGGCGGAAATAGACTTCTTTTTCAAGATTATGGAACTCACCTTCAGCATCAGGTTTTTCAAAGCTGATATATTTAAGCGGGTATTTCTTTTCGGATAGGGTCTGTTTTTCCAGTATCTGTATGGCGGCCACGGTAACTCGTCTTAAAATAATTGTTTGTTGTTGATGAGATAATGGAGGTAAGCCATAGCGACATAGTTGAGCATGCCGCTATGACCAATCTATCAATTCCAATGGCCAGGGATCCAAACCCAGCCGCCCGGGCGGCGAGCCCAGTGGCCTCGTACCCAGTTGCCCCCCGGGCGTTGCGGAATTGCCCAATAACCTGCACGCCAGGTGTAAGTAGCGCCGCTTGGCACCCACTCACCGCCAACCCAAATGTGCCTTGGCGAAGGGCGTGCAGGCCTTACGTCATCACGGTCACGATCATGAAGGCGGGCCGAAACAACTATCTGCTGTGCATAGCTGTACGAAACTGCAAAAGCTGATAGCGCAAAAAACAGCATTAAAACTCTAATGAACTTTTTCATGGTAGAAATTTTTAAATTTCTTTAATGACAAATAATTTTCGATAATGTTTACAAATTTTATTCGATTATTAGCAAAAAGCTATATCGTTACGCTAAATGGGTTAACCGATGGGTTTACAAGGTGTTGAAGGTTGAGTGATCCAGACTGCCAACATGCTTTAGCTTTTGAAAAGGAGACAGTGATACTACTGCTGATAAGACTAAATTTCTTGTTATCTTTTTATGGTAAAATTGTTGATTTGGAAATAGGGCTGAATAAGCGCATGAAAATTTAATCAAGCCAATATGCCAAAACACTTAACATTCAATGACCAATTGTTGATCATAAGCTTAAATAGCACCATTGGCAGTTGGCGCAGCTATGAATAGTAATTATTAAATTTATTAATTTCGCTTCATGTCACCTGAAGAAGCACAAAACCGGATAGAAACGCTTTCGTCCGAACTGAAACAACACAATTACAACTATTATGTGCTGGCAATGCCCACCATTTCGGATTTTGATTTTGATAAGAAACTGGAAGAGCTCATTGCCCTTGAAAAACAATTCCCGGAATTTATTGATCCTGACTCGCCTACCCAGCAGGTTGCCGGCTTTATTACCAAAGAGTTTGTTACCGTAAAGCACAAATGGCCCATGCTGTCGCTGGGTAACACCTATAACGAGCAGGAACTGCTTGACTTTGACCAGCGCGTGCGCAAAGCCATCGGCGATAATTTTGAATACGTTTGTGAGCTTAAGTTCGACGGGCTTTCGATGAGCCTCACCTATGAAGAAGGCAAGTTGGTGAGGGCCGTAACCCGCGGGGATGGCGTACAGGGCGACGACGTGACCACCAATGTAAAAACGATCAACACCATTCCAAAAAGGCTCCACCACGGGGCTTACCCCGATCATTTCGAGATCAGGGGCGAGGTTTTTATGCACCTGAAAGCTTTCGAACGCCTGAATACGGAACGTATCGAGAATGGCGAGCTGCCTTACGCAAACCCGCGCAATTTCGCCTCCGGAACGATAAAGCTACAGGATAGCGCCGAAGTGGCCAGGCGCCCGCTGGATTGTTTCCTGTACTTTTTGTATACCGATAAAATGATCTATAAAACCCACTGGGAAAGCCTCCAGGCAGTAAAAAGCTGGGGGTTCCACGTAAATGATAATACCCGCTTATGCAATGACATTAACGGCGTATTTGATTTTATAAAAGAGTGGGATAAAAAACGATTCGGGCTGAGCTACGATATCGATGGCATCGTGATCAAAGTGAACAGCTATGCCCAGCAGCAAGAACTCGGCTTTACGGCGAAATCGCCGCGCTGGGCCATTGCTTACAAATACAAGGCTGAGCAGGCTGAAACGGAACTGCAAAGCGTTAGCTACCAGGTTGGCCGCACCGGCGCCGTTACGCCGGTGGCTAATTTAAAACCCGTTTTTTTAGCCGGCACAACCGTAAAACGCGCTACCCTGCACAATGCCGATGAAATTGAGGTGAGATTGAAACTGCATGAGGGCGACTGCGTTTATGTGGAAAAAGGCGGCGAGATCATCCCGAAAATAACCGGTGTGAACCTGGATAAACGAAAACCGGACGCGCCGCCAGTTAAATATATCACGCATTGCCCTGCCTGCGGCACTTTACTGGAACGTAAAGAGGGTGAAGCCGCTTTCTATTGCCCGAATGACGAGGGATGCCCGCCGCAGATCGTTGGTAAAATGCAGCATTTTATCGATCGGAAGGCGATGAATATTGACGGCCTGGGTGACGAAACGATTGAAACGCTGTATCAAAAGAATTTTATCAGCCACATCAGCGACCTTTATAGCTTAAAGGACCATGCTGACGATCTGAAAAAGATGGATCGGTTTGGTGAACGGTCTATCAATAACATGCTGGAGGGCATTGAAAAATCAAAAGAAATGCCTTTTGACAAGGTGCTGTTTGGCCTGGGCATACGCTATGTAGGGGCCACGGTGGCGAAAAAGCTCGCTGTTCATTTTAAAAACGTCGATAACCTGGCTTCAGCGTCGATAGAGGAACTAACAGCCGCCGAAGAGATCGGCGAGCGTATCGCACTAAGCATTCAGGAATACTTTAGCAATGAAGAACATAAAGCAGAGATAGAAAAACTGAAAGCAGCCGGTTTACAATTTGTTACCGAAGATCGCGAAGTTCAACTAGCCAGCGATGCTTTGAGCGGCAAAACCTTCATCATTTCCGGCGTGTTCGAAAAATATTCAAGGGATGAGCTGCAGCACATCATCGAGCAAAATGGCGGCAAGATAGTGAGCAGTATCTCAGCCAAACTAAACTACCTGGTAGCAGGCGAAAATATGGGGCCCGCCAAACTGGAGAAAGCGCAGAAACTGAATATCCCTATCATTAATGACGACGACCTGATCGGGATGATCGGGTAGTGGGAAGTGGCAGTAGCAGTAGCAGTAGCAATTATAGCGGGAATGGGGTTTAGTTACAATCCAAATAAAACACTATATTAGTAGCTGTAAGCTATATGAACCCCTCTCACGCTATCGCATTTAAACTTCCGGCTTTTGCAATTTTACTTTTGATCGTTCAATCGTGTACGCTGGTGCCGGGTGTACGGAAAAATGAGGAAATCAAATCAGGCAAGCGTCAGGAGTTTCATGAATTGAATGCCGGCGTATTGAAGCATTTAAAGGCCGGTGACGCCGAAGGGCTTAAAAGCATGCTTTCGACCGACGAAGCAAAGAAAAACATCAGCAAACTGGTGGATTCCATCAGTAAACAGCTAAAGCAAAACCCTTATCAACTGCTGGATGAATATTACGTCATCAACAAATACGCCGACAGCGACACGATACTCGCTACCGGCCCGCTCATCAATCGTTACGGGCTTAAATATCCTTATACCACCTTCGAAGAGTACTTTGCATACTATCTGCCAAAAAAGTCGGCCAACAAGCACCTGCTGGGGCTTATTTACGGCAAATACAAGGACGGCTGGAAGATCATCAACCTCAGCCTGGCGCCTTATACCATCGACGGTAAAACCGGGCCCGAGCTTTACCTGCAGGCCCGCGATGATTACGATAAAACCAACTACCCGGGCGCGGCCCAGGAGGCTGCCAAAGCAATGCTTTGCATAAAGCCCGCGCCTTACTGGGTGTATCCCGATGAAGAAGATGCCGAAATGTTTAACAAAAAGGTACAGGCCTATCTCAAATACTACCAGTTTCCATTTGTACTGTTTATGGTGCAAAGCGGGCCGATGATCCTGGCGATCGAAGATAAACAAACACCGGACGGCGTGTTCCCGGCGGTTATCTATATGACCCACTACGATATTAAAAACACCGCCGCCGTAAAAACAGAAAACAAGGAAGTAAACCTGCAGATATGCCGCATGCTGCCGGGCTTAGCCAAACATTACGACCATATCTGCTACTCGGCATATAATGAAAAACCAACGGGCAAAAACAACCCGGCTCATCTAAATATGACGACGAAACCTATTGACCTTAATTTGCCGGTGCTACCGCAATAGAAATGCTCCCTAACGGCCTAAGCGCCTAATTAACCACATCATAACTCAAAGCCCTCAGCCTTGAGATTTTTCAAGATTTTGTCTTCATCAACTGTTGAATAGTCGCTTTTATCGTAAATCTCAGCTAAAAGTATTTGTTCACGTCGATAGACAACACAGGTAGTCCCCCTGGCTCCGCCTGATTTTCCCTTACCCTTACTGGTTATGCTCATCCTTACCTTAAAAATATTTCGACCAAGGGAGGTTCCCAATACTGGGTTCCCGGCCAGCTCTTTTACAAACTCCTCAAGGTCTCGCTTAAACGAAGGGTATTTTTTTGACAGTGATTTAACGCCGCGTTTAAAGGTATCACTGTATCGCACATCATAGTTCATCCAGCAACTGGCTTATGGGATAGGTGTTAAGCTTGCCTTGCTCGAATAATTTAGCATCTAAAAAAGCCTGTTTATATCGCAACGACAACTCTGCTTCCTCCAGCTTTTTGACCAATTGCTCCCGCTCCTTTTTCAAAGCATTCCATTCTTTCAGGGGAATCAGTACACTGGTCTTCTCTCCTTTTGTATTTGTTACAAACTGCACGCTCATGATAACAAATTTACTAATAGTTTTTATCGGCAAAACAAAAAGATGAAGCAGATTGCATCCTAAATTAGGCTAACAATGACTAATGACCACCCAATGTCGTTTGCTTAAGGAATTAGTATTTATGCTTGGCATTGCGTTCGCCTCACCCCAAACCCCTCTCCAATGGAGAGGGGCTTAAAAATGGCAGTTTTCTGCTGTGCATCGAAGTCCTTCTCCTTTGGAGAAG
>Ga0134127_10000145_pt1 | contig 86497 bp, 76 predicted proteins | sample KB31753_FD_96459 | JGI IMG/M metagenome (GOLD analysis project Ga0134127, IMG submission 96459) | Terrestrial soil microbial communities with excess Nitrogen fertilizer from Kellogg Biological Station, Michigan, USA - KB3-175-3 | ecosystem: Environmental > Terrestrial > Soil > Unclassified ... | reverse complement strand
GCCGGTTCGTTCCGGAAACGCTGATGGCGCCGATCGATGAGCTGACGGCCGCGTACTTCGAAGCGCGGCGCGATCCGGTCTTCGTCACGACGCTGACTGATCTGCTGACGAACTACGTGGGCCGGCCCACACCGCTTCACGAGGCGACACGCGTCGCAGCCGGCACCGGCTGCCGCGTGTTTCTGAAGCGGGAGGATCTCGCGCACACGGGCGCGCACAAGATCAACAACGCGCTGGGGCAGGCGCTCCTTGCCGTCCGCATGGGCAAGAAACGCGTGATCGCCGAGACGGGCGCCGGACAGCACGGCGTCGCCACAGCCACGGTCTGTGCGCTTCTGGGGCTGGAGTGCGTCGTCTACATGGGAGCGGAGGACATGGCGCGGCAGGCGCTGAATGTTTTCCGCATGCGCCTGCTTGGCGCGACCGTCGAGCAGGTGAACAGCGGCACCCGCACCCTCAAGGACGCCATCAACGAGGCGATGCGCGACTGGGTCGGGCACGCGGGCAGCACCTACTACCTGCTCGGCTCGGTGCTCGGACCGCATCCGTATCCCCTGATGGTGCGCGAGTTCCAGTCGGTGATTGGACAGGAAGCGCGCGTGCAGATCCTGGAAGCTGCCGGCAGGTTGCCGGATCTTGTCGTTGCGTGCGTCGGCGGTGGCAGCAACTCGATGGGCTTGTTCGACGCGTTCGTTGCGGATGGGAAAGTGCGTATGGTCGGCGTCGAAGCCGGCGGTCGCGCGATTCAACCCGGCCATCACGCCGCGCGCTTCGCCGGTGGCGCGCCCGGCGTACTGCACGGCACGCGAAGCCTTGTGCTGCAGGACGAGAGCGGCAACATTCTGCCAACGCACTCAGTGTCGGCCGGTCTGGACTACGCGTCGATCGGTCCGGAGCACGCCTGGCTTGCTTCGCGCGGACGCACTGAGTACGCCTGGGAGAATGACGATGCCGCGCTGCAGGGGTTTGCGTGGCTCGCGGAGCGCGAAGGGATCCTTCCCGCACTCGAGTCGTCGCATGCGATCGCCTGGATTCAACGCGAGCTGCCGTCGCTGGCGAAGGACACGCTCGCGATCGTCAATCTCTCCGGCCGCGGCGACAAGGACGTCGATTCGGTGCGGGCGGCGATTGCGGCCCGGTCCGCGGGAGTGGTCTCGTGAGCGCGCTCACCGAATGCTTCGGCAAGGCTGGTGCTGTCGGGCGCGGCACGCTCGTGACCTACGTCACCGCCGGCGATCCGTCACTGGCGGAATCGGCTGACGTTCTTCGAGCGCTCGATCGCGCCGGCGCGGACGTGATCGAGGTGGGCGTTCCGTTCTCCGATCCGGTCGCCGACGGCCCGGCGATCCAGCGGGCCGTGGAGCGTGCGCTCGCGGCCGGGGGAACGCTCGACCGGACGCTCGCGCTCATCACCGACGTCAGACGCGACGTTCGTGCGCCGGTTGTGCTGTTCACCTACGTGAATCCGGTCTTCAGGATGGGCGTCGCGGAGTTCGTTTCGAGAGCGGCCGATGCCGGTGTCGATGGCGTGTTGCTGCTCGACCTGCCGATCGAGGAGTCCGCCGCGATGCGCGAGGCGCTCGATCGCCGCGGACTGGATCAGATCTTCCTCGTCAGTCCAACGACCACGGATGCGCGGCTGGCGGAGGCGGCACGGCTCGGGCGCGGGTTTCTCTACGCGATCTCACGGCTTGGCGTGACCGGCGCGCGCGACACCGTCGCGGACACCGCCGCGCCGCTCGTCGAGCGAATTCGCCGGTTCACGGCGCTGCCGATCGCCCTCGGGTTCGGCATCAGCCGTCCGGAACACGTGGCGGACGTAAACGCATTTGCCGATGGTGCGGTGGTCGGGAGCGCCATCGTGCAGGTCATCGAACAGGCCGCGGCGGCAGGAAAGCCTGCAGCGCCTGAAGTCGAACGATTCGTGACATGGCTCAAGGGCGGGCCGTCGTCGTAGTGTGGCCGGAAGTACAAGACGTACAATCAGAAAGCGAAGAGTCAACGAGTCATGGTTATTGTGATGAAAGAGCGCGCGACTGACGCGCAGATCGACGCAGTGATTGCTCTGCTCACCGAAATGGGTTTCGACGCGCATCCGTCGATTGGCGTGAACCGCACCGTCATCGGCGCGGTCGGCCAGGGCCGTGGGGATCGGCAGCTGCTCGCCGTGCAGGATGGCGTGCACGAAGTCCTCAAGATCACCGAGCCCTACAAGCTCGCGAGCCGCACGTACAAGCAGGAGAACACGGTCGTCACGATCGGTGACGTCCGCATCGGCGGCGAAGAAGTCATCGTCATGGCCGGTCCGTGTTCGGCGGAGTCAGAGGAGCAGGTCGAGGCGACAGCGGCCGCCGTCAAACGCGCCGGCGCCAAGGTCCTGCGCGGTGGCGCATTCAAGCCGCGTAGCTCGCCGTACAGCTTCCAGGGCCTGGGCGAAGCCGGTCTCCGCATGCTGCGCGCGGCGTCCGATCGGCACGATCTCAAGCTCATCACCGAAGTGATGGAGGTCAGCCAGATCGCGCTCATCGAGGGCTATGCGGACATCCTGCAGGTCGGGGCGCGGAACATGCAGAACTACTCGCTGTTGCGGGAGCTCGGCCACGCGGAGAAGCCGGTGCTTCTGAAACGGGGAATCTCGGCCACGATCGAGGAGTGGCTGCTCTCGGCGGAGTACGTGCTCGCAGGCGGCAATAAGAACGTCATCCTGTGCGAACGCGGCATCCGCACCTTCGAGAGCTACACGCGGAACACACTCGACATCTCAGCGATACCGGTGGTGCAGCAGCTCAGCCATCTCCCGGTGGTCGCGGACCCGAGCCACGGCACCGGACGACGGGACAAGGTGGCGTCGATGGCCCGCGCCGCCGTGGCCGCCGGCGCGGACGGTCTCATCATTGAAGTGCATCGCGATCCGGACCATGCGCTCTCTGACGGTGCGCAATCGATGTTCCCGGCGCAGTTCGAGCAGCTGATGGCGGAGCTTCGTGTCATCGCGCCGGCCATCGGCCGCAGCATCTGCGTCGAGCCGGTCGCCCGGCGCGGCTGGAGCCGCTAGGGAACGGTTCTGCCGCCCCTCTGGACGCCCTCGCCGGAGCGTGCCGCCGCGTCACGGCTGGCTGCGTTCGAGCGCCACGTCGCCTCAACACGGGGAAATCCGTTCGAGAGCTATGAGGCCCTTCATCGCTGGTCGATCGATCGGCCGTCCGAGTTCTGGCTGGATGTATGGGATTTCTGCGATGTGAACGGTGAGAAGGGCGGGCGCGCCCTCACCGACGCCGATCGCATGCCGGGCGCGCGCTTCTTCCCCGACGGCCTCCTCAACTTCACCGCGAACGTTCTGCACGAGCGCGGAGCGGAGCCGGCGATCATCGCAGCCAGTGAGACGCGATCGACGCGCACGCTCAGCTGGGACGACCTTCGCGCCGACGTCACGCGCGCAGCGGAGGCGTTGAGGGCGGCCGGCGTCAAGCCCGGCGATCGCGTGGCGGGTATCGTCGCCAACACGCCCGAAACGATCGTTGCGGCGCTCGGTGCGGCGGCGATTGGTGCGGTGTGGTCGTCGTGCTCGCCAGACTTCGGCGTGCAGGGCATACTCGACCGCTTCGGCCAGATCAGCCCCGCCGTCCTGTTCACCGTCGACGGATATGTCTATGGCGGGAAGCAGTTCGACTGTCTGGACAAGGCCCGCGAGGTGTCGTCGAGGTTGACCGGGTTGCGGCAGGTCGTCGTGATCCCGCTGATCGGTGTTTCAGAGGCGTTGTTGGCGGCAGGCGCGCTCGCCTGGGACCAGTGGCTCGAGACCGGCAGTCCGTCGCGCAATGAGTGGCCCCATCATCCGTTCGACCATCCGCTCTATGTTCTGTATTCGTCAGGGACCACTGGCGTGCCCAAATGCATCGTGCACGGCGCGGGCGGGACACTGCTCCAGCACCTGAAAGAGCATCAGCTGCACTGCGACATCCGACCAGGCGACCGCGTCTTCTACTACACGACGTGTGGCTGGATGATGTGGAACTGGCTCGTGACCGCGATGGCGTCCGGCGCGGCCATCGTGCTCTACGACGGCTCGCCGTTTCACCCCGGGCCCGGCCGGTTGTTCGAGCTGGCCGATGAAGCCGGGATCACCCTGCTCGGCGTCTCCGCGAAGTTCATTGACGCCGTCCGCAAGTCCGGCCACGTCCCGGCGGCATCGCACAATCTCTCGTCCGTACGGACGATCACGTCAACGGGCTCGCCGCTCGCGCCTGAGAGCTTCGACTTCATCTATCAATCCGTGAAGTCCGACGTTCACCTCGCCTCCATCTCAGGCGGTACGGACATCGTGAGCTGCTTCGTCGGCGGCAACCCGATGGCGCCAGTGTGGCGCGGCGAAATCCAGTGCGCTGCGCTCGGTATGGACGTCGCGGTATTCGATGAGGCGGGGCAGCCGACGACCGAGGCGGGCGAGCTCGTATGCCGGCGTCCGTTTCCATCCATGCCCGTCGAGTTCTGGAACGACGCGGATGGCTCGAAGTACCGCGCGGCGTACTTCGAGCGTTTCCCAGGCGTGTGGTGTCACGGCGATTGGATCAAGGCCACCGAACACGGCGGCTACATCATTTACGGGCGATCGGACGCGACGCTGAATCCCGGTGGAGTGCGAATCGGCACGGCCGAGATCTACCGGCAGGTCGAGCAGTTTCCCGAGGTCCTCGAGAGCCTCGCCGTGGCGCAGCAGTGGGACGGTGATGAGCGCGTCATTCTGTTCGTTCGCCTGGCGCCGGGTGTCATCCTCGACGACGGACTGCGGTCGAGAATCTCCAAGCGCATTCGCAGCGAGACCACACCACGCCACGTGCCGGCCAGGATTGTCGCGGTTGCCGACATCCCGCGCACCAAGAGCGGCAAGATCGTCGAGATCGCCGTGCGCCACGTCATTCACGGCCGCGCCGTGACCAATCGCGAAGCGCTCGCCAATCCCGAGGCCCTCGAACTCTTTCGTGATCTGCCTGACCTGAAAAGCTGACGCCCGGAAGGCGCGCGCGGCTGGGGTATGATTGCCCGTTTGCCTGAGGGTGGATGACATTGGCGGAGCCGAAACCTCTGTATAAAGCGCTTGTTGACGACGCCGCGAAGGTGGCGGTCGACGTTCTCTTCATTCCAGTCTTTAGCGATAAGGACACCATCGCGGATCTCGCCTGGATCGCCAGCGCGACCGGCGGCGACCTCGAGCGCGCGCGGGCGTCGAAGGAGTTCAGCGCGGGTCTCTACGAGGTGTTCGTGACGCCGGCAAGGGGCGGCTGCAGCGCAGGCCGGCTTGCGTTCGTCGGCGCCGGTCCGGTTGCGGAGGCGACGCCCGAGCGGCTCCGCCGAGTCGGCGCCACGTGCGGTTACGCCGCCAGGAAATACCGCGTGGCGTCGGCCGCAGCAGTGATTCGAGGCGGGGTTGACGTGGCGACGGCCGCTCAGCACCTGGCCGACGGCTTGGTCTCGACCGAGTTCGAGGGCGCGTCCTACCGGCAGGAGACGACAAACAAGCCGCCTGTGCTCGCGAGCGTGTCGATCGTTGCGCCGGGCGCGGTGGCCGCCGATCTTTCCGCCGCGGTCGAGCGCGGCAAGGTCATCTCCGAGTCCGCAAATTTTGCGCGGACGCTCGCCAACGAGCCGGCGAACGTGTTGCCCCCGGCGGAGCTGGCGCGCCGCATCGCGGAGGCAGCCGGTCCCGCAGGACTCAAGGCCGAAGTGCTCGATGAGCAGGCCATCGCCAAGCTGGGCATGAATCTCCTTCTCGGCGTGGGCCAGGGCAGTGCGTCACCTCCGAGGCTCATCGTGCTGCGCCACGATCCTGCCGGCGCGCCCGCGTCGCCGGTCATCGGACTCATCGGCAAGGGAGTGACATTCGACACCGGCGGTGTGTCGATCAAGCCGGCAGACGGCATGGAGCGCATGAAAAGCGACATGTCGGGCGCCGCGGCCGTGGCGGCGGCGATGATCGCGGTGGCGCGCCTCGGCGGAAAGTTCCGGACGATTGCCGTCATCCCGTCGGCGGAGAACATGGTCGGCGGCCGGGCCATCCGGCCGGGCGACGTGCTTCGTGGCGCGAGCGGCAAGACGGTTGAGGTGATCAACACCGACGCCGAGGGCCGGCTGATTCTCGGGGACGCCCTCTGGTACGCGCAGCAGCTGGGCTGCACGCATCTCGTGGACGTAGCGACGCTCACCGGCGCCGTGACGATTGCGCTCGGACGTCACGTGACGGGGCTGCTCGGACAGCCGCAGGAGTGGATCGAGCGCGTCGGACGGATGGGGGCAATTGCGGGAGATCGTCTCTGGGAGCTTCCGATCTACGAAGAAGCCAAGGAGCAGTTGCGCAGCGACATCGCCGACATGATCAATTCAGCGGGCCGGCCCGGCGGGACGATCACGGCGGCCGCATTCCTGCGCGAGTTTTCCGGCGACGGCCCCTGGGCGCACCTGGACATCGCGGGAACCGCGTGGTCGGAGTCGAAGGAACCGCACCAGCCCAAGGGGGCAACGGGCGTGGCCGTGCGAACGCTGACGGAGATCGCTATGTCGGGGGGAGTCCCGCGTCAGTGAATCCGGGCCTGACCGGCGGGAGATGACGCCGGCTCGCGGGCCGGAAACGATTCCAGATCACGAGCCAGCCGCCCGCGATCGCACCGAGCACGAGCGCCAAAAGGAGCAGCGATCCCGCGATCCCGAGCGAACCGATCACGAGCTCGGGCACCGTCATTTCCTTTTCCGGTTCTCTGACGACGGTGACGACGAATGCGTCCTGCTTCGGCTGTTGCACGCGCCTTCCTTACTGCCCAGTCTACTGCCGCGGATCGCGCTCCCGCACGGCGACCGTCGTGACCTTCTTGAGTGACTCCTGGTATCGCACCACGCCATCCTTCAGCGCCTGTGCGATCTGCTGCCGGTAGGCCGCCTGCTTGAGCAGGGCGGATTCGGGCCGGTTGGTCAGGAACGCGATCTCCGTGAGCACGCTCGGCATCTGGGCGCCAATCAGGACCACAAACGGGGCCTGCTTCACACCAAGGTCTTTGACACCGGTTGACTGCGATCGGAGCCGCCGGATCAGGGCCGTCTGCAGCTGACTGGCGAGCTCCCTGGATTCAGTCAGCTTGTTGTTGAGCGATATGGCCTTCACGATCGCCGGCAGCGTCCCCATCGTCTGGCCGGACGTCGCGTTTTCGCGTGCGGCAACCGCCTCGGCCTCGTCGTTCATTGCGAAGTTCAGGACGTAGCTTTCGATGCCGCGGATGGCCGCCTGACGGTGCGCGTTGGCGTGAATCGAGAGGAAGAGATCGGCGTTCTCCCGGTTCGCAATCGCCGTGCGCTCCTCGAGCGGAATGAACTCATTAGTCCGGCGCGTGAGGATCACTTCGACGCCGGGCATCTGGCTGAGAAGCTTCTCGAGACGCAGCGCGACGTCGAGTACCAGTTCCGCTTCGGTCACGCCATTCGACTGCGCGCCCGGATCGTGGCCGCCGTGCCCGGCGTCAATGACGACGCGAGAGACCCGAAGACCAAGTTGACGGGACAGCGAGTACCCGCCCTTCTGCGTCGTAGCTGGTGGCGCCGGCGGAGGCAGCGCAGACGACGGAGTGACTTCTGCCACGGCCGGAACCGTACTGGCCGATGGATTCGGGGACGGCGTCCTGGGAGCGGGGGACGTGTCGGTTGACGGGCCGGTCGAGAGCGCAGCCGTCGACTCGACGTCGACGATGAGCCGGAACGGATCGTACAGCGGGAAGGTGCTGTATCGCGGCTCGCTGGCCAGTTCGAGGACGACACGTGTCACGCCCTTGCTGGGCTCACCAACACGGATGGCCTTGATGAGCGGCGAATGCATCTGGCGGACCTTCGCGGCAACCGAGGCCGCGGTGGATGCATTGGGGAAGTCGAAGAACACCCGATCGGGATTGCTCACGCGCTCGCCCGTGAATGGTGCTTCGCCTGAGAGCTCGATAGTGAGTCGGTCGCCTCTCGGGAGAGTGCTGAGCGAGACGTCCTTAATGGTGAGCGAGGTGCCCGGTGAGACCGGAGGCCGCGGAGGAATTGCCGGAGGAGGCGGAGCGGAGGGCGCGGAGGCCGCTGGCGCCGTGGTCGTCGCGGGTGCGGCTGTGAGCGCCGCAATCTTCGCAGCTACCTGCTTCGCGAACGGGCTGTGCGGGTATTCGCGCTGGAGCCACGTGAGGTCCTTCGTGGCGGCATCGCGATCGCGATCGAGCTTGCTCTGTTCGTAGACCTTTTCGAAAAGCCCGGCCGCCTGCCAGAGCGCGTTGTCGGAGTACCCGCTGACCGGGTGCTTGTACGCGATCGCTTCGTACGTCCTCGCGATCTTGCGCAACGCCTCAACGGTCTGCGGCGAGGCAGTGGGTGCGTCTTGCTCGAGTTGCTGCGCGCGCTCGAACGCGAGCGCCGCGGTCTGTGCGCCGGCGGCCGCGGGTGCGAGCAGCACGATCGCGCATGCTCCGGCCAGGGTGACGAGACGCCGGGGTCGACGGGGGAGTGATGGCTGTGTTCGCATAAGTCACTTCAACTGGGCATCGACTTCCGCGAAGTAGTTCTGATCCACGAGTACCTCCCGCTTGCCGCCGGCGGCAGGGGAGACCACGCCGTCCATTTCCATCATGTCGATCAACCGCGCTGCGCGGCTGAATCCAATCCGAAGCCGGCGCTGAAGGTAGGAGATTGATGCCTGGCCGCTCGAGACGACGATGCGCGCGGCCTCGTCGAACAGCTCATCCTTCTCGAACTCCAGTTTCTCGGGGCCCGCCTTCTCTTCGGCCGTGATCGTGCGGTCGTACACCGGCTTGCCCTGCTTCCTGAGGAAGCTGCAGAGCCGCGCCGTTTCCTGTTCGGAGATGTACGGCCCGTGAATGCGGACGAACCGCGAGGATGCCGGCGGCAGATAGAGCATGTCGCCTTTGCCCAGGAGCTGCTCGGCGCCGTTGCCGTCGAGAATCGTGCGCGAATCGATCTTCGACGCCACGCGGAACGCGATGCGCGCCGGGAGGTTGGCCTTGATCAGGCCAGTGATGACATCCACGGACGGACGCTGGGTTGCCAGGATCAGATGGATGCCGACGGCGCGCGCCATCTGCGCGATGCGCGCGATGGACTCTTCCACCTCGCGGCCCGCCGCCATCATCAGGTCGGCCAGCTCATCGATGATGACGACGATGTAAGGCATCGTCTTCAGCTCGACGCCGTCTTCACCCTTGCCGCCGCCCTCGGCGATCGCCGCCTTGATGTTGCGGTTGTACTGATCGATGTTGCGGACGCCGTGCGCCGCGAGGGTCTTGTAGCGCTCTTCCATTTCGCGCACGCCCCAGCGCAGCGCGTTCGCGGCCTGCTTCGGATCGACCACGACCGGAGTGAGCAGGTGAGGAATGTCCTCGTACATCCCGAGCTCGAGTCGCTTCGGGTCGATCATGATGAAGCGCACGTCGTCGGCCGTGCAGCGGAACAGGATGCTGCTGATCATCGCGTTGACGCTGACCGACTTGCCGGCGCCGGTCGATCCGGCGATCAGCAGATGCGGCATCGTGGACATGTCGCTGATGAACGGCTCGCCGTGGATGGTCTTGCCGAGCGCCATCGTGAGTTTCGAACTGGCACGCGCAAACACGTCCGTTTCGAGGAGCTCTCTCAACGTGATGGCTTCGCGGTGCGGATTCGGAATCTGGATGCCGACCGTCGACTTGCCCGGGATCCGATCGATGAGAATGGACTCGGCCTTCATGGCCAGGCACAGGTCGTCGGCGAGACCGGTGATGCGGCTGTACTTCACGCCAGCATCTGGCTTGAACTCGTAGGTCGTGACGACTGGGCCCGGATGGATCTGGACCACGGTGCCTTCGACGCTGAACTCGCGGCATTTCTCCTCGAGCAGGCGCGCCGCGTCCATCAAATCGCGCTCATCGATCTTGCGCTGGTCCTTCGACGCGTCGAGCAGCGTGACGGGCGGCAAAACGTAGCCGCCTTTCTTGCGCTCCGCCGGCGCCTTTGCGGTGTCGTCGTTCTCGAGGGGCAGGGGCTGCGGGACCGGGGCCTGCCGCCGAATCGCGGGCGCGGCCGCTTTCGGTCCGGGCTTCACCGCCGGGGCCTCGTCCTCGTCATCATCTTCATCCGGTGAGGGCCGCAAGCGGGCGGAGCGTAGCTTCTCGGCGGCTTCGGCGGCCTTGCTGGCGATCTCGGGCGCCTTGTCCTTGCCGGCTTTCTTCAGATGTTTCTCCACCACCATCTGGCGTTCCTTGGCGCGCGCACGTTCGTCGCGCCAGCCACGGTAGCGATCCAGCAGCGACGGCCGGTTCCGGACGCGCAGCGCCACCCGCGTGAACGCGGCGCCGAGGGACATCTGGGTGGACAGCAGAACGGAGAAAGCCAGGACCGTGCAGAGCAGAATCGCCGCGCCCGTCCGGTTCAGGAGCGCAGCACAGAGGTTCGCGATCGCGTTGCCGACGACGCCGCCCGTCTGGAAGTGCAACGCGCTCGTGTCGAACGGCCGGGAGGCCAGATCGAGCAGTCCGGCCACGCTGCCGAACAGCATCGCGATCCCGATGAGCTTCGTGTAGCCGGCATCGATCTTCGTGCACCAGAAGTAGTGCCACGCGAGATAGCCCAGCATCACCGGAATCAGGTACGCGGAGTAGCCCACGAGCTGGAACGCCGCCTCGGCGATGAAGGCGCCGACGCGGCCGGCGAAGTTCTGTGGCGAGGCCGCGGAGAGGCTGTTGAAGAACCACGCGGGATCGGAGGAGGAATAGCTGACCAACGCGATGAGCCACAGCAGCGTTGCGGCGAACAACGCCACACCGGTGATTTCACTCAGACGACGGGAGACTGCGGAATCGGCCAAGACGACGCTCCTCACACTTCCATGACAACTGGCAGCACCAGGGGCCGCCGGCCCGCGCGCTTCTTGAACAGGCGCTGCATTTCCTGACGAATACGTTCCTTGAGCAGCCCCGGATCGGTGCGCTCCTCGCGCGACGCCGACGCGATGGACTCCTCGAGCATGCGCGGCGCGTCGCGGAGCATGGCCTCGTGGCGTGCGTCCGCGGCGAGACCGCGCGTGACGATCGACGGTGTCTGCTCGAGCGCTCCGGTCTGGCTGCTGATGGCCACAATCGTCACGACGAGCCCGTCACCCGCGAGATGACGCCGGTCGCGCAGCACCTCGTCGCCGATTTCCCCAGTGCGCGTGCCGTCGATGAGCACCCGGCCGGCCGGGAGCCGGTCGACGACCCGGGCGCCCTCCGCATCGAAGCGAAGGACGTCCCCAGCCTCGAGCATCAGGACGGCGGTATCGGGGCAAACCATTGGAGCCATAGCGGCATGCCGGGCCAGCTGGCGATATTCACCATGTATCGGCACGAAGTAGCGCGGTCTGACCAGGCTCAGGACGAGTTTCTGCTCCTCGGCGCTGGCGTGCCCGGAGACGTGGATGTGCCGGTCGGAGTCGGTCACGACCTCAGCGCCCCGGCGGGCCACGTGATTCATGACCCGCGCGATGGACTTTTCGTTGCCCGGGATGCTCCGTGCTGAAAAGACGACCGTATCCCCTTTATCCAGCGAGACATAACGGTGGTCATTGATGGCGATGCGCGGCAGCGCGGCAGGCGGCTCTCCCTGGGAGCCCGTGCACAGGCATAGCACCTCGTCCGCCTCATAGTCGCGGACGTCGCTGTCGCGGATTTCGACGCCGGGCCGCAGCTTGAGCAGGCCCAGCCGCATCGCAATCTGTGAGTTGTGCTGCATGCCGCGGCCGACGAACGCGACCTTGCGGTCGAACTGCTCCGCCAGGTCGGAGAGCAGCTGCAGACGGTAGATGCTGGTGGAAAACGTCGTGACCAGCACTTTCCCGGTTGCACTCGCGAAGATTTCCTCGAAGCCCTCGACGACCTCGCGCTCGGAGCCGGTGACTCCGCGACGATCCGCATTCGTGCTGTCGGACAGCAGCGCGAGCACGCCTTGGGTGCCCAGCTCGGCGAAGCGGTGAAGATCGAAGCACTCACCGTCGAGCGGTGTTTGATCGATCTTGAAGTCGCCAGTGTGAAGAATCACGCCGGCGGGCGAGTGAATCGCCACGGCGAGACAATCCGGGAGGCTGTGCGTCACCCTGATGAATTCCAGCGTGAACGGGCCAACGTCCACGCGTTGCCGCGGCTTGACCGGCACCAGCCGGCCTCGCATGTCGATGTCGTGTTCCTCGAGCTTGGGTTCCAGCAGCGCGAGCGTGAACGGCGAACCATAGACGGGCCCGTCGACGCGCGCGACCACGTGCGGCACCGCGCCGATGTGGTCTTCATGACCGTGGGTCAGGACAAGAGCCTTGATGCGGCCGCGCCAGGCGTCCAACGCCGAGAAGTCTGGAATCACCAGATCGACGCCGAAGAGCTCTGGCTCCGGGAACATCACGCCGGCATCGATGAGCAGAGCGGTATCCCCGCAGGTGACGAGCAGCATGTTCATGCCGAACTCGCCAATCCCGCCAAGCGGAACGATGTCCACTCCGGCGCTGCTGGAGACACCTGCGGATTGCTTCAACGCTGCCGTTCGTCCTTTTTTCCGGAAGTTCGCTTACGCGACTTCCGGCTTCCGGACACGGCGACCGGGCAAGCGGAGCTCACCGGCGATCGTCAGCCGCGGCGCGGGTGCGCCGTACTCGGCCTGTAGTGCCCGGCCCATTGGGTCGCTGGGAAGACCCGAAAACAGGCTGGAAAACTGGCGCAAACTATAGCACAGGCTGGCTTTGGCGCCTCGAGTCAAGCGCGGCCGCCGCGGGCCGCTACTTCCTGGCTCGAGGGTCCGAGAATCTCGGGTCTCGCAGCAGTTCCACGTCCGTCAGGGCCTTCAGGAACTCGATGAGGTCGGCGCGATCCGCGGGCGTCAATGGGAAGCCGCGGAGCGGGGCGCTCTTATTGGGGTTGTCGCGACCGATCCCGGCGTAGGGCCCCTTGAAGATCGTCCTGCCGCCGGCCGCGTAGTGGTCGATGGCTTCCTCCAGAGTCGCGACGCTCCCGTCGTGCATATAGGGCGCGGTTACCTCAATGTTCCGCAGCGTCGGGGGTTTGAACTTTCCGACGTCGCGCGGATCCTTCGTCGACTCATAGAGTCCGAGGTTTGAAGCCGGATAGGAATACTGCCCAGCCAGGTTGTAGAGCCCCGTGTTGTGGAAGACCGGCGGCGGAAGATATCCCTCCCGGCCCATGTCCAGGGAGAAGTGCTTTCCCCCATGACAGCTGAAGCAGGCGACTCTTGCGCTGAAAAACAGCACCTCGCCGCGCTTCGCGGCCTCGCCGACGGCCGCGTCATCGTGTCCGAAATGGTAGCGGTCGTACGGCGATCGCATCGACACGATGCTGCGCTCGAATGCGGCGAGGGCCTTCACGACATTCGGCGCGCTGACCGGTTCGCCGGGAAACGCCGAACTGAACATCGACCGGTACGACCGGTCTTGTTCGATCGCCTGCATCCACTTGTTTCCCCGATCGAGTCCGAGTTCGACTGGATGATCGCCGTACATTGGCACCAGCGCCTGATCTTCGAGCAGCCGCGTCCGGGGGTTATTCCAGGTGAGCGTGACGGCGTAGCCCACGTTGACAAGGCTCATGCTCCCGCGTGGATGCCGCTGCCCGGTCGAGCCGACGCCGAGCGCCAGGCCATCCGTGAACGCCTTGTCCTGCTGGTGGCAACTCGCGCACGACTGTCTGCCGTTGCCCGACAGTCGCTTGTCATAGAAGAGGTGCCGGCCGAGTGCCACCTTGGCCACGGACATCGGATTGTCCGCAGGGACCGGTGGCGGCTGGAGCCACGACGGCAATCGCCAGTCGTAGGGAGTCGAGGTCTGCCCGGTGCCTGCGCGCAGCACGACCGCCGCGGCAAGGGCGAGCGCGACGACGGCTGTGGCCTTGAGACCCATGTCAGGTCCTCACATCTATCGCAGCTTCAACGCCCCGGCGCACTGCGTGGTCAGGCGCGCCAGTTCTTCGAGGCTGAGCGTCTCCGCCCGGCGGCGAGGGTCGATGCCGGCACCGTCGAGCACATCGTCCGGTTGCTTTACCAGACCTCTGAGACAGTTGGCGAGGGTTTTTCGGCGCTGGCCGAAGGCGGCCTTGACGACCTTCTCGAAGAGGGCCCGATCCGCGATGCGCACTGGCGGTGGTCCGAATCGCAGACGGACCACCGATGACCAGACCTTCGGCGCCGGCTTGAACGCACCGGGCGGGAGGGTCAGCAGTTTCTCCATCTTCCCGGCCAGTTGCATCGTGATCGTCAGCACGCCGTAGTCCTTCGAGCGCGGCCGCGCGGCCAAACGGTCGGCCACTTCACGCTGTACCATCAGCGTGGCGTCGAAGAACACACCGTGCTGTTCCTGTAGTTTCACGAGCCTGAAGAGGATTGGACTGGTCAGGTTGTACGGGAGGTTACCGACGACACGGACCCGCCGGGACGGCTGGGGGCCGGCGTTGAGCGGCGATTGCTGGGAGCCCAGTCCGTAGAGATACGGCACGACATCGATAGTCATGATGTCTCCGCTGACGATCGTCACGTTCGGCGGCACTTGCGGCGCCAGCGCGGCGACGAGATCCCGATCGACTTCCACCGCAAGGATCGGCACGCCAGTCGCGGCGAGCGGCTTCGTGAGGGCGCCTGCGCCCGGACCGATCTCGAGGAGCACGTCGCCCGGCGCGGGAGCGATCGCCGCGACGATCTTCTGCGCCCACGCAGGCGCGAGAAAGTGCTGGCCGAAGCGCTTACGCGGGCGATGACGGACCGCGGGACGCATCAACTGGAGGGCTCCTCATCGCCCGTATCAGTCGAGTGTTCGAAGCCCGTCTCGGCGGCGTGCCAGTACTTGTCCTCGATCTCCTGGATCTCTTCCTCCGACAGGCCGAAGTAGTGGCCGACCTCGTGGATCAGCGTCTCGCCGATGGCCACGATGAGGTCGTCCTCGTTTTCACTCTCGTCCTCGATCGGCAACTGGTAGAGCGTGATCTTGTCGGGCAGCACATTGCCGTGCGCCCACTGGCGTTCCGGGAGCGGTGTGCCTTGATAGAGGCCCAGCAGGGTGTCGGGCGGCTCGATGTCCACTTCCTCGAGCGTTTCCAGCGACGGCTCGTCTTCGATGACGATCGCGATGTTCTGCATCGCGTCGCGAAACCTCTGCGGAATGGTCCGCACGGCTTCTTCGACGAGGTGCTGGAATTCCTGTTTAGTCATCGCCGCTTCTTGGAGGCCGCGCGCCGGGGCTGAGGCCCTGGCCTACTTGGCGCCGTATTCGTCGGCCGGCCCTTCAGGGCCGGCAGCTTGCCGCCAAACCTTGCGAAATACCTGCAATCCGCGGTGATCACGCAGCGGTTGCACATCGGCTTCGGCTTGCAGACTCGTCGTCCGTGCAGGATCAGCGTGTCCGACGTCACCGTCCACCGCGCCGGCGGCAGTTGTTTCGCGAGTTGCGATTCAGCCTTCACCGCATCGTCTTCCGTCGTGATGAGTCCGATGCGATGCGCCACTCGCAGCACATGCCGATCGACTGGCAGCCCCGGCAGCCTGAACGCGTGGCCGAGCACGACGTTGGCGGTCTTGCGCCCGACGCCTGGCAGTTCCACCAGCGCATCCATGTCCGCCGGCACTTTGCCGTCGTGCTGCTCGACGAGCGCGCGCGACATGCCGAGAAGACTGCGCGACTTCATCCGGAAGAAACCCGTCGGCTGAATCCGAGGTTCGAGCTCTTGCTGCGTCGCGGCCGCCAGTGCAGCCGGCGTCGGGTACTTCGCGAAGAGCGCGGGCGTCACCTGATTCACACGCGCGTCCGTGCACTGCGCGGACAGAATCGTGGCGACGAGAAGCTCAAAGGGATTGGTGAAGTTGAGCTCCGTCCATGCGTTGGGATGTTGTGTCTGCAGGCGATCGAGAATCGCGGTCGCCGGCCGTTTGGTGGCCACGGCAGCGCTCTAATGGAGCGGGCCCTTGGGCCATTGCGGATCCTGCGTCGGTGTCGCTTCCTGAAAAGACTTCAACTGCTCCTGAAGCGCCGTGATGAGTCCCGGCACGACAGAGAAGGGGATGGCGATGCGCGCGACGACGGGCGCCTTCACCACCTGCGATGCCTCGGCCTGCCGCACGTCCTGTTCAGTCAGCGGCTGCACGTCACAGAAGGTGAGCGTCAAATCGAACGGCGTGTGCGCCACGGCGCAGAAGTTCGCATACTCACGTACAGGGCGGCCCGCATCGCCCGGTTCGTCCGGGACGATCGTGAAATTGATTTGCTTCGACATGACGTCAGTATCTTCTCATGACGCCGACGACGACTCCCTGGATCTGAATCTGCGAGGGGTCGAAATGCATCGGCTGCATGGCGGGATTCGCGGGTTGCAGCCGGATACGGCCGGCCTCGCGATAGAACTTCTTCAGGGTGACGTCCGTGCCGCCGACCAGCGCGATGACCATCTCGCCGTTGTCGGCGGTCTTGCGGTCCTCGACGATGACGAAGTCGCCGTCACGGATCTGTTCGTCGATCATCGAGTCGCCTCTGACCCGGAGAACGTAGCTGTCGCGCTTGCCGGTGAGGTCCTCGGGTACCGCGATTGACTCGGCTGTCGCGATGGCTTCGATGGGAGCACCGGCGGCCACGTAACCCAGCATCGGCAATTCGACGGCGCGCTGACCGGTCCGTGCCGAGAGCAGCTCAACCGATCGGCTCCGGTTCCAGGATCGCCGGATGAAGCCCTTCTCTTCGAGGTTGGTCAGGTGTTTGTGGACGGTGGCGAGCGAAGAAAGACTGAAGCGCCGCCCGATCTCCTCCAGACTCGGGGCGTAGCCGTGCTGCTGAATAAATTCCTGGAGGTAGTCCAGAATCTCGCGCTGGCGCTTGGTCAGTGGCTGCACGTTCTCTCCCCTCGGGGTGGGTCGAACACGCGGCGAATATACACAAAGAAAAGGCGAAAATCCACTTGGGAGGGTAATTAGGCCTTTCGCACGTGTTGGTGATTCCTTAGGGCTTTCGCCCAGCCACGCCTATTCCCAGAATCGGTGACTGGTCAGTAGGTGCGAGAACCTGAGTAAGAGGATGACGACGGCCACGAGGAACAGCAGCCAGAACTTTGCGTAGCGGTTCACTTCTTGGCCCCAACTTTCTTCGCCTTGCGCTTCGCCTTCTTCTGTGGCGGCGGCGTGTTCAGAAACTTCTGGACGTTGCCGAGGAAGTCGTCAGGGAGGGTGAGACTCTTTTCGCCCATCAGGAAACCTCTGCAATCTTTCCATTTACGATTGCTCTTCAAAAAGTCTTGGCTGCATCGAAGATGCCGAAACGGAAGAACCGCTTTCCGGCTTCAAGGCCACGGCCCGGTTAATTGCATCAATAAACACCTCGGTGTCAGCGAAGTAATTAGGGAAAGCGCTCCTTAGTGATTGCAGAGATTGAGATGACACAAGGACGGCCTGAAGATTGGGCTTGTCCTTAATCATGCGCTCGGTAGCCAAGTAGATCTCGGAAGCCTTAGCTTCTCGTTGACTTGAAAAACCAGTCAGTTTGACGGTTTCACTGCCTTCGGTGGCATCCGTCCCGCGCAAGCCGAGACGGCCCAGAAGGCGACGAGCTACGGCGTACAGGAAAACATGTCGGCCTGCGTGAGCGCCGTGACTTCCCTGCGGTGGGTGCTCACGTTCATCTGGCTCAGGCTGGCGAGATAGCAGGTGTTGGTCCTTGTGTCCCGGAAGAACTGGAACGTTTGGCCCCCAGCGCTGACGACGCCACCGGCCTCCAGCCGGCCCTCCTGAACAGCCGGAGCAGCCTCCGTTCGGTTTCCGCCGAACGTGGCTCCAATCCCGACAACAACTCCCAATCCGAGCAGTCCGACCGCCCTGAATGTCCGCATGGATTACCCCTTAAGGCTCGCTGAAACTATCGCTGGAGCTAAGACGCCGGCCGGTCGTAACCAGTGCGGACCCAACCGATCAGTGTCCCGGAGCCTTGCGGATGGTTTTTGTGTCGACCGAGAACTGGCGGAAGTCCGAATAGGTGGCGGTGCCATCGATGCGAACGGAGGGCGGTCTGTCGACATCGAGGCCGCTGGCCGTCGCGGTTGTCAGCGGTTCGTAGGACTCGATCATTCGGACGGGGACCCAAAGAGACACTTTGTCGTGTTTCGCGTAGTTGACCGAGATAGTTGCCACCACTCCAGCGGATCGGATTTGAAGCTCCGTCCTTACGATCGCGCCATCGGCGGCCGCCACCCAGAGACGTCCACTCGCGACCGCGTTGTCGCGCGTCACGATCATTCGCGGCATCGCCGTTTCTTCGAAGCGCAGTTCGTACGCTTGAACGCCCTCGACGGTCGCGCGGCCGCCGAGTCGAAACGAGGACCGGGACTGGTTCTGGGTACGGATGAAATCGAGCGCCTGAGTCGGTGTATTGAGCGTGCGAGTGATGGGACCGAGGTTGTATCTGGCGCTTTCGTCAAGAATGCGTCGCGCCTGTTGTCCAAGGTCTGCCGTCGGATTGAGAAACAACTGCGTCAGGCGATCGCGCCTGTCTGCGATCGACCGTCCATCAACTTCGTACACGTCCCTAAAGAGAATCCAGTTCGTGTCGTCGAGCGCGACGAGCGCGACTTCCGACCGCAGGTCCCTGGTTTCGAGCCTGGCGCCGGTGAATAGGCGCTGTTGATAGCTCTCCCTCGACACGACGACCGAGAACGAGCGCTGGTATGCAGCCACGTAGCGCCCGGCTGCCTGTAGCACGTCACCCAGCTGCAATGCGGGCCGCGGCCCAGCCGCAGCCGCGCCAGTGTTCATCCAAGCCCACGCCATCACGACCGTCACGTGAAAGACAGCAGCGCGCCTTGCATGTGAACCTACCTGCTCGCGGGCCTCATCTTGGCTGGCAGCGGCGGCCAGCGGCCAAATGCCGCGCCGAGTCGCTACTGTAGCTCACGCTTCCGTCCGCACGTGGCTGGGGCGTCGTCACCGGGATCCCCTGCCGAAGGCAACCGCAGGGCGACCTGCGGCGTCTAGCCTGAAGCCTGGCCCTGCCTTTTCTCTCGGAGGAGTGACGAATGGGAACCCTAAGAACTCTCGGAATGGTCGTCGCGGGAGCAGCTGCTGGCGCAGCTCTGACTGCACTTGGGGGTTCGACCGCCGCACAAACCCCAACCGTTGACGAACTCAATGCGCGGTTCGTCGTCGGACCACCGGAGTACGCTCGTAACTTGCAAGGCAGCAGGGTCACCTTCCGTTTCGTCAAGGACAGGCAAACAGGGGATTGTTACTTGTCGCACTGGGGATCAACGGTCTTCGAACACATGGTCAAGACCGACGACAACGCCTGCAACGGCTTCTAGAGCTCGTCGGCGGTCCCGCCGGGTAAGCTAATTGGCGGGATGGATGGACTGCTCCCTCCGAAGTGGCTCCAGGGGCCGCCTTTCGACGTTGTCGCAGTCGGCGAGAACAGCATCGACCTCCTCTGTGTCACTTCGTCTTTTCCTGCGGCAGACAACAAACAGCCCCTGCTTCAGCGCCTCGAACTGCCGGGCGGCCAGGCGACGACCGCCGCCGTCGGCTGCGCGAGGCTCGGCCTGAGGTCGTGTTACGTCGGCGCGGTTGGCGACGATGCGAACGGCGCGCGCGTCAGGGAAACGCTTGAGCGCGAAGGCGTTGCGATGCGTGTCGTCACGCGGCCAGGCGTCGCCACGCGGAATGCCGTCGTCCTCATCGATGCCGGCGGCAGGCGTTCGGTGTTGAGTTCGCGCGATCGACGACTGGATATCGCGGGTGGCGAAATCGACGATGCGATTTTCACGTCGGCGAAGCTGGTCCTCGTCGATGGCAGCGATCTGCAGCTCTCGCATCGCGCCGCAGCGGCGGCTCGTGAAGCGGGCGTTCCGACGATGTGCGATCTGGACGACGTGTCACCTGACGCCATCAAGTTGCTCGAGCTCATCGACATCGTGATCGTCCGCGCGGACTTCGTCCGTACAGCCACAGGAGAGCCGAGCCTGACAGCGGGCCTGCGACATCTGGCCGGCCGAAGCGGCGCCGAAGTTGTGGTCGTCACCGACGGAGCGAACGGCGCGATTGGCTGGTCCGCGGGTCGTGTCATTGAGGTAAAGGCCGAGCCCGTCCGCGTCGTTGACACAACAGGGGCCGGGGACGCCTTCCGGGCAGGTTTCGGCGCCGCCTGGCTGGGCGCCGCCGGAGAGTCGCTGGATCTCATTGAAATGGTGAGGTTTGCGGCAAGGGTCGCGGCCCTGAATTGCCGTGACTACGGCGCTCAGACTGCGCTTCCGACCCGGGCGGAGGCTGGTCTCGCTGGCGAAGGTTGGGTGTAACGGGCCATGGGCTGGCCGGGTCTAAAGGGGCAGGTGAGTCGTGGCGGGGACCAACAGTCATGCGTAGCGCGGCGGGTACCATCACAACGGGCAGCTGGCCGCGCGCTGTGGCGCAGTCGGCGCCGGAGATGAAGGCTTCGACGCGAGTGCGGCAAGAGCAAGAGAAAGCCCCGGCCGCTGACATGTCGGCGCTGGACGACGCCGCGCTCGTGCGTGCGTTCCAGGCCGGACGAGCCGAGGCCTTCGACGCGATCGTCGTCCGTCACCGGCGTCAGGTCTATCTGCTGTGCCAGCGTTTCGTCCGCAACCACGAGGACGCGGCCGATCTCGCGCAGGACGTCTTCGTGAGGGCGTTCAAGGGACTGCAGCGGTTCAAGGGCGATGCGTCACTCGCGACGTGGCTCTACAGAATTGGCGTCAACGTCTGTTTGAACCGCGTCTCGGTGAAGCGCCCGGAGCCGGCCGCGCTCGACGAGGCAGCGCACGTGGACGCGAGAACCGCGGACCCGTTGCACGAGCTGATGCGCGGTGAGCGCGCGGTCGCGCTCCAGGCGGCGATCGAGAAGCTGCCGCCGAAACAGAAGGCCACGTTGATGCTGCGCGTGTACCAGGAATGCTCGCACGAGGAGATCGCGACGGCGCTTGGGAGCACCGTCGGCGCCGTGAAGGCCAACTTTTTTCACGCCCTGGGCAACCTGAGGCGGATCCTGAAATCGTCATGATGAATCACCTGTCACCTGAGGAATTCGTTGACGCGCTCGATGGCGCGGGAGCGGCACGCGTGTCCGCTCACCTCGCGGAGTGTGAAGCGTGCCGAACGGAGCTGTCGGAGATGCGCGCGGTGGTGGATGGCGCTGAAACGCTCGAGGCCGCTGAACCGTCGCCGTTGTTCTGGGATCACTTCAGCGCGCGCGTGAAGGAAGCGACGGCACGCGAGACGGCATCAATGCCGGGCGGCTGGAGTTGGGGCGCGTTTGCGTGGAAGCCCGCTGCCGCGATCCTCGTGGCTGCCGCGGCGCTGGTCATCGGACTCAACATGCGTCCGGCGGCGCCGGCGGGCGATCCTGGGTTTCTCGTGGCGGACGGCAAGGCGGATGTCGCACCGGTACCGCTCCTCGAGGACGATGGAACGTGGAGCCTCATGACGGCCCTTGCGGCCGACATGGAATGGGATCAGGTGAGCGAGGCCGTGTCGCCGGTGGCGGGTACGTCAGACGTGTTGATTGAGGCGTTGACTCCGAGTCAGCGAGAGGCGCTGGCCCGCCTTCTCGAGAAGGAGATGGGGGAGCTGTGAGGCCTGTGACGATTGTCGCGCTCGTCGCCGCACTCTTCGTACTCGTGCCGGAAGGTGCGCTCGCCCAGGGCGCGGGACGGCCCGCGCAGAACAATGCCCGTGGCCCGCGCGCTCAGCCTCAGCGTCCCGCGCTGCCGCCGCTTGGCCGCGGCATGAACGCGATGCAGTTGCAGCAGTATCTGGACGCGGTCGCCCTGACGCAGTCACGCGAGCACCTCAAGATGACCGACGATCAGTACGGCGCCTTCGCGCCTCGACTGCTTCGCCTGCAGAATCTCCGGCGCCGTCTCATGCAGGCGCGCCGGCAGGCGATGGGGGAATTGAATCAGCTGCTCTCGGCCGACTCACCCAACGACGAGGCAATCATCGCCAAGGTGAAAGCGTTCGACGAAACGAATCGCCGCGGCGGGGAAGAGCTGGTGAAGGCATTCCAGGAACTCGACGCCGTACTCACGCCCTGGCAGCGCGGCCGGTTCCGCGTGTTGGAAGAACAGATGGAGCGGCGGAAACTCGAGTTGCTCACCAAGATCGGCCCGCCGAGTTAGGACAAGACAAGTAGCAGGCCGGACCTTCAGGTCCGGCGATGCCGGGTCTGAAGACCCGGCCTCCTGCTACCATGAGTCCATGCGTCGCATGCTGCTCGTCGTGGCGCTCTGCGGGTTCCTGCCCGCCGGGTTGCTCGCGCTCGCGCAGGAACTCGTCAAACGCGACGCTGACGGCCTCGAAAAGAAACTGACCGTCATCGTTGAGCGGGGCGCGAAACCACCCGCGAAGGCCGCGCGGCCGCTGCGCACGCCCATCCTCGACAAAGAAGTGAATTCGTATTTCAAGTTCCAGGGGAAGGAGCACCTTCCTGTCGGTGTCCTCGATCCGAACGTTCTGATCGTGGACGGCGCCCGGATCGAGGCCAGAGCGATGGTCGATCTCGGCGCGGTCCGCAAGGCCAACGAGCGGACCTGGCCGATTCTGCTGTCGTGGGTGTCCGGCGTGGTTGAGATCAAGGCGTCCGCACGAGTACGCGCGGCGAATGGATTCGGCCAACTCGAACTCGAGACAGCCACCCTCGGCGGCGTGCCGATTCCCAAGTCCCTGCTGCAGATGATCGTGACGCACTATTCGAAGACGCCCGACAATCCGTCCGGCTTCAACCTCGACGACCCGTTCGAACTCCCGCATCAGATTCGTCAGGTGGAGCTCACGCGCGGCTCCGCCGTCATCGTGCAGTGAACAAATCGGCGGCGGATTGGCTGACAACCCCACTCAGGTTCGTCAAAGGCGTCGGGCCGCGCCGCGCTGCCGATCTTGAACGCGTCGGGCTCCTCACGATCGAAGACCTGCTTTTCAGATTTCCCCTCAGGTATGAGAACCGCGCGTCGCTGATTCCGATCGCCAAGCTCCGGCCGGGCACCACGGCCACCATCGACGTCGAAGTCGCCTCCGCCGGCATCCGTCCGACGCGGCGGCCTGGCTTCCGGATCTTCGAGCTCATCGTCAAGGACGAGACCGGGCCGGCACGCGCGGCGTTCCCCAATCAGGCGTTTCTCCGCGATGTCTTCGCGCCGGGCCAGCAGGTCGTCCTGCACGGTCATGTCGAGTTCCGCGGCTCGGGCGGCCTCCAGCTGACGAATCCCGAGTACGAAATCATCCGCGGCGATGCCGACGAAGACGACGTGACCATCCATACCGGCCGCATCGTTCCCATCTACGAGAAGGCGGGATCGATGACGCCGCGCATGCAACGGACGCTGGTGCACCGGCTGCTCTCCGAGATGCCGGCGGAGATTCCCGATCCGCTCCCTGAGTCGATTCTCCGGCGGCGTGGCGCACTGGATCGACGAACGGCGCTGCAACAGGCGCACTTTCCCTCCGGGGATGCGAACCTGGAGGCGCTGAACTCCGGTCGCGCCGACGCGCAGCTGCGTCTGATTTTCGAGGAGTTCTTCCTCTTTCAGATGGGACTTGTCTTGCGCAAGCGACAGCACGCCGCCGTTCGCAAGGCGAGAGCGGTCACGGTCGACGATCGCGTCCGCGATTCCGCGCGACGAGCGCTGCCGTTCAAGCTCACCGTGGGCCAGCGGCAGGCGCTCAAAGAAATCGTCGAGGACATGCAGCGGCCCGAGCCCATGAATCGGCTGCTTCAGGGTGATGTCGGCGCCGGCAAGACGGTCGTGGCGTTGATCGCCGCGATCGTTGCAATGGAGAACAGCTTCCAGGTTGCGTTCATGGCCCCGACGGAGATTCTGGCCGATCAGCACTACCTGACGATTCGCAAGCTGCTCGACGACTCGCGTTTCCGTGTGGCCTCGCTCACCGGCAGCATCGGCGCGGCGAAGCGGAGAGAAGTCATGGCCGAGCTCGCCAGCGGCGCCGTGAATCTCGTCGTCGGGACGCATGCGCTCGTCGAACAGGACGTCGCGTTCAGGGATCTGGGCCTCGTCGTCATCGACGAGCAGCACCGCTTCGGCGTGGTGCAGCGCGCGGCGCTGCGCACGAAGGGCTGGAACCCCGACGTCCTCGTCATGACGGCGACGCCGATTCCGCGGACGCTGGCGCTAACGACGTTCGGCGATCTCGATGTGTCGGTGATGCGCGACTTGCCGCCCGGCCGGCAGCCGATTCGAACGATGGCGAAGCCCGAGTCACGCCGCGATGAAATCTATGCGCTCGTGCGGCGGGAGCTCGAGCAGGCGAGGCAGGCATACGTCATCTACCCGCTCGTCGAGGGTTCAGAGAAGGTCGATCTGCGTGCCGCGACCGAGATGGCGGACCACCTGCAGGCGGAGATCTTTCCCGACTACAAGGTCGCGTTGCTGCATGGCCGCTTGAAGAGCGACGAGAAGGACCGCGTCATGGCCGCCTTCGCTCGCGGTGACGTGCACGTCCTCGTCGCCACGACCGTCGTGGAAGTCGGCGTCGACGTTCCTAACGCGACCATCATGGTGATCGAGCACGCCGAACGCTTCGGCCTGTCGCAGCTGCACCAGTTGCGCGGCCGTGTTGGCCGCGGACCCGGACCGTCAACGTGCGTGCTGTTGTTCCAGTACCCCATTGGGGAGACCGGCAAGGCCCGCCTCGATGCGATGGTCGAGACCACCGACGGCTTCGTGATTGCCGAGCGGGACCTCGAGCTGCGCGGTCCCGGCGATTTCTTCGGGACACGGCAGTCCGGGTTGCCCACGTTGCGCGCGGGGGATCTGCTGCGCGATCACTCGCTCATGGAAGAAGCGCGCCGTGAAGCCGTGGCCTGGCTCGACGAACCGGGCGCCGCCGAATCGGTCGCCGACTACCTCACCAAACACTGGGCCGAACGATTCGGACTCGTTGGCGTAGGTTAGGCGCCCGTTCAGAAGTCATTTCTTCTGCGCGGTGATCATGACCGCGTCGCTCGTGAGCGAACCCTTCGAATACGCGATCCACTTCCCGTCACGCGACCAATCAAACGCGAAGACCGGATCCTCGTTCCAGTGCGTGAGCATGCGAGGTTCGCCGCCATCGACCGGCCGGGCCCAGATGTTGCCGGGCCCCTGGTAGCGCCCGCTCCACGCGATGTCGCGATTGTCGGGTGTCCAGCGAAAGAAGCCGACGTATCCCGGCAAACTGCCGAGGAACTGCAGTTCGCCGCCGGCGGCTGGGAAAACGGAAAGCAGTGGGGCGGTTGTCCCCGGACGCCGATGGTAGAACGCGATGCGGCGGCCGTCCGGCGAAGCGATCGGCTCGGCGCCGAATTGGCTGATGATGCGAACGGGCTCGCCCCCATCGATTCCGATGCGGTACACGTAGCGGTGATCCGCGACCGTCGTTCGGTACGCGAGTGCACGGCCTCCGTCGATGAACGACGGCTCGCCATCCGCCACGCCATGAGTCAGTTCGATTGGATGGTCACCGTTGATGTCGATACGCCAGAGGTGCTCGCGGCCGCTCCGATTCGAGACGAACACGATGTAGCGCCCATCCGGTGAAACGGTGGGCCTTCGATTCATTCCGGCTTGACGGGTCAGTGGCTCCGCGCGGCCGCCGCCGGCACTAGTGATCCACAGGTTCTGTTCGGCGCCGGTCTGCTGCGTGAAGACAATGCGATCGTCCGGCGTCCAGGACACGCCGCCAAGACCGTCGTAGTTCGTCGACGTGACCTGCCGGGGAGCCTCCTTGCCCTCTGAAGGAGAGATGAAGATGTTTCCCCGGCGCTCGGTCTGGACCGTCAGGATCGATCGGCCGTTCGCGGTCAGACTCAGATCGCGATAGTCGGCGAGGTCGTTCGTGATCGGGCGGACCTCTCCGTTCGGTTCGACCATCCAGACCTGCAACTGCGGGCCGCTTCGAAGGTCCGCGGCCGTTGCGATCAGGCCTCCTTGAGGTAGCCACTCGATGCGGCCGAGCGTCTGCCACTGGCGCGACGTGAGCTCGCGAGCCGCACCGGTCACCGCGTCGAATCCGCGAATCGTCTGATAGTCGCTGTTTGCCGACGTCACGCCGACCGGGCAGGCAATCGTCTTTCCGTCCTTCGACCATGCCGGTCCTACCAGAATCACGGGCGCAATCTGAAACGGGTCGTCGATGTGCGTCGATGCCAGGCGCCGCTCACCGCTGCCGTCGGCGTTCGCCACGATGATTGATCGCTCCGACGGAGCAAACCGGATGTACGCGAGGTGCTTGCCGTCCGGCGACGTCGTTACCGGCGAATCGATGTCGTCCACGAGGTGAACTGGTGTTCCTCCAAGCAGCGGAACGCGGAACAGCTTGCCGACTTCGCTGAACGCCTGGCTGACGTAGTAGAGAAAGTTACCGTCGTGCGAGAACGTCAGGCCGTAGTAGTCCACGGCAGAGGGCGCCACGAGTTCCAGATCCTTGCCGGCCGCAAGCTGTCGCACGTGCAGGCTCGACTTGCCGCCCACGGCCGCCACAAATCCCAGGTACTTGCCATCCGGTGAGATCGCCGCCTTCACGATGGTGCCGGCGGTTGTCATGCGGGAGAGCTGGATAGCCTCGAACCGCGCGGGTTCCGGCCGAGGCCAGAAAACGATCGTGGAGATGGCGGCGAGGAGAGCGAGGACGGACCACGTCAGGACCCGCCAGCTCGGGCGCTCCGGCGCTGTCACCGGCGCCGGGGTAGCTGGCGGCACGACCGGTCCGACTTGATCCTCCGAGGCCTCGGTCACCCGGACTGGCGTGACGAACCGGTAGCCTCGGCGAGGGATCGTTTCGATGTGCTCGGCATCCGCCATGGCTTTGCGGAGCACATAGATGTTCTGGGTGAGGTTGCCTTCTTCGACGAAGGTGTCCGGCCAGAGCTCGGCAATCAACGCTTCCTTGTCCACGACTTCCGCCGGATGACGGAGCAGGATCAGCAGCGTGTCGGCGACCTTGGCCTTGAGGGGGACAGGTGTCCCGGCGCGGACGAGCAGCCGGTTGACTGTGTCTATTCGGTAGTCGGCGAACTCGTAGATCCGTCTGGATCGGGACGTCATCGCCTGTTTGAGAAGCAGTTGAGAAACAACTGAGCCCCTGGTTGAGGACTTTCCGCGTCACCGGACGCATCCTGCCCGTCCGCAAAGAAGCGGATCTTAGCCAAACGGGAGGAAACGTGAGAAATACAAAAGTGGTATCGGGTGTGATGTCAGTCGTTATTGTGGCGGCCCTGGCCTTCGCTTCGCAGCCGCCTATGGCAGCCGCCTCGGCAGGGCCGGACCGAACGTCCTGGGTCGAGCCATTCGACATCGTGGTGACCGGCGCCGAAGGATGCAGCGGGGAAGACGTGCATGTGTTCGGAACGCTGGACCTTCGGGTGCAGACGGTGGTCTCAGGGAAAGGCGACGTTCACGTGTCGTTCCACCTCACTCCGAACCTGACCGGAATCGGTCTTACGAGCGGCAACGCGTACAACCCGGTAGGGCCGACGAGTACCACCGACTTCATCGATGGCAACGGCCCGCGTGTCTCGAGCGGGATCAACATCATCAATCTGATCTCGCGAGGGTCGAGCGGTAACCTGGTGCTGCACGAGGCCTACCAGCTGACCGTCAACGCAAACGGCGTCGTGACGGTCGACAGTCATACGTTCAAGGGCGGCTGCCGAGGCTAGCCATCGACGACAACGTAGGGGCGGAGAGCCGGGCTCTCCGCCCGTCCCTCACTGCTCCGTCGCTTCTTCACGTTACGATGGGCCTCAATCGGGATTAGCGCCCGTGGGGTCTTGTGAGAATCATCGCCGGTACGCTCAAAGGCAGGAACCTCGCCGCGCCGCCCGGGCGCGACGTACGACCGACGTCCGACAGTCTCCGTGAGACGCTGTTCAACGTGCTGGGCGACCTGATCGTGGAGGCGCGCGTGCTCGATGCATTTGCGGGCACCGGTGCGATAGGACTCGAAGCGCTCTCGCGCGGCGCGCGGCAGGTCACCTTCATCGAGCGCGACGCGCGCGCGATTCGCGCGCTTTCTGAAAACATTCGATCCTGTGGCGTGCCGGATGCGTGTGCTATCATCCGCCACGATTTTCTGAGCGCGCGCATCACTGGTGCGTTCGATCTCGTGATCGCCGATCCTCCTTACGACATGGCGTCGCTGGACGAGACGGTGACGCGCGGTGCCGGCTGGCTGGCGGAACACGGCCGTCTGGTGCTGGAACACAGCAAGCGCCGCGTCGCTCCGGAGACGGCAGGTCCGCTGCGCCGCTCGCGAACCTTGACGGCAGGCGACAGCGCACTGAGTTTCTACGAGCGGCCCGCAGGGGCGCCGTTCATAGAAGAGGCGTAACCGATGGCCAGTCCGAGAATCGCCATCTTCCCGGGATCGTTCGATCCCCCCACGCTCGGGCACATGGACATCGTCAGGCGCGCCTCGGCGATCTTCGACACAGTGATCGTGGCGCTCCTGGACAATCCCTCGAAGACGCCGATGTTCAGCGGGGCCGATCGGGTGGCGCTGCTGAAGAAGTCCGCCGCCGGCCTAGCCAATGTCCGCGTTGAGTCCTTTCATGGACTCCTGGTGGACTTCGCAAAGGCACAGCAGGCGACGGTTGTCGTCAGAGGCATACGCGGCGCCGCCGACCTCGACTACGAGCGTCAGATGGCCGACACGAACCGGCACCTCTATCCTGAAATGGACACGATTCTCCTGACGCCGTCGCCGGCCGTCGCGCACATCAGCGCGACGCTCGTCCGCGACATCGCAAACCTGGGCGGCTCCGTGCGGGGGCTCGTTCCCGACGCGGTCGAGGCCGCGATCGTCACACGCCCGCACGCTGGAAGGACACAACAGGTATGACCACGGACGCGATCACGCTGGCGGCACGGATGCAGCACCTCGGCATGTCCCCGACGATGAAGGGGACGATGGAGGCGGAGCGTCTGAAGCGGCAGGGCATCGACGTCGTGGACCTCGGGGCGGGCGAACCGGACTTTCCGACGCCGGCGCACGTCACCGCCGCCGCGCATCTGGCGATCGACAAGCAGTTCACGAAGTACACGGCGAACCCCGGCATCATGGAACTGCGCGAGGCCGTGGTGGCGCGGTACCGCCAGGACTATGGCGTGAATTACCAGGCGGACGAGGCGATCATCACCGCCGGCGGCAAGCAGGCGCTCTTTCACGCAGCGATGGCGCTCTTCGGTCCCGGCGACGAGGTCATCACACACGCGCCGGGGTGGCCGACCATCGCCGAGCAGATCAAGCTTGCCGGCGCGGCTCCCGTCATCGTTCGTGCCCGCGCGGAGAACGGATTTCAGCTGACCGCGTCGATGTTCCTGGACGCGGTCACGCCGCGGACGCGTGGAATCGTCGTGAATTCGCCGGGGAATCCCACAGGCGCCCTGTTGAGCGAGGCGGAGGCAAAACTCCTGGCGGAGGGCGCTCGGCGCCGCGGACTCTGGGTGGTGGTCGATCTCTGTTACGAGAAGCTGATCTACGACGGTGTGCCGCACAACCTGCCGCGGATCATGGGGGAGTCGATGCGCGATCGGCTTGTCCTCGCGGGATCGACGTCGAAGGCCTACGCGATGACCGGGTGGAGATGCGGCTGGATGGTCGCGCCGAAGCCGGTGGTGCAGGCCGCCAATGCCCTTCAAAGCCACTCGACCTCGAACGTCAGCTCGATCACCCAGCGGGCGGCGGTTGCCGCGCTGACGGGCTCCCAGGATTGCGTCGGAGACATGCTGGACGAGTACAAGAAACGGCGCGATCAGGTGATCGAGTGGCTCGCCGAGGAACCGCGTCTTCGCTGCTGTGTGCCGCAGGGCGCGTTTTATGTATTCCCGGACATTTCAGATTTCCTCTCGCCGAATCGCATCCGCACGTCGATCGACTTCGCCGACGGTCTCCTTCGCGAGCATCACGTGGTGACGACCGCCGGCGAAGCCTTCGACACGCCGGGCTACGTCCGCATCTCCTACGCGACGTCGCTCGAGCGCCTGCGCGAGGGGCTCACGCGGTTGATCACGTTCGCCCGCGCGAACGCCGCGTAGCCGACACACCGTGCCGATCCCGTCCGCGATTCTCGACCGCCTTCGGGCTGCGGTCGGACCGTCCCAGGTCCGCGTCGATCCGGACGTCTGCCGCGACTACGGGGTAGACGCGCTGAAGCGCGGCCGGCCAGCCGACGCGGTGGTGACGCCCGCAAACACGCGCGAAGTCGCGGCGGTCGCCCGCATCTGTAATGAAACGATGACGCCACTCGTTCCAAGGGGCGGCGGCACCGGGTACACCGGCGGCGCGGTGCCCGTGCACGGCGGCGTGGTGCTGAGCCTCGAGCGGCTCAACCGGATTCTCGAGATCGACGAGGGCAATCTGCTCGCAGTCGTCGAACCGAACGTCGTTACCGGCGACCTGCAGGACGCGGTCGAGCGGGTCGGGCTCTTCTATCCACCCGATCCCGCGAGTCTGCGGCAGTCCGTCATTGGCGGCAACGTCGCCGAATGCGCGGGAGGGCCGCGCGCGTTCAAGTACGGCGTCACGAAGCAGTACGTGCTGGGACTCGAGGCCGTGTTGCCGACGGGAAGCATCATCAACACCGGCGGCAAGGTCGTGAAGAACGTCGTCGGCTACGACCTGACCCAGCTGCTGTGCGGCTCGGAGGGCACGTTGGCGATTCTCACGAAAATCGTGCTGCGCCTGATTCCCAAGCCGCCGGTGCAGGCGACGCTTCGAGCGACATTCCGCGACGTTCCGGCGGCGGTGAATGCGGTCAGCGCGCTGCTGCGCGCGCGGGTTGTTCCGGCAGCGCTGGAGCTTATCGACGCGGATTCACTGAATGCGGTGTCTGCCTATCTCGACGGGGCGGTGCTCGCGCCGCCCGGCACGGGCGCGCTCCTGCTGCTCGAAGTGGACGGGCTGCCCGAGCAGGTGGCTGCGGAGGCGGACCGCGTCGCGAACGCATGCAGGGAGGCTGGGGCGTCGGAAGTCCTTCGCGCCGCGACCGACGCCGAACGCCAGGACTTGTGGCGCGTGCGCCGCGAGCTGTCGCCGTCCCTACGGACGATTTCGGCGCTCAAGTTCAACCACGACGTCGTCGTCCCGAAGGCGCGCGTGCCCGCGCTGTTCGAGCTCGTGGCGGAGCTCAAGCGCCGGTACTCGCTGCGGATCCCGTGTTTTGGCCACGTGGGTGACGGCAACATCCACGTCAACATCATGGTCACGCCTGAGAACGCCGCCGAGGTGGCGCGCGCGCACGAGGCCGAACGCGTGCTGTTCGAGGGCGTCGTGAAGCTGGAGGGGTCGATCAGCGGGGAGCACGGCATCGGGTTCGCCAAGGCCGCATATCTCGGCCTGGAGCTGACCCCCGAAACAATCGCCGTCATGCGGGCCGTCAAGGCCGCATTTGACCCGAACGGGATCTTGAATCCGGGGAAGATCTTCTAGGGGTCGGTTTTTCTGCTATACTGCCTCAGTCCGTCCGCCTTCGCGGCCATGTTCAGGGCCGCGGTTTGAACTCAACGACAATCGAAAACTCGAATCAAGTCTCAACCACGAAACAATTGCAACGCTCCAACGCTTATGGCCAACCAGAACAAACGCTCCTCAGGGCGTCAGCCTGTCGATCCACCAGTCGCTGACCAGCCGATTACCGAAACCCCGACCGAGACGGCCGTGGAGAAAGATAGCGGCGCCGCCCCGTCGCCGCCCGTAGCTCCGGCCCCTGCAGCCGCCGCTGGACCGAACGGTGAAGCCGCACCCCCGAAGACCAAGCCGGCCCCGACACTCAATATCAATGACCTGAAGGACATGAGCATTCAGAAGCTCACCCAGGTCGCCAAGGATCTTAACGTCGCCGGCGCGACCGGCATGCGCAAGCAGGACCTGATTTTCCAGATCCTCAAGGCGCAGACCGAAATGAGCGGGTTCATGTTCTCCGAGGGCGTCCTCGAAGTGCTGCCCGACGGATTCGGTTTCCTCCGCGCCCCCGACTACAACTACCTGCCTGGTCCCGACGACATCTACGTTTCGCCTTCGCAGATTCGCAAGTTCGACCTGCAGACCGGCGACACGGTCTCCGGTCAGGTGCGTCCGCCGAAAGACGGCGAGCGTTACTTCGCGCTGATCAAGGTTGAGGCGGTCAACTTCGAATCTCCCGACCAGGCGCGCAACAAGCTCTTCTTCGAGAACCTGACGCCGCTCTATCCGCAGGAACGCCTCCGGCTCGAGACGTCAGGGGACAGCCTGTCGGGACGTGTCATGGATTTGATGACGCCGATCGGCAAGGGCCAGCGCGGCCTCATCGTCGCGCCACCACGCACGGGCAAGACGATGCTGCTGCAGAGCATCGCGCAGTCGATCACGACGAACCACCCCGAGGTCTACCTCATCGTGCTGCTCATCGACGAGCGGCCCGAGGAAGTCACGGACATGCAGCGCTCGGTGCGCGGCGAGGTCATCTCGTCCACGTTCGACGAGCCGGCACAGCGGCACGTGCAGGTGGCCGAGATGGTCATCGAAAAGGCGAAGCGCCTCGTCGAGCACAAGAAGGACGTTGTGATCCTGCTCGACTCGATCACGCGTCTCGCGCGCGCCTACAACACCGTCGCGCCGCCGTCCGGCAAGGTGCTCTCAGGCGGTCTCGATTCGAACGCGCTGCAGAAGCCGAAGCGCTTCTTCGGCGCCGCGCGCAACATCGAAGAGGGTGGTTCGATCACGATCATGTCCACCGCGCTCATCGACACGGGCTCGCGCATGGACGACGTCATCTTCGAAGAGTTCAAGGGCACGGGCAACATGGAAATCCATCTTGACCGCAAGCTCGTGGACAAGCGCGTGTTCCCGGCTATCGACATCATCAAGTCCGGCACGCGCAAGGAAGAGCTGCTCATCCCGAAGGACGATCTGAACCGTATCTGGGTCCTCCGCAAGGTGCTCACCCCGCTGTCACCGGTGGAAGCGATGGAGCTTTTGCTCGACAAGATGGGGAAGACGAAGAGCAACGCGGACTTCCTCGCCGCGATGCAGAAGATGGGCTAGGCAAGTCTCGCACGCGTGCGCTAGGCTCGGGCATGCTGCGGCGACTGGCTCTCCTGACCCTGGCCATCCTGGTGGGTGGGCCGGTCGCTGCGCGCCAATCACCAAGCGATTCCGGCGTACATGCGACGCTGCGAATCGCGGGGAATCGGGACAGTTTCAAGAACGGCGAACCCATCCGTCTGGAGCTTGTGCTGACCGCGGACAGGCCGGGTTTCTTCGTTGACACAGCGGGCACCGACGACGCTACCGACGTGATGCGGATCACGCCGGCGGAAGACGTGCATCGGCTTCAGCCGGTGGGTTGGCGAGACTACCTGGTCATGACTGAACTGTCGGCCAAGCCCACAGTTCTTAGTTTCGCCGTCAACTACTGGGCCCGCTTCGACACGGCCGGCGTCTTCACGGTCGCGCTCGAGAACCGCCGGGTCTTTCGCCGCGAAGCGAACGGGGCTCGGGACGACCGGCAAGTAGCGTTGCCCACCACCAACCCAGTGTCGTTCCGCATTGCGGCCCCTGACGCCAGAGAGGAGGAAGGATTGATTTCGGCTGCTGTTCAGCATCTGCAGTCGGCTGTTGCGATGGGCGGCGACAAGGCACTCCACGAACAGATTCAGGCGGCAGAAGAACTCGCGTTTCTTCCTGGTGACGCAGCGGCAATCGAGAAATATCGATGGTACCGGCGTCTGGGTAGTTTGACCCGGATTCCGAGCAACGCCGCCGGCGTGTTGCGCCGGGGATTCATGATGTCGCGGAATCCAGGCGTGATTCTGGTGGCAGTCGAAGCCGAACTTCTGGACCCCAACACCGCTGCGTCGTTCGACGCCATCAGTAACGCAGCGTCCCTCGCCGTGGCAGTGAAGTACCCGGGTCTGGTTGAGCCATCGTTTCCTGTTCCTGATGACTCCGGTCCGTTCGCAACGGAGCGCGCGAGATACCTCGAACTGGTCCACGCGAGCCTCGATCGGCGAGTTGGCGTGGTCAAGATACTGTCGGCCGGCGCCATGCTCGACATCCTTGTGGAGAGAACGCCCGCAGACGTCGTGCGACTGATCGTTGACGGCTTCGAGCAGCTTCCGCTCGAGTCGCGCGTCTGGTTCGTGAGCGGACGATGGGATGTTATTCGCGATCCGAAGCTCGGCCCCGCTCTGCGCCGCACACTCGATGAAGTGGAGCCTGGGAGTCGTTCCTATGTCTATCCCGCGCTGATTGATGTGGCGCCCGGCCTCGCGGTCGAGCCCCTCGCGAAGGACATCCTCGATCCAAAGCGGATCATCACTGACGAGATCGTCAAAAAGGTACCGCGATCGTCCTTGAGCCATGTCGGTCCGAGGCTGCTGGAAACGATTCGTGAGATGTCGAAGGCCGCCGCGCAGGAGCCGTCGCTCAAGTTCCGGGTCGAGCAGAAGATAACGGTGCTGGCGGCGGTGGCCGATGGAAGCCTCCGGCGCGAACTGCGGGATCTGTACGATTCACTCGGACCGTCTCCCGGATACGGCGTGCGTGAGGACCTGCTGACGTATCTGCTCGAGTGGGATCCCGATGAGGGCACACGGCGAGCGCGTGACGCGATCCGGGCAGCGCCGGACGGATCCACTCTGTACCGGCTCGGGCAGAGCAGCCCGAGTCCCGGGTTGAGCGCACTTCTTCGAGAACGGGTGCTTGACCAGGATTCCACCGTAGCCTCGGAGGCGGCGAGTCTGCTGGCCGCGAAGGGGAGTCCTGACGACCGCCATGTCATCGATGCCCGGCTGGTCCAATGGCGCCTGGCCGTGCAGGGACGTTTGGCGAATGGCGAATCGCTTTCGAAGGCGGATGGAGAGTTCGAATCGGCGCTTCTGAGGGCGCTTGCGCTCTCGAAGCGGTGGACACTGTCTACAGTAGAGCGGGACCGGCTGCTGTCAGCCTGCCTGACTGATGCGTGCAAGAACGCGTTGCGCGAGCGGCGGTAGCAGAAGATGGGCTAAGCTCGGCGCCGTGCGCCGGGCCCTGCTGCTCGCGTCAATTCTCGCCGCCGTTCCCGCCGCGCAGACCCGCGCGCCGGAGACGCCGCCGGACTTCAGTCTCTACTTCCTCGGCCACGCGATCGGCTACGAGCGGGTCGTCGGGCGCCGTGACAGGCACGTCGAAGCGACGTTCCACTTCGACGACCGCGGAACGGCCATTGACCTGACGGCGTCGTTCGACCGCGACGAACACCTGAATCCCCAGCGGCTGGTAGTGAAGGGACGCAACTACCGGCTGTTCTCGTCAGACTCCGAAGTCACGATCGCGAAGGGGTTTGCCCACGTGCGCGATCTGCATGACGAGCGCGACGTCGTGGCCGGCGGCCGGGCGTTTTTTCCCATCGACAACTACGCGCCGATCGTGGTGCAGGAAGCGCTGATTCAGTATTGGCTCGCTCAGGGCAGGCCGCGCGAGATCGCCGCGGCGCCGTCCGGGCCTGTGGTCCGGATCAGATCGGTTGGATTCGACGTGATCGAAGCGCGGCGGACGGGTCCACCCGAGGCTCGCTTTCCGAGCCGGGTCGAGCGGCTCGCCATCGACGGCGTCGTTTGGGGAACCGAGACGGCCTGGATCACCACGTCCGGATCAATGCAGCGCCCCGAGACGACCGGTCTTGTGGCGCTGACGACCTGGGCGGGCGCCCTGCCGTTCGAGGCGGTCGCGCGTGGATGGGAGAGCCAGTTCGATCACCTGCTGCGCCGCGCCGCGCAGGATCGCGCGGAAGACCTGCGGCGTCTGAAACAAACGACGCCGCTGGTCGAGGTGGGCAGTTTCGCGCTCGTGAACGCCCGCATCGTCCAGGGAACCGACGCCGCGCCGATCGAAAGCGGCACGCTCGTCGTCCGCGACGGCCGCATTACGGCAGTGGGACCGTCAGCCACCACGAGAATCCCTGGCGGCGTGACAACGGTCGAGGCCCGTGGCGCGACGATCATTCCCGGTTTGTGGGACATGCACGCCCACGCGTCGCAAATCGACTGGGCGCCGGTCTATCTCGCGAGCGGCGTGACGACGATTCGCGATTTGGGCGGCGACAACGACATGCTCGTCGCAATTCGCGACGTGATCCGGTCCGGTGCCGCACTCGGCCCGAGGTATTTGCTCGCCGGGCTCGTGGATGGACCCGGACCGCGTGCGTTCGGCGCGGTTTCCGCGGCGACTCCGGACGAGGGCCGGGTGGTCGTCCGGAAGTACCGCGACAGAGGATTTGAGCAAATCAAGATCTACTCGCTCGTCGCGCCCGAGGTCGTCAAGGCGATCGTCGAGGAGGCCCACAAGCTCGGCCTGACGGTGACCGGCCACGTGCCGAACGGCATGACCGCGCAGTCGGTTGTCGAGACCGGATTCGATTCGATTGCACACATGCAGCTCCGCGGACAGGCGGGCTCGCCGGAATCAATCGCGCAGATCGCATTCTTCAAGGCGCACGGGACGGTGATGGATCCGACGGCGTCGTGGAACGAGCTTGGCGGCCATCCCGCGTCGGTCCCGCTGGAGAGTTTCCTGCCAGGTGTGTCGCGCCTTCCCGTGCCGCTGAAACGAATGTTCGACAGCATGTCCGGCGGAAATGGCGATCGGCAGGCGTGGCGCGCTCGGCTTGTCGACAGCGCGAAGCTGCTCAAGGCGGCGGTGGACGCCGGCCTGCTCGTTGTGGCGGGCACGGACAAAGGGGTGCCCGGATTCAGTCTGCAGCGCGAGCTCGAGTTGTACGTCGAAGGTGGGATGACGCCGCTCCAGGCGATTCAAGCGGCGACGATCATGCCGGCAAAAGCCATGAGACTGGATCGTGAGCTCGGAACGATCGAGGTTGGCAAGCGCGCGGATCTCGTCGTGCTGAACGGGGATCCACTCGCCCGTATTTCCGCCGTCCGCGATGTCCGATGGGTGGTGACGGGCGGCCGGATGTACGACTCAGCCGTGCTCTGGCGCACCGCCGGGTTCGGCCGGTAGCATCGAACGCAGCTCCTCGCCCTCGACGACTTCGATTTCGAGCAGCCGCTCGGCCAGCCGGTCGAGCAATTCCCTGCGTTCTTCGAGCACCTTCCGCGCCGCACTCTCTCCGGACACCACGAACCGTTTCACTTCGCTGTCGATCTTTCCGGCGGTTTCCTCGCCGTAGGCGCCGCGTTCCGGCGCCGCGGGCGCCTCGATGAACGTGTTTCGACGCCGGCCCTCGTGATTGACGGGACCGACGACGTCGCTCATGCCGAACTCGGTGACCATCGCCCGCGCGATGTCCGTGGCCCGCAGCAAATCGTTCTGCGCGCCGGTCGACGTCTCCGAGAACATGATCTGTTCGGCCGTCCGGCCCGCGAGAAGCACCGCAAGCTGGTGTTCGAGCTCTGTCTTCGTGATCAGGTACCGGTCTTCAGTCGGCAACTGCATCGTGTAGCCAAGTGCTCCGAATCCACGCGAGACGATGGATACCTTGTGGACGGGATCGAGCCCTGGGAGAACGGTCGCGACGATCGCGTGGCCGGCTTCGTGATACGCCACCACGCGCCGGACACGGGGATTCATCGTGCGCTTCTTCTCGAGACCGGCAATCACGCGGTCGATGGCCTCCTCGAAGTCCTTGCGCTCCACCCGCTCCTTGTCGCGCCGAGCGGCGAGCAGCGCCGCTTCGTTGACCAGGTTCGACAGATCCGCGCCGGCAAAGCCCGCCGTCCGGCCCGCGACCACCTGCAGGTTCACATCATCGGCGAGCTTCACCTGGCGAACGTGGATGTGCAGAATCGCCTCGCGTCCCTTGACGTCCGGCTTGTCCACGAGCACCTGCCGATCGAACCGTCCGGCGCGTAGCAGCGCAGGGTCGAGTACCTCGGGCCTGTTCGTCGCGGCCATGACGATGACGCCCTTGCGAGAATCGAAGCCGTCCATTTCGGAGAGCAGCTGGTTGAGCGTCTGCTCGCGTTCTTCGTGCCCGCCCATCGGCGACTGCATGCGCACTTTGCCAAGCGCGTCCAGTTCGTCGATGAACACGATGCACGGCGCCTTGACTTCCGCCTGACGGAATAGGTCCCGGACCCGCGCGGCGCCGACGCCGACGAACATCTCCACGAAATCGGAGCCCGTCAGACTGAAGAAGGGGACCTTGGCCTCTCCCGCGACGGCGCGAGCGAGAAGGGTCTTGCCGGTTCCAGGAGGCCCGACGAGCAGCACGCCCTTCGGGATGCGGCCTCCGATCGTCGTGTACTTGCGGGGGTTCTTCAGGAACTCGACGACCTCGCGCAGCTCGAGTGCGGCCTCGTCGACGCCGGCGACGTCGCCGAAACTCACTTTGACGGCATCGTCGCTGAACACCTTCGCGCGGCTGCGGCCGAACGACATCAGCCCGCCCTCGGCGCTGCCCATGCGGCGGAAGACGAACATCCAGAGACCCAGCAGTACGAGGAAGGGCAGCACCCAGAGCATCAGTTCGCCCACCCAGCGGCTGTCCGGTGCGGCTTGGTAGCGGACTCCCTTCGCTTCGAGGAGCTCGACGAGCTTCGGATCCACGACGCGCGCTGTCGTGAACGTTTCTATCGTCTGGTCCGGCTTCTGGTACGTGCCGCGAATCGTCGTCTCGTTCAGGACGAGCTCGGCGACGCGGCCCTCCGCCAGGAGCTGCTTGAACTGCGAGTACTGAATGGTCTGGCGCTGGGTGACGACCGTGTTGAATACGCTCGACACGACCAGGAGCATCAGCACCGCGCCGGCGAGCCACACGGGGGATATCGATCTCAGTGAGCTGCCCGGCCGGCGGCTGGGCTGGCGTTCTGGCGACGTGTTCTCAGACATGCGACATCTTCATCTTATTGGCCGGCGCGCTTCCGCGCTTGAGGACCAGGCCGTCGCTTCCGGCATCGGCTTCGACGACGTCGCCTTCCTTGAACTCTCCCTGAAGCACGGCGAGCGCGAGCGGATCGAGCACGCGGCGCTGGATGGTGCGCTTCAAGGGACGCGCGCCGTACACGGGATCGTAGCCCTCTTCAATAATCCGATCTTTTGCCGCCTCTGTCAGGACGAGGTGAATCTTCCGATCCGCAAGCCGCTTCAGGAGGGCCGAGAGCTGAATGTCGATGATGTGCCTGATCTCGCCGCGTCCAAGCGCGTGGAAAAAGATGATGTCGTCCACGCGGTTCAGGAACTCCGGTTTGAAGTGCGCGCGCATCGTCTCGAGCAGCTGGCGGCGGACTCCCTCGTCGATGGCCGTCTCGCCGCGCTCGGCCCGTTCGGCGACGTAGTGACTGCCGACGTTGGACGTCATGATGATGACGCTGTTCTTGAAATCGACCGTACGGCCCTTCCCGTCCGTCAATCGGCCATCGTCGAGAAGCTGCAGCATGACGTTCAGGACTTCCGGGTGCGCCTTCTCGATTTCATCGAACAGCACGACCGCGTACGGCCGCCGCCGCACCGCCTCGGTCAGCTGCCCGGCTTCTTCATAGCCCACGTACCCGGGAGGCGCGCCAATCAGCCGGGAGACCGTGTGCTTCTCCTGATATTCCGACATGTCGATCCGGACCATGGCCTGCTCGTCGTCGAAGAGGAACTCGGCGAGCGCCCGCGCAAGCTCCGTCTTACCGACGCCGGTCGGGCCCAGAAAAATGAAACTGCCGAGCGGGCGGTTCGGATCCTGAAGGCCCGCGCGCGCGCGCCTGATGGCGTTCGCCACGGCGACGACGGCCTCGTCCTGTCCGACCAGCCGCTGGTGCAGGCGTTCCTCCATGTGGACGAGCTTCTGCAGTTCGCCCTCCATGAGGCGGGAGACGGGAATGTGCGTCCATCGCGAGACGACGCCGGCGATGTCCTCCTCGTCCACCTGTTCCTTCAGCATCTGCGCCTGCCCGGTCTGCTCGTGCTCCTGAATCCGCCGCTCGAGCTCGGGAATCCGGCCGTACTGCAGCTCGGACGCCTTCGCGAAATCGCCCGAGCGCTGCGCCCGTTCGACTTCGAGCCGCAGCTTCTCGAGCTCCGTCTTCTGATCGCGCACGATCTCGATCGCGGCCTTCTCCCGCTGCCACTGCGCGGCGAGGCCGGTTCGTGACTCTTTGAGATCCGCCAGCTCCTTTTCGAGCTTTCCAAGACGCTCCTTCGACGCCTTGTCGGATTCCTTCCTGAGCGCTTCGCGTTCGATCTCGAGCTGCATGATGCGCCGCTCGACCTCGTCGAGCTCGGCAGGCATCGAGTCGATCTCCATCCGAAGGCGGGACGCCGCTTCGTCGATGAGATCGATGGCCTTGTCCGGCAGGAAGCGATCGGCGATGTAGCGGTGCGAGAGCACCGCGGCGGCCACGAGGGCGGCGTCCTTGAACTTCACGCCGTGGTGGATTTCGTAGCGCTCGCGCAGGCCGCGCAGAATGCTGATGGTGTCCTCGACCGTCGGCTCTCCGACGATCACCGGCTGGAAGCGCCGCTCGAGCGCCGCGTCCTTCTCGATGTACTTGCGGTACTCATCGAGGGTCGTCGCGCCGATGGTGTGGAGCTCGCCGCGCGCGAGCATGGGCTTCAGAAGGTTGGACGCGTCGATGGAGCCCTCGGCAGCACCGGCGCCGACGACCGTATGCAGCTCGTCGATGAACAGAATGATCTGCCCCTGCGCGTCCGTGATCTCTTTCAGCACCGCCTTCAGTCGCTCTTCGAATTCGCCGCGGTATTTGGCGCCTGCCACGAGGGCGCCCATGTCGAGTGCGACGATGCGCCGCGTGCGCAGGCCCTCCGGAACATCGCCGCGGATGATGCGCTGAGCCAGCCCCTCGACGATGGCCGTCTTGCCGACGCCCGGTTCGCCGATGAGTACCGGGTTGTTCTTGGTCCGGCGCGCAAGTACCTGAATCACGCGGCGAATTTCGTCATCGCGGCCGATCACGGGATCGAGCTTGCCCCTGCGTGCCACTTCGGTCAGGTCGCGACCGTATCGTTCGAGCGCCTGGTACTTGCCTTCGGGATTCTGATCGGTCACGCGCTGGGAGCCGCGGATGCCCGCGAGGGCCTGCAGGATGCTGTCCCGCGTGATCTGGCGGCGTTTCAAAGCCTCGGCGGCCGGCGCGCGGCCGGTTTCAGCCGCGAGAGCGAGCAGCAGGTGCTCGGTGCTGGTGAATTCGTCCTTGAGCTGCGCCGCCTCGTTCTCAGCGGCCTGAAAGAGCTGCTGACTGCGACGCCCGAGGCCGACCTGTCCACCAGACACCCGCGGCAGTTTGTCGACGAGGGCCTGGAGTTCCTGCGTGAGCGACGCGCCGTCCGCCTGCGCCTTTATCTTTGCGAGCACCGCCGGCACGACGCCGCCGTCCTGCGTGACCAGAGCCAGCGCGACGTGTTCCGGCAAGACTTCGGGATGCCCGGCACGTTCGGCCTGCTGCTGCGCCGCGAGAATCGCTTCCTGCGCCTTTTCCGTGTAGCGATTGAGGTTCATCGTCATTCCCTGGTTCGACCGTTGGCGTGCGCCAGCGCACGCAGCGCTTCGTAGTGTTCCCGCTCGGCTGGCGTCAGCGTGTTCGGAATCTGCACGTCGATTGTTGCGTAGAGATCTCCACGTTCGCTCGAGCCGACCGACGGCATTCCATGACCCCGCATGCGGAACACGCGGCCCGCGGCGGTCATCTCCGGAATCTTGAGACGAAGCGTCGTCCCTCCCAGAGTCGGTACCTCGACTTCACCGCCGAGCACAGCCGTCGGTACCGGTACGGGCAACCGCGTATGAAGATCCGCGCCGCGCCGCTCGAATCGCGCGTTGGGGAGCACGCGCACCGTCAGGTACAGATCGCCGGCGGTTCCGCCAGACGGGGCCGCGCCACCTTCGCCGTTCGCACGGACGCGGGCGCCGTCCTTGATTCCGGCAGGAATGCGCACCTCCACCGTGTGTTCCTTGCCGTTGCGATCGACGCCCGCGCGACGAGTTGTCCCGAGGAACGCCTCCTCGAGTGTGAGGTCCGCCTGCGCTTCGACGTCGGCGCCACGCTTGGGGCGCGCGCTACGCGGACGGCGGCCGCCCGTTGATTGAGGCTCCGCGCCGCCGAAGAACGTATGAAAGAAGTCCGAGAATGGATCGCCGCCGAGGATGTCCTGCATCTCCTCGGGAGTGACCGTCCTGTATCGCGCGCCACCGCCGCCCGGCCCGCCCGGCCATCCACCGCCCGGACCGTGCGCGGCCGCCTGCTGCTCGTACTGGCGCCAGTTCGCTCCAAGCTCGTCGTACTTCCGCCGCTTTTCCGGATCGCCCAGCACTTCGTTGGCCTCGTTCAACTCCTTGAACTTGGCTTCGGCGGTCTTGTTCCCGGGATTGAGGTCGGGATGGTACGTGCGCGCGAGCTTGCGGTACGCGCTCTTGATCTCCTCGTCCGAGGCCGTCTTGGAGACTCCGAGCACCGCGTAGTAGTCCTTGAATTCCATGCCGTGCGCTAGGGCGCATCCTCGTTCTCTATATCAATGCCGATGAGCTCGAGCAATTCCGCCAGCGCCTGGTCGAGTTCGGCCTCTGTGCTCTTGCCTGGCCGCCGCGAGCGCTGCTCAACGAGCGGCTGCAGCCGCCGGGCGACATCGGCGATCGACAGGAGACGCCGCACGCCGGCGAGGTTGATTCCGGCTCCGTCAACGAGTGTCTTGATCAGACGGAGACGGTCGAGTTCCGCGTCCGTGTAGACGCGCATCGTGCCCAACCTGCGCTGCGGCCGCACGAGACCCAGTCGCTCGTACTTGCGAAGCGTCTGCGGATGCATCTCGAGCAGTTCCGCGGCCATGCTGATCAGATAGAACTCGCGCGTGCGTTCCATTCCGCTATGCCTTGGATCGAATGTAGGGCTTGATACGGGTCGTGTCAATGGCGCGGGATCCTGCGTCAGGTTTTCCCGCATTAGGTCGACAAAAGCAGCCCGCACAGGGGGCTTTGCAAACGCCCGCCGAGTGCCCGCTGTTTCAATCGGATACATCGGGCGGTATCAAAGCTGATACAGGAGAGTCACTTAGGGGTCGCACTCCCGCAAATGTAAGAGCCGTCTCGGGTTCGGCGTCGGGGTGGCACATGCATTGCCAGTCGTAGAGGCGTGTTCGCCGGCAGAAAGACAGCGCCTGCGCTTCTGGCGCTCGCGGCCTTGAGCACCGCAGCCTGCGAGCGCCGCGGTCCCGCGGCGACGCCGCTCGTCTCGACTGTCTACAACAAGGACAACGGGAAGCTCGAGCAGCTGCTGTCCGATCGTGATGGCGACGGCCGCGCGGAGACTCGCGCCTTCATGGACGGCGCGGTGCTGAAACGGATTGAAATCGATCGCAACGGCGACGGCGTCGTCGATCGGTGGGAGACCTATGCGAGCGGCAGAGTCGCAGGTCCGGGCGCGACAGTCGAACCGCCGGTGATCGAACACGCCGAGGAAGCGAACGGCTCGGGCAAGGAGATCACGCGGCGTCAGTTCTACGCCGGCGGTGTCGTCCAACGTGTGGAAGAAGACACTAATGACGACCGCCGGGTGGACAAGTGGGAGTACTACGAGGCCGGCCGGCTCGTCCGGGTGGATCTGGACCTCGTTGGAAAGGGCTTCGCGAGTCAGCGGCTCATCTACGGGGCAGGCGGCGCGGTCGTTCGAGTGGAGACGGATCCGGAAGGGGATGGGACCTTTGTTGCAGTACCAGTCAAGACACCCGGAATCTGAGGGAGAAGCCGGCGCGGTGGACGACGGCCTCACGCTGCGTGAGGCGCGGGCGCGTTTTGAGCGCGACTTCATCACGCGCGCGCTCGTTCGACACCGCGGGCGCGTGGCCGAGGCTGCAAAAGCCCTGGGAATTCAGCGGACGAACCTCTATCGCAAGGTGAGGCAGCTCAAGCTCCCCAAGTCGTTGCTTTCGGCGGGAGATTGAGGCCAACATGCGTCTCCGGATGACCACAAGACGAGTCATCGCAGTTGCACTGGCCGCCGCCGTTTCCGTGGCGACATCGCCCGTCTACGCGCAGCAGGCGCCGGGCACGCTGGCAGGCAAGGCGACCGACGAGGCGCGCCAGCCCTACACCGACTACGCGGTACAGGTTCGTGACGTCGCGACGGGGCAGGTGCTCCAGACGCAGCAGCTCAGCCTTCAGGGCCTGTTCTCGTTCAGCAAGATGGCGCAGGCGAGGCCGTACCTGATCGAGCTCTACCACCAGAAGGAACGGCGCGTGATCTGTACGGAGGGGCCGTACACGCTCACGGAAAAGGCGCCGTCGAAACTGGACGTCAACATCAACTGCGGCAAGATGCCGGCCGCATTCTGGCTGCTCCTCGCCGGCGCGGGAGCCGCTGCCGCGGTGGCTGTCGGCACTCGCAGCAACAGCCGCTAGCGACGCACATGAAATCCGCGATCGTCCCGTGCATTCTCGGCGTCATGGCGTCGGCCTCGCCGGTCCTGGCGCAGAACGTGACCGATCCAGCGGAGACCGCGCGTTTCCGACTGGGCGTCCTGGCGCTGACGCCACGGCTTGGGATTCGGGACCTCGGAGTCGACACGAACATCTTCAACCTCGCGGCCGAACCACGGCGGGACACGACCGCGACGTTCACGGCCGGCGCCGACACCTGGCTGCGCGTCGGGCGCGCGTACCTGTCCGGCCGGACAACGTCGGACTGGCACTACTTCAAGCGCGCCTCGGATCAGCGGTCGATCAACGTCACGCAGGAGGGGCGCCTGGACCTCGACCTCCTGCGAATCGTTCCGCGAGTCGGTGGTGCCTTCATCAACACCCGGCAGCGGCCGAACGAGGAGTTCGATCTCCGCGTCCAGCAGCGTAATGCCGTTGCGTTCGGCGGAGTGACGGTGCCGATCGGCACCCGCACGCGCGTCGACTTCGAGCTGCGGCAACAGCGGTACGATTACTCGGCCGGAAAGTTCGGTGACACCGCGGTTGCGTCCGCGCTCAACCGGAAGTCGCGGCTGGCGACCGTCGAGGCAGGCGTCAACGTGACGCCGCTGACGCGAGCGGTGCTCAAGACCGACTGGCGCGAAGACTCGTTCACGTACGAATCGTCCAGGGACAGCCACTCTGTCCGCGTGATGCCTGGCGTCGAGATGCAACCCTTTGCGCTGGTGTCGGGCAAGGCCTTCGCGGGCTACCGCAGGTTCACCACCCAAAGCGCCGCCGTACCCGACGTATCCGGTGTCGTCGCGGCGGTCGAGCTCAAGTACGTCGCCGCCGACGTCTTTCGCATCACGGGCCAGCTGAACCGGGATCTGGACTACTCGCTCGACCTGGACGAGTCGGTGTACGTCTCAACGTCCATGGGCGTCGAGGCGGTCAAGGCGGTGGGGCTGTACTGGGACCTGGTGGGACGAGCGCGTCGTGCGGCGCTCGCGTATCAGGAGGTGGGACCGGTCGCCGGCCGCACGGATCGTCTCTGGCTTGTCGGCGGCGGCCTCGGGCGCAGGCTTGGGAGCGAACTGCGCGTGGGGCTCGACATCGACTATGTGAAACGCGGCTCCATCCGGACCGACCGGACGTTCGATGGGCTCCGCTTCGGGACATCGGTGACCTATGGCTACTAGAGCCGTCCGCGTGCTGGTCATCGCAGCGCTGTTTGTCGCGGCCGGTTCGTCAGCGTCGGCGCAAACGAATCCGAAGATCTCTCCACGTGATCAGCTGGCGATCACGGTTATCGGCGTCAAGGAATTCACCGGTAAGTATCCCGTTGCCGTGGACGGCACCATTGAGTTTCCGGAGATCGGCCGAGTGAATGTCGCCGGCCTGACCGCGATGGACGCAGCCGCGCTGCTTGGACAGCGGCTGAAGGAACGCCAGGTTCTCAACAATCCGCAGATCACGATCGAGTTCGAGCAGACGCCGACCAAGAAGGTATCCGTGAACGGGCTGGTCAGAACCCAGGGCGAGATCAGTTACGCGGGCGAGCTGACGCTTCTCGCTGCCATCGTCAAGGCCGGCGGCCGGCTGCCGGAAGCGGCCGACGAGGTCCTGGTCCTGCGGATGGTTCCGGCCACAGCAGGGCAGAAGGAACCGGCGGAACAGACTTTCACGGTGAATGCGCGCGAGCTCGAGAGCGGGCAGCTGACGCACAACATGGTGCTGCAGGACGGCGACAAGGTCTTCGTGCGCAAGGCGCAGGCCGTGACTGTGACCGGGTACGTCCGCAACGTCGGCGCGTACAACGTTGAGTCGGGCATGAACGTCGAGCAGGTGCTGGCGCTCGCGGGCGGCATCGATCCGTTGCGCGGCTCCGACAAACGCATCGAGATCACGCGCAGGGAGAACGGCAAGACCATCACCCTCAAGGACGTGAAGAAGACGGACGTCGTGAAACCCGGGGACATCATCAAAGTCGGCCGGCGGATCATGTGACGATGAGCCAGTACCAGCACTTCACCGATTACCTGCGCGTGCTCTACAAGCGCCGGTGGGTGGCCGCCGGGGCCTTCACGCTGGTCTTCGCCTATTCGGCGACGACGAGCCTGCGGAAGACGCCCATCTACGAAGCGACGTCGCAGCTCTTGATCGAGAAGGATGCGAAGCGCGCCGGTTCGCTCAGCACGGTGCTCCAGGAGAGCGAAGGCTGGTACGACGACGACTTCTACCAGACGCAGGTGCGCATGCTGCAGAGCCGGGCGCTGGCCTGGCGCGCGCTGCAGTCCATGGGAATGGCCGATGCGCCGTCGGCGAAGGAGCGCGAGGCACTGGCGGAGGCCGCGGCAAAGCGCAACCAGGGCGGCATCCTGAGGTCGCTCGCCGATCTGCTCGGCGCGCCGCGGGCCATCGAGCCGCCTTCCGCCGATGAGACCGGCTGGCAGTCCGCCCGCATCGATCGATTCATTGGCGGATTGATCGTGACCCCGGTTCGCAACAGCCGGCTCGTCAATATCCGGTACCAGTCGCCGGATCCTGCGCTTGCGGCGCGGGCGGCCGACGCACTGGCCCAGGCGTACATCGCGCAGGGCCTGAGTTTCCGCGCGCTGGCCTCGAAGGACGCGAACCAGTTTCTGGCGGACCAGTTGAAGGAACAGCGCACGAAGCTGGACGACTCCGAGCGCGCCCTTCAGGCCTACAAGGAAAAGCACGGCGCGGTGGCGCTGACCGACCCGCAGAACAACATCATCGCCCGCAAACTCGGGGACATCAGCGCCGAGGTAACGCGCGCGCGCAACGAGCGGCTCGAGAAAGAGCAGCTGCACAAGACGCTGATTGAGTTGCGCAAGGATCCGGCGAAGCTCGATACATTCCCCGCGATTCGGGCGAACGCGGCGATACAGCGCCTGCGCACCGACGTCGCTGAGCTGAAGAACCGTGACGCACAGCTGGCGGTGACCTTCGGAGAGAACTACTCCGAACGGAGGACCATCGCCGCGAGTCTCACCACCAAATCCGAACAGCTGCAGCAGGAAGTCGGCAAGGTGGTCGAGTCCATTCGGAACGAGTACGAGATTGCCCTCGGCCGTGAGCAGGCGCTCGAGAAGCAGCTCCAGGATCAGAAGGCGGAATCGCTCAGCCAGGACAACGTCGCAATCGGTTACCTGGCGCTCGAGCGCGAGGCCGTCAGCAACCGGCAGCTCTACAACGACCTCATGTCGCGAGCCAAGGTGACGGGCGTCACCGGCGAGTACAAGGGCACGAACGTCCAGGTGATCGATGCCGCGGAAATGCCGCGAACGCCGGTGCTACCGGATCACCCGCGGGATCTCACGTTCGGGCTCATGACGGCGTTCCTCCTGGCCGTCGGTCTGGCGTTCGGCATGGAGTACCTCGACAGCCGCATCAAGACGCCAGACGACATCAAGGCGTACCTCGGCGTGCCGTTCCTCGGCCTCGTGCCGGTGGTCCCGCCGAAAGAGCAGCAGGGCATTTCACCGTTGCTCGCTCGTGGCGTGCCGCCGGCGTTCTCCGAGGCGATGCGCGCCGTGCGCACGGCCGTCCTGTTTTCGACCGCCGCGGACGGCGCGCGGAGCGTGATGGTGACCAGCACCGCGCCGAGCGAGGGAAAAACGGTCGTTTCGACGAACCTCGGCGAGGCGCTCGCGCAGGCGGAGCAGCGTACCTTGATCGTTGACGGCGACATGCGAAGGCCCCGCGTCCACGACGTCTTCGAAGTCGCACAGGAGCCCGGCCTGTCGAACGTGCTCGTCGGCGCGGTCGACGTGACGGCCGCGATTCGCTCGACGTCGAACCCGTTCCTCTGGATCCTGCCGGCCGGGCACATTCCGCCGAATCCCGCCGAGCTGCTTGGATCGGCGCGCTACCGCAAGCTGCTCGCCGATCTCGGCAAGGATTTCGACTGGATCATCGTGGACGCGCCACCGGTGATGGCGGTGACCGATGCGGCCGTCGTGTCGAATGGGGTTGGCGGCGTCGTGTTCGTGGTGGGCGCCGAGATGACGCCGCGCCGAACGGCGCAGAACGCGCTCGAGCAGCTCGCGTCAGCGCGCGCGAAGGTGATTGGAGCGGTTCTGAATCGCGTGGACGTCCACCGTCACTCGTATTACTACGCGCAGTACTACCGCAAGGACTACACGCGGGCGTACATCCGCACACCCTGAGCACACCGGTGTCGAGCGAGTGGCCCGCCGAATCACCGGACATCGCCGGTCACGCGAAACAGGCCGTCGCCTGGACCGCGGGACTCCAGTTCTTCAGGGATGTCGTCCAGTTCGGGCTGACGCTCGCGCTGGTCCGGATGCTGCCCGTCGAGGCGTACGGACAGTTCGGCCTGCTGACGACGCTCCTGACATTCTTCACGTACTACTCGTTCCGGGAGTTCCTCGGGTACACGCTGCAGGCGCGCGGAAACGAGGACGTCCACTATCAGGATCACTTCACGGCCGGCACCGTGATCCAGCTCGTCATCGTGGTGGCCGTGAATCTTGCGGCCCTGACGTTCCGCTGGATGCCGGCGTACGCGCCGGTCGCGACCGTGCTGCACGTGATGTCGCTGCTATTCGTCATCGACCTGCCCGCTGAATTTCGGACGCGGATGCTCGAGCGCGAAATGCAGTGGCCGCGTCTGCGGGTACTGCAGGGTGTCGGATTCGTGGCCGGCGGCGTTCTGTCGCTGGCGATGGCGCTGGCTGGACTCGGTACCTGGGCGCTCATCGTGCCGACGCTCATCGTGCCCCTGCCGTTCGTCTACGATCTGTTCGTCACCGCGCGCTGGCGGCCCACCTGGGCGTTCAGCTGGGACCGCTTCCGCCCGGCGTGGCGCTTCGGGCTGACGCGGCTGCTCACGCTGACGTTCGTCGCGATCGCGGCCGTGATGGAGAGCATGACGCTCGCGAGCGTCCTCGGCTTTGCGCTGCTCGGCATCTTCGGCCGCGCGATCGGGCTCGCGCAGCTCCTGTGCGGCCGCCTCGCGACGCTGCTCGCGATCGCGATCTTCCCGGTGCTGACCCGCGTGCCGAGGGCCTCGGACGCGTTTCGCCGGGCAGGAGGGCTGTATCTCCGTGTCGTGGCATGGACCGTGATTCCCGCCGCGGTGCTGGCCGCGCTCCTCGCCGATCCCATCGTGCGCGCGCTGTACGGCTCGAGGTGGGTCAACGCGATTCCTCTCGTGCCGTGGGCACTGGCTGCTGCCGCGTTCGCGGCCATCGCCCAGACGGCCTACACCGTGCTGCTCGCCAGCGGCCAGCAGCGCGCGTGCGCGATCGCGGACGCGTGGAAGATGGTCGGTATCCTGGGCGCACTGGCGCTCGCATTGCCCGCTGGACCGACCCGCTACCTCGCCGCAGTGAGCGCGGTGCAATTCGTGGCCTTGCTGGTTGTGAGCAGGCTTCTCTGGAAATCGGAGGGCATGGCAAAGCCGGCGCTGTTCGAGGCTCTGGCGCCCGCGGTTGTGAGTGCCGCAACCGCCGGCGCCGCGTTGTGGGCAACCGGCGTTCTGTCCCCGCAGCAGGTACCAACCCTTGGCGCGGCGGCGCTCGCTGTTCCGCTCTTCGCAACGGTGTACGTGGCCGTGCTCCGGCTCCTGTTCGGCGGCGCACTCCGTGAAGTCGTCGGACATCTTCCCCGGGCGCGCGCGTTGTCCCGCGTCCTATTGCTGGCCTGATTGCCACCCATTGCAATGACCAGCCTGCGCATCGTCATCACCGCGGACCCGGAGCTGCCGGTACCGCCCCGGCTGTACGGGGGCATTGAGCGTGTCGTCGCTCTGCTTGCGGACGGCCTTGTCGCCGGAGGGCACGACGTCACGCTCGTGGCGCATCCGGACTCACATGTAGATGCATCCCTGATTCCGTACTCGCGTCCAGACGGCAGAGGACTGGCGCTGCTCGCGAACGCATCGACGATCGCGAAGGCGGTGGCGTCAGTGCGCCCCGATGTGGTCCACAGCTTCGGGCGTCTGGCTTCTCTTGGCGCCGTCCTTCCGTCGCGCGTGCCGAAAGTCATGTCTTACCAACGCGCGGTCACGCCGTCCAGGGTGGCGTGGGCCACGCGTCTCGGCCGCGACAGCGTGACGTTTGTCGGTTGCAGCAGGAGCCTCATCGAGGCTGTCTCGAGGGATGCGCGTTGGCGCGTCGTGTACAACGCGACGGATGTGGAGCGTACGCCGTTCGGCGCCGATCCTGGGCCAGACGCGCCCCTGGTGTTCCTTGGACGGATCGAGGCGATCAAAGGCGCTCACACAGCGATCTCCGTGGCTCGCCGCACGGGCAGGAGGCTCGTGCTCGCCGGGAATGTTCCGGCTGGGCACGAGACGTACTTCGATCGTGAGATCAAGCCGCACGTCGATGACCGCAATGTTGAGTACGTCGGACCCGTCGACGATGAGACGAAGGGCGCGTTGCTTGCGCGCGCCGGCGCGCTGCTGATGCCGATCGAATGGGAGGAGCCGTTCGGCATCGTGATGGCCGAAGCCCTCGCGGCCGGCACACCCGTGCTTGGTTTCCGCCGGGGCGCCGTGCCCGAAGTCGTCGAGCACGGTGTCACCGGGTTCGTCTGCAGCAATGAGGACGAGATGGTGAGGGCCGTTCCCGCGGTCCGGCACCTGTCACGCGCAGCATGCCGGCAGGCGGCGGCGGATCGATTCAGTCAACGCGCGATGGTCACCGGCTACGAACGTGTGTATGCCGAGGCCATTGCGGCCGTGCATGGCCAGGTGGCGACAGCCCGATGAAGAGGGTTCTCATCGTCTCTCCGAGCTTTCCACCCGTGGTCGCGGCCGACCTCCATCGGGTGCGAATGAGCCTGCCGCACTTCGCGTCATTCGGCTGGTCGCCGCACGTGCTCGCGATCGGGCCCTCGGCGCACGGCGGACTCGTGGAGCCCGCGTTGCTGGCGACGATTCCTGCAGGCGCTGACGTGACGTCAACCGGTGCGCTGCCTGAGCGGATCACTCGGTTCTTTGGTGTCGGCAATCCCGGACTTCGCGCGATCGGCCATCTCTACGCCGCCGGCACTCGGATCCTCAAGCGGGAAGCGGTGGACCTCGTGTACTTCTCGACGACCATGTTTCCGGTCATGACGCTGGGACGGCTCTGGAAGGCGCGACACGACGTGCCGTACGTGATCGATCTGCAGGATCCGTGGAAGACCGACTACGACGGCGCCGGACTGGAACCCGGCTTCAAGGCTCGCGGTGCGAGGCGGATGCACGCGGTTCTGGAGCCGTTCGCGATGAAGAGCGTCGATGGCGTCGTCGCGGTCTCTCCGGCCTACGTCGAGACATTGCGTGAGCGGTACCCGTGGCTGCCCGCCGGCAACTGCTCGGTGATCCCGTTCGGTGCGTCCGAGCGCGACTTTGAGATTGCGCGGGCGCAGGAGTGGACGAACCCATTCTTCGTCCCGCAGCCCTCCTGCATCAACGCCGTATCCGTCGGCCGCGGTGGACGCGATCTCACCCACGCGGCGGACTTGCTCTTCACGGCCGTCCGGATGATTCAGGATCGTGGAGTCCCGGTTCGTCCGTTGAAGTTCTGGTTCGTCGGGACGGACTACGCGTCGCGCGAACAGACGATCGCGCCGCTTGCAGATCTCGCCGGCGTCCGATCGGTTGTCACCGAATCACCGCAACGGCTGCCGTACCTTCAGGCGCTGCGGCTGCTGCAGGACGCGAGTCTCACGGTGATGCTTGGCTCCGACGACGGCGCCTACAGTCCTTCGAAGGTGTATCCGTATCTGCTTTCAGGGAAGCCATTTATCGCCGTCATGCACGAGTCGAGCCCGGTGAATTCGACTCTCGAAGCGGCCGGTACCGGCGTAGTCGCCACATTCCGGCCCGGTGACGAGGTGGTGATGGCGGCCGCCCGGCTGGCCGATCGCCTGTCGCGTTTCCTGATGACTCTGCCGGAGCGCGCGCTCGTACCGCCGTCGTTGCTGGAGTCGTTCAGCGCGCGCGAAATGACCAGGCGTCAGTGCCTCGTGTTCGATCAGGTGCTCGGCCGGCAGGTGACGGAGGCGATTCCGTGCGCAAGCTAGCCGTCGTCGCAAGCCATCCGATTCAGTACCAGGCTCCACTGTTTCGCGCGTTGGCGGACGTCTGCGACCTGACCGTCTTCTTCTGTCATCGCCAGTCAGCGCGCGCGCAGGGCGATGCGGGTTTTGGACGGGCATTCGACTGGGATATTCCTCTCCTCGACGGCTACCGCTACGAGTGGAGCGAGAACGTCTCCAGGCATCCGGGCGTCAGCAGCTTTTTCGGATGCGATACGCCGGGAATCGGCGAGCGGCTGGCGCGTGGTGGCTTCGATGCGTGCCTCGTCAATGGCTGGTACCTCAAGAGCTACTTGCAGGCGATTCGGGCAGGCCGCGCCTTGGGCCTGCGCGTGTTGCTGCGCGGCGACTCGCATCTCGGGCGCCATCGGCCCGCGTTCGTGCGCGCCGCCAAGTACCTGCCATATCGCTGGATGCTCGGCCGTGTGGACGCGCATCTCTACGTTGGCCGTGCGAACTGGGAGTATCTGCGGCACTACGGTGTCCCGGAAGCGCGTCTCCACTTCGCGCCACATTTTGTCGAGAACGAACGGTTTGCCCGGGGCGCCGCGGTGGCGCGTCAGAGCGGGGACGCTCGCGCACTTCGAAGCGCATGGGGCTCGGGCGACGACGATGTGGTGTTTGGGTTTGTGGGAAAACTGATTCCGCCGAAACGGGCGGAGGACCTTGTCGAGGCGATCGCGATCGCCCGAACGCAGGAGCCGGGTATCCGGGGCGTGATCGTCGGGTCGGGCTCCGAGGAGGGCAGGCTTCGCGCGCGCGCTACGGCGGCCGCGGCACCTATCGCGTTCGCCGGGTTCAAGAACCAATCGGAGCTGCCGGCGTGCTACGGCGCCATCGACGCGCTGGTCCTGCCGTCAGCGGAGGAATCGTGGGGACTCGTGATCAACGAGGCCATGGCGGCGGGAGTCCCCGCAATCGCAAGCGACGCCGTCGGTGCAGCGGCGGACCTCATTGAAGACGACGCGACTGGCTACGTCTATGCGGCGGGCGATGTGCCGGGACTGACGTCGCGAATCGTCCAGCTGGCGCGCCGTCTCCGCAACGACCGCGCGGTCATCACGGAGGCTGTGCTGCGCCGCATCAGCGGGTATTCGTGCGCGAGCGCGGTAGCCGGAGTTCTGGCCGGCATCGAGTCGGGCAGTGCAGAAGAGGCGCTATACCCAAGTGGCGGGGAATCCCGTGCGTAGCGCGTCCGACTATCCGCTGACGGTTCCGGCGGCCCTGCTTGCGCCTGTCGCAGGCGCGCTGGTCGGTATCTCTACCAACAATCTCACCGCCGCCTTTGCGGTGTTCGTTCTCCTCGCGGGAACCGGCCTCGTGTGGCGACGGAGCGATCCTCCGGTCCTGCCGTTCGTCATCGCGTACCAGTGGGTCTCCGTGACGGCGGGCTATTGGTATCAGCGAGTCTTCGATACGTTCCCAGGAATCTATCGCCTTGGCGACCTCGAGAGGACGATGGCGCTGGCGTTGGCGGGATTGCTGGTGCTGGCGCTGGGCATCCGCATCACATCGCAGCTGCTGGGGCCCGCGGCCGCAGCGGGGTCCGAGACACCGCGTGCGGGCGATCGATCGCAGCTGATCAAGCCGCTGTTCATTGTCGTGATGGTGACCTACGGCCTGGATTACACGTACACCGTCAACGCGCGTGACTTCGGCGGCTTCGCTTCATTCGTGCAGCGGGTGCTGGAATTCCGCCAGGTGCTGCTGGTCACGCTCTGGCTGGAGATCCTGCGGCAGAGGACGAACGTGGCGTTGTTGATCGTCACGTTCGTCTGGGCCGTTGTCCCGCGCCTCGGCAGCTACTACTCGGACTTCAAGAGCCCTGTCGTGTTGATGTTCATCGTGCTCGCGGCCTCGTGGCGTCCGTGGGAACGCGGATCGCTCAGGCGTTCCGTGTTTGCGAGCCTCAAGGCCGCGCCATTCGTGGCGGCCCTGCTGGTGCTGCTGCTCATCTGGCAGGGCGGGCTGAAGAAGAACACGCGCGTCGCGCATGACGAGGGCACGATCGGCCGCAGCGCGTCGGAGCGGGTGTCGTTCTTCGTGCAGAACTTCCGCACCGAACTTCCCCTGCTGTTCACGACGCCCGAGCCCTACGTCGAGGCGCTGGTGGAGCGGGTGTCGTACATCACTTTCTTCTCACGCGTGCTGGAACACACGCCCGAACGAGAGCCCCACGCTCGCGGCGAGCTGCTTCGGATGGCGATGCTGAACGCGTTTGTTCCTCGTTTTATCGTGCCCGACAAGCCGGAGCTCCCATCGGATTCGTACTACACGCGCAGGTTCACCGGCATTCCCGTGGCCGAGGCCGGGACGTCGGTGAGCATCGGCTACATGGCGGAGTTCTACGCCGATTGGGGCGTGGCGGGCCTGTTCGTGTCGGTGTTCCTGTTCGGCGGCTGGATCGGCCTCGCCTCGGCCATCGTCAACCGGTTCACGGCCGTGCCGGCCTTGCGCTTCGCGGCGCTGACGACGGTTCTGCTCGCGGTTGCGGACTTCGAGCAGCAGTTTGTGAAGGGCTTTGCCGCGCTCAATCTGAATGTGCTCGTGACGTTGTTCCTGATGTTCGCCCTTCGTCCGTGGCTATTGCGGATCACCGCCAGTGCTCCAGACCGGGCTTCGGTTCCAACGCCTCGGGCGATTGAGGCGCCGGCAGGCCGATGAAAACGAACAGTCGAGGGACGTGCATGCTCGCCGCGCCGATGCTGGGCGAGATGGGCGGTGGCGTAGGACAGGTGTCCGGACTGATCTGGCGCACGATGCAGGACGAGTGGGGAAGTGCGGCCAGGGTGTTGACGTTGCTTCGCAACGGACATCAGGCACCCGCGCTCACGGACAAGTGGCGATTCGGTATCGAACTCGCCGGCAGACAGTTCAGCGAGCCACCGGATTGGATCCTGTATTCGCATCTGGGACTTGCCCGGGTGGCGAAGTATCTGCCGGGCGGCATGGCGCGGCCGTACGCCGTCTTTCTGCATGGCATCGAATGTTGGGATCCGCTGCCTCCGGCGGATCGCGCGATTCTGTCGCGCGCGACGCTGCGTGTCGCGAACTCGGAATACACAGCCAGACGCGCGACGGCGGCGAACCCGGGGCTTGGCGCTATCAGCGTGTGTCCGCTCGCGTTGCCGCACTCAGCCGCGATCGACGGCGCCGGCCGGACGTCCTCGACGTCCAGCCCGACTGCGATCATGGTGGGGCGCCTGTCGTCGACGGAGCGTTACAAGGGACACGAAGAGATCATCCGGGCGTGGCCGGAAGTGGTCGCAAGTAGCCCAGGCGCTCGCCTCGTCATCGTCGGCGACGGCGACGATTCAGCGCGGCTGCGAGGTATCGCCGCGGGATTCTCCGCGGCGAACATCGAGTTCACTGGATTCCTCTCCCGCGGGGATCTCGAGCGCCGGTACCGCGAGGCGTCGTTGTTTGTCCTGCCCAGTCGCGGTGAGGGTTTTGGTGTCGTCTATCTCGAGGCCATGGCGGCGGGCCTGGCGTGCGTCGGGTCCGTTCACGATGCGGCGGCTGAAGTCATTGTGGATGGCGAAACGGGCGTGCTCGTGGATCCGGGAGATGCCCGCGGCATGGCCGCCACCATCGCTTCGCTGCTTCGGGATCCAGAGCGGGCGCGCTCCATGGGCCGGGCTGGGTTCGCGCGGATTCAGGATCAGTTCACGTACGAGCATTTTCGCGGGCGGATGTCTTCCTTGCTGAGGTCGGCATTCGACGAGGCCGCGGCAGACGGCCGGAGGCACTGACGTGCACGTGCTTCATGTGATTCCCTCGGTGGCGCCCCGATACGGTGGTCCGAGCTACGCGGTCGTCCGGTACGGCCGGGCGCTTCGCGCGCGGGGCGTGCGCGTGACCGTCGCCACGACGAACGCCGACGGCAACGGTGTCCTCGACGTTCCCATCGATCAGTTGACGGAGTACGAGGGCGTCGATGCGCGCTTCTTCAACCGGCGTGGAGAGGCGTTCAAGTACTCGCCGGCGCTCGCGCGGTGGCTTCGCCGCGCAGTGCGTGAGTTCGACGTCGTCCACGTCCATGCCGTCTTCTCGCACGCGAGTCTCGCGGCCGGCAGAGCCTGTCAGTCCGCCGGTGTTCCGTACGTCGTCCGGCCGCTGGGGTCGCTCGATCCGTGGTCGCTCGCGCAGCATGCCTGGCGGAAGCGCGTTCTGATGTGGTCCGCCGTGGGATCGCTTCTGCGCGGAGCATCCGGACTGCACTTCACGACGGAAGGAGAGCGCGACGCCGCAGCCGAGGTGTCGGGCGAGGTGCCATCCCGCGTGATTCCACTCGGGGTTGACGACCAGTACCTTTCGACACCGCCGATCGCGCCTGCCGATCGCGACAGGCGCATCGTCGTGCTGGCCAGGTTCGATCGAAAGAAGAATCTGGATCGGCTGATTCGCGCGTTCCACGCCTCCGCGCCGGACGCAGAGGGCTGGCGATTGACGATTGCGGGCGCGGGCGACGCGGCCTACGAAGCAGAAATGCGGCAGGCCGCGGGCGGTGGACCGGCGGCGGCGCGGATCGATATCGAGCCCTGGCTCGATGGTGAGAAGAAGCTGGAGCTCCTGCGGCGCGCCGCGGTGTTCGCGACGCCGTCATTTCAGGAAAACTTCGGGCTCGCGGCGCTCGAGGCCATGGCCTGCGGCGTGCCGGTGCTCGCCGCCGCGAATGTGAACCTCGCTCCCGCGATTCGTCAGGCAGGCGCCGGATGGGTGACCGGAACGTCGGAGGCCGAACTGACCGCGGCGCTGAAACAGATCATGCGCGACGAAGTTGGCCTGAGACGCCGCGCGACGAACGCGAGAAAGCTCGCGGGCAACTACACATGGAGTTCGGCGGCGGCACAGCTCGAACAGTGGTACGAGAACCTGGCGCCGACCGTGGCGGCACGGCAGGAGCGCTGACGTGTGCGGGATTGCCGGCATCCTGGCGTTCGCGCCGTCCGACGAAGCGGAACTCGACCGCCGGCTCGATCAAATGGTCTCGGCGCTCGGGCACCGCGGGCCAGACGGGCGCCACAAGACATTGCACCGGACGACGACAGGCGGATGCCTCCTGCTCGGACACGCGAGACTCGCCATACTCGATCTCACCGACGCCGCGCGGCAGCCGATGACACGTGGCGCCTCGACGGTGACGTTCAACGGTGAGATCTACAACTTCCGGAATCTGAGAGCGGCGCTCGCGGACAAAGCCGGGGCATTTCGCACCGGTTCGGATACCGAGGTGCTGCTCGCCGCGCACGAGACCTGGGGCGAGAGTTTCCTGCAACGCCTGGACGGGATGTTCGCGTTCGGTCTCTGGGACGGGCGTGCCGAGCGCCTGCAACTCGTCCGTGACCGCTTCGGAATCAAACCCCTGTATTACGCGCAGACGACCCGCGCGTTCGTCTTTGCGTCGGAAGTGCGAGCCCTGCTGGCATCGGGCCTCGTGACCGCGGCGCTGGATCTGGAGTCGGTGTGGCACTACGTCGGGTATCAGACGACGCCGACGCCACGTACGTTGATTCAGGGCGTGTGGATGCTCGAGCCGGCGACGGTGCTCGACGTGACGGCCGGCGGCGTCACGAGCACGCGAACGTACTGGAGTCTTCTCGAATCAGCGAGCAGGGAGCCGGTGCCGTCGTCACGCGACGCGGCGATGATTCGCGTGGGCCAGTTGCTTCGGGAATCCGTCGACGAGCACCTCGTGAGCGACGTGCCTGTCGCTGCATTTCTCTCCGGTGGTATCGATTCCGGCGCGATCGTGTCAGCGATGACAGCTGCAGGATCGAAACCGCGGACATTCACCGTATCGCTCGACGACAACGCCCTCGACGAGTCTGCAGCCGCGGCCGCCACGGCGCGGCACTTCGCGACCGACCACACGACGATTCGATTGAGCGGCAGCGATCTGGCTGACGAACTGCCCGCGATTCTGGCCGCCACCGATCATCCGAGCGGCGACGCAGTGAACACCTGGGTTGTGTCGCGAGCCGTGCACCAGCAGGGCCTGAAGGTGGCCCTGTCAGGACTCGGCGGCGACGAGGTGTTTGGGGGTTACCCGTCATTCCGGCACCTGCGAAGAGCCGCCGGGCCGGCCGGGCAGCTCGGCCGGACACCTGCTGTGATGCGCCGCGCCGCCGCGTCGATAGTGCGGACCGCGGGCGGCGGAGCCGTCCTCAGCGAGAAGGCCGCGGCGGTGCTGGACGGTGACGGCTCACTGGCCGAGATGTGGCCGGTCACACGGCAGCTCTATTCCGATGCCGCAAGGCGGCGGATGATGTCGCCTGCCGTACCGAGAGCCGCGGATGCATACGCGGGAATGCTGTCCGCCGCGCTTCGCGCGCATGGCGCGGCAACTTGTCATGCCCAGGTGTCGTTCGCCGAGAGCCGGGCGTACATGCACGACGTCCTCCTGCGGGATACGGATCAGGTGAGCATGGCCCACGGGCTCGAAGTCCGCGTGCCGCTTCTCGATTACCGCCTCGCGGTTTTCGTCGCCGCGCTGCCGGACGCATGGGTGGCCGAGGGGAGTCCGAAAGCGCTGCTCGTAGACGCGCTCGAGCGGCCGCTCCCGGACGCTGTGGCGCGCGCGCCAAAGCGCGGATTCGTGCTGCCGCTCGATGCATGGATGCGCGGCCCCTTGAAGGGTTTCTGCGAAGCGCAGCTCGGACCGCGCGGACTTGATGCGCGCGGGCTGCTGATCCCGGGCGAGGCCGCGCGTCTCTGGAATGCCTTTCTCGCGCGATCGCGCGGCGTCACGTGGTCGCGTGTCTGGACGCTGGTCGCGCTCAACGCGTGGCTCGAGGAGCGCTCGCTGTGAACGTTCTGGGCGTCAACGCGTACCACGCCGACGTCTCAGCCGTGCTGCTTGTGGATGGCGAGCTCGTCGCGGCCGTCGAGGAGGAACGCTTCCGGCGAATCAAACACGTCGCCGGGTTCCCCACGGAATCCGTCCGCGCCTGCCTGCGTATGGCCGGGGTCGAAGGCGGGGACATTCATCACGTCGCCATTTCGAGGAACCCTCGGGCACACGCCTGGCGCAAAGGTCTCTTCGCGCTGACACATCGTCCCAGTGCCGGCCTGCTGACCAATCGCGCGGCGAACTATCGCCGCGTCGAGGCGATTCCACAGACGCTCGCGGAAGTCCTGGACCTTCCGGCAGGCGCGCGAGGCCCGTTCGTGCACTGGGTGGAGCACCATCCGGCGCATCTAGCCAGTGCCTTCTTCGTTTCGCCGTACGAGGAAGCGGCCGTCTGTGCGATTGACGGTTTCGGCGACTTCGTCAGCACGTCGCGGGCCCATGGCGTCGGCACGTCGCTGGATGTCGTCGACCGCACTTTCTTTCCGCACTCGTTGGGTCTCCTGTACCTCGCCGTCACGCAACATCTGGGTTTCACCAGCTTTGGAGACGAATTCAAGGTCATGGGGCTGGCGCCGTATGGCGCGCCGGAGTTCAAACGCCAGCTCTCGAAGATCATCACGCTCGGCCGCGGCGGGCGATTCGAGCTCGACCTGTCCTACTTCACTCACTGGTCCGGCGGCGCGCCGATGACCTGGGATGACGGCGCGCCGACGCTGGGGCGGGTGTTCACCCCGAAGCTCGAGCAGATACTCGGACCCGCGCGACAGCCCGATCAGATGTTGACCGAGCGGCACGATGCGATCGCTGCCTCGATTCAGGCTGTATTCGAAGACACGATGTTCCACATCCTGAACGCGTTGCACGACCAGGTTCCGGCGGCCGCGCTGTGTCTGGCCGGCGGCTGCGCGATGAACAGCGTCGCCAACGGAAAGATCCGGGAGCAGACGCCCTTCCAGCAGGTGTTCGTTCAGCCGGCGGCTGCCGACAACGGTACCGCGCTCGGCGCGGCATTCTGGGTGTGGCACCAGGTGCTGAAACGCCCGCGCTCCTTCGTCATGAAACATGCGCTGCTCGGGCCGGAGTTCGACGAGACGGATGTGAATTGGGCGATGTCGGAGCGGGCGGGGGATCTGGCGCGTGCCTCATGCAAGACGAGGCGGCTGGGCGACTCGCACAGCTTGTGCGAGTTCGTCGCGGATCGGCTGGCCGCCGGGCAGGTCGTGGGCTGGTTTCAGGGCCGGATGGAGTGGGGCGCCAGAGCCCTCGGAAACCGGAGCATTCTCGCGGACCCGCGCCGCGACGACATGCGCGACATCATCAATACCAAGATCAAGTTCCGGGAGCGATTCAGGCCGTTCGCGCCATCGGTGCTGGAAGAGGCGCGCAATCAGTACTTCGTGGACGCCACGCCGGATCCGTTCATGATGCAGGTGCGCCCCATCTTCTCCGAAAAGCAGCCGGTCATTCCGGCCGTGACGCATGTTGATGGATCGGGCCGGCTGCAGACAGTGAATGTCGACAGCAATCCGCTCTACTGGGAGCTCATCCGGGCATTTGAACGGCGGACCGGAGTGCCGATGCTCCTGAATACGTCCTTCAACGAGAACGAGCCCATCGTGCACAGGCCGGAAGAGGCACTCGACTGTTTTCTGAGAACCGGCATGGACGTTCTGGTGATGGGCACGACCGTTGTCACAAAGCCGGACTAGACGACGGTGCACATCGCCTTCTTCAATCGGTCCTACTATCCCGAGACAACGGCGACCGGCCAGCTACTGACCGATCTCTGCGAAGACCTCGTTCGCGATCATGGCTGCCGGGTGTCGGTGGTGACCGCCGGCCGAGGCCGGCTGCTCGGCCGCGAGGAGCACAACGGCGTCGCCATCCTGCGCGCGAGCGGGACGCGGTTCTCCAAAGCCCGGTTCATCGGCCGCGCCACGAACTACGTCACGTACTTTCTGTCCGCCAGCTATGCGGGGCTGCGATTGGACCGGCCGGATGTGGTCGTTGCCCTGACCGATCCTCCGATCATCGGCCTGGCCGCCTGGCTGGCGGGGAAGCGCTTCGGCGCGCCGCTGGTCATGGCGTTCAACGATCTCTTTCCCGAAGTCACCGTGCTCCTTCCGGGTTTTCACAGCCGGCCGGTGAACGCGATGCTGCAGGCCGTGAACAAGTTCCTGGTGAAGCGCGCGGCGGCGAACGTCGCTCTTGGTGAAACGATGCGGCAGCGGCTCATCGACAACAAAGGCGCGCCGCCCGATCGGACGACCATCATTGCGAACTGGGCCGACACATCAGCCATCAGGCCCGGGCCGAAGGCGAATCCGTTCTCGCTGGAACACGGACTCGATCGCAAGTTCGTCGTGATGCACTCGGGCAACATCGGCCTCTCACAGAGTCTCGAGACGGTCGTCGAAGCGGCGGGACTGGTGCGGGACATTCCGGACCTGCAGGTCGTCTTCGTCGGCGATGGCGTGAAGAAGCAGGAGATCCAGGAGCGCGCACGCGCGGCGGGACTCACGAACGTCCGCTTTCTTCCGTTCACGCCGCGGGAACGGCTGGGGGAATCGTTTGCGTCTGCTGATGTCTTCATCGTCTCGCTGCAGCGCGGACTGGCCGGGTACATCGTTCCCAGCAAGCTCTATGGGATTCTCGCGGCCGGCCGGCCGTACGTCGCGGCGGTGGAGGAGTCGTGCGAGGTCGCATCGCTCACGGCCCGGCAGGATTGCGGCTTGCTGGCGGAGCCGGGCAACGCGGCCGCGATGGCGGCGCGGATCCGGCAACTTCACGCAGATCGCGAGTTGACCAGACGGCTCGGCGCGAACGCGCGTGAGGCCGGACTGGCGTTCGATCGGCGGCTGCAGGTCGCGAAATACCGGGATCTGTTCGCCGGCCTCGTACGGTGACCGTGTTGAAACGCGCGCTTGACGTCGGGTTGTCGGGACTGGGACTGGTGCTATCGGCGCCGGTGTGGCTCGTGCTCGCGATTCTCGTCAAGGTCGAGGATGGCGGTCCGGTGTTTTATGCGCAGGATCGCGTCGGGCGGCACGGCCGCACGTTCCGCGCGCTCAAGTTCCGATCCATGCGGCCGAACGCCGAGGCGGGTGTCGGCGCAAGACAGGCGGCCGCCGACGATCCCCGCGTCACGCGTATCGGCCGCCTGATGCGTGCGACCGCCATGGACGAGCTGCCGCAACTCCTCAGTATCTTTCGCGGCGACATGAGCTTCGTCGGCCCACGCGCGCTCCGGCCAGGCGAGATCGAAGTGCGCGGCAACGGCAAGCACGAAGCGCTCGAGGACGTCCCCGGTTTCACGGCGCGCTGCGCGGTGACGCCGGGCCTCACGGGCGTGGCGCAGATCTACGCGCCTCGCGACATCCCACGCCGCAGCAAGTTCAAGTACGACCTGCTCTACATCCGGAAACAGACGTTCGCGCTCGACATTCGTTTGATAATCCTGTCGTTCTGGATTACCTTCCGAGGCACCTGGGAGTCCCGTGGGAGGAAGTTCTGACGGAGTTCATCTGCGCGATGTCGTCGTCATAGGCGCCGGCCCCGCGGGATCGATCGCAGCCGGGCACATCGCGCGCACTGGACGCGACGTGGTTGTGCTCGAAGAGCACGCCGAGGCCGGCCGGCCCGTCCACTGCACCGGCCTGCTCGGTGACGAAGCGTTCTCAGAATTCGGCTTGCCGTCGGATCTGGTGCTGGCGCGTGCCGGCGCCGCGCGCTTCTGGGGGGCGGCCGGCGAATCCGTGAGCATGCAGAGCGCGTCCGTGCGCGCATCGATCATCGACCGTGGCGCTCTCGATGCGTTCCTTGCCGGCCGTGCCGCGGATGCGGCGGCCGAGATTCGGACGTCGGCCCGGGTGGATTCCATCAGCGTCACCGAGAGCGGTGTGCACGTGGCAGTGCGCGGCGGGGCACCGGTGGTGGCGCGGGCGTGCGTGCTCGCGTGTGGCGCGAACTACAGGTTTCACGGATCGCTCGGCCTCGGCCGCCCGACGGCATTCCTCCAGAGCGCGCAGGTGGACATCGTGTTTCCGGAGCGTCCGTCGATCGAAGTCCGGTTCGGACGGCAGCTGGCGCCGGGTGGTTTTGGCTGGATCGTACCGTTCCGTCGAGAAGGCGAGTCACGCGCGCGAATTGGCCTCATGAGCGAGAGCCGCACGCGCGAGCGATTTGCCGCGTTCGTTGACGCGGTGCGGACGCCGGCGGCAGCGGCGGCGATCGAGGGCGTCGACCCGCGGATGAAGATGCTGCCGCTCGCTCCCATCGCGCGGACATTTGCGGATCGTGTTGTCGCGGTTGGGGATGCCGCCGGTCTCGTCAAGCCGACGACCGGTGGCGGGATCTACTACGGCATGCTGAGCGGCGCCATGGCGGGGGAGACGGTTGTCGAAGCCCTCAATGCCGGCGATCTCTCGGCAGCGGCACTGTCGGCGTACGAACGCCGCTGGCAGCAGCGGCTCGGGAGCGAGATCAGGGCCGGCCTTCGTTTCCGGCAGGTCATGGCCGGCCTGGACGATCCTTCGATCGACGCGCTGATCGATCTCGCGAAGGTCAACGGTGTCGCTCCTTTGCTGCAGCGCACCGCTTCGTTCAACTGGCACCGGAGGGCCGCTCTCGCGCTGCTCGCGCATCCGGCGTTCCGCAGAATCGCCTTGAAGTCGTGGCCGACAGTCACACCGTCAGAGCGCTAATCGCCCTGCCGCGCGGGGACGACAACCCAGCCGGCATGGTCGCTGCCTGCGAGACTGACGCGCTCGTTGAGGTGGCCCGCCGCGAAGGTGTGCTTCCACTCGTTGCCGAACGCCTCGTCCACTCCGGCATGGCCGCGCACGAGCTGGCCGCGGCAGTCGCGCCGTACGCGCGGGCGGAGGCCGCACGCGACGTCGTTCGGAGTCGGAGCTTCCGGCAGGTGCTGGACGCGTTGGCTGCCGCAAGCGTTCCCGCGATCGTTTTCAAGGGCGAGCACCTCGCGCATGCCTGCTATGAGCGGCCGGATCTCAGGCCCCGCACGGACAGCGACGTTCTGGTCCGGCATGGGGACCGCCAGAAAGCGGCGCACGCTCTGGAGACTTGCGGATACCGGCGTGTCGCGCAACTCGAGGCAGACCTCATCAGCTATCAGGCAACGTTCGTGCGGGCTGGAGAAGAAAACGGGGGCATGGCCATCGACCTGCATTGGCGGCTCAGCAATCCGCAGGAGTTTGGCGACCTCCTCAGTTCCGAGGACCTCTTTGCCGCGGCCGTTCCGCTTCCGGCGCTTGGCGCCACCGCGCGAGTCCCGTCCACGGTTCACGCACTGCTCATCGCCCTCGTGCATCGCGTGGCACATCACGCCGGGCATACGCGACTGATTTGGGACTGGGATCTCATGTGCCTGGCGAAGCGGATGAACGCGGATGAATGGAACGACCTGATTCGCATGGCTCACAGACACCGGCTCGGGAGTGTGTTTGCGGCCGAGCTGGCCCGAGCCATGCTCGTCAGTCCGGGCGCGGTGCCTTCATGGGTCTGCGATCGCCTGCGTGAAACCGCGAGACTCACGCGCGGACCTGACCGGCGCGAGCATCAAACGCGGATCGGTGAGCTCCTCGCCAGTCTGCGCGCGCTTCCTGGCTGGCGCGAGCGAGCGTCGTTGGCTCGACAGCATCTGTTGCCTCCGCGCCGGTACATGCGTGACGTGTACGCGCCGTCGAGCCATGCTCCGCTCCCGATCCTCTACGTCCGCCGCGCCATTGCCGGCGCGTGGAAATACTGCCGCTCTGCGTCGGGATGACAGTCGCCAGTCGAGTCCTGCTCGGCCTGCTCGCGTGGGGCGCGCTGTCGTTCGGCGCGGTGTACCCGTGGGCGTACTGGCCGCTCGCGGCGGGCTGCGCCGGCGTCGGCGGGTGGTTGGCCGTCACGACCCGCGCGTGGCGCGAGCCACGGCCGCGTCAGATCGCGTGGGCGCTCCTGGCGGTGGCTATCGCCATTGGCCTGCAGACGATTCCGCTGCCGTACGACTGGTTCCGGACGTTGTCTCCCGCCGGCGACGCGACGCTGAGTCAATTGCGCGTGGGATGGTCCGTGAGTCATCCCGGCCTGCACCCGCTGTCGCTCACGCCCGCGAGCACCCTCACGTCTCTCGTGCTGTTCGCGTCGCTCGGCGTCCTGATCTTCGGCCTGATGCGTGGTGCCTCCTACCTGCCGCTGGAGTGGATGGTTGCCCAGCTCACCGTCTTTGGCCTCGGCATGGCGTTGTTCGCGATCGTCCAGCGCGTGCTCGCAGGCCCGGGCGACATCGCGGTCTACGGCTTCTGGCGTGCGAGCGGCTACGCAACGCCGTTCGGACCGTTCATCAATCGGAACCACTTTGCCGGGTGGATGGTGATGGTGGTGCCGCTCGCGCTTGCAGCCGCCACCGCGCGGGCACAGGCGGCACGCGGTCCATTCACACAGCGCTGGCGTGATTGGGTCAACTGGCTCAGCACTCCAGATGCGAGCCGCTTCGTGTTCGCTGCGGGCGCGATCCTCGTGATGATGGTGGCGCTCGTGCTGAGCGGTTCACGGTCGGGTCTTGCCAGCAGCGTCATCGCGATCGGCACGCTCGGGTACTGTGCCTCCCGCGGCCGCCATGGAAAAGTGCGGCGCGTGCTGCCGGCGCTCTACCTGCTGTTGTTCGTCATGGTCGCGGTCGGATGGGTCGGGATCGATCGGACCGTCGCACGATTCGGAGACGCGCGGCAGGAGCTGGCGGAACGCAGATCTGCCTGGAGTGACACCTGGCGCATTGCCCGGGACTTTCCGGTCGCGGGCACCGGCTTTGGGAGCTACGGCCTCGCCATGCTCGTGTACCAGACTTCGGAGCGGCACTCCATCTATGCTCAGGCTCACAACGAGTATCTGCAGGTCCTTGCCGAAGGAGGATGGTTGGTCGCGGTGCCGGCCGCGGTTGCGGCGCTGGTGCTGATCGTGAACATCCGGCACCGCTTCCGCGGCGACGATTCGCATTCGGCCTACTGGCTTCGTGCCGGAGCGACCGCGGGCCTGGTCGGCATCGCCGCGCAATCCCTGTTCGATTTCAGCCTGCAGATGCCGGGAAATGCGATGATGTTCGCCGTGCTGGCTGCCGTCGCACTTCATCGCCCATCCACCCATCATGCGCATCGCGTTTGATCTGGACGGCGTGCTCGCCGATTTGCACGCCGCGTTCACGCGCGAGGTCCTGTCCCTGTATCCCGAGCTCGATCGCGCGGCCATCGCCGCGCCGGATGTCGGGGCATCGCCGCCGCTCGATGACGGCGACGGCGACAGCGAAGTGCCGGAGGCAGCCGGGAGCGCGCCGTTGCCACTGGATAGACGTCAGCTCGATGCCGTCTGGAAAAAGTTGCGCGCCACGCCGAACTTCTGGGAAGGGCTCGCCGAAATCGAAACGGGAGCGATTCGTCGCCTGGCGGCGCTGGCCGAGCAGCGCCGGTGGGACGTGCTCTTCATCACCAGTCGCCCCTCGTCGTCCGGATCCACCGTTCAGCGGCAGAGCCAGCGATGGCTCCAGAGCAAGGGCTTCGTCCTGCCGAGCGTCTGCGTCGTGCACGGATCGCGCGGCGCCGTAGCGCAGGCTCTCGATCTCGACGTCGTCGTGGACGACCGGCCCGACAACTGCCTCGATGTCGTTCTGGGATCGAAGGCCGGCGCGGTCCTGATCTGGCGCGGTCCGCAGGCCAAGGTTCCGGCGTCGGCGAAACGACTGGGCATCGCCGTCTCGCCGACAGTTGAAGAATGCCTGAGCGTGCTCACGGAGGCGGAAACCTCCGCAGGTGAGGGCTCATTGCTCGATCAACTGCGCCGGTTGTTCGGATTGAAAACCCGCGCGGCGTCCACGCTGCTGAGGAAGCAGTGATGGCCGCCGCAACCGACGTCAGAATCGTAACCACGAAAGCGTCTCGTGCCCGCAAAGATCGTGTCCGGCGGCGGTCCGCGCCAGCCGCTCGTTCGGCGTTTCCCGAGGAAACATTAGGGTTTTTCGACACCCGACCCGGTTCCAAGTTTGGTACATCGCTTGCCTTTTCTGCCGCCGGCTGTCCCGGTTTCCGCGCGAAGAGCGCGGTGACGACACAGCCAGCGGGCCCGAACAGGGCCGGAAAGCAGGCTGCAGATGTTCCGCCGGTGTGTCATGGCAATCGCGATCGCGTTCGTCCCGGGTTTCGTCGCCGAAGCCGCGGCGCAGGAACAGATCGAATTCATCGTGAGGGACGTGACGTCGAGCGTCCTCAACAACTCGACGATTTCCGCCGTCCGGCTCTCGGATGCCGTGCGAGTGTCGGATCTCGAGCAATTCCCGGTGCCCGTGCAGCCGCTGGGGATTCGCCGGACGTCCTCGCCGCTCCTGAAATCCATGTACGTCACGACCGCCGTGGTCCAGGCGCTCGACATGCATTCGACGCTCGGCGCCTTCAAGGCCGGCGCCGTCGAGGCCAATCCGCTGATGTCCGGCATCACGAAGAATCGCGTGGCCTTCGTCGCGGCCAAGGCCGCCGTGGCGGCATCGACGATGTTCGCGGCGCGGCAGATCGCGAAGCGGAGCAAGGTGGGCGCCGTGATCACGATGCTCGCGGTCAACAGCGCATACGCGATGATCGTCCGGCACAACTACAAGCTGGCGCGCGGCCGGTAGCCGTCTCACGGCGTCAGTTCATCAGACTTTCCCGACCGCCTGCCTCCTGGCACGGCGGTCGTTGTGTTTCTGGCCGCGAATGTTGGCGGAGGATCGCATGACAGACGGCACCGAGAGAAGGCGCGCCCCACGTGTCGATTTGGTCGGGCAGCTTCAGGGAGAACTGGTGTCGGTCGATCTGCCGATTCGCGTGCGGGAAATCAGTCTCGGCGGCATGAGCATCGAAACGACCGAGGCGTTCGCGGTTGATACGAGGCACAGCTTCGTGCTGACGCTTGGGGACGGCGCCGGAGTCTTCGTTCTTGGCCGCGTCGCCTACAGCCGCAAACTCGATCAGGATGGCGGAGCGATCTTCGTCACGGGAATCCAGTTCCTCGACGAGGACGCCGGCGACGCCGGCGGCGACGTCGAGGATATCGTCCGCAAGGTTCACTAGGTGCGTAGGCCGGGCCTTCAAGCCCGGCGCGCCCGGCGGCCCTGAAGGGCCGCCCTACCTTCGCAGAGCTCCGTCCGCGCCAAATCTGAGCACGCGCGTGAACGACGCGGCGTCCAGTTCGGATTCTCCTACCGCTGTGCCCGCCACCGACACCCATGCGTGGCCGGTCAGGCGATCGGCGACATGGCGGAATCCCACGGACAGTTCAGGATCGAGGCCCGCGCACGAGAGCTCCCGATAGAGCAGCAGGCTTCGTTGCAGGCAGTCCGCATCGGGCGCGCCTGTCAGCCTCCCAGTCAGGAACACTCTTGACGCGATCTGCGTCAGGTTGCCCGCGGTTCCGGCGCGCGGCTCTCTGTACGCAGTACGCACGAGCGTGGTGAGCGGAAGGAATCGCTTCGCGACTCCGAAGCCGATGAACCAGGGCGCGAGCCTGCAGACTGCCATCACGGAGCGAAGGCGCCGCATCATTCCCTCAGTCGCTCATTGGTGGAGCCGGTTACCGAGCGCTTCGATCGCATCCGTGAGCAAGGACAGATCCTCGAATCGTGGATAGAAGGTGAGTCGAAAGATCGGGACCTCATCCGCGAGTCGCGCGTAGTCACCGACCAGGCTGTGCCGCCCGTCGCGATCCTCCTCATCGAACACGTGCGCGTGCATCATGAGCGAGATGCACGCACTCGTCCCGGAGATCCTTTCGAGTGAATAGTCGCCTTCGAGTGCAGTTCGACCCAGCAGCACAACGGCGCACAGGGGAGACGACTCATCGGCAGCCTCGACGGCGGCCGGCGGTGCCGGCGACAAGGCCCGGGCCCCGTCATGAAGCTGCGGCCTGAACGGAAGATGAAGAACGCGTGCGGGACGACCGTTTGCGTCGATGACGACCGCATCGTCGGCGACCTGCCTGTGTCCACGCCGGAAGAGCGCGAACGCGAGTGTGGACTTGCCGCTGCCCGACACGCCGGCGATCGCGATGGCGGCACTGTCGATGACGACGGCCGAGGCATGAAGGACCTGGCACCTTCGCGTTTGCAGGAGCAGCGGTTGAAGCCGCTCCCGGGCATGAGCCGCGACAGCGGCGGAGCTGCTTTCCGGGTACGGCCAGGCACGAATCAATGAGCTTCCGTCCTGGATCGCGAAAAGTCCGAGCGATGACCAGTCTATGAGGCGCGTGCCGGCGGTTCGATACACCCGGGCGCAGACGTTATCGTTGCCGTCACGCCACGAGGAGCGCTCTGCCAGGCCGCCGAGAGAGGGCGGCGATCCGCCGGGGAGTTCGATCGAGAAGCGATCCAAGGCCGCAATCAGCCCTGGCCCTTGGGCTTCCGGGTGTCGCCGGTGTCATTCGTGATGATGCTGGTCTTGCCGCCGCCGCCTTTCAAGATCTCGGCGAGGGTTCCCGCGGGTTTGATCTGAGGCTTCGTCCAGTCGGGGCGGCCGGGTTTGTTCTGTGTCATGTTTGCGCTCGCACCCACGCTTCGAGGTTGACGAGATTCCACTGCGTCATCGGGTCGGCGAACCCGCCGCTGGCGTACCGCCGGGACGCGTCGCGATCGATCACGCCCAACTCGGCCAGTACCCGACAGTCACCATACCGCGCCGCGGCCGCGGGCAGGCCGTCACGAACGAGCCGGCGGAAATATCCAGTGCCCGGAACTTTGCGCTGCGTGCCGAGTGCCAGAGCTGGAAACCGCCGCATCATCGCTCCCCGAACAAGTCCCTTGGCTCGACCGCCGTCGAGCAGCGCCGCCGGCGTGGCCCTGTATAGCATATCGACCAGATCGGCATCCCAATACGGGTGCACGAATCTCTGCGACAAACGCTTTCCGAACTCGTACTGTTCCTCGAGTTCCCACGACGTCAGTGGATGGTGCAATCCCGAAGACATCTCGCGCACGTAGAAACCGTGAGGCGGGGACGGAGTCTCGAGTGCGCCCGAGGCGCGTTCGAGTTGCAGCCGGCGCAGGCCAGAGTCCGGCGCGATCCACGCCGGATCGTTGCGCGTGACGCGGCGCCGGCGCCGTGCCTGCCATGGGCTGCCGAGAATCCCAGATGCTGCGCGGGCGGCCAGCGGACGCGCGCCAAACGTCCAGGCGGCGAGTGAGAGATGCCGCGTCTGACTGTGGCGGTAGGAACGCCGGAAGGCCTGAAAGAAGGTCCACCAGCCTTTGAAATCGCCACGGGCGAGCAGATCCGCGGACAAGTACGGCGACACAGACAACCACTCGTCACCCCCTGTGCCCGAGAGGACAGATTGAACGCCTTCGCCGGCGGCGCCGGCCGCAAGGTGCAGGTATGCCGGCGCCCAGGTATTGAGCAGCGGGGAGGACAACTCGGCGCTCAGTTCCGCCGCGGGCGCGACCAGGCCGCTGCCGCCGACGGCCTGCTCGAACTCGACGAGGCGGTGCGGCAGTGACAGCGTGGTCGCGACGCCCGTCTGCGTCACGCGTTCGTCGCAGTCCGGATCGTCCATCGCCAGGGACAACAGCAGCGGTTGCTCCTGCCGCTGGTCCCTGGTGCGATCGGCCGCACGCGCGGCGATGCTGATGGAATCAAGACCCCCGCTGAGAAACACCGCGACCCGTCCGTGAGAGAGAGTGCGATCGACGGCTCGTGTAAACGCCGTCTCGAAACGCTCTGGAACGCCGTGCCGAATCCAGTCGATGCCGCCCTCAGCAGGCGCGGGATTCCAGAAACGCTCGATGCGGCAGCCGTGTGCAGTCAGGCGCGCAATCGAGCCGCACGGAATCCGCCGTACTTCCTCAAAGAACGTCTCCTCTGCGTCCGGCCAGCGGTGACAGAGATGGTCAGCCAGTGCCGCGCGGTTCAGGGCAGGACGGCCATGCAGTCGCGCGAGCGTAGCGGCCGACTCGCTGAAGACGTGTCTTCCACGGATCCGCCGGTGGAACAGCGGGTGTGAGCCCAGCGGATCGCGGGCGACGATCGTGTCTCGTCCGGCGCCCGCAGCCGCGAAGACGAATGTCCCTCGCAGATGTTGTGGCGTCTCGACACCCCACCTGTTGAACGCATCGAGCAGCACCGCGGTGGGAGAAGAGCGTGTCGTGGTGCCCAGTTCGCTCGCAAGCTCAGGCAGGTCGTAGAGCCAACCGTGCAGGGCGACCCAGCTGTCGCCTCGATGGGCGACGTCGAGACCTGCACACGGTTCGGCACGCCACGGCTGAGCCTCGTCGAGTGAGAGCACCCACGACGCGCCGAGCTTCATGGCGAAAGCAGGCCGTGACCCGAGAGGAATGAAAACAGCTCCTCGACGTCCGTCTCGATGGTCCCCGATGCAGCGTTGTACTCGAGTTCGAGCGTCGTTGTGATCTCGGAGGCGCTCCGTCCTTCCGCCGCCAATTCCCACGCGCGCGCGGCCGTGTCATTCAGTTCGTAGACATGTCCCGATGCGAGATGCACCAGGACCGCGCCGGATCCAACGCGTCTCAGAACGGCGTCGGGATGCGGTGAAACACGCGATTCGTTGGCCACAGCCGGACCTAAGTCAGAAAGCCGCCAGGATGAAGAACGTGATTGCGCTGGCGATGAGGCCGAGGAAATGCGGCGGCGCCCAGCCCAATCCCTCGCCACCTGTCGCCAGCATCGTCGTGACCAGCGTACCGACGCCGACGAGCATGGCGGTCAGCGCCGTCCATCTGCCGGTGCGCGGCAGGACGAGTGCGCCGAGAATCGGCGCGAACAACGTGACGATCATGACCTGATAGAACAGCTGAATCGCACCGACGACGGTATCGAAGTAAAAGGTGAGGCCGAAGCCGATGAGTCCGCCCGCGACAGCCAGCGCACGCGCGACGCCGAGAACGTGTCCGTCGGTGGCGGACGGCCGCAGGAACCCGCGGTAGAAGTCGCGCGCACCGGAAGTGGCGAGCATCATCAGGACGGCATCCGCGGAACTCAGCTCGGCATACAGCACCGCCGCCAGTGCCAGCGACCCGACGGCCTTCGGTACGCCGTCCGCCAGGATGGCCGGCAATGCCAGTTCCACGTCCTGAAGATCAGGATGCAGCGAGCGCGCGGCCATGCCCAGCACAACAGGCATCCACGCGAAGAAGAGCAATGCGATGCCGCTCAGTGCCACACCACGGGTGAGGGCTTCGGGACTCTTGGCGCCGAACGCTCTCTGCAGAAGTCCGGGCGATAGGAAGAACGCGGGACCCAACAACAGAAAGGCCGACCAGCCCACCTTCGAGCCCGACCAGAAGCTCGAATCGAAACCGGAGACAAACCAGCCACCGCCCGAGTTCGCGGCAAACGGCGCGGCGATCAAAAACCCGGCCATCATGACGACAAGCTGGACCGCATTGACATAGGCCGCGCTCTTGAGACCGCCGAGGATGAAGTACGCGACGGTCACGACCATCGACAGGAACGCTCCGACCGCGAACGGCAGACCGGTGACGCCCTTGAGCACGATGGCCGCGCCCTTGAGCTGCCCGCAGAGGATCAGGAAGCTGCTCGCCCAGATCACGAGCGCCGCGACGGCACGTACTTCACGTCCGAAATGATGCTCGAGAAAGTCGCCGACGGTAAGAATCCCGTGAGCTTCAGCTTCGCGCCAGATTCTCGGACCGACCCAGAAGGCGAGTATCAGCGTTCCGAGGCCCGCGCTGCCGTTCCACCACCACGCGGCAAGGCCGTCGCGGTATGCATGACCGGTGGCGCCGACCGTCGAGCTCGCGCCGATGTTGGCCGCAAGGAACGTGGCGAATAGAAGCCCTGGCCCGAGCGAACGTCCGGCGACGAAGAAGTCGGCCGTCCCTCGAACCGTGCGGCCAACCCAGGAGCCCAGAACAATCAGGCCCAGCGAGAACAGGATGAGAAGGACGGTGAGAAGCACGCGGTCTCAGCGAATCTCGGAAGCGGCAGGGTAGCCGGGAAGGCTCTTCGCCATTCGGACGGCCCGAATGATTGCGTCTGCAACCGCTTCTGCCGCGAGCGAACCGATCGTGCCGACGTTTGGATCGGCGGTACGGTCGCCAGTCGCCATCAGAAAAAGTGTGTCACCGTCCGACGGCGTGTGCGACGGGACGATGGCGCGCGCCATGCCGTCGTGCGCCATCTCGACAGCTTTCTGCGCCTGCGCCTTTGTCAGCCGCGCGTTGGTGACAACGACGCCAATGGTCGTGTTCTCGCGGGCGGGCGCCGCTTGCAGGACGCCGCGGCGCACGATGGCGAACGGATCCTCGAGTCCCTTGCCATCGGCCGTCCGCATGCCGGCTACGGGCTTGCCCGTGCGCGGGTCGATGACCGATCCCACGGCGTTCACGGCGACGATGGCGGCAACGATGAGTCCGTCGGCGGTCGTGAAAGCAACCGAGCCGATCCCGCCCTTCATCGCGCGGCCGCCGCCCAGCATCTTGCCCACGGTCGCACCCGCGCCGGCGCCGACGGAGCCTTCGTCGATGGCGCCGGCTTTCGCCGCGGCCGACGCCTTGTACCCGCAGTCAGCGTCCGGCCAGATCTCCGGACGATTGCCGATGCCGAGGTCGTAGAGAATCGCGCCCGGGATGATCGGCACGGGACCGGAGCCGGTGCGGTAGCCGATCTTCTTTTCGAACAGGAACTTGTCGATGCCGGTGCGCACGGCGAGGCCGTGCGCGCTCCCTCCCGACAGGAACACCGCGTTGACTCGTTCGACGGTGTTGTCGGGCGCAAGGAGATCCGTTTCAACCGTGCCCGGCGCTCCGCCACGCACATCGACCGCGCCGGTCGCTCCGTTCGCCGCCAGAATGACGGTGCATCCCGTCGGGCGTTCGGACAATGTGAAGTGCCCGACGGTGATGCCAGGCACCGCGGTGACGTTGTTGACGGCCGGTGCGGCCTGCGTGGCCGGCGCGGACGTGTGTCGCGCGGCAAGTGCGAGCGGTACGCCGACGAGCGCCAGTGCTGCAGCAACGCGAGCTCGCCGGGACATGCGGCGATTATAATCGCCAGACTGCATGCGCACGATTCTTGTCACCAATGACGACGGCTATTTCTCTCCGGGAATTGACGCACTCGCAAAGGCGCTGGCGCCCCTGGGAGAAGTCATCATCGTTGCTCCAAGCACGGAGGCCAGCGCGGTTGGCCATTCACTGACACTCCGGCGTCCGCTCCGGCTCGAGCTGATTCGCCCGAATGTCTATGCGGTTGACGGCACGCCCACGGATTGCGTGAACATCGCCATCGATGAAGTGCTGGCACAACCGCCGGCGATCGTCGTGTCCGGTATCAACAAGGGCCTCAACGTCGGCGATGACGTGACGTATTCGGGCACGGTCGCAGGCGCCCTGGAAAGCGCGCTCCTCGGCTACCAGGCGATCGCGGTGTCGATGCAGACCACGGCGGGGGACTGGGACTTCACGCCGGCGGCGTCGCTCGCGGCGGTGCTCGCGGCGGAGCTGATCGAGCGGCCGTTGCCCGGCAGGACGTTCCTCAGCATCAATGTTCCGCAGGGCGTGGTGAAGGGCGTGCGGGCGACCGTGCAGGCCCGGCGCAATCACATCACCAAGGTGGACCAGCGCATGGACCCGCGCCGGCGGCCGTACTTTTGGATCGAAGAAGCGCAGGATGACTGGGAGCACGACCCCCGCTCGGATCGCCAGGCGATTGCGGAAGGCTATGCGTCAGTGACGCCTTTACAGCCGGACCTCACGGACTATCAAGCACTGGAGCTCGTGGCGGCGATGACCAGCGGCGTGAAGACGACGAAGTAAGTCTTCTACGACCTCCGGTCGGAGCTGAGGTAACATCCGTCTCGTTCCCCGGAGAAAACCCATGAACCGTCGAGCCTCGTTCGTCACCACCATCGGACTGTCCGTTGCTGTACTGCTGTTGGCGTTCACGGCGATCGGCGCGCAGACCCCGCCGGCCGGCGATCACACGGCCCACCTGAAAGCATGGGACGCGCACAAGGCGATGGCGCAGGCATCGCCGTACCGCACCATGAACTGGTCGTACACGGGCCCCACCAACATTAGTGGCCGCGTGACTGACGTCGCGGTTTCGGACCACGGCACGGCGCGCCGTCTCTACGCCGGAAGTTGCTGTGGCGGCGTGTGGGCGTCCGACGATCTTGGCCAGACGTGGCAGCCGATCTTCGACCAGCAGGCTTCGACGAGTACAGGCGCGCTCGCCGTCGCGCCATCGAATCAGGACATCCTCTGGATCGGCACCGGCGAGTCGAACATCTTTCGCAGCTCGTACACCGGCGTCGGCGTATTCAAGTCCGTCGACAACGCCAAGACGTTTCAGCACATGGGCCTGACCGACACTGGCACCATTGGGCGCATCGTCATTCATCCCACCGACGCGAACGTTGTTTACGTGGCATCCGCGGGCCAGGAGTGGATGGAGAACGAGATGCGCGGCGTGTTCAAGACCGCCGACGGCGGCCGCACCTGGACGCACGCGCTCAAGATCAGCGCGAAGACCGGCGTTAACGACATCGCGATGGATCCGAAGGATCCCAACACGCTCTACGCGGCCGCATGGCAGCGCCAGCGCCGCAAGTGGAACGACCCCCGCGTCGAGCGCGGTTTCGACGAGAGTCTGATCTACAAGACGACCGACGCGGGCAAGTCCTGGACGAAGGTCACGAAGGGCCTGCCGGCGTCGAATGTGTCCGGGCGCATTGGACTCGCGGTCGCGCCGTCGAATCCCAACGTCGTGTATGCGTTCTACGATAACTACGAGTGCGACACGCGAGCGATGGAAGAGGCCAAGGCCGCGGCGGCGGCCGGACGGGGAGGGCGCGGAGCGAATCCGGGTGGCAGCGCCGCGAGCTGTCCGATCAAGGGCAACGAGGTCTATCGATCGAGTGACAAGGGCGCGAGCTGGACGCTTGTGAGCGGCCAGACCGACGAACAGCGACAGTTCATGAAGGGCATGTCGAACACGTACGCCTGGGTGTTCGGCAACATCCGCGTCGATCCGACGGATGAGAACACTATTTACACCCTCGCGCTCGGTGTCAGTATTTCGAACGACGGCGGCAAAACGTTCAGGCGGCTCGGCGCTCCACCGCCAGGTGCGGCGCCGCCTCCCGCCGCGGCGCCGGTCGCAGGTGCGCCGCCCGGGGCCCAACCACTGCCCACTGCGGGCGGCGGACGTGGCGCCAACGTCGGCGGCGACAACCACGCGATGTGGATCGATCCCAGGAACACCGATTTCATGCTGAGCGGAAATGACAGCGGGTTCCGAGTCTCGACCGATAAGGGTCAGACGTGGCGGCGGGCGCCGTTGCCGATCGAGACGGCCTTCAGCATGGCGTTCGACATGGACACGCCCTTCCGTGTGTATGGGTCATTCCAGGATCACGGCAGTTATCGCGGCGTCATCGACATCAGCAAGGGCCGCGACAATCTGCAGCCGACCGTGTGGGAAGGCGCTCCGGGCGGTGAGTACTGCGAGCACGCGATCGATCCCAGGAACCCGAACATCGTCTACTCCGGTAAGCTGAGCCGCACCGACTTCAGCATTGCCGGCGCTGGTCGCGGCGGTGGTGGCGGGGGCGGCGGTGCTGCTGGAGCGGCCGGTGCACCGGCTGGACCGCAGCGCGACACGAACATCCTTCCGCGCACCGCGCAAGGCGACGATCCGTTGCGCATGCAGGTGCTGGCGCCGATTCTGCTGTCGCCGCACGATCCGGACACCGTCTACTTCGGCGCGCAGTACCTCTTCCGGTCGCGCGATCGCGGTGCCACCTGGGACAAAACGTCGGCCGACCAGAGCTACAACGACAAGACACGGCTGGGAGACATCCCGCACCAGCTCATCATTACCATCTCCGAGTCACCGAAGAAGAAGGGGCTGATCTACACCGGCACCGACGACGGACGGTTGTACATGTCCCTGGACGAGGGCCGGGAGTGGAACGAGCTGACGGCGAGCCTGTCGTCGAAGAAGCAGTGGATCGCGACGGTGCTTGCGTCGAAGTACGACGAGCGGGTGGTCTACGCCACGCAGCAGGGGCGCTACGACGAAGACTTCGCCGCGCGGATCTACAAGTCCACCGACTACGGCAAATCGTTCCGCAGCATCGCCGGCAATATCCCTGGCGGACCGATCAACATGCTTCGCGAGGATCCGGTCAGCCCGAACGTTCTCTATGCGGCGAACGACTTCGGCGTGTATGTGACCACGAACGGCGGCGCCCGGTGGGATGTGCTCGGCGGCAACTTGCCATCGGTCAACGTCATGGACTTCATCGTCCATCCGCGCGACCGGATGCTCGTCATCGCGACGCACGGCCGCGGCGTGTGGGCGATCGACGTCAGCAAGATCGGCGCGAAGTAGAACCGTCTATCGGTGGCGTGTGAATGGAGGGTCGATGACGACCAAACTTTCCCGAAGAGACTTGCTCCTGAGTTCCGCCGCCTTGTCGGTATTGCCACACACGGTCTTGTCCGGAATCACACGTCAGGGCGCCGATCGCGAGGCGCTCGAGAACATGAATTGGGTCTGGGGACAGGGCAGAGAGAACGTCGAGTCTTCAGTGTCGTTCGACATTCTTGTGCAGTACCTCTGGGGGACTCGCACGTGGTGGGATGTCGCAAAAGGCATCGTGGGGGTCGCCGGAGCAATTGCGACGGGTCAACCTGAAGCCCTAGCTCCAATCGTCATCAATCAGTCAACGCAAGCCGACCCTCAAGGTGCCAAGAATCACCTGCGCGATGTCCATGGTGACGATGCGGGAGCCCGCGGCTCCTACGACCGCCTTTATGGCGCCGCCGGCCAGGACGCATTCTTCGGAGCCTTCGTCAGTTGTGGTTTGCAAAGACCTAACTGGGCTCGAGTAGAAGCCAACCTGAAGTGGCAGTGCGAAAACAACCCGATCTCCTCCGTGTCCGCGCACCATACGTTCTTGAAGATTCAAGGGAATCCAAGCGGGCCCAACGGCGTCGTTACCAGGATAGCGGTAATAGCCCTGTACTGGTTGCATAGCGGCCAGTTTCATAACGATGGGGCACGCATCACATATCGCCAAGCCGCGCGAACGGATTTCAGCAGATTGTTCCAAACGCTGGGGACCCAGATTAGGGCAACCGGTGCGGCACAGCGCGCGGCTGAGATTGCGCGCCGTCGGCGTGAAGCTATGGAACTACGGGAGCCGCATCCCGGCAGAATCGACGGAGATCGAATCTATCGGCGGTAAGCTCAGGACGTCGTAAATAGCCTTCAAAGCGGAAGGTGCAATGTGGTCGGGGCGAGTGGATTCGAACCACCGACCCCTCGGTCCCGAACCGAGTGCTCTACCAGGCTGAGCCACGCCCCGACAACCGAACCATCTTACAGGACCGCTTCGCTCAGTCCAAACTCCGAACCCGGAACCCCGTTCGCGTTCGTTCCCGTCGGTCCCGTTCGTTCGCTTCGTTACGGTCTTCTCCAGAACAATCCTCGCGTCTCGAACGCGCCATCGACTTGCGCCCGGCCGACTACCTCGAAGGCGAAGTGTTCGTAAAGCCGGACGTTGTCGTCGACCTCCGTTGTCAGGCTGACGCCGGTGGAGGACGTGTGTTTGCGGGCGAGATCCAAGACCGCCTCAATCAGCGGGCGGCCGAGTCCGCGGCCATGGTGGATTCGCCGAACTCCCAGCATGTTGAGATGGTGATGCGGCCCCAGGCCGCCGAAGAGAGCCGCCGCGGCGGCGTAATTCTCGTGGCGCGCGCGGCACTCGACGCCGATGCTCTCGAACGTCCGGTCGCATGTGAGGAGTAAGTCTGGCGGCGGCTCGGACTCTATCGGGACTGTGACGGTCGCCACGCCGAGAAGCGTGCCGCCCGGATCGCGGAGGCCGAACAGCGGACCGCCGAGCCGGACGCGGCGCGCGACGAAGTAGCCGATGAGCTTCTCGAGCCGGGCATGCGTATTTCCACCTGGTCCGAGGACGTACTTCATCACCGGGTAGTCCGAGAATGCGTCGCAGAAGACGTCCAGGATCTCCGGCACATCCTCCGGCCCGAGCACCTCGACTGGCAGAGAACTCATTGCAGGTTGTTGGTTGCAGGTTAGCGAAGCGTCAGTCCCACCATCACCCATCGCCCGGGCATCGAGACACCCGCAATCTCGCGGTAGGTTCGATTGAGCAGATTCGTTCCGTCGATGAAGAATTCGGCGCGGCGCACCACGTAACCGAGCTTCAGTGCAACCAGCGTGTATTCCTGGCCGTCGGCGCGGTGCTTGTGGTCGATGTTGCCCGAAGCCCGCACGCTGTGGCCGACGGGAACGGCGAAGGAGACCCCAGCGCTGTAGCGCGCGAATTCCAGCACGTACTTCGAGAGTTGTCCGAGCGTTGGAGCATCGACGTCGAGCGCGCCCATGTGCCCGCGCACCCACGCGCCGGCCCAGCGCCGCGCGACGCTCGTCTCCACGCCACGGGACCTCACGTCGCGGACGTTCGTCGTCCTCCAGATATCCGCGGGCGTTGCGCGTACCCAGTCGATGACGTTGCTGTCCCAGCGCGAGAACGGCGTGACGGTCGCCGTCCAGCCGCGCCGGCTCCATTCGAGCCCGCCATCGAGCGACCAGCCGTGCTCGGCTGTGAGATCGGGCGAGCCGAGGTTGGCGGGGTCGTGGTAATAGAGCTCGGTGAATGTCGGCACACGGAACGCGCGGGCGATCGATCCACGCAAACGGAGCGATGAAGTAATCTGCACGAGACCTGACGCTGAAGGACTGATCGCCGATCCGAAGACCGAGTAGCCATCGGCGCGAAGGCCCGCGGTGAAGAGGGCCTTGGCGCGAACCGGCGCTTGCGCTTCGACGAACGCGAATCCCCGTGAGTAGTTGTGATCTCCCAGGTTGGTCGATCGCACCCAATCGCCGCCGCCACCACCACCGAACGTGAGGGCCGAGCCGGAGGCGAAGTCACGCTGCACGCGCGCGCTGCCCTCGGCGGCGTTCGTGCGGTGCCGGTTTTCCGCGAAGCCCGGTCGATTCACATCCCATCGAAAGTGATCGCCGTGATTGCGGACGAACGTTTGCACGGTCGTCGACCACGTGCCACGGGTGCCGGTCCAGCCCGCGCCGGCCAGCGTCTGGTCCGTCCACTCTTTCGAAGGCGAGGGGCCGTAGAAGTTCCTCGCTCCAAAAGCGCGATTGACGTGGCGCAGGTCGGCGGTCCAGCCGCGGCCCAGCGCGGCGCGCAGGGAGGCTCCGCCTTGCGCGAACTCGCGGCCGGTTTCGAATCCACTGCTGCGTGAGCCCCAGGCCGACACGCCGACGTTGTCGGGCAGCCGGCCGCCCTGGGCACTCAACTGGCCGGCCGTGTACCCGTGCTGGCCGGCCGTGAAGTTCGCGCCGAGATGTGGCGACCGCTTTGTGACGACGTTGATCGTGCCGCCGATGGCGTCCGCACCGTGCACGGCGGAGCCGGGGCCGGTGACGATTTCGATGCGGTCGATGCCGACGAGTGTCGCCGGGATGTCTCCGTTGTGGTGGCCGCTCTGGCTGTCATTGAGCCGGCGGCCGTCCACCAGAACCAGGTTCTGTCCGAATGTTGCGCCTCGAATGGAGAAGTCGCTCTGGACGTCGAGCGGGCCGCGGGCACGCACATCGACGCCGGGGGCCAGCCTCATGGCATCCGCCAGGCTGCGGATTCCAAGGGCAGCGAGGTCCGCGCCCGTCAGGTCGATGACGGTTCGACCGTTCCATTCGGCGCTGATGGGAATGGCAGTGGCAGTGACGATGACGTCCTGCGACGAGCGGATTGCGGGAGTCTGAGCTTCGGCGAGCCGGCCTGCGAGCAGGCCAAGTACGACGACGGCAATGCGAAACAGGATCGAACCTGACATCAATCGTTCCTCCGAGCGCCGGTAGTTGTGCCGGCGCGCACTCGTCAGATACTCTGCCACGGTTCCCCATATGGAGTGTGTATGCCGGTCAAGAAGACTCTGACGTTTGCCGCGATCGCTGCCGTCGCCACGCTGATCGCTGTCCCGGTAGCCGCGACTCGGAGCTCCGCGCAGGCGCCTCTGCAGAATGCCAACGTGACGGTCGACCCGGACCAGCTCTCCGGACTGGCGTTCCGGCACCTGTCCGTGTTCGCTCGGGGCGGCCGAGTCACCGCAGTCGCGGGTGTGCCCGGTAACCAGCAGCTCTACTACCTGGGCAGCACTGGTGGGGGCGTGTGGAAGACCGAGAACGCGGGCGCGACCTGGACGAGCATCTCGGACGGCTTCTTCGAGGCGGGCTCCATCGGCGCCATCGAAGTGTCCGAGTCCAATCCGAACGTGATCTATGTCGGCACCGGGTCGGCCTGCCCACGCGGCAACGTGTCGCCTGGCGTCGGGATGTACAAGTCCACCGATGCGGGCAAGACGTGGCAGCACATCGGCCTGCGGAATGCCGGGGCCATCGGCCGGATCCAGATTCATCCCACCAATCCGAATCTTGTCTACGTGGCGGTGCTGGGAAACCTGTTCGCGCCCAACAAAGACCGTGGCGTCTACCGGTCGCGCGACGGCGGCGCGAACTGGGAGCTCGTGCATTTCGTGAGCGATCGCACGGGCGCGGTCGATCTGTCGCTCGACATGAAGAATCCGGACGTGATCTTCGCGGCGATGTGGACGGTCGAACGCAAGCCCTGGTCGATTGATTCGGGCAGCATCGAGGGCGGTCTTTTCAAGTCCACGGACGGCGGCACGCGCTGGCAGCGCGTCGGCGGCGGGCTGCCGTCGAAGGTCATGGTCGGCAAGATCGGCGTGTCGGTCTCGCGGGCGAATCCGCAGCGCGTCTACGCGATTGTCGAGGCAGCGTCCGATCAAGGCGGCATCTATCGTTCGGATGACGCGGGTGCGACATGGACGCGTACGTACGCCCGGCGCGATCTGCTTCAGCGGGCTTTCTACTACACGCACATCTTTGCGGACCCGGCGGACGCCGACACGGTCTATGCGTTCAACGTTGGCGCGTTCAAGTCGACGGACGGCGGCAAGTCGTTTGGATCGGCGGGCATCAATTCGCACAGTGACTACCACGCGATGTGGATCAACCCGCTGAATAACAAGGCCATGGTGGTGGGCAACGACGGCGGCGGCACTGTCTCGGTGAACGGCTCGGCCTGGACGCCACAAGAGAATCAGGCGACGTCCGAGATCTACAGGCTTACGGTAGACACGCGTACGCCGTACTGGGTGTACGGCGCACAGCAGGACAACAACACGGTAGCCGTGCCGAGCCAGGGCAACGCCGAAACCTACGGCGTCGGCGGTGGCGAGAGCGGCTACATCGCGGTCGATCCACGCGACTACAACATCGTGTACGCGGGCAACTACGGCGGCACCATCTCGAGGATCGACCGCAAGTTCGGCGTGAGCGAGAACGTCAAGGTCTACGCGGACATGGAGACCGGACAGCAGGCGCTGGACATGAAATACCGGTTCCAGTGGAACTCACCGATCAAGATCTCGCCGAACAATCCCGACGTCGTCTACACGACGTCGCAGTTCGTGCACCGCACACGCAACGGCGGGCTCGACTGGGAAGTGATCAGCCCCGACCTCACGAGGAACGACAAACGGCGGCTTGGCTACTCGGGCGGTGAAGGCATCACGCGCGACAGCACCGGCGTCGAGGTCTACGCGACCATCTTCGCGTTCGAGGAGTCTCCGAAAATGCCGGGGCTGCTTTGGGCCGGCAGCGATGACGGGCTCGTGCATATCTCCCGCGACAACGGGAAGTCGTGGAAGCCAATCACGCCGAAGGACCTGCCGGAAGGCTGCGTGAACGTCATCGATCTTTCAGCGCACGACCCGGGCCGGGCGCACATCGCCGTGTACCGCTACCGCCAGGGCGACCAGCGCCCGTACATCTACCAGACGAACGACTACGGCGCGTCCTGGAAGCGCATCGCGGACGGCACGAACGGCATCCCCGCGAATCACTTCGTGCGCGTCGTCCGCGAGGATCCGGTTCGCAAGGGCCTGCTCTACGCGGGAACCGAATTCGGTCTCTACGTGTCGTTTGACGACGGCGCGCACTGGCAGTCGTTCCAGCTCAATCTGCCGCGAACGCCGGTCACGGACATCATGATCTATCGCGACGATCTGATTCTGACAACGCAAGGGCGCGGCTTCTACATTCTCGACAACGTGTCCGTGCCGAGGGGCGCGCGCTCGGGGGCGCAGTCTCCGGCCGCGATCCTGTTCAAGCCGGAGGACGGCTATCGCGCCGGCGCGCAGGCACCGACGTTCCACTATTGGTTCCGCGACACGCCCACCGCACCGGTGACGATCGAGGTGACGAACGCACAGGGCAAGGTGATGTACACGACAACAGCGCAGCCGAGTACTGGAGCGCCCGCCGCCGCGGCGCCACCTGCCGATCCGGCAGGCGCTGGGCGTGGCGGTGGACGGGGAGGCGGCGGCGGAGGCGGACGTGGAGGTGGGGCCGGTTTCGGTCCACCCAGCATTCCGGCCACCGCGCTCAAGGGCCTCAACTCCGCGAGCTGGTCCAATCTGCGGCTTCCCGCGTACTTCACGATTCCGCCGGGCATCGTCCTGTGGGGCGGCGGCGGTGGTGGGCCGAAAGTCCCGCCTGGAACCTACACGGTGAAGGTCAGTTCGGGTACGTGGTCTGAGACACAGGCGTTCCGCGTGCGTACGGATCCGAGGTACATCCCCGAGATGACCGAGGCGCAAGGCGCCGAACAGTTGCGTCTCGCGGAAGAGATCGGACTGATGGTGAAGGACCTTTACGACAACCTCGCGCGCCTCCGCGACGCCAAGAAGCAGGCAGCGGACCTGGCGGCGAAGACGCCCGCACTCGCGCCGGCGGCAAGGACGCTCAAGGACAAACTCGAGGCTGTCGAGGCCGACATGACGCAGATGCAGGGCGAGGGAGGGCAGGACGCACTCAATTTCCCCGGACGCATGGACAACCAGTTGCTCGCGCTCTACGGCGCGATCATCGGTCCGGAGCGCCGGATGGGTTCGCCGATCCTCGAGCGGTACAAGGATCTGAAACCGCAGGCTGTCGCGCTGCGCCAGCGCTGGGTCGCCGCGCTCAAGACTGACATCGACGCGTTCAACGCCGCCGCGACCAAGGCGGGTGCCTCTCCTATCGTCGTGAAGTGAAGTAACAGAGCGACCGCATATACTGTTGCGATGCTCGCTGCCCGGCGGTTCCTCGTGAGCGGCCGGGTTCAGGGCGTGGGGTTCCGGTACTTCACCCAGGAAGCGGCCGAGGTCGAGGGAATGTCGGGCTGGGTGCGGAACCTGCCTGATGGCCGGGTCGAGGTGCTCGCAGAGGGCGACGCCGAGGCCCTGGAGCGCTTCGCATTGAAACTGGCGCGCGGACCCGCGATGGCCCGGGTTGACGTAGTCGAAACCAGTGAAGAGACGCCGTACGGACGCGGCGGCAACTTCACAGTCAAATAGCGGCAGGGCCGCGAGGTGTGATGGAAGCGCTCAAGCAGCAGATTCGACATGTGCCGGACTTTCCGAAGCCTGGCATCCTGTTCTACGACGTGACGACGCTCTTGAAGAGCCGGACCGGTTTTCAGCTGGCGGTTGACGCCATGGCCGCGCCGCATGTCGGGGCGGCGATCGACGTCGTCGTCGGAATCGAGAGCCGTGGCTTTATCTTCGGAGCGGCAATCGCGGATCGCCTGAAGACCGGCTTCGCGCCCGTCCGCAAGCCCGGCAAGCTGCCGTCGAACACACGCAAGGCTGCGTATTCCCTCGAGTACGGCACGGACAGCCTCGAGATTCACGAGGATGCGGCCGCAGGCGGTCAGCGAGTCCTGATCGTGGACGACCTGCTCGCGACTGGTGGCACCGCCGCCGCGACGGTCAGTCTCGTCCGTGGACTTGGCGCCGAGGTCGTTGGCGTGCAGTTTCTGATCGAGCTCCTCGGACTGGATGGAAGATCGAAACTCAAGGGCGAGAACATTCATGCGGTACTGCAGTACTAGCAGTCAGGCAGACCGCAATGCGCGATTGAGGTAGGCGGCCGAGCGAAGTGAAGGCCGCCCGAGCGAACGGAGCGGGGCAATGGGGTCCCCGCGAGTGAGCTCGTCGGGGAGGTGCGGCAGGGGCGAAGCCCCTCCGCCTAATAATGCGCCCGTAGCTCAGCTGGATAGAGCACCGCCCTCCTAAGGCGGGGGTCGGACGTTCAAATCGTCTCGGGCGCACCAATTGATGCTGACGCTGACAAGGGCAAAGGGCAGAGGTCACAGGGAAGTCGAAGGGCAGAGGGCAGAGGGCAGAGGGTATGAAGGCACAGGAACGGCATCATCTGAAGCAGAACGAGTTTGCGATCACGACGGCGAAGCTCGCGGGAACCGTCGCCGAGAATCGCAGCCAGATCCTGATGATTGGCGGCGGTGTGCTGCTGGTCGGGGTCATCGCGGGCGGGTGGTTCTACCTGCAGAAGCAGAAGAACGACGCGGCGAATGCGTTGTTCGGGGCCGCGATGCGCGTCGAGCAGTCGCAGATTGTGCCGGCGCCGACGCTGCCGGGCGCGACCCAGCAGGCGGGAACCTTCGCCACCGAACAGGCCAGGAACGAGGCCGCCGTGGCTGCCTACCAGAAAGTGATCGACGCGTATCCGAGTCACGATGTGGGCCTTGTCGCGAAGTTCCATCTCGCCGGGATTTATCTCTCGATGGGACGGGCCGCAGATGCCGCAACGGCATACGCCGATGTCGCCAGCCGGGGCGGCGGCTCGATGGTCGGCTCAACCGCGAAGCTCGGACAGGCACAGGCGCTCGTGGCGCAGAGCAAGTTCGACGAAGCGATCAAAGTCCTCACGGACCTGTCGGGGCAGCGCGACGGCGAGTTGCCGATGGACGGCGTCCTGATGGAGCTCGCGCGGGTCTGCCAGCGCGCCGGCAAGACACAGGATGCGCGCGCCGCATTCAAGCGCGTCGTGGATGAGTTCCCGCAGTCGGGCTACGCCGGCGAGGCCCGCCAGCAGCTCGCGACGATGGGCTAGGAGTCGGCCGGGGCTGAAGCCCCGGCCTGCGTGCACGGCTGTCGTAGGCCGGGCCTTTAGAGTGCGTTGCAAAATTAACGCTTGTACTTGATCGAGCGGTTCGGTACGGTGCGGCGACTGCTGGGAGGCGGTCCCCCATCGCCACCTTCTCCATCGATGACGCTC
>Ga0134127_10000144_pt1 | contig 86806 bp, 147 predicted proteins | sample KB31753_FD_96459 | JGI IMG/M metagenome (GOLD analysis project Ga0134127, IMG submission 96459) | Terrestrial soil microbial communities with excess Nitrogen fertilizer from Kellogg Biological Station, Michigan, USA - KB3-175-3 | ecosystem: Environmental > Terrestrial > Soil > Unclassified ... | reverse complement strand
CTCGGAGCGCGCCGCCGCGAGCTCCCACGCCGACGGACCGCCCTGGACCGACGGGTTGCTGCCCTGCGAGGTGTCCGCTTGATCGATCAGGTCGCAGAGGCGCGATGCGGTCGTGAGCGACGTACCCGCCGTCGAGCCGACGCGCGTCTGCGTCTCCCAGTCGGTCAGACGACGGTTGAATGCGCTGTTCGTCTCGCCTGCGCGCTGCGTAGGACGCGCGCCGAGTGCGGCCTGCGTCACGCCGCTCGTGAGCGCGCCCGCCGTGGAAGTGAGGATCGAGCAGATCTCTCGATCGGTCGCACCGAGTCCGCCACCGCCGATCCCGGCCGGACGAATCCCCATGCGAGCGAACATGTTGTAGTCGAGCTGTCGTGCGGAGGCCATACCGGGTCTCACCACCTTGCCGAGCGCAGCGCGATAGCCACTGCCGCTCAAAACAGGACGCACACCACCGAGGCCGTTGTTGCTCCGGTCGTACGCCTTGAATCGATTCTGCCGAGGGAACGTGACGTCCCCGTAGAAGCCGTAGTCGGACCAGCCGTACATCATTTCACCTGTGGCTCATCTTCGTGGGCCGAACGCGCATGACCTGCTGAACCTGCCGGCCCATCACGTCCGCGGCATTGCGCGAGCGCGAGACGATCTGCCGGGGATCCGCTTGTGCGAATGGATCTTGAAGCGCCTGCGCGACGCGGTAGACCGCAGCAGGCATGCCGTTGCCCTTCGGGTAGTACGCGATCTGCCGAGCGTCGAAAGTCTGCTGTCCTGCACCATGCGCTTCAGCGCGATGGATCGCAGGCCAGTTCGGCGTGAGCGGCGTGTTGATCGGAAGGATCGTCCGCGCCTCGGTCTCGTTGAGCGGCATCCCGGCGGCGTGCTTGTACGCAGCGCGCTCCTGGATGTCGCGGAACTGCTTCTGTCCCTCCGAGAGAGCGCGCATGCCCGTCATGGGATCGGAGTACGGGTGCCAGCACGACGAAAGGAAGTACGTGCCGTGCGAGATCCCGTTCCCGCTGTTCGGTGCAGGGTTCGCGAGAGCGTTGTCGAACGAGACGCGGTCCTGCTTCGGGAACGCGTGCGTACGCGCTCCGAGAATCCACGGCAACGTACGGAACTGCACGGGCACCTGAATCGGCGTCCCGTACGGACCAGGCGCGAAGGTGCGCCGTCGCATGAACATGCTGTGTCCGAACATCAGCGCCTCTTCTTTCGCATCGGGCCCGGATCCCAAGCCCACATCAACCACGCACCGACCCCGACGAGCGAAACGATCGAGCCCACCTTCATCACGTTGATGAAGAGCGTCGCGTTGTGAAGCGTGGCCTCGTCTTGGTCCATCACTTCACCAACCAGAAGTCTTGCCGCGCTGCGGGCGAGGAGAACTCCCAGCCTGCTCGCTTGCCCTTCTCGGTCGCATCAAGCGCGACCCAGCCGCCGCGACGCGTCTTGATCACGGGATAGATGTGATCCCACGTGTCCCCGTGTACCGAGATGACGCGCGCGATCGATCGATAGCCGATCGCGCCTGCGAGCGACCCGAAGAGGATGCAGAAGTCGTCGCAGTCCCCGCCGCCCGCCTCGAGCGTCGCGCGAAGCGTCTGGTAGGTGTCCTCGCCCGCAGCGTCCTGAAGGTAACGCACGTTGAGCACGCCGAAGTTCCAGAGCTGCGTCAGCTCGCACATGTCGTCGCGCTGCTCACAGAGCGTCTGCGCCGACGCCCAGTCCGCTGCGCCGCGGTAATAACGACCGTGGTACGGAACGCCCGGGACGAACGAACCTGGCCCGACCTGCACGCGATCGAACGCACCCGAGACGATCGCTACTGCGAGCGAACGCGTCTCCGGATCGGCCATCGAGATCTCGACCTGCCGACGGATCAGCTCGATGTGGTTGACCAGGCTGTCGCCAGTCTCCCACGTCTGCGATCGTCCCTGGCTCCCGCGAGCCATCGAACGAAGTCGACCCAGATCGGACACCGCGGCCTCCGCCTTGGCTTAGGGCAGGCCGAGGACACACCACCTAGGCGCACAGTACTCCCAGTCGAGCTCGGAGACAACCAAAAGGAACGCCGCGTCGAAGGGTGGCCGACGCGGCGTTCAGAATCGGGCCTTTGGTTGGTTGGAAGGCGGCCCTGGCTGAAAGAAGGGTGCGGATCAGTGAGAGACGTACCACACGCGCACACGATCAGCAACGGCTGATTCGCCTGACGGTCTTCCTTGCGAAAGCTGCCGTGTAGTCGTAGAACGGTCTTCGGTTGGGAAGGTAGGTCGGCTGATGGATCGTCAAGGGTGGATCCGTGGCGAAGCTTACTGACGAGCTTCGAAACTGCCTGCCGGAGAGCGGGCCAATCCGAGAATACGTCGAATGGGCGGCGCCGCTCTCGCATGCGCCCCCGACGATGCACCTCGCAGCGATCCTCCCGCTCGCAGGCTACGAGCTCTGTCGGCGCGGAGTGACGCTCGGTGACACGTTCGGCTCACCGCGCGTCTGGTTCGGCGTTGTCGCACCGAGCTCGGTCGGCAAGACGAGTACGCTCGGGGCGGTCCGCAAGTTCTCCGAGGCGTTCTACAAGGACCGCTTCCGCGACGGCGCGCAGCCTAAGCCGTGGGTGAGCCTCGAAGGATCACTCCCCGGCGTCATTCATGCGATCTCGACGTTGACGGACGAGCGCGGGCGTACCGCGGGGATCCTCTACCACAACGAGTTCTCGAAGGTCGTCCGTCTCGATGACGTCGTCGAGCCGCTGAACGAGATCTACGACGGGCGCGACTACACGCGGAACCTTCGCTATCTCCAGAAGGCTGCTGAGATCGGGCAGAGCAACTCGCAGGCGCAGATCAAGAACCCCGCCTTCTCTGCCGTCGTGACGACGACGCCGCGGGCGTTCGAGCGCGTGATCAAGCCAGAGATTCTCGAGGGCGGCTTGTTCGTCCGCTTCCTTTGGCTTCACGAACAGATCAGCCCGGGCGATCTTCAGCCTCGCAGGCTGAAGGATGACCTCGGCCTCGCGCGCGTCCTATGGACTTGGGACAACTGGTTCGGGCTGCTCGAAGCGGCACGCCTTCGTGGCATGCGTCCGATCGTCGAGTTCGCGCCAGAGGCGACGTACTGGCTCGACAACGTCTTCTTCGAGCTCCTGCGTGGCCGTATCGCGAAGGAAGACGTTGAAGCGGGACTCGCACTCCGCGCCCCCGAGCACGCGCAGCATATCGCAGCGATCTACGCCGCGAGTCGCGGCTCGTTCCTCGTGGACGACCCAAATGATGCGCAAGCGCCGCCATACGTCTACGTGACGGTCAACGACGTGATCCGTGCGGCGAACCTCGTCACACGCTGCTTCTACCGCGGTACAGCGCTCGGGGTTCAGCTCGGGCTCCCACACATGCAGCAAAGTGAGAAGGTCGCACGCGCAATCGAAGCGGTGAAAGCCGCGGGCCTCCTCGGCTGCACGCGCAGCCAGATCCATCGGGTTTTCTCGGGGAACCTGGGCCGCGGTGAGATCGACGAGCTCGTAGCAACACTCGTCGATCTTGGCGCTGCGGTAGAAGAGACGGCCTCTACAGGTCGGCCCGGACGTCCACGCAAGACCGTGTTCAGCATGGAAGCGTGGTTCATCCTCGAAGCGAAGAAGAACAAGCCTAACTAGCGTTATTTAGCGCTCCGCTGTTCTTCTGCTGTTCTTCCTTATTAGCGCGAGGCATTTGTCTCGTGTTGTTTAGCATTTTTTCGACGCGACGAGAAATCGATTTCGCCAACGATATCAACTAGTTAGGTATTGTTTCATTATTTCGTGGTCGAGGGTGGGGGATCCCCCGGGGAGGGGTTAGCGAGCTCGCTAAAATAAGAAGACCACCTCGCTAAATAAGAAGACCACTGTGGCTAACAGTCTCACTCGGGTCCGGCGAGGGGGGTGGCAAGAGAATAAGATATATAAGAAAAAAAGATTTCTTACATATGTATATATATGAAACCACTCAGCTTTTAGCGCTCGTTATTTTCTCGTGCATTACCTCGTACAACGGCGTATTTGAGCCTCCGCACCTCGCCCCGCTGTCTTCATCCGCCTGGCGGCCAAACGTGCCTCCTGAAGGCGTATACTGCGAGCACGAGGCCTTCATTGGACGCAGTGACCCTCGCCAAGCGCCGCCAACGCGTCCTATTGCGACGCGTTAGCGTAAGTGTGGCTAACAGTCTCGCCTCTTATTACGCGTAAGACTACGTGAGGCTAATAGCCATACGCCTTAGCCGAACCTTAGCTGCGCATTAGCGAACGCTTAGCGTACGTGGCTATTAGTCACGCGCGCGTAAGAAGCAGTCGCGCGTAGCGACTTCCGCCCTATGCGCGCTCGACTTCTTCCTAAGCGGCACGCTGCGCGCTTCTCGCGTCCACGGATCGACGTGTTCGCACGTAGCCATCGAGGACCGAGCGTACCCACGCGCCCGCCGTGTCGGACATGTAGGTGCAAAACGTACATTCCCATCTGTGTGCAAAGGTTGTAGTACAGCGAAAGGAAGTCTCGGCGCACATGGCGGCGCCTCATCTCGGTTGTCCGAATGTCTCAAGGAGATACGCTGTGAGCATCCTCGATCGCCTCCGCTCCGGAGTGCGCCGTACGGCGGAGTCCGTGGTCAGACTCCCTGTCGTAGGCCAAAAGGTCATAGAAGACCCACGCTTGGAGCGTCTTGCCGCAGAGCAGGGCCTCGTCCCGAAGCGCTGCGGGCTCTGCAAGCACTTCAGCAAAGGCCTCTGGAACGAGGCGATGCGGATCAACCCGTCCTTTGCCAAGGCGACGATGCACCTCGAGCCGACGCAGATGGGGATCGCCGGACACGACAACCCGGCGACGGCGCACGGATCGTCCGCGGCACGGGAGCTCCGGCCGTCTCTTGCCCGCAAATGGGAGGACTACGGCGGGTGCCTGAAGCACATCGGCGGAGGCGCGTCGGGGATCTGGGCGTTCGAGGAGCAGCCTCCGATGCCCCGGCCGACGGACAAGCCCTGCGAGGATTGGACGTGATGTGGGAGTACGCCGAGGACTTCGCGAAGCAGGCGAACTGGTGGGGCGGTCTCCTGAACAAGTACGGCGAGGACGGGTGGGAACTCGTTGCCGTCGTGCCTGATGACAACGAAGACTTCCGTCTGATCTTCAAGCGGCAGGTAGAAGACGATGGCTGACAAAGACCGGGATGTGGTCGACGAGGAAGATGCGGTCGCGCGTGACAACGCCGGGCAGGCTGCGGGGCTTCCTCTCCAGTGGCAGAACGGCGCCGGTGAAGGCGTGGGTCAACAGCGCATGATCCAGAAGCCGACGCTCAAGCAGGTCGAGCAGTTCACACGAGCGCAGGTGCGGACGTGCGGTAGTTGTAAGCACTTCCGCAACAACCACTTCCGACAGATCGCAGGACGCTTCATGGCGAAGCTGATCCACGAGTATCAGTGGAACCCGAAGTACATCGGCGATCGTCCGGAGAATATGGGTCGCTGCGCCGAGGACGAGTCGCTCGCTGTTGGGCCGAACAGTCTGGCATGCAGCCACTACAACCCGAAGTGAGGGCGTGATGGTGAAAGCAAACGGTGGCGGCAAGTACGACGAACAGCTCCTCGAGCTCTGGGTCGAGGGCGGCGATCCCGATGACATCCATCAGTTCATTCTCGAGTCGCGAGACGAGCTAACGATCGATCAACTCAACACGCTGCTCTCACAGTGTGCGAAGCCTGCGAAGGTTCGTGTTGTCGAAGACGACGAGGATTGATCCGATGATCAAGGACGAAGATCTTCCGACGATCGAAGCGGAGATCGAAGCGGTCGATTGCAATCCGAAGAACAAGGCGGAGCACGACTGCACGCTCATCTACTTCATGCTCGAGGCCGATGGAGAGCCGCTCGAGTTCGCCATCGCCGATCAGGCCATCGTGCAGTCGACAATCAGCCAAGCAATGCAACAGGGACCTGTCGACTTCGAGGCGGTCGTGCCGGTCATCGAGGGCCTGCTCTCCGCTCGACACGGAACCGCCGTCACCGTCGACTTCCTCTCGGAAGAAGCGGTCATGCCGCTCATCATCCCGGACGACGCTTTCAAGGAGACGGACGATTGAGCTCGGCCATCGACATCGTCGTCTTCTTCCTGATCGTCTTCGGTGCGATCTACGTGCTCGTCGACTCGTTCGTCTTCGCGCCGATTCGCATCTGGCTCGCATCGTTGCATGCGATGCTCGAGGTCTTCGTCTACTGCGCGTCGTGCACCGGCTTCTGGGTCGGCGGCATCGCGTGGTTCCTTCTTCATCCTGCATGGTGTCACGCGCCTGGTTGGTGCGGGCTCGCCGTGATGGGGCTGATCGCTGTCGTCCGCGCGTTCGCGCCGGACTTCCTTCTAGGAGCATGGGAACGTGAGCACGAAGTTGTTGCCGAACGACGCGCCGCCGGACTCGGAGGACGACGATCTTCCGCCGGTGGATCAGAAGAGAGCGCGGTGGACTCCGCCGTCGCAGACGACGCCGACGCCAAGCAAGACGAAGACGGCGCTGACGATCGACTTCGATGAGGACGACGATCTCATCGACGAGGATCCGCCGGACGACGAAGACGTCGATCTCGAAGACGACGAAGACGACGAGCCGCCTCCGCCGCCAGCTCGCGAGTACGTCGAAGAGCGAATCAAGCCCGGCGTCATGCGTCGCCGCGCCAAAGTGAAGCGTAAGGAAGAGGCACCGATGTTGAAGCAGAAGAGAGAGCGTCTCGTTACGCAAGACGATGTCCCGCGCGAAGCGATCCTGACGCTTCGTACGAACGGTCACACCGTCATCGCGCTCGAGATCAAGCGCAAGCTCCCGAGCGGCAAGTGGGCCGACATCCGGAAGGGGATCCTCGTTCCGCCCGAGGCACTCTTCAACCTCGGCTCCGCGGTCCGCCAGCTCTGCGGCGGCGGCGGCTTCGTCTACACCATCACCGATCCGAACACGCGCGAGGTCATCGCGCCGCGCTGGGAAGAGACGTACGACGGGATGCCGCGTGCGACGCCGGAAGATCTGACGATCGTCTGGGAGGAGAACACGCGCGAGCTCCTCGTGCAGCGCAAGTCCATGACGCTCGGCGTCGTCGACAACCCTCTCTCGCCGATGCTCGGCGGGCCCGCCGGTGGCGGCGGCTATTCTCTCTCGTCAGGGCTGACGCAAGGAATGGGAGTACCTCCGATGCCGAGTCAACCGGCGCTTCCGCAACCGCAGCGCGATCTTCACGGCAACGTTCTTCCGCCGCCGCCCGAGATGGTGCCGTCGTGGCTCCGTACGATGCCTGCCTTCGTGCAGTGGGATCACGTCATTCGACAGCGGAGCGAGCAGCAGGGCGAGCCGACCGCGCAGCAATGGGTGCATCACGAGATCCGCGAACAGGGTTCGCTCAAGGCGCAGGTCGCACAGCTCTCGGCGCAGCTTCAACAGCAGATGATGTTGACGCAGGCGCAGATCGAGAAGGTACAACAGGAGGCGGCCGCGAAGATCGAAGCCGAGAAGGACGCACGCATCCGCGCCGAGCGTGAGGTCGAACGCTCCCGCGAGGAGTCGCGCACCGCGCTCCTTCAGTCACAGATCGAAGCGCTGCGCATGGAGATCTCGCGGCCCAAAGAGAAGGAGAAGAGCCTCGATGCCGTCGGGCTGGTCGCTGCCGCCGCGCCGATCATCGCCGCCTATCTCGGCAAAGGCTCCGAAGAGCGCCGCTACGATCTCGAAGAGCGTCGGCACTCGCAGGATGCACAGCTCCGCTTCTTCGCCGAGTTGACGAAGAAGAAGGACGACGGTCTACTCACGATCCTGAAGGACTTCGGTCCGATCCTCGCGCCGATCGTGCTCAAGTGGATCGACAACACCGGGCCAGCCGCCTACAGCGAAGCGCTCTCGATCGAGCACGAGCAGAAGCTCATGCAGCTCAAGATGATCTACGACATGTTGCAAGCGCAGATGCCCGATCCCGATCCGGTCTGGAAGCAGATCATGGACGGGCTCGCCGGCATGTTCTCTCCGATGATCAACCGCATGATGCTCCCGCGCCCGCCCGAGCCGCGTGCGCCACAGTTGACGAACGGAGTGCCTCAGCAACACGTCGATGCGCCCACGAGCGTCGAGGGCAACGGGCAGGCTTCCGCGCCACCACAGCGTGAAACGCTGATGGATCGGCTCACGATGCAGGATCCGCAAGCCGCGCAAATGGTACAGCTCGTCTACGAGCGGCTTCCGCCCGAGCTCGGGTTCCACACGCACGAGTGGATCACGATCATCTTCAACATCCACGCGAAGCTCGATCCCGAGGAGCTCGCTCCGAAGATCGTCTCGCTCCTCACGAACAACGAAGCGTTCGGGATGCTGCCGGGGCCGTTCGAGCACGTCTTCGACAGCCCTGAAGCTGCTCGCAACGCAATGACCACCGTGCTCGGACCGCTCCCGATCTCGCAGCAAGACCCGAACTACATCGCCGAGCTCCTCGAGCTGACGCTCGAAGGCATCACCGAAGCGAACACTGACGAAGAGGAAGAAGAGCTTCCCGAGACCGAGGTCGTCGAAGTGCCGAAGAACAAGGGCCGCAAGTCGCGTGCGGTCGTGACTCCGGCGCCGTCGTCATAGGCTTCGATCATCGCGTTTCGCTGACGGGCTTGGCTTCAATGCTGAGCCCGTCTTCTTTTCTGCTTGCAATGCTACTTTGCCTCGGCTAGAACGGTCGACGAAGGGTTGGTGCGCATGTTGGAGCGCAAAGGGGTCCGTGCGTGCTGCGTCTGCGGCGCGCCAGCGGTGGTGCGCGTATGCGGCAAGCTGTGCTGTGCGAAGCACGTGGAACAGATTGCGCCGCCTGTGCTCGTGTCGATTCGGTACGAGGGTCGCCTTCTGCGGAGGCTTCAATGAAACCGCCCGAGCTAAAGATCTCGGACCAAGACCTTCGTGACATTGTCGACGATGAGTACGAGGTAGGGCGTATCTACTGCGCCATTGCCGCCGAACTTCTTGACGCGCGGGCGGTGTTCGCTGCTGAGAGCTTCTGCGAAGACGCACCAGACGATGACAATGCGCTCGACGTGCTTATCGAACGACGGCGGGTCTACCACGAACGCTGGGGTGCAAAGTGAGCACGCGCGATCGCTTCGACGATGAGGTTGCCGCGTTCGTACTTCGGTACTCGCGCGGAGCGCAGCTTGGCGATTACGCCGAGGGCCTCGCCGCACTCCTCCGCCGCATCGCCACCGAGGAGCGCGCTGCGGGGCGGGAGGCTGCGCTCGAGGAGGCGCTCGAACAGTTCGAGCGCGAGCGACAGCATCACAACGCAACAGACGCACAGTTGCACCGAGCTGTCGTTCTCGTACGCGCGCTGAAGAGCGAAGAATGAAGGCCGTCGTTCTCGTCGTTCTCGTTCTTCTGGCCTCGTGCACGACGATGGCACCGCCGGACGATGCGGCTGTGCCGCTTCGCGACGCCGGTCCGGCGTACTGCCGCGTCTTTGTGCAGGACTGCTGGTGTCATCTCGCCGGCTCGAACGCGTATTGCTTTCGAACGTACGGCGACTGCGCTTACAACGAACGCTTCGGTGGGCTTGCCGAGACCGAGCCCTGTCTCTTCTGGCCTGCGCCTGACGGCGGACAATGAGCTTCGTCGGCTTCACCGGGACGCGGAACGGGATGACGGATGCGCAACGCGTTCGTGTTCGCGAGCTCGTGCGCAATCGAGCAGTCAGCTTCGCGATCCACGGCGGATGCAGAGGCGCCGACTATGACTTTCATCAGATCGTGAACAACACGCCCGCGATCACGATCTGGGTGCATCCGACGTTTCGTCCGATGAACTGGCCGTACGAGATCTTTGGTCGTCACGCATACACCGACGCTGAAATGCGTCTGTTCGACATCGTCGGTGCATGGCGTGCTCGAGGAGCGACGCTCGTTGCTGCACCAGATCAAGATCCGCTTCGACGGAATCTAACGATGGTTAGGATCATCGCAGCGCGTCATGGCTGGTGGATCGCCACGCCGAAGTTGAACGTCGAAGAGCTACGCAGCGGGACCTGGCACTGCATTCGACGCGTTCGTAAGGCGAAGATCCCGCTCTGCATTGTTTGGCCGAACGGAGAGGTCGACGAGCAATGACTCAGATGGTCGGCTTCTACGATCGCGATATCGGGCGCTACAAGTGGCCGGGCCATGGCTGCGGGCAGGTTTTCATCATTGGCGGTGGCCTCTGCGATCTATGTCTTGGCGGTGCTGTATTCGCTGCGTTCGCACGGTGTCGACTTAGACGGTCAGTGGAAGAACGACGGACAGAAGAGCTCGCCTGGCTGCACCTCGCAGTCATTCGCCTCCAACGTCAGATGGACGCGCTCGATGCGAGCCTGCTCGCACTGGATCGCAAATCTAGATATTACGTCCGGTTCAATCGAAACGACATATGATCCAGGCTCTTCGACCGTCGCTCTGGTGGCTATGGGTGCAAGACGACAAGAAGTTCGTCGTGCCGCAGGCCGTGCTCGACATCCCCGGCGTCGTCTGGCGCGAGCCGGATCCCGGTTATCAACTCTGGCGTTGCGAGATCCCGTTCACGGCGTGGAGCGAGACGGCGATCGGTGTGTGGCTTGCCAAGCTCGATATCTCTGTTCCAGTGATGCCTGTCTTGGATGACGTGCTCACCTCGTTAGAGCTGTGGCCGACATGGCAGAGCCTCTTTCAGCATCAACGAGTCGGCGTCCGTTTTCTTATTAGGCACCCGCACGCGGTCCTCGGTGACCAAATGGGGCTCGGCAAGCAGCAGCCTGTTGAGACGCCGGTGCTTACACCATCAGGTTGGCAGCCGATCGGTGATTTGCGTGTTGGCGATCATGTGCTTGGGTCTGATGGAAAGGCGAAGGTCGTTGTTGGCGTATATCCACAAGGTGTAAAGCCGACGTACCGTGTCACCTTCAGCGATCACAGCTCAACACTTGCGGGGGCAGAACACCTTTGGACTGTCACTGTTGGTCGCAACGGGCGTGCGTTGTTGCTTACAACAGAACAGTTGCGGACGCGTCCAAAGCTCACGTTGCAGTGGTCTCGAGGGACGCGTCGTGAAACTGTGCGGGATCTCGCGAAAGCTGTTCTTTATCTTCCGACGCTGTCGGCACCAGCAGAGTTCGTTGCGACGACGTTGCCGATCCCGGCGTACTTGCTTGGTCAGCTTATCGCCAATGGTTCCATGGCGTACAGCACGCCGAAGCTCGTTGTTTCCAAGCACGACTGGCCTACGATCAAAAAGCGACTTTTGGCAGACGGTGTTGTTTTGGGGGGCGAGAGCGCCTACGCCAATGTGATTCATTCGACGTACCCTGGGCTTCTTCCTCGTATTAGAGCACTAGGGCTAAACAAGCTTAGCGCCACGAAGCGGATCCCGCAGAGCTACCTTCGTGCTTCTATCGCTGATCGTGTTGCATTGCTTCATGGGCTGATGGACGGCGACGGTTCATGTAGTGCTACGCGAAGCAAGTTGACGTATCACACGATAAGTGCAGGACTTGCAGATGACGTTCGCGAGCTCGTTGAATGTCTTGGCGGGATTGCAAGTGTTCGTTCCTACGACAGAAGTCAGGAAAATAAGCCGAGGGAATATCATGTGCGGCTTCGTCTTCCGCAGTCGATTGCTCCGTTCACAGTTGCTCGAAAACTAGATCGCTATAAGCCGGGCCGTTTGGCGCGTCCGTGCCGAACTGTTACTACGGTTGAATACGTAGGCGAACAGGCATCGGTTTGTATTGCAGTTGACGCTGAAGACGCGTTGTATGTGACCGAGCACGCGATTCTTACGCACAACTCGCGTGTTGCTGGCTTTGCTGGCGAGCTCCTGCGGAAGTCGTACTCGCGCGATCGAGGCTTCTGGCATCCAGCATTGATCACTGCGCCTAAGGCGCTCGAGGAAGTCTGGATTCGCGAGCTCGCAGCGTGCGGGATCACGAACGTCTTCGTCTGTCGTGGCATGAAGCCGACGATGATTCCCGCGGACGTCGACTGGATCTTCTGCCATTACGACATCCTGAAAGCCTGGTGGAGTCACATTGCGATCCGTCGGCCGTGCGTCGCTGTGCTCGACGAGGCGCACATGGTGAAGAACAGCCGCTCGCGACGTGGTGCCGCTGTCGCCCTCGCCGTCTCGAGTGCGCCGTATCGCTTCATCCTCACTGGCACGCCGATCCTCAACCGCGTCGAGGAGTTCTGGTTTCTCTTGACGCTCGCAACCGGGCAGTGGACGTGGGGCAAGCCGAGCGACTTTCGCATCCGCTACTGCGGCGCGCAGACAACGCAGTACGGCCTCAAGGATGGCGTCGAGGCGACCAACGTGGACGAGCTCAAGCAGCGTCTCGCATGCTGTTATATCCGTCGCGACGTCGAGAGCGCCGGACTTCAGCTCCCGCCGCTCACGCGTCAGCTCATCCACGTCGAGCTCGATCAAGAACAGATGGCGGACTACCAAGAGATCCTCGAGCACATTCCGATGGAGGAGCTTATTCAAGCCGTCCTCCATCGTCGCGCTTCGAAGCAGACACTCGGCTACATCGGTCGTCTGCGGAAGCTGACCTCGCGCGCGAAGTTCGATACAACCGTGCAGCTCGCGAAGAACGTCCTTGAGCAGGACGAGTCGGTCATCATCTTCTGTTGGGAGCGCAAGATGTGTGAGCGACTCTTCGGCAAGCTCTACGATGCCGGCTTCGGCAAGATCCACGTCGTCCACGGCGGCATGACGCACAAGGTACGAAACGAAGTAGTCGACGAGTTTCAGTCGATGGGCGGCGCTATCATTGCAACGATCGACTCGCTCGGCGTCGGTGTGACGCTCCACAAGGCGCGGCACGTTATCATGCACGACCTCGATTGGGTGCCGGCGAAGATGCTTCAGGCCGAGAAGCGGGCGCACCGCATCGGTCAGGCGTGGCCGGTCACTTCGTACTGGCCTGTCGCGTCGAACACGATCGATGACATCATCGCACGTGCATTCGATCGGAAGGGTCAGCCGATCCTCGATGTCACCGGCGACGAAGCGCCGAACGAGCTCGCAGACTTGCTTCCGCGCGAAGAGCTCTACGCCGGCTTGCAACGCACGCTCGATTGGGCCAGGAGGATAGGATGAGTCGCGAAACAGAGTTGCCTGATGGGACGCTGGTACTTCGTTGGCCAAAGCGCGCAAGCATCGCCGTCAACGGACGCTTCGTTTATTGCTTCGCGTGGGGGCCAATCGAACTTGATGTCGCGCTCGCAGTTGCTGCTGGTTGGAGCGGCGCAAAGATCATGCAAGTCGTGGCGTTGTTCGAAGAGCTCAACGCGCGTGGCTGGGAGGCGAAATGAAACATCAGAGCCTTGAAGGCCTTGAGATCGTCAGCGAGGACGAAAGCGAGTTTCCGTGTCCGTATTGTGGACGCGCATGCTTCGTTGCAGTAGAGCCAGAGCCCGCGCTTATGCACGCAATGCCGCCGTGCCAGAAGTTCATCGACAACGATCCAATGCAGATCGCGAGAGACGCGCGGAACTTCGTCGACATCCTCGCTCTTACACCGCGAGGTAAAGCGTGAAGCCGCTCATCCTTCTTCCGACCGTGCCGTGGCGGAGCGAATCGCTCGTCTCGATACTCGACGTCCTCGGGCGACAAACAGTAGCACCGTGGGTCAAGGTAATCGTCGATCCCGGTGGTAAGCTGGACGACGCGGTCTTTGACGTCTTCGTTCAGCACATTACAGCGAACTTCTGGCCGAAGAATCTTCAGGGTGAGATCGTTCAAGGCAGTACGACCAAGGCGCAGTGTGTTCGCTGGTGGCACGTCGAGCAGTGTGCGCCGGACCAGATCGTCATGACGCTCGACGACGACCTTGTCATCGACGAGCACTACGTCGAGAACATGCTTGAGTCGTACAACGATCTCGTCGGTGGCTCCGGCTATCGCATCGTGCTGTCCGGCGGCGGAGTCGATATCAACTGCCGTTGGCGGCACTACTACGACGTCCACGACGGATGCGAGCTCGCGATTCCACAGACAGGGTTGATGGTCTTTCGCGCCGGTATTTGGACCGGACTTAGCGAGACGCGAGCAGCTCAGCACGAATACGGTCATCGTCGTGGCGGCAACGAAGAAGTACCGCTCGCCGTCTTCGCGCACGAGCACGGCATTCGCTTCTTCCGCCCAACCGGACAGGTTGCGACTCCGCACAAGCTCGCGTTCGACGAGCGCTCCGTCTCGAAGACGACGCAATACAACCTTCGTGCGCTCCTCGACTGGACGCGTGCGAACACGAAGTGGCCTTACGCGAAGGCGTACAACGATCTGCTCGACGGCAAGGTTCCGCGAGCTCCGGAAGGCGGTGAATGATGGCGCGGTACAAGATCACGATCGAAGTCGAGGTGGAGACGGACGGGTCACTCGATGCCGTCGTAGCCGGTGCAAACGACTGGCTTGACTATGTCGGGTTTGCCCACGGGCTTCGAGGCGACTCGCCAGTGTTGATCCACAGGACAGGTCCGACAGTGCATGTTGTCGAGCTTCGTGCCGACGAGACGCGCGAACTGACTGCCGAAGAGCGCGCCAAGATTCTCAACGACCTTGCGAAGGTGTTCTGATGGAGCCGATCTTCTTTACCAAGACGTGCGCTCGCGATGCGAAGCGCGTCGTGTATCAGATCGCTGCAATCCGCCGGCTATACCCGCTCGCAACGCACGTTGTTATGGTCGAACGCGCGGGTTGGGCGGACGCGGTAAGGGAAGCAGTCAAAGACAATCGGCCTCTGATTGAAAGGCTCGACTTCCGTACGCCGCCTGGCTTGTCGTCGAAGACGACTACGGTCTACGTCGAAGACCTTCTGCCGGAAGCGATGGAGATCGAGGACGCGTATCTTCGGCAGCAGTATTGCAAGCTGATGGCGCCGATCGTACTCGGTGTCGACACCATCCAGCTCGACAGCGATATGTGTCCGAAGCCGTGCGGCAAGTGGATCGACGAGCTCTTTGGTAGCTCGAGTCTGCCCCGCTGGAACTTGGACACGGGTCCGAAGTCGATGGAGCCGGGTCTCGAGCGCTTGACGCGAGGCTACGAGTTCCTCTTCGACTCTGCGACAATGATGGACGGCGTATCAACGCGGCCGCCGCGTTGGGCGGAAGATGACGCGCGACGCTCCTTCATGCATTCACAGTGGGGCTGGTACATCCGGCGTGACTGGATGCGTGAGTTCATTCGGGCGATCACCAACGACAAGTTTCAGTACCTTCCTGACGTAATGCGTAGCGTGGTTGCTGCGGGCCACCTCTTCTCCGAATACCAGTTTTTGGGGCTCTGGTTGTGGCGAACTACGCAAGACGCATACGACTTCAGACGGGGTCGTGAGGTCTATCCGTGGGTGCACCACTTCCCGTCGACCGAGCCGCTCTCACCCGACCAAGAGAAGCTTCTGCGTGAGGCCGCTGGGATCGAATGAAAGGCGCTGCAAAGAAGCGCGGAACGCACGGACTGCGGAAGCGTTGTCCGCGTTGTAAGCGTCTTCGGAAGTTCGCGCGTGTCGACGGACGACGCGCTCCTGGTCTCGGGACCTGGCAGAAGCGCGACGATCGCTGGGTTTGCTCGTTCTGTATCGCGAAGGAATGACGTGCCGCGCGACGAGGACAGTCCGGAGGGTTGGAAGCTCGAGCGCCCGCTCGTCAAATGGGTGGGCGGCAAGCGCCAGCTCGTACCCGAGCTCTACAAGCGTCTCCCCATAAAGTTCCATCGCTACGTCGAGCCGTTCGTAGGCGGTGGGGCGCTCTTCTTTCAGCTTCGGCCTCAGCGCGCTCTTCTCTCCGATGTGAACGACGATCTGATCGCGACGTACACGTTCGTGCGCGACTGTTCCGAGGAGGTGCTCGCGTTCCTTCGCGTCATGAAGACGAATCACGACAAAGAGTTCTATTATCGCGTGCGCGCCGAATACAACGCTGACGAGCAGGAGCACACGCTCATCCGGGCGGCACAGTTCCTCTACCTCAACAAGACGTGCTTCAACGGCGTGCACCGCGTGAACCGATACGGCAAGTTCAACGTACCGATCGGCTCGTACGTCGAACCGGACATCTCGAACGCAATCCTCCTTTCGGCATCGTCTGTTGCGCTTCGGCCTGCCGCGCTCTTCGCAGCCGACTTCGAATACGTGCTCCTCGAGCACGTTACGGTCGGTGACTTCGTCTACATGGACCCTCCGTACGTTCCAGTGAGCACGACGGCTGACTTCACGATGTACGCGCAGGATGGTTTCGACGACGAGGATCAGCTTCGTCTCCGCCGTGCATGCGACGTACTGACTTCGCGCGGCGTGAAGTGGATGCTCTCGAACAGCTCTGCACCGCGCGTCTTCTCGCTCTACGGCGACTATCGCATTGAGGTCGTCCAAGCTCGACGGAGCATCAACAGCCATGGAACCGGACGCGGGCCGGTCGACGAAGTGATCGTGAGGAACTATTGAAACGCGGTTGACTTGAACTGCTTGCAATGGCAGGGTGGCAGTGTTGGAAGGGTGGGTGTGCATGAAGAAGATCTATGTCGCGGCGAGCTCGCGCGAGCGAGAACGAGTTGCTGCGATCTACGGGCAGATCGCGGTCTCGACAGGGCTCGAGCTGACGTTCAACTGGCTCAAGCAGGTCGAGCTCTTCGATGGAACGCCGGAGGATCAACTCGATCCGCGCATCCGTAAGATGCAGGCCGAATCGGACGAGCAGGCGATCGAGCGTGCCGACGTCATGTGGCTCCTCGCGCCGAATCAAGGCTTCACGACGAAGGGCGCGTGGTTCGAGCTCGGCTTCGCACGACGCGCGTTCCTCGCGAAGCATTCGCCGATCATCATTGTCAGCGGCCCAGAGCGGTTCCAGACGATCTTCACCGAGTGTGCCCATCGCTTCTTCACGAGCGATGCCGACGCGCTCGAGTGGCTGAGGGCGGCGTGAAGAACGACGCACGTTGGATCCTCTGGGCGTGTCCGGAGGGTCGTCCGCTTCGTCTCATCGAGCTCGAGCGCGAGCACATCAGGCAGTGTCTCATCATGTGTGCGGGCAACATGTCGCACACGGCACGAGCGCTCGGAATCGATCGTCGAACGCTTTATCGGAAGCTCGACAGCGAGCTGCGTGGTCTCTGCGACTCGGTTCGGCGTGTCCGTTTCGACGACGACGATGCGAGCGTCGCCGATGTGTGTGCCGACGACACGTACGATCCGCCGACGTTCGAGAATCCGTGATGCGTATTCGAAGCTTCGTCGAATGGCAGTGCGACTCGTGTCCTGCGACAGGCACGTCCAACAACGCAAATGTAGTTCCGGACGGTTGGTTCTCTGTTGCGATTGGCGCGCCTGACCCTCGAGCCGCTGAGGATGTTCCTGTTGGCTCTGTGGTGCTCGGGTTCGGTGGACAAGGTGTGCACACGTACCCGTCCTATGGTGTCGCGTGCCCGGACTGCATTGCGAAGCTCAGGGCGCTGTTTCAGTGGGTTCGTGTCAACGGGAAGCTCGACTGATGCAAGTCGATCTTACAATCCCGCCGGATGCGCGGAAGGTCTACGAAGAGGTCGTCGGACTTCCTGCGCAGGGCGCATCGCCTCGTGGGTCGACGTACTACAGGCGCTTACAGCTCTGCCCGCGTGAACACCTCCTCGCAAACAAAGTGCATTGGGAGCGGCTCCCTCGCGCCGACGCGCTCGACATCGGGTTGCTCTGGCACGGTTGCAAAGAGACGTATCGCAAGAGCCTGATGGCGATCCAGAACGGACACTACAGGCCGTCTACGCCCGAGCAGGACGCGTTCTACTTTCTTCAGCGCTTCCGTGATGCGAAGGGCTGGGACGCCTTCTACGATTGCGTCTCGCGGATGCTCGAGGCGTACTTCACGCGATGGCAGAGCCACAACGAGTGGCATTACATCGCCGTCGAGTGGAGCTGCGGTTGGACGAAGGCGTCGCATCCGGAGATCGTCGCACAGCTCGGCTTCGAGATCACGACGCGTCTCGATGCCGTCGTCATCGACCACAGCTTCGCGCCGGTCGTGCGGCACATCGAGACTAAGTCCGCACGTGCGCTCGATCCGGTGACGGTTCAAGGCTACGGCCAAGACGATCAGATCCTCGGGCAGGCTTTCCTTGCGAAGCACGCCGTCGATTGGCAGGCGCTCGGCTATCCCCCGTACGTAGGCGGCATTGTCGATATCACGACGAAGGCGAAGGAGCCCAAGTGCGAGCGGCTTCCGGTTGCGCCGGACAGCGACCAGCTCGGCGCGTGGATGCAGAGCAAGCGTTACTGGTACTGGCAGGAGCAGCAATACGAGGCGTACGGCTATCCGAAGAACTACGCGAACTGCACGCGCCGCTTCGGGCGCTGTCAGTTCTTCGATTACTGTCGCGGCTATCCGACCGAAGACCTCGTGCAGATTCGTACGCGTACGGCGAAAGACGATCTTCCTTTCGGCTATCAACTTCGAGCTCTTCCCGTGCTCGACGCGACGGAGGAGTGAATGGCGTACCGCGACGACGCCAGCTCGCAGCTCGCGGCGCTCAGGGCTCGCAATGCCGAGCTCGAGGATGCGTTGAAACGATCGATGCACGACACCGACGTGGCGGAGGCGCAGCTCGCGCGCTATGGCGCTGACGACGAAGGCGTACCGTTGTTTGCTGTTATTGTTGCCGGTGCGTTGTTGATTGCTGTGTTCTGCTTCGGGGCGAGCCTCGGGTTTGTCATTGGAAGCACGTCTTCGCGCGCCGAACATGTGCTTCTCGCCTGTAAGGAGCCGTCGAAGTGATCCACGACTGGATGCAGCGCTTCGCGGTGATCGACGTGGAGACGACGGGGCTCTCGTCGAGCTGGGATCGCATTCTCGAGGTCGGGCTCGTCGTCTACGGGCTTGCGCCTGGTGCGCAAACGCCGCAACCGATCGTTCGGCGCGACTTCTTCGTCAACCCGGAAGGCAAGGTCATTCCCGAGGCGCTCACGAAGCTGCACGGGATCTCAGTCGAGCAAACGCACGACGCGCCGTACTTCTACGAGGTCTATAATCAGATCGGGCTCGAGCTCTACAACGTACCGATCGTCGCGTATGGCGGCGCGTTCGATCGACGCTTCCTTCTTCAGCACATCATGCGATCTTGGCCGCGGAGCGCGTTCGAGCATCTGCCGTACTGCTTTCAACTCGACGCTCGATGGATCGACGTCTGTGCGCTTGCTCGGCACTATGTGACCGATCTTCCTGGCAACAAGTGGAAGCTCGTCAAGGTCGCCGAGCACCTCGGCTACAACATGAACGATGCGCACCGTGCCGACTACGACGCGATGGTCACTGGCGCGATCCTTCTTCAGTTCGAAGGTCGACATCGGGCAGACGACTGGTCATTCAATGCTGTCATCGAACGAGCACGCAAGGCGGACTTCGCGTATCAGATCAAACGCTTCTTCTGGGATCGCGACAAGAGCCAAGGCTACTTGCCGAAGGAAGAGCGCGTGCAAGTCTTCGAGTGCGATGTTTGCCATATGTTGAAAGCCGGACAATATTTGGGGCCTGGGTGCTGGACAAAGCCCGAGCATTGGATCTACGCTGGCCCCTCGCACGTAGAACGGGTGGTGTGCAGCGACACGTGCGAGATGGCGTTGGCCTGGTACGCGAGTGGAAGGTTGCAGCAGCCTGCTGGCTGAAGGGTGATCGATGCTTCAGTGGGTGGACATGGCCAAGATGGGGCCGTTGTGGACTCGTCTCTGGGTGTACGGAGCGAGCGGCAGCGGCAAGACCGTCTGCGGCGCGACGTTTCCGCAGCCGTTCTTCGCGCTCGTGCACAACGAGAACAGCGAAGTCTCGATCCGCGGGATGAACATCCGCGGCGTGAAGATCGGCGTGCCGCCTGCGGGCTCCCGCGCCGACTACATTGCGCCGGCACGCAACGACATCGACGAGCTTCTCAATGCGCTCCTATCGGCGAAGGCGCGCAATACGCTCTATACCGATTTCGGGCAGACGCTCGTCGTCGACAACATGACGCATCTCAACGATCTAGTCGTCGCCGACATCGCGTCGCTCAAGATGGGCTCAGACGATAAGCCCGGGCAGATGCACAAGCAGAAGTGGGGTGTCCTCCGCAACTTCTACATGCACCTTCGTGATGTGCTTTGGTCGTTGCCGATGCACGTCGTCTTCGTCTCGCACGCGTCGGTGCACCGCGATGCGGCGAACAACGTGCTCGGTGCCGGCCCGTCCGTGCAAGGACAAGGTGCCGAGCTTCTTCCAGGCTCGTGCGACGCGCTCGGATACTGTGAACAGCTCCCCACCGGTGCGCGCGTAGTGCACTTCCAAAAGCAGGGGCTCTGGCCTGCGCGGCATCGCTACATTGGCGTCGGCCCCGGCCCATTCCCGAACCATCAACTCTGGCAGGTCTTCGCGGCTGCGTTGGGGCACGCCGGATGACCTGGGTTGTCGTCGCACGGCTGAAGGAGCTCGACTTCCAGGTGAAGCACGAGGGCGACTTGTATCCGTACGTCTTCGTTCGACCGCGCACCGCGGAGGATCTGCTCGAGTGGGCGATGCGTTGGGACGAGGCGCGCATGATCGCGGACGTGCTTTGTCAGAAGATGAACGTTCTCGAGTTGGTGCTCGAGGACGCCCGGCAAACTCGGAAAAACGAGGAGGACGTATGAAGCTTCGACCGTTGGGTGATCGTGTGCTAGTTCAGCCCGCCAAGCGCGAAGAGAAGACCGGCGGCGGACTCTACATTCCGGATACTGCGAAAGGCAGCATCCACCGCGGTGAGGTGCTGGCCGTGGGTTGTCCGCGCAACGAGTGCAACTCGCTTCAGCACGAAAGCGCAGACGGACAGGACATCGAGTACCTGCGTCCGGGGCGCGTGGTGCTTTACAAAGAAGCCGACGTGCTTCAACGACTCGACGACGGTCTCGTGTTGATCGAGACCAGTGATCTACTCGCCGTGGTGGTGGAGTAGTTCGTTCCTGGCAAGAAGGAGAGCAGAACATGGCAGTCGTACAGTACGATCAGGAAGAGGCGACCAAGGCCGCAAGCGGTCAGCGCTTCACGGTGAAGCCGGAGGGCAAGTACACCCTCCGCGTGGAGAGCTTCGAGATGAAGCCTCCGAAGGAGCAGGGGAAGTACCCCACGCTCGTCTGCAAGTGCACGATCCTCTGGGCATCGCACGGACAGAATCTCGGCGAGACCGTTACGCGGCGCTTCAACTTCCACCCGAAGTCGGTGCCGTACAATCTCATTCCGTTCCTGAAGGCGGCCGGCGTTCCGCACCGCATGCAGAACGGCCAGCTCGACTTCGACGAGAATCAGCTCCCCGGCGCGACCACGACCTGCGAGTGCCGGCACGAAAAGGGCGATCGCCAGGTGTTCGAGAACTGGGAGAACGACGAAGCCATCAACCAACAGGGCGTCGCGCCGCCTCCGCAGCAGTTCGCGCCCGTTCAACAGCCGATGCAGCAGGCATGGCAGCAGCCCATGCCCGTGCAGCAGCCGGCCTATCAGCAGCCCATGCAGGGCAGCTACCAACAGCCGGCGTATCAGGCGCCGGTGCAACAGCCGATGCCGCCGCAGGGTGGCTGGGCGCCTCCGCAGAACGGCACCGGAGCGCCCGCTATGCCTGTCCAGGGGCAGCCTCCGCAGTGGATGCAACCCGGGCACGTCGCCGGTCAGGGCCAGCCTCCGCCTCGCGGAAACGGCTGATCATGGCCGACGGTGACAACGGTCAGAAGCCCGAGGGTCAGCCGGAGATGATCCGGCTGCCCTCGGGCGCCGTCGTGCCGCGAGCCGAGCTCGAGCAGCTCATCGGGATGCAGGCGGCGCAGGTCGTGAGCGACCTTCGTGATCTCTACCCGCTCCTGGATCCCAAGGTGATCGAGACGGTCGCGCTCGGGACGAGTCGTGATCAGATCAACATTCAGCAGATCCTCGATGGGCTCAACGATACGTCGCGCAACGGAATCGCGCTGACTGTAGTCAAGCCGTCGAAGCTCATGCCCGAGCACGGACAGAAGATCGAGTTCCTGACGACCAAGCGCATGGAGCATTGCGAGACCGTCGACGAGGCGCTCAAGACTGCTACGATCTGCGCGCTTCTCTATTGCCCGACAGCGCGTGCTCTGCTTTCATTACACGGCTACAACATCAAGTTCACCATCGGCACGGTCGTCCGCAAAGCGGACATGCCGAAGGGTTGAAAGGAAATGCTGATGCTGAGGATCACGGTGGCGCAACTCGATCTCCTTCGTTTTGCGAAGAAGCACGAGAAGAAGGGATTCACGGTCGCCGACGCGGTCGAGCGGTTCGGTGTATCGAATCAGTCGATGCAGATTCGGCTGAACGGCGCGGTGGAGCGTTCGTGGGTCTCGCGCAAGAAAGAGAATGGCGGCGGCCCCAAGGGGCGGGCGCGCTACTTCCTCAACAAGGCCGGCGATAAGGTCGTCAGTCGATCGTGGAAGGCGAAGAAGGGGGCCCGGTTCGCAACGCTCGCCGCATGAGCGTGGTGCGGTCCTTTGGGACCCACCGATCTGTCTCGTAATGAGTAGGCGCCGCGGTCACGTAGTAAGCCGCCGTTCTGCTCTCCCCCAGTGGAACTCGTTACGAGGCAGATCGGTGGCGCTCAAGATCGACATCAGGAAGCGGCTGCTGGTCCTGGAAGGCTAATAACCGAGGATCGGATGGCCGAACGCTCGCATCGTTACCATTCAACGGATAGTTACCCTGGAGACACCAGGTATGCGTAACCGTTGACGGCCGCTTCGTGATGTTGATCTAGGTTGGAAGGGTGGATTATGTCGACTGTCGTTCCGCTGCGGCGGATGGCGTATCAGTACGTGTACGACCATCGGATCGCTGATTGTGCGGGCTGTCCGCTCGTCGGTCGGCGCGATCGTACGATCTGCCTTTCGCAGCGCCCTGACGAGTTCAACGGGCTGATGCTCGTCGGCGAAGGACCAGGTCTCCAGGAGGCACAACTCAAAGTGCCCTTCGTTGGCCGCTCCGGCAGTCTGCTCGACAAGCTCCTTTCGATGGTTGGTATAGAGCGACGACATTGTTACGTTTCCAACGCTGAGCTTTGCCTCCCTGAGCATGGTACGAAGGACGACCAAGTCGAAGCGGCGATCCCGAAGTGTCGTCCTCGCCTTCTCGCCGAGATCGAGATGCTTCAGCCGCGCGTCATCGTCGCGCTCGGAGCTGGCGCGCTCTCCGCGCTTACCGGACGCTTCGTCGCCAAGACGGCGCGCGTTCCGCTCTTCAAGGACTCTGCCGGCAAGCCCCTCAACTGCCCGCAGTGCAATGGCGAGATGACGCTCGCGTGGTGGAAGTGCGCGCAGTGTAAGAGCGAACAGCTTCTTCCGCCGGGTTGGGACGCGTGGTGCGGACAGCAGGTCTCTGCTCGCGCGGCTGGCCTGTCTGACTTTGTCTGCGCTGGCCTCGTGAGCGATCGCGCGTTGAATGAAGACCGTATCGAGGGCGGCGGGACAATGGCTCCGGCATGGAGTCACCGATACGACACCGTTACGATCGAGAAGCGCAAGAAGCGCTGTCCGACGTGTGCTGGGCGCAAGACACAGCAGGTCGAGCTTCAGCTCTGGAAGACGCAGCACAAGCTGATGGCGTCAGCAGGCGCGCTCTATCGTGGTCGGCACGCGCCCGACTACGCGAAGATGGACGAGTTCGCGCGCGTGGATCTCCCGTGCGCGTACGTGATCCCGACGTACCACCCAGCGTTCCTTCTACGGCAGCCAGACGGCAAGGAGAAGAAGACGGCCGCCGGGCAGTTCATGATCAACGCGTCGCTCGCACATCTGCGCAAGGCGCAACGGCTCCTGACCGAAGATGCGAAGTGGGAGTACCAGTACATCGTTCTTCCCGATCACATGGAGTGTGGGCTCGAGGCGGAGCTCGCTCGTACGGGTCAGGAGTATCAGGCGCCGTTGGTCAAGACCGAAGCTTACAAGGCTTCACTCGAGTTTCTGGAACGCTACCTCTTCGGCGATGAAACGCCGCCACTCTTCACGTCGGTCGACATCGAGACCGACTCGAAGGATCCGTGGACCGTCACGGAGATTCGTTGCATCGGGCTGCACAAGGGACGACCGACAGTCGACTGGACGCAACGCGAAGCGGCCGTCGTTCTCAACACGATCGGGATGAAGCGCGGTGATCCGCTGCTCGAGACAGTCGTTCGCTGGTTGCAAGACGAGCGCTTCAAGAAGTGTTTTCAAAACGGGATTTACGACACGCAGGTCATACAGAGCGTGTGGGGTGTCGCATGACTCGCGGCTACGTCTACGACACCGAGATCGCGCACAACGCCGTTCATCCCGACGAGCCTCATCGCTTGCAACACATCGCCGGCTGCTACACCGACACGCCGCCGTGGAAGCCGCCGAAGGAGAAGGGCGGGCAGCAGGTCTGGGAGTCGAACGAGCAGCTCTTCGCTTACAACGGTCGCGACGTTTACAATACGACGCTCTCCATGCTCTCGCAGCTCACCGAGCTCGAAGCAGAGAACGCACGCTTCGTCCATGACCTCGACGTCGGGATGTTCCACGTCGCGAAGGACGTCGAGCGCGCCGGCTTGCCAGTGAGTCGAGAACGGTGGATCCGCTGGTCGCAGCGTTCTGATTTCTACATGGCGCGTTCGGTCGAGCTCCTGCGTGCATTCACGGGTCGGCCAGACTTTAGCCCTACGAGTCCTCCGCAGCTCGCGTGGGCGCTCTACGACAAGAACGGGCCGTGTCGGCTGCTTCCGATGAAGTACACCGACCCGAGCAAGACGCATCCACAAGGGCAGCCATCGACAGATAAATCGTCGTTGCTCTCTTACAAGGGTCATCCGTTCGTCGATCTGCTCCTTGACTATCGTCGCTGGGAGAAGATCAAGTCGACGTACATCGAGGGGATGCCGGTCTCGCAGGACTGGCGCATCCGCGTGCGTTGGAAGCCGCTCGGTGCGAGGACCGGGAGATGGAGCAGCGAGCCGAACCTAATGAACTGGGGGAAGCGCATCCTTCTCATGCTTGCGATCTTCGAGGCACTCGACAGCAAGGGCCGACCGCACGGCGGTCCATGGCAGCTTCCGCTCTTTCCTGGCGACGAGATCTTCCTCGCGAAGGCGAAGCCAGGGAAGATCACGCTCGAGGTGCCCGGCATCCGCGAGTGCATCGTCGCGCCGCCGGGCCGCAAGATCGTCGGCGCCGACCTCGGACAGGCTGAGCTTCGCGTGCTCGGTGCGCTCTGCGGCGACGAGAAGCTCATCTCGCTCTGCGTCAACGCTGACGAAGCGCGCAAGTACGAGCCCGACTGCGACCCACACGCGTACGTGAGCGCGATCGCGTTCAAGGACGGCTACCTCAAGGCCGACGACAAGACGCGGTCAGCGCTGCGCGATCTCGAGAAGCGCGTCATCTACGGCAGCTTCTACGGCGCTGGGTCGGAGACGATCCTCAACTCCATCTACGACGGCGGCTACGAGGGCATGCCGATCGACATCGCGACGGTCGAGACGATCCTCGCCGCGATCTTCAAAGCGTTCCCGTCGGTGCGGCCGTGGCGCGAGCGCGAGCTCACTGAAGCCAAGCGAACTGGCCGTGTCACCGACGCGCTCATCGGTCGTCGTCGCGAGTTCCCGCTTCTCTTGATCGATGCGACAGTTGTATACAACTACAAGATGCAGTGCGTTCGAGGCGGGACGCGCGTTCTTACAACAGAAGGCTATCTCCCGGTGGAACATGCGACGTGCTCCGCGTCGCTCGGCGCGCCAAATCAATGGGCTCCATCGATGACGCTTGGAAAGCGGACTGAGCAACTATGGGAGACGAAGCTCACCAACGGGCATGTACTTCAGACGAACGAAGAACACTATCTTCGCGTGCTTCGTGACGACGGAATCGAGTTCGAATGGCGCGCTGTTGGAGAGTTACGTGAAGGCGACCGTATTGCGCAGCCGCTTGCCTCAGCGCAGGAGTTCGGTGCCCCTTTCAATGACGCCGACGCGTACTGGCTCGGGTATTGGATCGGAAACGGGTCGTGGTCGCAACGAACCGGCTCCACAGACCAACTTGTGTGGTGCTTCGGTACACGTGTAAAACGCTTCGCGCATGACGAGTACGCTGCGTCCTTTACACGCTGGGCGATACAATACGGCGGCCTCTGGAAGGCCCAGGTTCACGGACCATTGACGGCAATCAGCGTGGCCGCAGATAGTCGCCTTCGACAGCTTCTCCCCTCCTGGGGGGTTGACCCGACTTGGCGTGCCAAGACGAAACGCGTACCAGATTCGATCTGGCGTGCTTGCTTGTCGGCGCGAAAAGCGTTCCTTCTCGGCTACATGGACGCTGACGGAACGCTGTCTATGGGGCAGCCGTCTTCCAACACGCCGAACCTAGAGCTGCTTCGTGACCTGCAACTGCTCGCACGAAGTTGCGGCGTGACCTCGCGTATCGACGGACCGTATGTCTCCGATCGCGATGGACACATGGCGTGGCGGCTGAACTTCGCTGGCTCCCTGCTGCGGAGCCAGCTCGCTTACGGCGATCCAACGGATCGACAACGTTTCAGTCGTGATGATCGTCTTGGTCGTGCCGCGCGTGATCGGTTTCTTGAAACCTACCCACGAAACCCGTTCTCGTACGCCACGGAGCGGAGCATGTACGTGCTTTGGTCTCGGTTGGCGCACGGCGGTACAACGAACCCGCACACGCTTCAGCGTATGACGGAGGCTGCTGGTGACTGGCGCGACGCTGAGCTCTATTCGACCGGGACCGTTGCGGCAGTGTGTCAGCTCGAGGAAAGCGCAGACTTGTACACGCTTGCTGTCCAGCACGACCTCCACCGCTACGACAGTGCAGGAATCATCAGCAAGAACTCAACGGTCGCATCGATGATGAACCTCTCGATGCTCGAACTTGCGCATCAACTTCCGAGCGTCGACCCGACTGCGATCATCATCGCGCAGGTCCACGACGCGATCTACGTTGAATGCGACGAGCACAAAGCCGACAAGGTCGCGGCGCTCCTCGAGCGTTGTATGTCGCAGAAGCTAACATTGGTTCCTGGGGCAGATGCGATGCCATTTCCTGCCGTCGCCAAGATCGGCGATGACTGGTATTCGGTGTGAGGACTTTGTGCGGCTTTGCGCTGCGGGGTAAGGCGGGGCATTGCGGTGCTCTGCACGCCAATCCAAGGTTAGGTTCGCAACGATGATTCAGCGACGCATTCAATGGATCGACGATCTGGTGGATCAGCAGGAGACGCGCATGTCGGAGAAGAAGCGTTGTGTAGACTGTGGCGCGCCTTACGTGGAAGGCTGCTGCGCGCACACAAGTGATTGCCCGTGGCTCGAGTATGCAGCAGTACGCGGAGAACCGGAGCTTGAGTTCCGCCGGGTCTCGCATGTGGATCGCGTGTCGTTTTTCATCAGACGCAAAGACGGCGCCTGGGCTGGGAACTTCGACACCATCTTGGATGGGGTCAACGAGCATGCAAGACTCGTGAAGCTCAACAAGTTCGTCGCGTGTTCCGACGTAGATCACCCTTCGTACTACGGCGGCGACACGACGTACGAAGCGATCAAAGTGATCGAGGCGTGGAAGCTCGACTTCTGTCTCGGCAATGCAGTGAAGTACATCTCTCGCGCTGGGAAGAAGGATCCAACGAAGGAGATCGAAGATTTACGAAAAGCTGCGTGGTATCTCGAGCGCCGCATTCAACAGTTGAAGGAGCAGCGATGACAATGATCCGTCCCGAGGTCGCAGAAAGCGAGAGCGCGTGAGCGGTCAAAAGCACTCGGTGCCGTGCCGCGTTGACGGCTGCAAGAGTCCGAAGATCAGCGGGCGCGGAAACCACCATTGCTGGTGGCACTTTGCGCACAAACCAAAGCGTAAGCGTTCGCCGAGCGAGCCTGCACAGAAGCGCGTTTGGCGCGCGAAGATGAAGTTCGAGGGCCGGTGCCAGGCGTGCGGCAGTCGTCCGGCAGCCGATGGAAAAACGATCTGCGCAAGGTGTTGCTCTGAGTACGCGGCCGCTCACGTCCGACGCAAGCTGCGTGGCGCTGGGCTCTTTCAAGGAGGTGCATAATGTCAGGTCCCAAAGAATCTCAGTTGACCCGAGAACAGGCTATCGCGTTGTGCGACTCGAAGTGGTGGGAGGGGAAGCCGCCTCGTGAGCTCGCGATGTTTCAGCTCTTCGAGGATCGTCTCTGCATGCCGTTCGCCGTCTTCCACGAAGCGATGGAAAAGGCGCTCGAACGTCCGGTGTTCACGCACGAGTTCGCACTCAACTACGACGGTCTCTGCCGCGAGCTTCTCGGCGAGCAGCCGGCGCCGACCTTCGAAGAGATCATGGATCTCATCCCTGCGGAGAAGCGCGTGCTGTTGGTACTCGACGCGAAAGATAAGCAGTCGCCATGAGCCTGCTCTTCCAGATTCAACATCCGAGCGGGTCGGTCTACGGGGTCGACTGCGACGGCTACAACTTCACCGTCGTCATGCGCGCGTTCATCAAAGAGCGAAACGAGCTGTCGCAGTGGCGGCCGGCGAAGGCGCCGTATCACAGCACGCTCGAGGGCGCGTGCAAGCATCTCCTGAAGCTCGGCTTCGAGGGGACGACTAGCGACTCGATCGGCGGGCTCGTCTGGCAGATGAACATGTGGTGCGGCAAGATCGAGGCTGCCGTACGCGAGTTGAAAGCGAAGGAGTCAGCAGCATGACGTTCGACGAATATCAGGCCTGGGCTGCAACGACGTCGTCGGTGCGAAACGTGGCTGCTGACACGAGGGTCGTAGATCCGCCTTTTATAGATCCGATTCTCGATGCACACGCCGTCATTACGGAGGAGTTTGTTCGCATCGACCACAGCGCCTGCGGCATCGCGTCGGAGGCGGGCGAGATCATGGAACACGTGAAACACATCCGCTTTCACGGCAAGCACCTCGACCGCGAGTATCTGATCAAGGAGTACGGCGATCTCCTCTGGTACCTCGCTGAAGGCGCGACTGGGCTTGGGATCAAGCTCAGCGAGATCGCCGAGCGGAACGTCGCGAAGTTGAAAGCCAGATATCCGGAGGGTCATTTCACGGTCGAACGATCCGAGAACCGCAAGCCGGAGAACGAGTGATGATGAGCTCCGAGGTCCGTGGCTTCTATCGGCATTGGAAGGGAGGCGTTTACTTCATTCACGGCGTTGCTGTGCATGGCAGTGCTGCCGGCGTGGCCGACGGTGCTATCGAGTTCATTGTGTACGAGTCGATCCAAAGCGCAGACGATGATCGAATGCGAATACGCAGCGCGGGTGAGTTCTTCGAAAACGTTCGCGACATCGACGGACACACGGTGCCGCGTTTCGTGCGTGTCGAGTCGTGGTGACGGACGCATTCGCATGACGTAACCTCGTAGGACATGGCGGACCACAAAATCAGCATTCGCGTTCCGGATGAGCTCATCGCTAAGATCGATCAGCTCGGCGCGAGTCGTGGCTATCAGCGGTCGCAGACGATCCGCTTCATCTTGCAACGTGCCGTCGAGACGCCAGCGTTGGAGGCTGCGATCGGAGAAGAGATCGCGGCGTTCCAAGCCATGCTTCAAGAGAAGATGCAGCGCATCAGGCGACGCGTGCGTGAGATCCTAGTCGAGGAGCTGCTCGGTGGTTCTTCCGATGCGGGCGTCGCTGTCGAGCCGCCGACTCGCGCGCTTCCTGCACCAGGCGCAGACGTCGTCGAGGGGGAAGTCCTCGAAGGGCTCTCCGGCCGGGGGCGCCGCAGCCGAAAGCGAACGAGGGGCTGATGCTCGCCAAGAAGAAAGTCTTCGAGGAGCTGCTCGACACCGAGCTCGTCTTCAAGATCTGGATCTTGCTGCGCGGACACGGCGTACGTCTTCCTTCACACTTGCAAGGCGAGATCCTTTTCGTTCATCTCGGGCGACACCTCGCGATCCCGATCCCAGATCTCATCTTCAACAGCGAGGGCTTCTCTGGGACGCTTTCGTTCGACCGCACGCCGTTCCATTGCGTCGTTCCGTGGTCGGCCGTCGTCGCGATGAGCACGATCGACGTGCTGTCGCAGCACGCGACCGACACGATGATCGTTCAGTGGCCGTGGAAGGCGGAGCTCGCCAAGTCGGCGCCGCCTGCTCTTGCAGCGGAAGAACGACGCGCCGGCTTCAAGGTGCTCGAGGGCGGAAAGAAGGACGAAGAGTGACAGTCCGCGCGACTTGCTTCATCCTCGGGCACATCTACTGCTTCGTGCCGGACCGCTATCTCCGTGGCAGACAGGCGGTCACCGAGGGCGGTAGAGATCGCTGTCTTTGTTGCTGGCGGACCATGTAGAGCGGTGTAGTTGCCGCACCTACATCCTCGGCGGTATTCTCTGCTTGAGGGCGTATGGGCTTTCTCGCAACGGCATGGGCCTGGGTGTTCGCGCATCCGGCAGAGACGGGCTGGGCCATCTTCGGCACGCTGACCGCGTTCGTTGGCGTCTACCGCCTCAACGAGACCACGATCAAGGAGCGTGCGAAGAAGACGTCGACCCAGGCCGACGATAAGCTCGTGCGGTTTCTGGACGGCGTCGTCGCGGTCTTCGAGATCGCTAAGCTGTTCGTGCCACACGGCATCGCGCGCTCGCCCGCGTTGGCTCCGGTCGTGAAGCAAGAGGAGAGGGACCCCCGATGAAAAGCAGTAATGTCAGCGCCGTGCTCCTTCTGCTCGCGAGCTGCGGGGGTCCGCCGGCCGGAGCGCGCACGGTCCTCGAACAGCTCGGCGAAGGCCTCAACGTGGCCGACGAGGGGATCGCGCACCAGATAGAGGTGCGCGGGCCCGAGGCGCGCGAGCAGGTCATCCGCGAGGTCGACGCCGGCACGATCACCACGATCGAGCAGGGGCTCGCCCGCTTCGAAGAGCTGATGACGCCGACCAACCGGGCACGGCGCGTCGTGCGGGTCGCTCGTGGCCTTCTTCTCGCCGTCGAGCGTGCCCTCGATGAATGGAAGGCAGGCGTGAACGACGCCGAGCTCACCTTCTATTCTGCTGCGGCGTGCGCGCTGACCGCGCTGAGCGACGTCGTGAGCACTATCGAAGAGGTTGGCGGGATCGATCTGCCGGACACGTTCGTGGACGCCGTCCAGGCGCTCGGTGGCTTCGCGCAGTCGTCGTGCACGCACGACGCAGGAGAAGACGATGGCGGATCCGACGGTCAGTGAAGTCAAAGAGGCGATCGAGCTCGGCGCGGAGATCGCTGGCTGGGTGATCAAGGCCGTGGCGGCGTTCGTCAACGGAGACGACAATGCCAGGCATCTGGTCGACGTTCTTCCGGCGAAGATGAAAGCTGACGTCGAACACGCGCGACAGAAGGCAGAGCTCCGTAAGCAGCTCGCCGAGAAGCTACACGAGGGGTGATGGAAGACGCGTTCCGTACGCAAGGTTTCATGCGCATCGCGCCGATGTGGCGGCAGGGCTTCGGCCCGCCCACGATGCCGCTCGGGCAAGACACGCCCGCGCAGCAAGCCTCTCCGACAGGTGAGCATGGCTCGCCGCCCTCGAGCTACGCCGTCCTCGCGGTCCTCGACGGGGAGTCAGGCTCGATGCTTCGTCTTGTCGGCCTGACGCTTCTGCGCGGCTGCTTCATCATCCCGGGGATCTGGGTGACCTCGAAGGTCATGCGGATCGATCTGAGCGTCTACGAGCTCCTCGGGCTTTCGTTCGCCGGTTCCGCGACGATCACGGCCGGCATGGTCGGCTACTACTGGATCAGGAGAGCAACATCATGATGCTAGGAAACTGTGTGAACTGCGGACCGATGAACGTGGCAGGCATGCGCGGGCTCGGTGCAGTGGTCATGGAGCCGCTCACAGGCGGTCTTGCGCAAGGCGCCAACGCGGCCGGAGAGATGATCGCGGGCATGGGCCCGATCGCGCCGGCCGGCGTGATGCTGAGCGCGGGCCTCTACGGTGGCGCGCTCGCGGGCGCGTCGGCGGGCTCGTGGAAGGCGGCAGGAACCGGAGCGCTGCTCTCGAGCGGGCTCGCGGGCCTCGGCGCCGGCCTCGGAACGCTCTTCCTCTCGAGCACGCCCGAAGCGGCGCCGCCCGCGATGGAAACGCCGGTCGCCGGCCTCGGCGGCTCGACGCTCGTGGGCACGGCGTACGTGCTGATCGGCGCCGGTCTTCTCGGCTGGGGCGGATATCGCGCCTACAAGGCGATGCGGCGGCGCTGATGCCTCGCGGCTCGTGGACGGCAAAAGACGAGCGCAAATACAAGCACATCCTCGTGTCTTGTAAGCGCGCTCGTCGCCGCACGAAGAAAGCCGCGATCGTCTGTAAGCGAATCGCAGCCGCCACCGTGAATCGCGATCGCGCCCGACGTCGCCGAGCTTGACCGCCCTCGTCTATTCGCCTACGACGGCGGGTTGGAGGGTTGTATGGAAAAGCTCGAAGTCGGGTTCTGGCTGCTCGTTGCATTGATCGTCCCGCAGCTCTGTCTCTGCGTATCACCGCCGCACGGGCATGCGCAAGACGAAGTGCAACGCGAGCTTGCGTTGGCAGTGAGCCGCGTATGCGTGAACGAGGCGAGCCTCTCTGCGGCAGCTCCAGAGGATTGTGCCCTCATCTGGCAGGCCGCGCGAAACAGAGCGCGCACCGACGAGAGTCGACTCGCGTGGCTTCGTGCGCACTCGTCGTGCGTGCTCACCGATCGGCCGATGAGCGAACAAGAAGCACAAGGCAACTGTAGGTACAGTCGCTACTTGCAGGACAACGACACACAGCCGGAAGGCTGGCCTGAAGATCTCGAGTGGGGCCGCTTCACGCGTCGCTGGCAGCAGATCCGTACTGTTTCGCTTCGGCTTGTCACTGGGCGACTTCGGCTCGAGCCCTGTGACGGCGCAGTATTCACATGGGGCTCGGCGGAGGATCACGCGAACGCGCTCGCGCACGGACTCGTGCCGCTCGTTTGCCGCGGAACGTTGAACACGGGATACGCGTTGGCAGACCCGTCTTGATGCGCTAGTCTTGCAAGACCCCCAAAGCCATAGCTCCAAGCCACTGACTTGGCCGGGACGAGCGTGCTCGATCCCGCTGTGAGGCCCGCACAGTAAACAATGCTGGACGGGCCTCTTCCTTTCTCGTATTGTAAGCGGCGTTGGAAGGGCGGTGCCGCGATGAAGATCGAGGTTGGACAGCTGTATCGCGACAAGGACAAGCGCGAACACAGAATCGTCAAGGTTGTCGGCTTCAGACACGAACGTGCGAGTCAGCGCTACGTCGTTGTGGCGCGCGTCGGAACGCAACGGAAGACGAAGATTCGACAAGACGTGTTCGAGAAGCGGTTCGAGCCGTGCGTCGAGCCGAAGTGATGCGGCACGTCTACAGCGATCTCTGGGCGGAAGAGCACGGCTGCAAGTACCGCGTGATCCCGGTCAACATCGGGTGGCGCCGCAACGGCAAGGCCGTCATGGGCCGCGGCATCGCGAAGCAGCTCTGCGATTTGGGCTCGTACGATTACGAGACGTGGTGGGGGCGCGAGTGCATGCGTGGCGGCGAAGAGACGCCTGTGACGATTGGCGTATCCGACATGATCTTCTTCCCGACTAAGCCACTCGTCACGCAGTTTCCGTTCTTGTCGTGGCGGCAGGACAGCTCGCTCGAGCTCATCGAACGCTCGGCGCGCCAGCTCGCGGCGCTCACGCTGGACGGCTCCTCTGTCGCTCTGCCGCTCGTTGGCTGCGGCAATGGGCGTCTTCGCAAGGCCGACGTGCTTCCAATCCTCGAGCGCCATCTCGACGATCGCTTCGTGCTCGTAGAGCCTGAGCTCGATGTCTGGCTCAGCGGGGCGTACGGATGACACGCCACATCCTCACGGTCGATAGCAAGTGCTTGTGGTGTTGCGGACGCGGCTTCGTTTCCGACGTCAGCGCCACACACCCGTGTCGCTGCGTACGCGCCGAGTCAATCGCTGCCGTGTGCTACGGACCGCGCGTGGATGTTGCGGGCCTTGCCGTCAAAGCGAGTCACGTCGAGTCCGCTGGTCCCATGCCTGATCCGATTGCGTGTTGGCTCGCCGGACTGTCGAGCACCGGCACGATGGCCGACGTTTTTCATCAGGCCATCGCTCGAGGCGCTTACGAGAGAGCTCACGCTGAGATCGTCGCCGTCGTGCGGGCGGCGGTGGAGGTGCGCGATGGCCGCCGCGACGCGTCGATGGCCAGGCTGGAGCTTGACGATGCACTCGAAGCCCTCCGCGCGAAGCTGAATGGAGAGATGGGCTGATGGACAACTGCGAGCACGGAGTCGACGCACGCAACCACTGCCGTGACTGCGCGCTGACGCAGGCGAATGAAGACGCGAACGCGGCTGAGCGCAAGCTCCATGATGCGCGCATCGGACTTTCAACACAGCGGGCGGCGATCGCAGCGTTTCTGGCGCAGCTCGAGGCCGCCGACGCTCTCGCGGATGCGGTGGCGACTCGGCCGGGTGCACACGTCGAATCAGGCGGCGAGGTCGACCGCGCACTCCGCGCCTACCGCGCAGTGCGTGTGAAGTAACGACTCCACGGTATAGGAGCTGTGCGTCATACTGGGCGCGCAAAGGAGAGAACATGCGACAAGTCTTGTTGACACTAGTAGCTGCGTTGATTTGCGGTTGTGCGGATCCGGGTCCTGTCGATCGTACGGAGGCTGATCTCGACCTGTCGATGCTGGCGAGCATCGCGAGAGGACGGGCGCTCTTCAATAACTCGCCTCCCGGGACGAATGGACGCGCGTGCGCGTCGTGTCATACGACCGTCGAGCGTGCATTCAACATCGGTTATCGAACCGGGATCATGGAAGGGCAGCCGCCGCTTCTCGCTGCGTTGACTGGGGCACACTTCGTCCAGGAGCACGCGACGTTCGATCTGAGCGACGAGTTTGCGCAAGCCGTCTTTGCAGTCGACCCGACGGACCCACTCTTCAGGTCGATCGATTCGAACGATGGCGTGGGCGCCGACTTCTCGGTGTTGCGTGATCACGCGCTCATCCGCATCCCGGTCATCCTGCCGCCGAACGTTACGGTGGACGAGCTCGGGACCGACCCCGACATCACCATGCTGCCCGACGGCCGTATCCAGGTGATCGTACGGCGCTCCTCACCGCACGTCTTGAATGTCGCGCTCAAGGAGCCCGGCACCGCGCCGCTCGGCTATCACCGCGGAGGCGGGATCATGTGGGATGGGCGGGAGCTCGAGCTTGCGCATCAAGCTGGGAGCGCGCTCAACGATCACTTCCAGCCGACGATCCCGTTCACCGCTCAGCAGCGAACGGACATCGCGAACTTCCAGCGTTCGCTCTTCAGCTCGCCCGAGCTCGCGGAGATGGCGCGTGGTGGCGCGGAGCCCGGTCCGCCGGAGTGCCCTCCGCACGCGACGGCAGCGTGTCTGCGCGGTCGCGAGTTCTTGATCGAGCAACCCATGTTGAGCACGGACATGGCGCATCGTGGCTTCTGCGCGAGCTGCCACGGCGGTCCGATGATGATGCGTACTTCACCGTTCAACCCGCTTCAGCCGCCGTATCCGCCGCTCCCGTCTGGTGGATGCCCGTGTTCGAACGGACAGCCCCCTGGTCCGAGCGGGACCTGCGCGCCGTACGTCGACATGGAGGGTCCTATCGACTACCCGGGCGTCGGCCTAGTCTGCCTTCACCGCACGTCGGCGATGGGCGGGCTGCAACCGACGGCCGAGCTGCCCTTCCGCACGTACCGCTTCGCGACGCCCGCAGGTGAGTTCGTTATCCACGCGCATGATCCGGGGCGTCCGCTGCGCACCGGGGATCCGTGTGGCGAGGTCCCCGCCTCGTGCGGCTTGTCGCCAGGCGTTGCGCTTCCACAGTTCATGATCGCGACCCTGCGCGGCGTCTCGCATCGGCAGCGCTTCTTGCACGACAATGTGGAAGCGACCGTGCACGATCAGGTCGACGCGGTGGCGGTCGGCAGCGAACAAGTCGCGCTCGCACTGCGTGCCTTCGGCGATCCGAACTGGGAGGCGTTCATCCTCTCTCCTGGCGATGTCGACGACATCACTGCGTACATTCTCGAGTCGCATCTCTGAGCCATCGAGCGGAGCAACTGATCAAGTCGGCTGCTCCGCGTTCCTTCGCGCTAGCGTCAGGTAGCCTCTTTTCCGGCCTCGTCGTACTCTGTAGGCGTGACGGCGCTCTACATCGACGGGAAGAAGGACTACGAGATCACAGCGGAAGATCTCCTCTGGCTCGGTCGTGCGGCGCAGGGCGAAGGGGGCGACCCGCGAGCCGTCATCTGGGCGATGCTTCAGCGCTTCTCGCTGCCCGCGTTCAGGCACACATTTCCGACGCTGACGAGCTTCGTTCGCGCGTTCAGCCAGCCGGTCAATCCGCGATGGATGCGTGGCGGGGACAAGTGCGCGACGGGTGGAAGCGGCTACGGCACTCCGGACTGTGCCGAGCGTCTGCTCGATCGACGCGAAGAGATGAGCTCGCGCGATCCGGCGACGTTCAGCGCCGACGTGAAGGCGGCGATTGCTGCACTGAGCAAGGGATCGCTCGCCAATCCTGTTCCTCGCGTGGTCAACTTCGCCGTCGGCGATCGTGCGCGGGAATACGTTGCCGCGCATCCTGGCTCGCAGCTCGTTGGCTGCTGCTACATCATCACGCCCGAATCGGCGCGCTGGCCGAACAACTACGTCGCGCTCGGACCGAGCACCTGGCCGTACGTCGTTGGCGGCTTCGTCGCTGGACTCGCGGTCTTCGGTACGGCAGCTTGGTTCATCTGGAGGCACCGATGAATCAAGCCGAGCTCGATGCGCGTGTGGTGGAGCTGTCCGAGCAGATGCGTGCTGCGCAACGTGCTGCGTTGAAGCGGCAGCGTGACGCCTTCCAGGCGAAGTGGGGCTCGTTCTGGAAGTGCGAGAAGTGCGGAGCGCGGCTTGGTGGTGTCACGGACATCCTCGTTGGAACGACTTTCAGGCGGGCGACGGATGCGCGTTGTGCTTGTGGCGGCGCTGTGAAGTTCGTCGGCTACGCGCCGCCTCCGAAGGACTGAAGCATGTCGCTCACGAAGCCGATCCAGGCAAAGAGCTATGGGCCCTTTACCGTGCTCGTTTATCAGCACGGGAACACGTTCCATCTCGGCGTGGACGGGCCGAAGCCGCGTCCGCCCGGAGCCGCGCTTCTTCGGATCGGGTTATGGGATACGCGTCGAGAGGCGTTGAGCAAAGCCGACGAAGTCTTCACTCCGTTGCCGCTTCCAGAGGAAACATGAGCGACGTCGCACACACCTGGGCGTTGATCGGCGATTCGCAAGCCGTGGGGCTCGAGCCGCATCTGCGCGAGTTCTTCGCTGCGCACGGCTTTGCACTCGACGGCTACATCGGCAACGTCGGGTGGAGCACGTCGCGCTTCGCTGCGACACGTGCCGCGGTCGACGTCGTGCAAGGTCGGCCGAGCTTCGTCGTCGTCGTGCTCGGCGGAAACGACATGCCGGTCGACGCGCTACGCGACAAGATCCGGCTCGTCGTCGCGCAGCTTCGTACGTACGGCACGCCACGGATCGTCTGGGTAGGACCGGCGCATTCGAGCGTGCCAGAGATCCAGACGCGCAAGCGCGAAGTCGACGCGCAGCAGCGTGTGATGAGCGGACAGCTCGGCTTCGACTGGATCGACGGCGGTGCGATGACTGCCGATCTTCCGCACACACAAGACGGCGTGCACTTCACGCGCGAAGGAAGCCGCACGTGGGCTCGTCGTCTCGAGCAGCAGATCTTCGGCGTTCACCTTCTTCCAACCGATCCGCCGAGCCGCGTCGCTGCGATCATCGGCACGGTCGGCATCGTGGGCATGCTCGGCTGGCTCGGCTGGATGATCTGGAGGCGGTGATGCGCATCTGGTTTGCTGAAGAGTACCCACGGCAGGCCCTAGCTCGTAGTCTTCACACGGACGAAGCGCTCAACGAGGCGTTGGTCCGGCTGGCGACTTTGTACTGCAACGAGTTCGGCAGCGCGGAGAGCTGCCCAGACGGCCACGTCGATTGCGCGCATGTGGCTTTCGTTGTCGAAGACGCTGCGGTAGGTGGACGCTACGAAGTCGTCCTCCAGAAAGACGAGAGCGGGGCATGGACGGCGTGTTGAAAGAGGCGCTCGTGCAGTGCGGTCCGTTGAAGCTCGGAGTTTGGATCGATGATCCTCCGCACGACGTCCTCAAGCCGGCGTACATCGACGCGATCCACGCGCTCCCGTTCCGCGAGCTCGCCGTCATGGTCGACGGGCCCAAGCCAGGGATCAAGGACGCGCGTTGGAGCGCCGCACAGTTGAAAGAGTTCTTCGCTGCGTTCCCGGCGCACGATCGGATCATGACGGTGTGGACACCCGCGCAGAAGCATCCGATCGCCGAGCTCGAGGCGAAGATCATGGAGCTTGCCGACGCGCTCAAGCCGATCGCAATCGAGGCCGATGCGGAACCCGCCGGCAAATGGGCGAAGAAGTTTCTGGTCGGCTACGCGACGCTCGGCGAAGCGGCGGCGGACACGATGCGCGTTCTACGAAAGCCGGGCGTGCGCACCGAGGTCACCGTCTTCCCGAGCGCCTATTCCAGCGCGGCCGAGCTCGTGAAGCTCGCCGATGTGCTCGTCTCACAGAACTACGCGGTCGCATCGCACGACGGGCAGGCGGTCCCAGCGTTCGGGCCGCTCGGCCCCGATCGCTACCCGCGTGAATCGATCCTTCTCGCGCGCGAGCGCTTCCCGAAGCAGCGCATCGTCTCGGGGCACGCAGCTTACCATCAGCGCTTCACCAACCTGCCACCGCACGACGCGATGATGAAGGCGATCGCGAGCGCGACTGGCGTGGGCTGTAACCACATCCGCTTCTGGGCGGGCAAACACTTCTTTCGCTTCAAGCACGCGTACGCGCTCGAAGTGATCGACGAGATCCGCCCGTTCGTCGTGCTCTAGCCGGGCGTTCGGCGGAGCTCGTGATAGTTCTCGAGTGCGAGAAGCACGCGGTCACGTGCGATTGCACGTTCAGCCGAATCCGGTGGCGCGTTGAAGTAGTCGGCGATCCGAAGCGCCAGTTTATCCGCGGCTTCGAGCTTCGTATTCGTCAGGTTGATCCGCACCGTTGGCGAGCTGTCCTTCGCACGTCGTGCGCTGCGAAATAGGAAGCGCGGCTTCACGCAACGCTCACTTCTCGTCGTCAGGCAGCTTCGGCGTGTCCTTGATCGACTGGAACGTTTGCGAGCTCGAGGTGCGTACCTTGCGCGTCCACTTCCGCCACGCGGAGCGCAGCAGCAGATAGAGGTCGTGTCCCTCGGCGAGGTGCTGCTCCATCTTGCCTGTCGTCGGGTTGTAGACGATCTCGCGCAGCCATTCGCCGAACACGGCGCGCTCTGCCGGATCGAGATCGTCCCACGAGTCGCGCTCTACGAGCTCGATCATCGCCTTCGCTCGTTCGCTCACGGGTTACCTCCGGAAAGCGAGCCACAATCCGTAACCGAGGCCGAGCACGCTCACGCCCCCAACGAGCGCGAGACCGAACACCTTCCAGTCGAAGCTGACGGCGAGATCCGGATCGTCCATCACGGGCTCGTATTCGGGATTCACGCGTTACCTCCCACGAGGAGCGCTTGACGTACCAACGCGTCCGAGAGCGCGTAGACAGGAACGCATGCGCGTTGCCCGTCGACCACGATATTCGCGCCGGAGAACGTGATCCCGCGCTGTGCCAACCACGCTTGCGGGTCGTCGTTGTAGACCTGATACGGTCCCGGGAGCGGCGAGGCGCCTGCACGCGTCGCGTGACGCACCTCGAAATGGAGGTGCCAGTGCATCCCCGGAAACTTGTCGTTCGTCGTGTTACCAACGAACCCGACCACCGATCCGGCAGGCAGCACGCGCTGCGTTCCGAGAAACTGCTGCATGTACGGCGCGTGGTGGTCCAGGTGGCAATAGAACGTCCAGAAGCCCGCATCGGCCGAGCCGATGTGCTTCAGGACGACAGCGTTCCCGTAGCCGTCGAACGGGCCTCTGCGCGTCGTATGGAGCGGCAGACGCTCGACAAGCGCATCCGCGACCGAGTAGACGGGAACCTCGCCGGGCCGATGGCCAGGGATCGAGATGTCGATCCCCGCGTGGAACGTCGGCGCGTGTGGAGGCCGGCGCGCAGGCCGCACGCCGTAGCGCGAGCTCAGTCGGCCGAGTCCGGGCGCAACGGGCGGATAGTATGTGCAGGGCACGCCTCGAGCGTACAACGTGGGTGCGTGGTGCTCAACCGGACGAGGCCCATGCTCCAGGCATGACGGCGCTCGGAAAGACGTATCGTCCCGACGACTGAAGCTCCGCTTCAGCGAGGCGCCATTCGCTTCGCGCGTATTCGAGCTCGAAGCCGCACGAGTCCACGAGGACGGCAACGCGCTCCTGAAGGAAGCGCAGCGCCGCTTCGCGCGAGGCGAAGATCTCGAGGACTCCACCGCGCCCGACGTGGTGCTCGTGGTCCCATGCAAGCCAGATTGTCATCGTTGCCTCATGGTCCGGAAGATCTCTCCGTCGTAGTTGACGAACCCCGATGGGTCTACGTAGACGAGCCCGGTCTTGCACAGCTCGCCATTGACGCGGATCGTGCGCGGCCCGCTCACGTGAACGTTGTGCGCCACGAGATAGGCGTCGATCGCGGTAGCGACTTCATCGCCGGTCAGCTCGATGCCTTCAGCAGTCACCTTCATCGACGGCCCTGCTTCTCCGCGATCGCGCGTGTGGCGAACGTCGCAGCAAGGAGGAAATGGCGTTCGGCTTGTTCGAGCGCGCTCAGCGCGAGCAGATAGTGCTGCTCGGCGAGCGGACACTCCGATGCGTCTCGTGACGCATCGCCTTCGGGCCCGGCTCCACCTCCGGGAAAGAGGATCTCGGCGCGGCGGAGCTCGATGCTACGCGCGATCTGCGCGAGCGGTCTGCGATCTTCGTCTTTCATCCGAGCATGCTCCGGCGAAAGGTTGGCGTTCCATCGACAACGGGAATGCGCTTCACGAGCGCTTCGGCAGTCCGTGCGAGCTTGGTGCCGCATCGCGGGCAGTGCGCATCGCGCACACGGGCGTATTTGTGACTCGGCCAGCGCCAGATCACCTTGCACGCGTGGCAGCGTCCGAACGTAGCTCGGCGCGGCGGGAGCGTGTTCATGACGGCATGTCCCCCTTGTTGCGGTACACGTGCCAGCGGCGCGCGTTCGGCTTCCAGCGGTGCGGATCGGCCGGCGGGCCGGCGTCGACCGCCCACGCTTCGCCAGGGCGGAATCCGAAGAACGCGAGCGCGCTGCGCGCGTCTGTTGCAATGACGGAGACGTACGCCTCGCGTTCGAGCTCGATCCTCGTTCCGTCGCTCATCGTGTGAACGATCTTCCGGCTCATCCGTAACGCTCCTCTCCGAATAGCGCGCACTGGATCAAGAGATCGCCGAGCGGTCCATCGCCCTGTCCGGCGAGCAATCGTCCGAAGAGCTTGGGTTGAATCCTCGCGAGCACGGCGAGACCACGCTTGATCGCAGCATCGTCGAGTGCGCGCCAGGGTCCCGGCACTTCGGGATCCTCCTCGTCTTCGCGCTCGCGGACGCACGTCGCGTGTTCTCCGTACTTCACTTCGCCCCAGTAGCCGATCCCGTAGGTGTGACTCCCGAGCGCGGACTCGATGCACGCCATGACCTCTGATTCGTCGATCTCGATCTCGACCTTGATCGTAGCGGGCTTCTCCCGCGCGTCCGGCCCGTGGTATCGATCGTAATCAGCAGCGTTGCGATCCATGGCTACTTCTCCCCTCGTGCGAGCGCGCGAGCGCGATCGGCTGCGTTGAGCAGCATGCTCCCGAGCTCGGCCGCTTCATCCGCGGACATGTTACTGATCCAGACGACGGGATGGCCCCATTTCGCTTCTTCTTCGAGCTCGAAGCGGAGCGATACGGTCGCCGGGTACGACGGCCCTCCGCCCGCAGACGTCGCGAACGCGCCGTGCTTCCGGACGTGGATCGGCCGGTCCTTCGGCCGCTCGTTCTCGGATTTGCGCGCGTAGATTGTAAGGTGCACGGCTAGACCTCTTTCAACGCGTTGCGGAGCGCATCCGCGGAATCGAAGATTGCTCCGATCGAGCGATTGAGATCGTCGAGAGCGTTCTCGCACATCTCTGGATACAGCTCGCGGCGGATCTCCATGACGCTGCGGTAGGAGCACGCGCCAAGGGAAGCGATCCCGACGATCGTGCGGCCGGTAGGCGTTTCCCATGTGGCTCGCACGACAACCGAGCACCATGCGGCGACGTTGCCGGCGTCGAGCTCGCGCCGGATCCAGTCCTCTTGCTCGCGATCCGTCTCGGGATCGATCGCCGAGCAGTTCCCGACATACGGCTCGCATTCCGGCTCGATCTCGAGCGTGAACGTAACCTCGTCCGCGCGAAGCTCGCGCAGCTTCTTCTCGACCGTTCGGCGCGGCCGCTTGCGCGGCGTGCGCGGGAGATCTCGCTCGTTCATGCACCCTTCCCTTCTGTTGTTGACTCCGCTCGCACGGCGCCGAGCATGACTCAGCGCCTAGCGGCCAGATTCAACGCGGTAGACGTTCGCCCTCGATGTACGGATCGAAGCCCTCGGCGGTAAGCGCGTCGCAGATCCCGCCGTCGATCGTGCCGCAGTCCAAGCGTCCGCAATCTCCGTTCAGGAGTCCGCGGATCGCGAAACCGATTGCCGCCCATTCGGGCCCGAGCACGCCGTCATCTCCGATCCCGGATTCGTAGGCTTGTCGGTGCTGCTCGCGGTACAGCTCCCACGCTTGCAGCATGCGGACGATCGCGAGCTCGCGTCCACGCGGAGCGCGCATAGCTTCGGTGTGTCGTTGTTTCCAGTCCATGATCAACCCTCGCCTTTCTCGGGCATCCGTTCTGCGATGTCAGCCCAGCTTCCGATCCGGATCGCGTCCGCGTCGCGGTGGTAGACCAACGTCGTGCCGTACGAATCGCCGGTATTGCAGTATTCGTACGGAGGCGCCGATCTGAAATCTTCGGGCTCGCCCAAGACTTCTACGCCGGACGTTCCGAGGATCAGATCGATCGCATGGAGCACCAGCGTAGTGCGCCACATCCGTGAATCGAGCGGATCGTTGTAGCAGCGGCGCCGATACGCGTCCGTTTCCGGACACTCCTTTTCGAGCAATGCGCCGAGCCGTTCCGGTTCATCGCGCACGTGCGCGAGCTTCCGGATCAACAAAGCTTGCTCACGTTCGAGCTGCGGGAACGCCGTGCAGAGCCGCGCCGCGCTCGGAACCTTGATCCCACGCATTGAAACCCTTCCCTTCAGACTTCGCAGTCTCACGCGGAGCACGAGTAGGACTCGTGCGCCGGAGCGAACGCGAAGATCAGACTTTGGCCATCGCGGCGCGCTTCTCTTTGCGGCAGAGCCGAAGAAGCAACGCCATTTCCTCGCGCGTCATCGGATCGAGTTGATCCGTATCGAAGCGAGGCCCTTCGTCGTCGTGCTCGACCTGGATCTGAGTCTTGATCCCTTCCGAGTAGTGGTGCCCGCAGATCAACGCCGCGTAGATCGTCTCGCCCGATTCGTCGAGCAAGGCTTCCGCCGCATCGCTGAGGCCGAAATCCTCGACTAGCTTGCGCGTGACGTCGCGCCGGGCGTAGCTCTCCCATCCCTCCCCTTCTGCTTCGAGCTCACGCTCCGACAGGTCGTTCTCGTCCAAGATCGGATAGTTTTCGAGCCGATCGGCGATCGCCTGTACTTCGAGCTCGCGCGAAGGGTGAGCCAGGATGATCTCGAACCATCCGCACGCCCAGTGATTGAACGAGTGCGTCTCGATCATGCCGTTCTCGCCGTTCTCGTCTTCTCCGGCGTTCTCGCCGCCGAGCGTCGCGAGAGCCACAGCGAAGTTGGACTCGTCCAGCGGGCCCGAGTCGCGCGCGCGAATCGTGGGGACCACGATCCAGTCCTGCCGGTCCGGCAGATTGAGCCCCTTGGTGTCGTGCGGACTCGGGGACCATTCGCTGTAGCGCTTCATGATCAGCCTTCCTTCCATGCTTCGCGGACGGCCGCGCCGTGCTCGCGAGCGATCTTCGCCGCCGTTTGGCGGATGGTGCTGAGGGTCTGCCCTTCGAAGGACACTGCACCCGAGCGGCCGTCCGGCATAGTCCAGGTCGGGCCGGTGAAACCCTCGCAACGGAGGCGGTAGATCCAGCGCCATTGATAGCGCGGGTTCGAGCCGGGAGCGGGGTAGACCTTGCTCCGCTCGATCCACACCGTCCTACTCGCCGTTCCGCCTTCCATGGAACCCTTACAATGCTAGCGCCGTGCCAGCTTGGATCGCGCCGAGCCGGCTCACACCTACATGTAGTCTGGGCCGGATCGGCACGGTTTGAGGGCCTTTTTCTTCACAGGGCTACATGTAGGTGTGGGTGCGAGCTCGAGGCCGATCGCGTTGTCGGACTATAGTCCGACAGGGCCTTTTGTCAGCTAGCAAGGGTGCCTAGCTGACTTGGCCCGCCGCATGCAATACTAGGATTCGAGCGCGGCGGAAGCCGGCCGGAAAGAGGGGATCGGATGGAGCGGCAGACTCAGGAGGAACGCGCACGGCAGGCCGGTGGCGGATCGCGCTACTACTACAAGTGCGCGGACGGCGAGACGTTCAGCGCGTATGCGGTCAACGAAGCGGCCGCATTCCGCGTACTGAACGCGGAGCGCCCCGGCATGATGGCTGAGTTGATCGCTTTCGATCTTGAGTGATCTACGGCCGCTAGGTGCGCTCCATCCGAGCGCACCGTGCGAGCGCAGATCAAAGAAGGGAGGGGTTGATCATGGATCCGGAAGCATGTCTACAACGCGCGCAACGCGCGTTCGTTCGTGGTGAGTACAGCGAAGCGCGAGCGGCTCTGCGCGATTACGCAGCGTGGCGCGCAGCGGGCGGATACGAGCCGAAGGGCGATCCCGCGGACTACGTCGCAGGGCGCCCGGAGAGTGGCGATGTACGTGCGCGCGAGCTTCGCGCCTCCCTCGTCGGCATGCACGAGCGCAAGCCTCGCGGTGTACGCCGGACCGTGATCGAGCGGATCGGTGATACCTCGCCCGAGGATCACGGGGGCGGAGCGCTGGTCAAGGTCCGCTCGCGCTACGGGTGCGAGCTCATGCTCGAATACACGCCCGGGATCGAAGGCGCCGAAACGGACGGCGACGAATACGGCACGCGTGAGGAGCAGCGCGCGTATCGAAAGACGGGGCTCGAAGTCTACAGGGTTCCCGTAGGCGCAACTCCCGAGGACATTCGGAGCGCGCTCGACTGGTGCGAATGGGAGAGCATCGCGCGTTACACGGATCAAGATCCGTGGGAGATCTTCGAAGCGGCCCTGAGCGGACTCCCGCGCGATGTCTGTTATCTGTACGAACTGGCCGCGTCGTACCACGGATGGAGCGCGCTCGACGATGATCCGTTGGTCGAGCCCTATTGGGCGGTAGCGCGCCGCTGGACGTCGCCACGCCGGACCTGTAAGCGCTGCGGGCTGCTTTGCGCTGGGGGACACTACAGGCCTCCGACCGATCCTGCGAAACGCGCGTGGGAGGTTTGCGAAGCTTGAACCCGGCCGGTAGGACGCGAGCTCGGCTCGCGTTCGTCCGAGCGGATTCAACCGAAGGGAGAACACGATGGACAACAACGAACGAGCGAAGGGCATGGCGCACTTGGAAGCGCAGTTCATGTCCCCCGAGATCGAGCTCATGGGCGCATGGGCTGTGAGCTGCAATGGTGGCGAAACGTACACGGTCCCCGCCGATCTGATCGGTGACGAAAAGGCGCAAGAGCACGGCTATCCGACGATCGATGCGGTGCAAGACTACTGCGAAGGGACGCCGGATGAACTCGATCATCCGAACGGGGTCGAGGGCCTTGCCGATGCGGAATACGTCCACGGCTATTTCGCTCGGCTGAGCGCTTCCGGTTACATGGACTGCACCGAATGGGCGGGCCCGTTCGAGACGAACGCGGAAGCAGAAGAGTACCTCGTGGACACCTACGTGGACCCTGATTCATGGGAAGAAATCGAAGCAGCGCAGGGGTAGCATTGAATAGCGGCCGGTAGCCGCGCGTCTAGCTGACACGCGGACTCCGAGCGGGATTCAACGCTGAAAGGGTGGAAATCGTGGCGAGCAAGAAAGAGAAAGAAGCGGAGCGGCAAGAGGCGATCGAGCGCTTGCGGGAGATTCTTCCGCCCGGATCCGTCGTGACGTGCGTCCTTCGGCACGTCGCTCGCTCGGGCATGTACCGCGCGATCGATCTCTACGTGTTCAAGTGTGGAGATGAGGGCCGCATCGATCATTTGTGGCTCAGCTACAACGTAGCTAAGGCGCTCGGATATCGATTCGACGAACGACGCGAAGCTGTGGGCATCAGTGGGTGCGGCATGGATATGGGCTTTGCGCTCGTTCACGAGCTGAGCCTGACGCTTCATCCGGAATCGAAAGGCGGTGGAGAGGAGCGGACCACGTCCGGGAGCTTCAAGGCTGCCAACAAGCCTACGCCGGAGTGCTACGCGCGAGGGTATAGCCTCAAGCATGAATGGCTAGGCTGATTCTTCGGGGCGCACGTTGGTGCATGCAGGCTGCTGCGGCGAAGATCGCATGCTGAGTCCTGTGTCCGGGGTTCGAGCCCCCGGGCGCTCCATGGGAGGTTTCCAAATGCGACGACTCTTGATTGCGTGCGTGCTCATGCTCGGCGGATGCGGCGTGTGTCACGTTCCTGCCGAAACGGATGCGGGCCCCGAGCTCGTGAACGACGCCGGGCAACTCGAACCGATCGACGGGCATCCGATCACGTGCCTTCACGACTGCGACTCGGGCGCGGACGCCGGGCAGGCGCTCGACGCGGGCCCCGAGACGATCGACACGGCCGAGGCATGCGAAATGGTCGCGAACGAGTGCGATGTCGCGTGCCCGTTCGCCGGAGTCTGCAATGCGGAAGCGGTGGCGTTCTGCGCACGCGAGCTCGCGGAGCAGGGCGACAACTGTGTCAACGTCCGCGCGATCTTGGAATCGCCGGAGTGCACCGAAGCGTGCGAGTGAAAGGGGGAGCGATGTCCGAGAAGAAACAGACGCTCAATCAAGCGCTCAACAACCCGAACATCCGTCGAGCTCTCGGAAGCTTCGTAGGCTGCCCTGAGGGTGGTTGGGGCGAAACGGATCAAGCCGAGCGACGGCTCGACGATGCGCTGCCGTATCGGTTTCAACGGACCTATACGATGAGCGAGCTCATCAATGCGGCACTCGAGGTCAACGAAGCAACGCAGCGCTACCAGTGGCGGGAGGCCGCTCGACAGGATTGATCTTCGGCCGGTAGGTGCTCTCACGCGAGAGCGCTGTCCGAGCGCAGATCAAGCGCTTGCCACGGTGAGGAGCCGCGGCATTCGTTCGAGGAGGACACCATGGAAACCGAAACGTTGAATCAGATCGAGACGCTTGCAAAGACGGTCGAGGCGCAGCACGTCGCGCTCGTGAGCGCGATCGCCGAAGAGAACAAAGCGGATGCGCTCTTACTCGAAGCGGTCATCGCCAAGCTCGGCGGAGCGCTACCGGCGTTGTGTAGTCGGCCGAAGATCGAATATCGCTGCACGGGCCTAGCGACGGACTCGCAACGCGAGAGCAGCAAGCGTGCCGCGTGGCGTGGCATGTGCGTCTCGGACAAATGGCCCGGCGCGATCGAGGACAATCCGCGTTCCAACAGCGGGGCGTACGAGGGTACCGATCTCTTCATTCGCGATGACGGCAGTTTCGTAGAGCTCGAATACACGGGATCGTGGTCGCGCTGGCAAGGATCGATCTCCGCGTGGGAGTCGTCCGAGCGTGAGCTCACGATCCAGGAAGTCGCAAGCGAATACGAGATCAACCCGATCGTCGGGCACATCCTGCGCCACCTGTCCGAATACGCCAACGGCAACGCGAGCAAGCGCGCAGCGCAGGCGCGTGAGCGTGCCGAGAAGATCGGCGCGCTCCTGCATCTTCTGAAGTAGATCGCAGCCTGCTCCGATCCGCGAACGCTCGCGGATCGCATGGAGGTGGTGATCATGATGAGCCGGGATGAGGCGCTCGCCGCAGCGGAGCGGCAATGCGAGGCGCACGGAATCGACTTTCATACGCCCGCAATCCGCGGGGCGATCACGAATCTGCTCACGCCGATCTTGCTCGAGTGGTCGCTCGATCTCGAAGAGCTGAAGAGCCTGCGCGAGCAGATTCGCAAGAGCGCTGATCGAGCGCGCTTCCTCGAGCATACGAACGAGGACGACGGGGCGTGAGCGGCGTCGCGCAAATGGCGAAGGTAAAGCACGCCTGTCCGCGCTGCGGACACATCGCACATCGAAGCGTGTGGATGCACGCCGACGGCGTCTACCGCCCAAAGTCGTGCTCCATCTGCGTGAAGATTGCGAGTGCCGAGAAGCACGAAACGATGGCGCGCAAACTCCGCTTCGATGCGGCAACGATGTGCGCGAAGCGCAAAGCGAAGAAGGGCGCACCGTGATCTGCCCCACATGCAAAGAGCCGATGGTAGAGCTCCTGCTCTCGTCGGTCTGCGATCGATGCGAAGGCGCGTCGGCGCCGGAGCCGCACCGCGGCTACATCGTTTGGCGCGCTCGCCCGAACGGGAGCTGCGAATACGTCTTCAAGACGGTGCGTGACGCCGAGAAGTGGCGCGCCGCTGCGGGCCTCGATGCGAAGCCTATCCGCGTTGTGCTCTCACCGGAACCGTTCCATTGGCGGCAGAGCACTGGCAGCGTGCGAGACATCGAGCTCGCCGATCGCCTGTTCGAAGTCTACCCGGACGCGACGCATACACCCGGACCTAACCGCGTGCATTTGGAGCCAGCGTGATGCCCAAGCTCAAAATCAAAGAAGGGCCGTGCCGATGCGATCGCCCGAAGACATCGCACGAAGTCCGCAAGATGGTGCCGTGCGATCGCTGTAAGAAGCTCGCATTCAACCCGGTGCAGCTCGGGTGCTGGACGTTCCATGTCCGCTGCGCGCTGCTTTGGGCGCAACAGAAGAACGCGGCGACGGCGATCCGCACGTGCGCGCTGAACGATTCGTTCTTCGGCCGAGCTCGGCTTTGCTGCATGGGGCCTTCGATCACCAAGCGCGTCGTCGAGATCCGGAGTCCACGCCCGCGCCAGTGGCGCCTGAACAAGGTGCAGCTCGCGTGCCTTCGCGCGATCGATCACGGCGGATCGGTGCGGTCGTTTCACCACGCGACGTTGTACGCGCTCAAACGTCGCGATCTCGCATTCTCCGTTGGCGCGTATCGCGGTGGAAGCATCTGGCAGCTCACCGAGAGCGGCCACGAATACACGAGGGCCAAGTGAACGCCGAAGCACTCGACCGCTTTCGTGCGTGGATGATCGATCGCGAGAAGCTGGCGATCACCTCGGCGCGGAAGGCTGCGAACGACGTGAGGACGATGCGCGACCACGGGACGAGCCCGCCGGCCTCGCAAATGCTCCGCAAGCGCCTGCGTGACTACCGCTGGGCGTGGGCCCTCTGGGCCGACTTCTGCGAATCTGAGGGGCGCCGGAACAGGCTTCCACCGCCCGCCGAGCTCCCGCCCGAGCCGGCGTCGCACCGCAAGAGGAAGAGGCGCAAGGAGCCCAAGCGGCTCAAGGAGGCCGTGTCCATCCCGATCGAGCTGTGGAGGCCGTTCCTTCGACTCGTAGAGGCAGACGAGACGACGGCCGGCCGGGTGATCGACGTGATGTGCAGCTCGGCTCTGCGCGTCTCGGACGTGCTGCGGACCGACGCTGGGGTCATCGATGCCGGATTCGCACGCGAGGACGGGATCACACGGATCGTGGTGAAGGGGAGTAAGCCGATCGTCTATTCGGTGCTCGGCGCCAAGCGGGAATGGAAGCGCCTGCGCGATCGCCTCGGCGAAGGTCAGCTCGTCGCCACGGCCGTCAGCAAGACGGACGACTGGACCGCGAACGGCGCAGCGTATCAGGCCTGTCGGCGCAAGCTTCACGAGCTCGCGGCCGCTGCGGGCATCGAGGACAGAATCTATTTGCATCGGCTTCGTCGCACCGTAGCATTGCAAGCAGGCATGATCTCTGGTAACAGGTTCGCTGTTCAGAAGATCTTGAACCACGACTCGCCCGAGACGACCGACGGCTACCTCGACGAAGCAGCCGCGCTCGAGTCGGCAAAGCTACTCCGGCAGGTCCGGAAGAAGATGAGGGACGCATGAAGCTCGTACCGCGGATTCGCATCCCGTTGAATGCGGGCATCGCCGGTCTCGATGCGCTCCTCGAGAGCACGCCCGTCGAGATCTCGACCAAGCCGGCGAACGGCAATCCAAAGACGCTCCGACGCCGGAAGGAACGGAAGAAGAGCAAGGGTGGTCCTCGGAAGAGCAAACGCTGAGAGCGTTGAAAGGGTGGTGATCGTGATCGACTCGAGTGGGAAGCGTCCGCCGTTCAGGGCGCCGGAAGTGGCGAACGTGCAGAAGGGCGATTACGTCTGGGCGCCGCGAGGATCGCTCACGGCGCGTGCGTTGGTCCAAGACGTCACCGGACCGAAGGCCTGGGTAAAGGCACGCGACGGTTTCGTCTGGATGGTAGACATCGCGCTCCTTACGCCGTGTGTCGACTCCGGCGAGGCGGGCCGGTCCTCGGTGGAAGGACAACGCGAGATCATCAAGAAGGCGTCGATTCATCTCCAAGCAGCACGCCGCCTCGCAGCGGACCACGCAATGGACGTGATGGACGAGGAGGACGAGTAGCGATGCCCGACAACGACCCGTACCCGGAGCACACGCGCTTGCACGCGATCAAAGACGACTCGCAGAAGATCGGTGCGTTCCTCGATTGGTTGGAAGCGCAGGAAGAAGCCATCAGGCTGTGTCGCTGGAATGACCAGCGCGCAGAGTACGAACGCATCTATGAAGGGGTCGAGACAATCCTTTCGCGCTACTTCGAGATCGACCTCAACAAGATCGAAACGGAGCGCCGGGCAATGCTCGAGGAGCAGCGTCGATTGAACATCTATGAAGGGGTCGAGCAGCGTCGATTGAACAAGCGTTAGAACTACCCGCCGTGGGTTCGCCGCGTATAAGCGCGCCCTCGCATTCATCGACTGTGCGGCGCCGTCTAGCGGGCACCTCGAACGGGGCAGCCAGCCAGGCACCCCGTAATGAAAGAGCGAGAGCACATGTGAGACGCGGATCGGCCGTTCGACTCGGCCGGGCGGGATCGTTGAAAGAAGGGTGGTGAACAATGGCTAAGCAGGCACTCGAGGGCTCGAGGCTCAATGCGTTCGGCATGGACCCGGACGACCTGACGATCGTTGGGCTCGACACGAAAGATGGGCGCGAACACCCGCTCTACGACGAGCGGATCCATCTCGGACTCACCGAAGAGTGGGTCAAGAACATCATGTGCTATGGCGTGCTCGAGCCGGTGCTCGTTCGCAAGAACGGGGAACAGGTCGAGGTCATCGCAGGCCGCCAACGCGTCCGCGGAGCACGCGAAGCGAACAAACGCCTCGTCGCAGCCGGCGGCGAGCCGATCAAGGTCCCGTGCATGGTGAAGCGGACGAGCGACGGCGACGCGTTCGGGATCACGCTCGCCGAGAACGAAAACAGGGTCGACGACTCGCCGATCATCCGGGCGCGCAAGGCGCAGCGCTACCTCGATCTCGGGCGGTCCGAAGAGGACGTAGCGGTCACGATGGGTCTGCCGCTTCCGAGCGTGAAGACGCTGCTCAACCTGCTCGACCTCGACGATCAGGTACAGCGCCTCGTTCACGACCGCCGGCTCTCGCAGACCGCCGCCATGACCCTGCGCGATCTGCCACGCGAACAGCAGCGCGAGAAGGCTGAGGAGTACGCCACGCTCGGCGTCACCGTCGAAGAAGCGAAGCGCCAGACGAAGATGCGCAAGAGCAACGGGAATGGACACGCCACGGGCGAGGTCCGTGCAGCGCGCCCGGGGACCGCCGTCCTGCGCAAGCTCGCCGAGAACGAGGACTTCCTCGGTGGACTCTCGAACGACGCGCGGGCGCTCCTTCATTGGGTCCTCGGCGAAGAGAGCCGCGCCAAGCAGGTCCGCGGCCTCATCTCTACGTTGCGCGAGCTCGGCTACGACACGGACGGCGTCCGCAAGCTCTCGAAGTTCGAGACATGAAGAAGCCTTGCAGGAGTTGCCCGTTCCGCCGGACGTCGTTGCCAGGCTGGCTCGGCGCAGCCATGCCCGAAGAGTTCGCACTCTCGATCGCACGTGACGAAGCGCTCCCGTGCCACGAGTCGATCGACTACGAAGATCCGGAGTGGCTCACGAAGTGGGAGAGCCGCGAGCGCGGCGAGCACTGCATCGGCTCGCTGATCCTCGCGCGCAACGTCCTGAAGCTTCCACGCTTCAAAGACGCACCGAAGGTCGAGCCCGATCGCGCGCTCGTCTTCGGCTCGTTCAAGGAGTTCATCGAGCACCACCGCGCAAGTCGAACCCGTTCGTGGAAAGAACAACCGCGCGATCGTGAACAAGTCCGCAGCGTCCTCGGGCTCCCACCGTGCAGCGATGACACATGAACAACATGCAATACTGGCGCAGCATCGCAGTGCTTGCAGCCTCCCGCGGCTACTTCGACGTCGCCAAGGTCGCAATCGTCCGCATGCTGATCGAGATCCTGTCCTAACAACAAGAGAGGGTGAAATGGACAAGCTAAACGTGATCGAAGGTTCGAACGAAGATGTGAAGCGCGAACAGCAGGCCTACTACTGTGGCATCATCGGCACAGCGTACCTGCTCGCACAGCACGACCGAGAGACACGCCCACTCATGGAAGCACTGGTGCACGCCTGCGCACGTTGCGGCATCGACGCGGCCGACACGCTCGAGAGCGCTATCCGACAGTTCGGCTTCATTGGCGGCGAGGTCGCGGATGCCGAGATCAAGATCCGAGCTGTCAGGGCGATGGACCTCCGCTTCTGAGCCACCGACGTGAAGAAGCGGAAGCGGCATCAATGTCAATGCTGCCTTGGGCAAATGAACGGCAAACCGGCGGGCTTCTTCGAAGGCTATAAGCTCTGCGCGAGCTGCTTTCGAATGCGCGGGCAGATCAAGCCGAATCCTTGGCGTAGGATCGTACGGGACTTCGTGCGAGAGGCCGGTTGGATCGAGGGTGTGACGGTGAGCCCGCTCGAGATGCCGCCGACGGACGAGGGGCCACGATGAGGCGCGGGTTTGGAGCTATGGCTTTGGGGGAACTAACGAAAGGCATAAGCAATGGCCGATGATGAGAAGAAGCCCTTCGGTGGGTTCGGAGTTTCGCGAGAAGCGACGCGAGCTGCTCTTCGCGAAGAGTTCTTCAACGCGTTCCCTGCGCTCCGCAAGTGGCTGTCCGAGATGACCGAACAAACGGTCGCTGAGGCAGCGTTCGGGCGTCGAATCGAAGACGACGAGCCGATCGACTGGCCGACGGAGCAACTCGAAGCGGCCGACAAGCTCGCGGACGCTGTTGCGGCACTCTTCAATGTCGGACCGCACAGGTCCCGCCCAGAAAGCTATACGATCTTTCGCGCCGCGAAAGCTGAAGTCCTCGCTGCGCTCGAAGCGTACGTAGAGATCCGCGGGGAGGGCTCAAAGCCATGAGCGACGAGAAGAAGCCGTTGTTCGAAGTAACGTTCACAATGACGAACGCGGAGGGCGCCAAGCGTCATGTCGTGATCAATACGACGGGCTGCCTCTACGCGCTCGGGATCCTAGTTCTCGCAATCGTGATCGCGATCCTCTCGAGCTCGTGCGCGCCGGCCGAGCAGCAGACTACAGCCGCACAAGCCTGCAACGAGTTCACGCTCGAGTGGAACGTCGGCGTGCTCGACGGCTCGATCGAGCCTGGCTGTCCGATGCCGAGCTGCCCATGGGTGCGCGGCACGTGTGACGAAGAGGAGCTTGAGCGCTGCTTCGCAAGCCTCGACGTCAACTCGTGCGAGGAGTTCCACAACGACGCTGCGATCTACTGCTTGCCGACGGTGTGTCAATGAAACTCGTACGCAGCTACCTGTTCGACGATCGCGACAAGTACGTAGTTCTTCGAGTGACGCCACGCGAGTGGATTGGCCTTCACACGCGCTGGATCGTTTCACACGCGAGTTTTCGAGCTTTGGACGAAGCCGAGAGGCAGCTCCTCGAATACGAGATCGAAGTAGCGGTCAACGTCGGCCGGCAGTTCGAAAGGCCTGGTGCGCATGCCGACGACGCGCAGATGACAACCGAAGAGTCGATCGAAACGCTCGTCAGGTGGCATCACCTGACGCAAGCCGAATGCGATGCGATCGGGCTCTCGACGTGGGAGGTCCGCGAATGAGCGGCATCAAGCACAACTTCCACGCCTGCGACAGCGAGCGCTGCCACATCTGCGCCGGAGGGCTCGCGCTCTGCACGGTCTGTCGCGCCGCCGAGGGCGAGCTCCTCTCGAGCTGCCCCGGCTACGAGCTCAATCCAGAGGCGCTCGGTGCGTGCTACAGCGGCAACGTGATGGACATCGAGGACTACAAGTCGTCGGTCCGCTACCAGGAGCGGCAAGAGCGGAGACGCGAGTGATGCGCCACGCAAAGCTTCTCGCCAAGGCTGAAAATCTGCTCGCGAACGACATCCCGGACGGTTTCATCGAGCGCCACAATGGCCATCTTTACAACGGGCTGCTCGGCAATACAACAGAGCGACGCGAGTGGATCCGTGAAGACATCGCTGTCGTTCGTGCCGCGGAAGCTTTGGGCCTCAAGCCGAAGCGTCGATACACGCTTCGTTGGGACGAACCGGAGAAGACATGAACTGCCCCGACTGTGGATCGAAGCTGGTCGAGCTCTTGATCTCGTACGCGTGCGAGAAGTGCACATTCAAGATGTCGCGCACCGGACGAAGGCTCGAAGAGCCGAAGCTGCAACCGGCGCTGCCGCCAGTCCTGCAAGCCTCCGAATGGGCTGGCACGCCGACGTTCAAGACGATCGACCTTCCACGCAAGCCGACCCTAAACCGGTACGTTGTGCTCGTCCGTCGTGCGGCGGAGATCGATCCGACGGCCACGTTCGCGTGGCTTCACGACTCGCTCGACATCACGTGCGCCGAAGAGCATTGCGACGAGATCGCGAAGCTCCTACATGCGTTCTTCGAGGAAGAAGCGCGGATCTTCATCAAAGAGCATCGGCACATGTTCGGACCGTGCCCGCTGTTAGCGTCAGCGCCGCCACTGCGCATCCGCAGACCGATCGACGGCTAGAACTTCCCGCAGGTGTAGGACATACTCCTACACGTGGACGTTCTCGAGCTCACCAAGGATCTAGGCATCGTCGCGCTGAGCCTCGTAGCCGGCGCTGCGGGGCACTGGGCCAAGGGACGAGCCGCACGGCGGATGGCGCAAGACAAGGCCGAAAGAGAGGCGCAGAAGGCGGCTCGCGACCGTGAAGCCGAACGTGACAAGCAGATCCGAGAAGACTCCGGGCGCTTCGCGCTTGTGCAGGCCGAGGCGCAGCCCAAGATCATCGAAGAGATGTTCGATCGGGTGAACGAGCTCGAGATGCAGCTCGCTGCGCTTCACCGTGAGCATGTGAAGCTCACAGGGCGGAATGCTCGGCTTCAGGCAGAGAACAAGTATCTGCGCGGCTGGACGACGACGATCCCGAACATGCCGGCCCACCGCGACGAGGATCAGGACGACGATGACGAGGAGCCGACGCCGGAGAGTTGACGCTGTGCCCAGGCCTCTGCTCGCGAGACGGATGAGAACGTACTGAGCGGACAGGGCGATGGCGAGATCCAGCTGATGGCCGTGATCACGCCGCGATGCAGGAGCGAGTCGGTAACGACCGCCCAGCCGCAAAGGATCCGCCGCAGGCAGTTGTCGTTTGCACGGATCGCTTCGCCAACGAGCCGACGTTCGGTCGCACTAGGCACCTCTGCAACACGGACATCGGCGATGATGACGAGCTTACCACCTTGGAGGTCGACGTCATTGCAGGTCTCCATGAGCCGCTGAAGACCGATCTTGAACTCGTCATGCCGAAGCCGGCTCGGGAAGGTCAGCGTCAACATACCGTCGCGTTGATCGAACAGAATCATCGCCGTCTTGCAAGTCTAGCACGTCGACTCGTGCGGCCAACGAAGAGCGCGTCGAGCTGATCTTCTACACCCCCAAGCCATAGCTCCGAAGCAACTGACGCGAGCTCGCCTGGTGGCACCATCTTGTACTGCTTGGCGCCCTGGAAGCCGAGGCCGTTCTCTCGATTGATCTGCTCTGGCGTCTTGCCCGCTTCGCCGGTGCGTTCGAACTTCGTGACGTGGCCAAGGCACTCTTCGCACGTCGGCCGGCGCTTCTCGTAGCCGTGCTTCGGGATCGCCACAACGTAGCAGCTCGTCCAGCACCACGGTTCGGTCTTACTCGGCGGATCGGCTTGTCGCTGCGTGAGGTGCCAGAGCTTGAAGCTGACGTCGTAGACGCATTGATAGTCTTTCACCGCCGCCTCCGTCGAGTGAGCTGTCGCCACTGCGTCAGGGCCGGCAAGCCCCGAGCTCGACGCGACTGGTACGCGTCGACCATCCGCTGAATCGCCCAGAGCGGACGGTTCATCTTCTCAGCCCACTCCGTTTCAGTGAACATGCCGAGGTGGCCGGGTCCTGGATAGATCAGCAGCCCACCTTCGTCGTGGTTCTCGTAGACGCCAGGGAAGAGCGGAAGATGCGCCCAGTCGCAGAGCCGAACGCTCGTCCCGTCTGTAAGGCGAATCGGATCGCTCTCGCCGAGTTCACGCTGTCGACCGCCTTGGTCGCGGATTAGCATCGTCGGCCCCTCGCTCCGTCATTGCCCGTCTTCAACGCTTCTCGTCCAGCCGTCGTGATCGCCCAGTGCAACACGCCGTTATGATTCGCTAGCTCGATCAAGCCACGCTTCTGCAATGCTGCAACCGCAGAGCCATGCATCCACACCGTGCGGCCGTGGGCTTCAGCAGCGACGATGCTCGTAAGCACGTCGAGCATGTCAACTGTCAGCTTCTTCATTGTGGGTTGTGCTCGATGATGAAGGCGACGAGGCGTACCCACTGCGGCGTTCGTCTCCGCCGGCATCCACTACGACCAGCGTATTCGCGTACGAAGCAGGAGAAGCGCCAGAGGTCGCGCCCTGAAAGATTCGCCCACACAGCGTATTCCTCCGGAGAACAGTCGCCGATGAAACCCTTGCTGGTTTGCTGTCCATCGCAGTACGACGTGGAGCCGCCGGGCGTGATCAGCACGCGGCCGTCCTCGTACTCGACCCACGGCGCGTAGAGCGTACTCCAGACAGGCGGAGCCTCCTTCCAATCCGAGAGCGCGACCTCGGTTCCGTCGGGGAACTTGAGCGTGTTGATCATCAGCGTTTCGCACGCAGGAAGTCGCAGACGCGATCGGCAATGCGTTCTGCGGTTTTGCCGTCGCCGAAGACGTCGGATGGATTGCGGCCGCGCGTGAGCTGCGCATCGACAGCACGTTCGAGCAGGTGGAGCTCATCGAGACCTAGGATATCCGCGCCAGCATCGAGCGCTTCGCTACGCTCCGTGGCATTGCGAAGCATGATCGTCGGAACGCCGATCGTGACGGCTTCCTCGACAACGCCACCCGAGTCGGTGATCACGAGCTTGGCGTTGAGGAGCTGATCGACGAAGGCGCCATAGGGGAGCGCCGGAACAAGGCGCATGTGTCGCGCCTCCTGCATTGCAATGTCGCCGACGACGTTCTTGTGAAGCACCCAAGTGACCTTGCGTCCGCTCTTCGCGAGCTCGTCTACCGCGTGGACGACCTGCTTCGCTTCCGGCCACGACTCGCGTCGATGGAAGGTCACGAGGATGTCTGCGGGCGGCAGCTCGTGCGACAACCCAGGAAGCTTCATTGCCATGTGCAGCGCGTCGACCGAGGTGTTGCCGACGAGGAAGATGCCGCGTGTGGGCTTGTCTGCGTCCGCTTCGACCATGGAGCGCCAACCGTCTCGAAGCTCCATTCGAAGCGCCGCACGAGCTGCCTTGGTCGGAGCGAAGTGCAGCGTTGCGAGCCGCGCGATCATCTGCCGATTCGCCTCTTCCGGGAACGGACTCGTCAGGTCGTACGTGCGTAGGCCGGCCTCGACGTGCGCGATCGGCACTTGGTTGTAGAAGGCAGCGAGCGCACCTGCGAGCGCGGTCGTGGTGTCGCCCTGGACGATGACAAGATCTGGGCGAGCGATGCGCACGATCTCGCCGAGCCAGGTGATCCACGCACCGAGTCGCGCATCGAGTGGCTTTCCTTCGAGCGCCGATTCGAACGCGGGCAATGGCGCGTACTCCTCATCAATGCCGAGCTCGTCGAGGATCGGCTGAAGAAGATCCGGCTGCTGATTCGTCGAGGCAACACGCACGTCGAGATCGCGCGAGCGGAGCGTATTGATCACCGGCCAGAGCTTGATCGCTTCGGGACGCGTGCCGAGGATGACGAGGACGCGCTTCATTCGAACCAACCAAGCGCTTCCGCGACACGCAATGCACGACGCATCGCAGAGTGTAGATCGACCTCTCGGCCACGCGCACAGAAGTTGTAGCCGCCACGTTCGTCAACAGCCCACACACCGTCGGGATAGACGACGCAAATCTCACCGCCTTGGTTGCGAAACAAGCGCAGTCGATCGCTCGACGCAGAAGGATCGGACTCCCACTGCGTTCCGATTGGTGGCGGAACGGCCTTTACAGCCGCCCAGTATTCCGAATCACTGATAGTCGGCCGGCTCACACGAACTCCTTGTCGATGCTCTCGGGCGGGACCTGCGCCTCGCCGAGGCGACCTTCGTTGATCAGCGTGTTGAGAGGCTTGTCCCAACAGTGCGGGCACTTGCTCATCTCCATACACTTCTTACCAGCGCGCTCGAGGATGTCGACTAGCGGCTCGTCGTAGATGGAGCCGATCGCGCCCTCTTCGGAGTATGCGAGCTCGCAGCACGTGTAGACGATGCCGTTGGCGCCGAGCTTCGGATTGAAACGTGGGACGTGACACAGCCCCTTGAACTCGCCACGCTCGTGGCGACGGAGCTCCTCGAAGCGCGAGGACCACTGATCGATGACCTGGAAGCCGTCTTCGACGAGACCACGAGCGGCCTCGAGCCGCTTCGCGATCGCCTCTTCGATGCCCTCGTAGGCCTTACCGAGCTCGAGCTCGATGATCGGCTTGTACTGAATGAAGTGGCCGCCGACGGCCTTGGTATGCGCCGCTGCGAGCACGATCTCTTCGTAGTTGTCGTTCGTGATCAAGAACGACATGCCGACGCGCGTCCCGTGCTCGGCCGCCGTCTCCATGTTGTCGATCGCCTGCGTGAAGTGGTCCTTGCCCTGATGGCGCTGGTACGTGTCCGGCGTCCCCGCGTTCACGCTGACGCGCACCCACGTCGCGTGCGCGAGTGCTTTGAAGAAGTCCGGACTGTACTTGCGCCCGAGGTGCGTGATGACCCCGAACTTCACACCGCGTTCCGTTGCAGCCTGCATCATGCGCGTGAAGTCAGGATGGATCGTCGGCTCGCCTCCGCCGACGAACGTGATGGCCTTACAACCGTTCTCGACCGCCTGGTCGAGGAAGCGCAAGAAGGTCGCGAGCTCGAGTAGCGTACGACGCGCAACGTGCGACTCGGGACGAACGACACCGAGCATCGGATCGATAGGCCCGTCGAAGATGTACGGGCATCCGCGGCAGCGATGATCGCACACCGAGCTCGGGTCGACGTCCCAATGTATTGGACGCACGGGCCCGGCGAGGAGCTCCGGATAGCGCGCGAGCTTCAGGTGTGTGATCTGCGTGCGCATCAGAAGATCGTCCAGAGCCGACCACCAAGCTCCCACCCCAGACGTGCGATCACAGCGAACACCAACACCGCAACGCTCCACAGAAGGAAACTCGCTGGCTGTTTCAGGTCGAGATTCATGACTTCCTCCCGCGCTTGGTTGTCGTCTTCTTCACGTCCTTCTTGGTGGCCGCCTTCGGCTTCTTCGAAGGCACCTCGGCAGGCGTGAGCTCCTCGGCCGCCGGCGGAGTGGCGTCACGCTTCACCGCGGTCACCCAGAGCACCTTCGCATCGCCGCCCGAAAGCGGTGCGACGCGATTGAGCGCAGTGATCTTCAACCCTGTCGCCGCACACGACGCATGAAGATACGCCTCGTCTAGTTCGTTCCACATGAACGACTCAGCCGTTCCTTCAAGCACCTGGAAGCGAAAGACGCCTCCTGGAAGAAGCACACGCGCGACTTCATGGATGTAGCCACGCTGCGCTTCGCGCGGGAGGTGCTGAAGTGTGATCATCGAGTACACGGCATCGAATGCTGCTTCGTCGTACGGCAGCGTTCGTCCGTTGCACGTGCTCCATTGAATGTGGGCGTCGAGCTTGTAGGCAAGCTCGATCATGTTCCACGAGATGTCCACGCCGTGCAGCGTCCAGTTGAGCCGTCGTTGCGAGATCGGAATCGTGAGCCGCCCTATGCCGCAGCCGAGATCGAGGACGCACGCCGGCTTCGCCCGATCGCAGTGAGCATCGAGTGTCGGTATGATCTGCTCGAGGCAACGCTCGAGGAGCTCGCCGCTCCACGCTGACTCGTCCGCTGCGATCTTGCCCTTCGCGGATTGAATGTCGACCGCGGCCGCATCCCACCAAATCCGTTCGTCGTTCGCTTCACTCGGCATTGCTCACCTCGACTTGCAGTCTAGCACTGCACTACGGGCGACTGGACGTACGCGCTGGCGAGCGCTTCACCGCCAACATCCCCGAACGGAGCTGTCCGACGTTGTCGTGCGAGTGCTTGATCACCATGAAGCCGCGCTCCTCGAGCATCTGCTGCATGGCCTCTTTCGTATCCGTCCGAACGTAGCCGTAGTCCCCGGGGCGGTCGCCACACTCTTTCCAGTACGGCCCGAGCGCTTCAAAGGCCGCACGGTTGGCGTAGCAGACGAGAAAGTGCCCGGCGGGACGAAGGACACGATGCGCTTCGGTGATGACCTTGTGCCAGTCCTCGCGAAGAAGATGATCGCCCGACGAGAAGTCGGTCACCACGTCGAAGGACGCGTCGGCGAACGGAAGCGCCCGCATGTCGGCGACGAGAAAGCTGACATTCTTCGTCCACTCGAAGCGTGAGAGACAGAGCGCGATCACGTCTGGCACGAAGTCGATCGCCGTCCACGTCCGAGCGGTATGCCCGAAGTAAAGCTCGTCCTCGGGATAGAAGCAGCCGAGATTGAGCACGTCCTTGTTGTGCACCAACGCGCCTTGTTGTTCGCCGTCGGCGAGGAGCACGCGATCCGGCCATTCGTAGCTCTTGCCCTGCGGCGCCCAACGCGACGGATCGGCGTACCAGGCCTGAACGTCGTGATCGACCTTCGTTCGTTCATCTGTCACAGCGGCTTCCTCAAGACGAAGGTCCGAAAATCGGCGTCGTTGTACTCGGTCGCCTCTACGAACTCGAAGCCGAGCTCCTCGAAGAGCTCGCGGCCTTCCGCTTCAGTGTACGACCGCGCGATGCACCAGTCCGAATCGTTGCCGCCGTCGGTCATGTAGCCGAAGGCGCGATCGTCGGCCCACCTGCGTTGGTTGATCAGCCCCTCCATCGTCGGCCAGCACTTCTTCCAGAGATGTTCGGTATAGAGCATCGCGTAGAGATGCCCGCCCGGCTTGAGCACGCGGAGCATTTCCTGGATCACATCGAACATCGTCGTGACTGGAATGTGGTGCAGCACGCCGTGGCAGTTGACCGAATCGAAGCACGCCTCTTCGAACGGAAGGTCTTCGGAGCGCTCGAGGATGCAGCCGGCGGCCACAGCGCGCCCTTCGGGGGCAACGCCCTTTTGATCACGGCACCACTGCGTCACGCGCTCGCGCGTCGTCGCTACGTTCTCCGAGACGATGTCGACGAAGAAGACTTCGGCACCACGCCTAAGCAGCGAGATCGTGTCGCTCCCACCGCCGCAGCCGTACTCGAGCACGCGTCCTTTCGCCTGCTCGTCGAAGTGGTGCGCCTTCGCGTGTGCGGGATAGACGGTCTCCTTCTCGGGCGGGAAGTCGCGCGCGACCTTCCAGAACGAACGAGCCTTGTCAATGTTCATCGTGATTCCTTCGCTTCGATCAGTCGGCGCATGACTTCGGCGTGTGGCTCTTGAAGGTCGACAGCACGAGCACGGATGTGGAAGTACATCTCGAGCGCGCCGCCTTCGAGCGTTTCGCCGACGTGTTCGATGCGCTCACAGACGAAGCCGGTCTTGTTGAGGAGCTCGGACCAATGCTTTCCTGCGAGACAGGAGATGTGCCACGGCGTGACGCCGCCGCCGGCCGTGTCGAACGTCGGCACGATCGCGTAGAAGTAACCGCCCTTGCGAAGAAGCCGCCGACACTCCATCAGCGCAACGTACGGCGCGAAGACGTGCTCGAAGACGTTCGAGCTGAAGATCAGATCAAAATACGCGGAGGGCAGATCCGTGTCGTGAACGTCGTCGCTGACGTGCCCGTACCCTTCGTAGCTTTCGCCCTCGTACGCAGTCAGCACAGTCACACGCGCCGTCTGCCCGAGCTTCGAGACGAGGAGGTCGACTTCGTGATGCGACCCGGGCCCTACAACAAGGATGCGTGTGACATCGACGTCCTTCGGCAGCCAACCCTCGTTCGCTGCGCGGTAGACGTGGCAGAGCGCGGCAGGCTGCGGCCCGTTCGGGTAAGCGCCGTCCGTCTGAAGCCATTGGAAGGCGTTCCAGACTGCTTCTCTCATCGGAGGCCTCGCACGAGCTCTTGGAGCTCCATCCACGCGCCGAGGCCTGCACTGAGGGCCTCGGCGTCGACACCGTGCACGCCTTCATCGATCGCGCGCTCGGCCGTCATCGTTGGGTGCTCGCGCAAGAACGCGAAGCCGACCTCCACCGTCTGGCAGATGCGATCAACCTCGAAGAGCGCGTCCTCGTCACCCGCAGCATGCGCACGAGCTTCGACACACCCGCGCTGCGCCTGCGCGTACGTCGGATCGTCGATCTCCAACGCCGGGACGACGCGCAACGATGGATGCACCGAGACGCATCCAAGAAGCACCGAGCTCCACCCGAGAAGACGCACGATCACACCCCTGCGAGCCGACACGCTTCAGGCCAGTACGAGTCGATGAAGTCCTTCTCTTCCGGCCAGAAGACAGAGAGGGCGCTTCCAACCCAGCGCCCGACTTCCTTCATATGCCAGTCTACAATGCTAGGGTCAAGCTCCTTGTACGTGCGAGCTTGTCCGCCGAGGAGCATCCCGATCGGCGTCCCCTTGGGCCAGTCGGTCTTCGGGATGATGTTCAGCGCGCCTTGCTTCCACGTCCCATCTTCCTGCCAGACGAGCGGGCCCGCGCCCCAGCTCGAGAGAAGCAAGCGCGCCGACGTACACGCCTCGTCGTGATCGTGAGCATCCCAGCCGAGCCCGTGGTTGATGTTGCGAATGGAGCGGATCGGATCGCCGTCGGCGTACGGCATGATCTTCTGCCAGACGATTGCAGGCATCCCGATGTAGCAGAGCGGAAGCCGAAACTGTCCGCAGATCAACGCCGGCTGCTTGTCATGTAAGAGGCCTGCGGCGCCAGGAATCCCGCCGTACATGTCCGCACGCAAGAGCCAGATCTGCGCCGGGTCGCGTTCGAAGAACGCGCGCGAGATCGGCGCCATGTCGATGTCGGCCGTGATAATGAAGTCGTCGGGCTGAATGCCGGCTAGCGAGCCCGCGGCAAGTCGCGCGACACGCATCGTGTTCCCGACCGAGAGCGGCTCGGTGCGCGGGACATACTCGAGTCGAACACCGGGAGTCTTGACGAGCGTTGCCAGAACGAAGTCTTCGAATCGCCCGCTCCAATCGCCATGGTGCACGAAGACGATCGGCGTATAGCCGAGGTGCCGCCAGAAGCGAACGACGAGCGGCGCCCAGATCGCATACGCGACCTTCTGATCCGTGGAGAGCGAGACGTACTTCGTCACGACTTCAACCATCCAGGCGCGCCGACGTAGCTGTACTCGATGCCGCGTGCCGCCCAATCGAGATGCGTCGCGAACCACGTCCGCTGCGTGTCGAGGACGAGCTGCCCGGCGCGCCAGCCCTCGAAGCTGTACGGCGTCGTCCAGCACGCGTGCGGCGTCGCGAGGATGACTGCGTCGAACGCGCTGACGTCGAGCCCATCGAGCACCGGAAAGCCGGCGATGTTCGCGAGCTCGTCACGCGACCACATTGGATCGGCGACCGTGACCTCGACACCGAAGGCCTGTCGCATGTAGCGAGCAGCGTCGAGACCTGGCGAGAGTCCCGCATCGCGAAAGTTCGGACGGTACGCAACGCCGAGAACGAGCGCCGTCTTCGCACGACGCTGCGCGACCGCCGATGCAACGCCGACGCGGATGTGACGCTCGGCTGTATTGACGGCCTCGAAGATGCCGCCAGGTCCCGACGCATCGAGCAAATAACGCGTCCCGAGTGGTACACAGCGGCCACCTGCGCCAGCCGATGAGAAGAGCGCCGGAAGTCGCCAGTGCGTCGATGCGAGCTCGACAGCGCGGGAGACGTCTGCGCCGTTCTTCAGGTTGAGCGCGAGCTCGTGTGCGATGCCGATCGACGCGTGCAGCCACGCGTTCTCGAGCGCCTTAGTGATCTCGATCGTGCGATGGTCAGCCGTGTCGATGTTCGGAGAGACGTGGAGCAGGAGCTCGACGGCGCGCGATGTACATGCCGGTGTGACGCCGCCGACGTTGCGTCGCAGCGTTGAAAGGCTGTGCTCTTCGCTCGCGAACCAATCGCGTCGCGGACAGACCGCGAGGTAACGTCGCGGCAGCCCTGGAATATCCTGCCCGCTGCTGTCAACGCCAAGCGGCATAAAATCGACACGCAAGCACTTGCCACTTGGCTCGAGCGGATCTTCGAGCTCGGTCGTGAAGAGCCGATCGATCGTGCCAGGCGTGAGCGTGGACTCGACGAGGATCGTCGTCCCGGGCTGCGTCTTGCGAAGCAGCCGATCGAGGAGCTTCAGTACGATCCCGTCGTGCGGGAAGCCCTCCTTCTCCGTCGGCACCGCGATCGAATGAACGAGGCACTCGAGCGTATCGGCGAAGAGGTGCGTTGGAAGAAGCAGACCTGCGTCCACAAGTCGCCCTACGTCTTCGTCGAGGTAGCCAAGGAACTCGCCTGCACGGGGCTTACCAGCGCGCAAGGCCTCGATGACGCGCGTGTCGAGATCGAAGGCGAAGACCGTCCACCCGGCTCGAGCCCAGTGCACTGCGGCCGTCAGACCGACGTAGCCGAGACCGTGGATCGCAATCTTCTTCTCCATAAATCACCTGCTTTGAAGCACCGCAGCGAGAAGCGCAGTACGCGCTTCCTCGAGCACCGAGCCTGTATCCACGCGCGTCTTGTCGAAGTCGAAGCCGTAGACCGGGTCGACGCCGAACGGCGAGAGCACGTAGGCGTACCGATCTTCTTGCCGCCACTTGGTCACGAGCGTCACCGCGAGCCCACGAATCGCGGATCGATGAAAGCAGCGACGCGGGAAGTGATAGCTCTCGCCGGCCTTGATCGTGTACGCCACGTCACGCGAGTTGAAGCGGCCCGGCTGAAGCGTGAGCGCTTCGTTGATCTGTTTGCCTTCTTCGGCACGACGCGCGTTCATGATCGCCCACTTCTGATAGGTGCCGCTCTCGTCCGGCGTGAGGATCATCTCGACGTGATCGATCTCGCCGAGGAGCACGTCGCTCGTCATGTCGAAGCGGTGATCGTGCATCGAGAGCTTGCCGGGCATCACGAGACGCGGATGCCAGATGTGAATGCGCATCTCCGGCTCGCCCTTCTCGAGCACGTACGCCTGAAGTGCGCCGATGCCGTGATGACGCCACTTCAAGTGCGGGATGAGCTGCGCGATCAACGCACGCTGCGCGCTGAGCATGTCGTCCTGCTTGTACGTGAGCGTTCGGGGCTCACTGTATGCTGCCGGCTTCGGCAGCTCTTCTGGATCGGCGTCGGCAGGACCCACGGCTGGTGTGAAGACCGGTTTATTCTGAAGCGTGTAGCGCGCACGAACGATCTTCTTCTCCGCACGTGGCGCGGGGCGAAGGCGATCGTTATCTGCGACGAGCTGCTTCACGACGACAGCCGTATCCTTCGCGCACTGATCGCCCTTCTGCGATGCGCCGTCGGCGCCGATGTGCCAGACGGCGTCATGGAGGAGAAGATCGACGTCATGCTCGCCGAGCAGATTACGCGACTCGAGCGCCTGCCCGAGACCGAAGAGGAACTCGCCCGTATCCGCACCGCGTTCGCGCGGAACGAAGCCGCGCCACGCGAACTCGACGATGCGCGCGATCCGCGCATTGACTGGCCAGTCCTCCATGTTGCGAATGGCTGGATCGCAGAAAGAGCCGAAGACCTCGAGCACCTTCTCGAGCACGCTCGTTCGGACTGCGACGTTCGCCCAACCTGCCGCGAAGCCGTCCGAGAGGAGCGCGCCACGAGCATCCGTCGGCAGACCGCGCAGCTCGCGCTCGGAATCCGTGCCGTGCAGATCGCGGTACGGGCCGTAGCACGCCGCTGCACCGAAGTTGAAAGCGAGCCTGTCGAGCTCGAGCTTGTGCGACTTGAAATAGTCGTCCGAGCCGAGGCGAACCCAGAACTCGCCGAACTCGACACTCATGCGCATCCCGATCTCGTTCATCGCGACGCCGCCACGGTTCTCTTCGTAGCGACAGTAGAAGAAGCGCGGATCCTTGTTGGTCCAGCGCTTCATCACGGCTGGCGTCTCGTCGGTCGATCCGTCGTCGAGCACGACACAGACCCAATCGTTGATGCTCTGATCGAGCACGGATTGAAGCGTGCGATCGAGAAGCATGCCGCGGTTGTACGTCGGCACGATCACGACGAAGAGCCCCTCCCGCTTCTTCATGTCACCCATGCGCTCGATCAGTGCACGCTCGTCAGATGTAAAGACCATGCTTCTTCCCACCGTGTCTTCAGCCATAGATGCCATCGCGAGGAGCTCGACCGAACCCGGAAGGATCTCTTCCGGCACCCTTCGGTACTGAGCCCGCGAACCGAAATAGAGGTGCCGCTTGAGCGAGAGCGGCTCGAGCAGCCCGGAGTTCCTGTATTGGATCGCCTTCCAGATCAGATTCTTGCCTACGTTGCCGAGGTGCAGCACTTCCCACGGAGCGCGCTGCGCCTTGCCGTGACTGCCGCCGTGTCGATTCACAGCGCGCATGATCGGGTCCATGAAGTTCTGCGGGAACTGTGCTCGATGAAGCGCGCCGTCGGCCGTCGTGAACGAGAGCTCGGGGCTGTAGCGCCAGAGCTTCCAGAACCACCCGTCGTCGAAGCCATCATCGACCCGCGCCCACTCGAGCCCGCGCCAGAGCTGCGTGTAGTGAAAGGCCCAGACGTCGACCGACGTCTCCCGCTCCATGGCATCCAACCACGCGCGAAAGCGAATAACGCCAGCAGTCCACGCACCGCCGCCGTCATCGAAGGCGCGTTGCTCGAAGAGCTCGTCGCCGTCCATCCAGAGGATCCAGTCTGGCCGCCAGCCAAGGTCGGACGAGAAGTGATGAAGGACGTCTAGCATCTCCTGCTTGACGGTCATCTCGTTCGCGAAGTTCTGCTCCTTGGGCTCGACGTGGAGCGGGATCCACGGAAGGTTGTCTTTGAGCTCCGACGCGGCGTGGTCGCTCTGTGCATCGATCCAGCGGTCGATCGCTTCCTTGGTGCCGTCGGTCGACGCGTCGTCGCAGATCACGCCGCAGTCGCAGAGCTGCTCGAGCTGCGCGAGCAAGCGGTAGAGGTTCCCCTCCCGGATGATCTCGTTACGGACCTTGACGAAGCCGGCGACTCTCACCGCTCATCGTCCGTAGAGCCGCAGATGTTCGGAGGCATTGTCTTGTACGACCGAACGAAGAAGCTCGCGGGAGCGGATCGCCTTCGCGTGAACGCCGATATGCCCGACACAGCTCAGCCCGACGAGGCTCTTGTCAAACGGCCACTCGCATATCGCGCAGACCACGACAGGCGCATCCTTGAGACTGTGCGGACGACCGTTCACTTTCGTCGACATCTTGACCGAACCTGCCCGAACACTGAATGCCCGTCAAGGCTTCTTGATTGGAATCTTCCGCCATGCAACACGAGGCGTACCGGCGAGCTTCGTCTCGCTCAGCTGCTCGCACTTACGAGGCGCACAGCGCGATCGATGGCCCCAGCTCCGCAAGGACCCGGTGATCTGCGGGTGACAGAGCTGCTTACCCGAAGCCGCGCTCTTCATGCGCTTCACGTACGCGACCGCAGCCGAGGCGAGCGCGCAGTCTTCAGAGGTCCAGCGCTTTCTGTTCTTCGCTTTCAGATCGGCGATCTTGCGCGTACGCGGCGCGTCCTCGGTGTAGTTGTAGCAGCGCGACTTGGTGTCCTTGGTCCAACGGCGCATCTCGGCGGGCGACATGTTGATCAGCCGCAGAAACTCGCGCTGGATCGGACAACGCATCAGAGGCCGAGCTGCCTTGCAAGCCGCTGAATGTTCGTCATCCGCTCGGGCGTGAGCCCGTAGTAACGGCCAATGTGATCGTCGGCAGCGCGATGCGCGAGCGTGTCCGTGTACGTCTCGAGATCGTGCCGCATCTGCGTCATCTGCTGCGCGTAGACGCTCGTACCACTCTGCGCGGTGAGTTGCATGCGCAGCTCGTTCGCGCGCTGTTCGAGCGCTTTCTTCTTCTCGAGGATGAGGAACGTGAGCAGGATCCCACTCGCCGCGAGACTGCCCCCGAACACCCAGAACCACGGCTTGAGCTCAGTCATGCCCGGCCCATGAACCACGGACGTGCCGCGTTCGGCGTGTTCGGCCGACCCCAACGCACGGTGCGCGGCGCGTTCGGACGACCGCTCAGCCCGATAAGCCCGATGCGATCGGCGGCGTCGAGCAGCGTCGTGAGCTGCTGCCCCGTCTGCCGCGTGATGCCTGCCTCGGCGAACTTCTGATCGATCGCCGCGCCGACGCGGGCCGGAATCTCGGTATCGAGCGTCCGACGAAGCTCGGCCGAGCCACGCGTGACGAACTCACCCGCCGCGCTGTCGAACTGCCGATCGAGCGCCTTCGAGACGATGAGCCACGCGGTGACCGTCGCGATCGCTCCGCCCGCTGCGCCCACGCCGAAAAAGAGTGCGTACTTGATCATGCGTCTCTCCTACCAGTGAACGACGGTTGCGCGGCTACGCGGAGTTCGCCCGCGACGACCGCCCTTGGAGCCCTTCCAGAAGAGGTATCCGAGACCGAAGAGGAGCCCCGCTGCACCGAGGCCCATCATGATCGGCAGAAACGACGAGGTGCGCATCGGATCGCTGCGAGCGATCACCGTCGCCGGGCCGAACGGACTGCCGACGACCTGCGCCGACTGATTCTCGCGCGTCGCCACGATCTCGTCGGCGGTGGCGATGTCCTGCACCTCAGGGCCGTTGAACTCGCGCGCCGCTTCAGTGAGCTGCGAGGCGACGATCCCATCGAGCGTGATCGCGCCCGCACCCACCGGGTAGTTGATGTAGCCGCTGCGGATCAATCCGACGTGCGCCGGATCGCCGTAGAGCCGCACGAAGCTGTCGAGCGACGCCTGTGTACGCGGCCCCCAGCGTCCATCGACGGTGCCCGGCGAGAGGACGCGCGGGTTCGCGCGGTTCTGCGTGTAGAGCCCGCGCTGCACCGTGCGCACTGCAATCGTGACGATCATCCGATCCTCCCCCGCTCCTCTTCGAGCACGAGCGCTTGCCCAGACGCGACGACGGCGCTGAGCGTGAGCCCCGAGAGCGCGAAGATCATCGCGGCCTTGCTGTTGCCGCGAGCCGCGTAGACGATCCCCACGACGCTCAGAAGCCCCGTCACGAGCGGCGCCGCGATCCGGACGAACGAATCCATCGGGACGCGTTTCGGCGCTGGGCCCGCAAGAGCAAGCCGCCGGACGGGGGCAATGTAGTACATACGCCTACACCATCCTACCCCGCCCGGCGGCGCTGGGCTAGCTCAGCCGAATCGTTCGCGAAGTCGGGCGATTGCCGTCTGCGCGAGCCCTGCATGCGTCGGGCACACCCACTCGACGCTGACCTCGGGCCCGGTGAAGCAGAGGATGATCAAGAGCCGCCCGTCCGGAAAGTCGTATTCGGGCTCACCAAGGACGCCTCGTCGGACGAACGCCTCGCCCGTGTAAACCGCGATGCGCTCGTCCTCCTCACGATGGATCCGCGGGTTCGGCTCGAGCTCGCGGATGCGCAGGCGCGCACCATCGAGACCGCGGATCCATTCGTAGAGGTAGGCGATCTGTGTATTGCGCGAACCCCTGAGCGCGACCACCGCGACCATCAGCTTCGCGTGACGTGGAGCAGCCCGGCCGCAGCTTCGATCTCCTGATAGGAGTAGCCGCGCTCACGCCCGAGTGCGCGAACCGCCTCGAGCATCTCCAACGACCGCAAGAGCCGCTGATCGTAGTTGGTCACGTCGTCGGCCGCGCCGTAACTTGCGGCAAAACTCTGCGCCACAGACGTATCGCGCGCGGCTGCTGGCTCTTCGATCGGCGGCGGATGGCCGACCATCGCGCCCGTCTCCGCGACGGGAGCCGGTGTCGGGCCCATGGCCTGCTGCACAGGCTGCTGCTGACCCCGAGCCTTCGCGAGCTCCTTGCATGCACGCTCGACACCGGACTCGGGGAGTCCGAGCTGCTGCGCGATCTGAGCTGCCGACGCGCCTTGCGTCACGAGCGCTTCGATCGCAGGCCAGTGCTTCTTCGTGATCCGCTGCACGACCTTCTCGACGACGGGTCCACCTGCCTGCGTGGGCTGCACCGGCTGTTGTGCGGCTGCGGGCGGAGGCAACGGCTGTTGCGAGGCAGGCACCTGCACGGAACCTTGTCCCTCATTCAGCACGAGCCCTGCGGTCTTCGCGATCACACGGAGGTCGTCGACCGTGAGCTGCGCGGCGGCGAAGTACGGAAGGATCTCCGCGACCGAAGCGCCTGCGCGGATGCCTTCGACGACGTTCGCGCGATCGTTCGGATGAAGACGCGCCTCGAGCGGAGGCACTGCGGGAACAACAGGAGCGGCTTGCGGCGGCGCCCAGCCGCCTTGTTGCTGCGGCTGCGGCCACTGCACCGGCGAAGGCATCACCGGCTTGACCGGCGCGAAGCCTCCGACGGCAAGCGGCTGCGTCTGTGCTCCGTCGATCGGCGTACGAACGCCGTGCGGCGGGGCAACCATAGGTTGACCACCATTCTGCTGCATTGAAACCACCCTTCTAGCTCCGAGCACCCTTGCTGGAGAGAAACAACCCTAGCCTGCGAACATTGAAATGTCGAGGACTCAGGCGACGCGCGTGATACGACCCCAGCGGCCATCCACGTCGCCGAGGAGCTCGACCGTGACCGTCTCGCCGTTCGTCTGCCGCGCCGTGAACTGCACGACGAGCACATCGCCGATGGAGAGCGCGCGAAGCGCAGCAGAAGCCGGCGTCAACGACGCCTCCGCGAAAGCGCCACCGCCGAAGAGTCGCGACACGATCCCGAGCGAGGTCAGAACGCCGCCACGGCGACGGAACAGTTCGACGCTCGTTGTGCCCGCGGTGCCGTCGACCAGTTGCCGAAGTCGGAACGTATCCCAGAGCCCCGTACGCGTGATCTCGCGCATACCGTCGAAGCTGCCTGCGACGGTGAACGTGCCGGCAACGCCGTCAGCGAAGCCGGAGAGCGCACCGAGCGCGTTCCACGTCTGCTTGATCGGCTGTGCAGGGAGGCAGTCACCGTTCGTTGCAAGGTCGGTGAAGTCGCACTGCTGAACGACAGTGCCCGCAGGGCCGTTCTGCCGAACACAGAGCTGCGTCCCCGTCGTGAAGCCAGAGATCGTCGGCGTCGCGATGTAGCTGAGCTGGCCGCCGTACGTCACGCAGATCGCGTTCGTCGGCGCGGTGCCGCTCGTCTCTCCAGTCAGCGTGACGCCGGTTCCGAGCCCCACCTGCCCCGGAATCGCGTTGACGACGCCGCCGTCACCGCGCACAAGGATGGCGAAGCCTTGGTTCTGTTTCTCGATGGTGCAGTTGAGGAGCTGCGCTTGACCGTTGCCGCGCACGAGGAGCGCCGCCGTGCTCGCCGCCGTTGCTTCCGAGCGAATGAGGAACGTCGGAGCGCCCGACGTGAGGCACGTGAAGTGGCCCCACCGCGCGATGATCATCGCGGCGTCGGCGAGGACCGAGCCACCGCATGCTCGCCACTCGCAGTCCTCGATCGAGAGCGAGTGCGTCTCGACGATGTAGCCCATGAAGCGCGCGGTCGCGTTCCAGAGAATGGAGCCCGCGCCCTGGCCCGAGACGCCCCAACCCGACCACGACGTACGGCTCGTCGCGAGCCCTGCCTCGAAGGGACGAACAGCGAGACAGAGCGTGCTCGCGAGGAAGTCCATCCCGGCTTGCAGGATGGACGTCTTGTCGACGACGGGGATCATCGTCTTCGACGTGACAGCATTAAGCTCGACGCCGAAGAACGTCACCGCCGAATCGATGATGCAGATTCGAGCCGTCGGATCCGCATCGCCGGTGCGGTTCTGGAAACGGAAGTTGATGAAGTAGATCGACGGAGCGACGGTCGCAGTGCCGGTCCCGTTCGTGTCGACCTGCGCGACTGTGCCGCCACACGACTTCGCGATTGGTGGGAAGTCGGTCGTCAGCGGCGTGGCTGTCGCGGAGCTCTCGAACTCTAGGAAGCAGTTCGGTTCGAGGATCCGATACGTATCGTTTGTCGCGATCGCGGCGGAGAAGTTGCCGGACGGGATGATGTCCGTCGCCGTGTTGTTTCGAATCGTTCGACGATCGCCTGCGGCAGCGCCAGAGAGGATCTGGATCGTCTTCCCGCGATACTGATTAACGGTGAGCCCGCTCGACTTGACGACTGCGAGACCCGAGCCAGCAAGAGCCGCGGTCGACGCGAGAAGTACCGTGAAGCCGTCATCGCCGACGAGCCCGCCACCATCCCCGATGAAGAAGAGCGCTTCGCTCAGGAAGAACGGACCAAGGCCCATGGTCCATTGAAAGGTGCCCGCGCCCACGTGCACCGTGGCGCCGACGCCGTTGACGCCGGTGATCTTGGCGAGCGAGTCGAGCCGCCGAACGGCTTCGGTCACCGTCAATAGCGGCAACGCTGCGGTGCCTGGGTTGTTGTCGTCGCCGGTCGTGCGAACGTAGAGGTCGATGCCGACGCCGGAACTCGGGAGGCCGATACCTGCGGAGGGGATTGCAAAGTAGCCCATACTGCTCAACTCGTCGTGTAGGTGGCCTCGAAGTACGTATCGGCGACACCCGGCAACGTCAACGTTCCAGGCGTCGTAGAAATCGCAAGCACGAAACCGTCCGTGAGCGCAAGACCACCGATCGGTTCGAAGTCGTCGCCCGCCTCTGCATGCGTGGTGACCGTTGTAAGCCCGCCTGGAACGAGCGCCTGCCACACAGGCGTGGCCCCGTTCGCCACGGGCGCGGCCGCGTCGAAGATCATGAAGAAGCGATCTGTGACAACGCTCGCTTCGAGGATCGCACGGACCTGCCGGACCTTGACTGCGCCCGTTGCGATCGCGACCTGCTGCGTCGCCGTGCCGCGGTAGAAGATGACCGCTGTCCCGCCTTCGACGGGGGAGATGACGACAGGATCGTCGATGCTGTTGACGACCTTGACGTACGGCGCTTCTTCGTCGCCGGTCCAGATGAGACGCTGCCCACCTTCGTCTTCGTAGGCGACGAGATCGCCCTGCTCGTTGCGAGCATCCATCCGATTTCGGCGTCGGCTCTTTTGCGCGTCGGTTTCAGCCACGGTGCCCCCTCATCGGCGAAAGCGTTCGAACCACGAAGCGAGCTTCGGCTTGAGGAACGCCAGCGCTTCTTTCACGCCGCGAACTCCGACGCGCGCGAGGCCCTCGTGCATCTCGCAGCTCAAGACGGAGAGATCCCCAGCCGCTTGGACGGGCCGCAGACCTTTCGTAGTGCCGCAGATGACGCATCGTGGCTCAGCGCTTAGGAGTCTTTGGACGAAGAGATTCGACGTACGCGTTCGCCGCACAGGGCGTACATTCGGGTTTGCCACGCCGACCGCCTCCTACGCCGCCGTTGCGCCGACGAGGCTTCTTCTGCGACGCGGCAACCGCGCCGGTGATCGCCGCAAAGAGATTCGTGAAGGTGCTCATCGTCGACCTCGCAGCCAAAATCCGAGACCCGTCATCAATACGCCCGTGACGGCAGCACCGCCAAGGACGGTACGCGCTCGAGGGCCGAGATCGTGGAACGACCCGAAGAGCGTAAACACGCTCCACGCCGCAGTGCTGAGACCGGCACCGATCGACGCGCCGGGCCAGTGCCCCGCTGCAATCCCGCCGACGAGGCCGCCCGAGAGCGCCGCGGTCGCGACGCCGACGGAGACCTCAGGCCACGGATCGGGCGCGACGATCTGGCTCGGCACGCCGTCGGGTTCCGCATCGCCGAGCACGCTCTCGAGCCCGCGCCCCGGCTCGTGCACGAGCGGCTGCGCGCCGAGGACCGGCGCGAAGTGCGGGAAGCGCGCATCGACCTTGGGATGGCCTGTGTAGAAGCGCGCCATCAGTCGTCCTCGTCCTCTTCGTCGTCGAAGTCGGCGCGAAGGCTGCGGCTCACGTCCGTCCCGGAGAGAAGCTGCGGATGCCCGCGCACGCCCGAGATCCGCGAAGGCGCACTCGCACCGCGCGTCGAAGAGCTGAACTCCCAGAAGACGTAGCCGACAACACCGAGCGAGAGGATCGCCGAGACGATGCCGACGCCGAGGAGGACGGGGTCCATCGGCAGATGCGCAGTGGTGTCCTCGAGCTGCGGATCGGGGAGCGGAAAGAGATTGGCGCAGCGTACAGGATCGCGCGTCTGTGCAAGGCACTGTTGAAAGCGGTCTTGCTGCGAGCGCGTGTGCAGATCGAGGCGTTTGGTGTTCTCACGGATCGCGTACATCCGAACGACGGCGTCGGCGCCGATCTGGATGACGCGCACGACCGCGTAGATCGCGGCGAGATGGATCAAGATGCCGACGACCGCAGCGGCCCAAACGATCGCAGGCGCGATGCCGAGGCCGTCCGTTTGGACCATGTTCGGCTGCGTGGGCTGGCCGGAAGGTGGAAGATCCGGGAGCGGGCGCGGCTGCGGGATCGCATCGCTCTGCCCGATGGGCCCAAGGACGCGCTGGATCGCGCTGTAGATGGTCTGCTGGATGCCGAAGACGGCATCACGCTGCGTCATCACCGCGCGACGCGTCTGCTCGTTGAGCGCGCCGTTGGCCGCCAAGAACTGCGCTGCGACCCATGCACGCGTGAGGCTCTGCTCGCTCAGATTGAGCTCGCTCAGCATCGAGAAGACGTCTGCGCTTCGTCCGGCGCCCATGGCTTACTCCAGGTACTCGACGATGACGGAGAGCTCGTGCAGCTCGTCCGCAGCGCGACCGACGACCCACTGATCTGGGAGGATCTCGAAGATGATCTGCTTATTCACCGGAGGCTCGGGCCAATACGCGTCGCGCGCGTCGATCTCGTTCGAGCCAGCTTCGTCCGTCGTCGGATCGACGTCGGACACCGGCTTGTACGGCACGACCTCCTTATCGAGCGCGACCTGAATCTGCGCCGAGTCGCGAACGAGGAGCGTGATACGACGCAGCCCTCCCACGCCTTCTTCCTGCGGCACGATGATGCTCGGCAGCGTCGTGAGCGTCGTCCGATACCACTCGGTCTTCTTGCGCAGCATCACGTCACCATGATGTAGCCGGCCATGGCGATGAGCACCGTATCCCGGCGCGACGTGTCCTGCGACTCGACCTCGACCGTCACACCTTCGTTCGGATACCAGAGCCAGCCGTCACCGGGGAGCTCGTGCACGACCGAGCGCCCCGTCGTGAGCCCGAAGAGCTGCGCTGGAACGAGCTGCGTCGCAGCCGAGACCGCGGTCCAGTTCCACCATTGATTGGTACCATTGCCATTGGCGCGCACACGCAGCTTGACATTGCGGATGTTGCCGACTGGGTTGGTCACTTCGACCGACGGCGTGTGATGCACGACCATGTGCGTCACTTCGAGCGGCTCGGTGCCGTCGTTGCGGAAGTCGTTGGTGTCCATCGTCGCGACGAGCGTGTCCGCGAGATCGATCTCGCTCGTCAAGATCTTCGGCATCCGCGAGTAGAGCCCTAGACCCGCGAAAGTCACCGCGACGCGCTCCGTCAGATCGGTGTCGGGCGCAACGATAAGCGAGACCTCGACTTGAAAGGTGTCACGATTGCCGAGGATGAAAGGCTTGTCGAAGCGCCAGCACGACTGCGAGAGTGTCGTAACGTCTGCGGCAGCCACCGGCTTATTCGCCCAAAGCGGGATCGGTGTGACGTCGGAGTTCTGGTAGTAGACGCCATGCGCCCTGATGCGCATCGAGTAGCGTTGAATCATCCGCTCGTCGCCGCCCACCGGGTTCTGAAGCTCGTCCGACGTGAAGAGCATCGACGCACTGAGGTGCGTGACCCGGAACGGGAACTTCTCGCCATTGCGATAGACGTCGGGCTGCGAGAAGACGCGTGCCGTCTGCCCGTCGAACACGAACGAATCGAAGAAGAGGCGCGGCTCGAAGTGCTTCGCGTCCTTCTCGACGAGGTTGCGCTTGGCGAGGCGCTGCATGTACTCGTTTTTGTCCATGATCAACCTTCGATGGTCGCGTAGCCGGTGAACGACACACCGATCTGGTAGGTGGGTTGAAAGGGTGTGTCGTCGATGGTCACGATCGGCGGCGCCTGAAGCTCCACCTCGAGCTGCTCTCCGGGGCCGAGCACGATGGGCTTGCGCAGAGTGTAGACCGTCGCCGGACCCATCGTCGGCGAGACCAGACAGAGCGGCGCGTTAGGCCGCCACCACCACTCGTTCGTACCGCCGTTGCTGCACTTGGCGCGCGTGACGATGCGCGTCCCGATCGGCGCGATCGGCTTGGCGGCGAAGTCCACACCGAGTGCCTGAATCGCGAGGTCGTAGTCGATCTGATCAAGCGCGACGGCGAAGCCGGTGAAGGCGTTCATGTCCTGGCCACGATCGCTCTCCTGCCGGTTGAAGACGTTCGGCTTGAAGAGCCCTTCGGCTGGGTAGGTCACGAAGCTCGTGCCGCCATTGCCAGCACCGAACGCGTCAGGCGCAGGGATCCCGACTGCGGCAGCATGCGTATCGAAGACAGCGGGGATCGCCGCGCGTGCACGGAGACGATTGTTACCGCCGAGGATTCCAGTCTGCGGCTCGTCGAACTGCACCGACGTGTAGATAGCCGGCGGCGCGCCGAAGCCGAGATCCGGAATGATCCACGTGCCGATGTCGAGTTGAAGCGTCGCCTTGCGCGGGAGCCAGAGGCAGCGATCGAACGTCCAGCGATTGAGCCCCCAGATGCCCGAAGAGTAGCTTCCAATAGTTGGGTCGTAGCGCATGCCAGGCTCGGCCGTCGGATCGGGCGGCGCCTGATTGACGATGAAGTCGTTGCGGTCGAGATGAAACGAATACGGCGACGAGAGGAAGATCTTCACCTGGTTCTGTGCCGCCATCATCGAGTTGTGCACGGCCTCCGGCGTCGCCGTGAACTCGTACTCGCGATACGTGTAGCCGATCGCGCAGACGCACATCTTTGTCAGCGTGATCGGATAGCGGCTCGTGTTCTTGAAGTCGTCCTTCGGGACTAGCACGCGCCCGGTCGAGACGACGATGTCTTCTTCGACGTTCGCCTCGAGCGCCTCGGCAAGCAACGCCTGCACGGTCCAAAGGGCCCGAGGTTCGTGGAGGAGCGTGTCGTCGTCAGCGCGCATGAAGAGAAAACCCCTCGGAAGATGCGCCCCTCAGATTGCCGAAGGTGAGCGCCTTCCGAGGGGCTTCCATATCGCGCGCCGGAGCGCGTGAAAAGATCAGGCCGGCCGCTTCTGGAGGCCGTCGAGGTAGAACCGGATCCGCATGTTCTGCCGAAGCCCGGTGAAGGCGCCGCCGTCGCCGTTGTAGAAACGGCCTTCGAAGAACATTGCGTTGCCCGGCTTGGCCTGCTGCCCGAAGCCGCCGATGTAGATCGGAAGCGCGAGCAGCTCTTGATCGTCGGCGCTGATCTCGCCGCCGGTGCCGTAGTCGATGCGGACCGTCGTCGTGCCGGCGGGCGAAGCGTAGGCCTTGGTGCCGGGCGACTGGCAGAGCCAGGCGAACGGAACCTCGTACTGCGGCTTCTTGATGCCGGCGCCGACCTTCAGCTCGAAGATGCCTTGGTGCTGAAGACGGCGGACGTCGGTGGAGAGCGTCATCGGCTCGGGCGCCACGACGAGCGCGCTGTTGTCGACGTCGCTCGTGAGCGCGAAGATCTCGTAGGTGATGGCCATGACGATGAGAGCTTCGTCCATGTTCATCGCCTTCTTCTTGATCTGGTTCGTGTCGGCTTCGGTCGATTGCCGTGCCGCCGTACCGACCGAGGAGACGTTGTTGCCGACCGTGTAGTTCCACATCCGCAGGTTCACTGCGGACGTCGCGGCGAACTCGATCGTCGAGTAGCGCGGCTGATGGTACCACTCGGCGATCGCGATCTCTCTGCCGTCTGCGAGTCGGACCTTGTTCAGGCTGGACATGCTTGCTTCCTCTTCACGCGACCGGGCGGCGGCGAAGACCGCGTTGGTAGATACGCGCCTTGATGCGCGCACTCGTATCCGGGAGGCCGAACTCGAGGCCCGAGATCGTCCCGAAGGGGAACTCGAGGCGCACGATGAACTGCTCGCCCGGTGCGACCTGGTGCGGCGTCGCGAAGAGACGATGCGCCCCCTCGTAGTTCGCGCCGTTGTAGCCGACGAAGACGCCTTCGGTCCACGTCGAGCCGACCGAGCGCGCCGAGCCGTACGTGTGGTCGACACCACGCGCACCTGGCAGCCACCCGAGCGGGACCGCGAGGTAGTCCTTGGTCGCGGCGATCTTCATCCGCACCAAGGTGTCGCGAAGAATGCGCTGACAGTTCGTCGCGCTGACGAGCGGCGGGTCCGGACACCACGCTTCCTGCGACGTGAAGAAGTTCGTCGTGGTCGCGGCGGTGATCTGGATAAGCTCGATGCAGAGGCCGAAGAGGAGAAGCTCTTCGTTCTCGGCGAGGATCGAGCCCTGGCCTTCCATGTTGGTGTCGACAATCGTGCTCTGTCGCGGACCGACCGAGCCCGGCACATCGCCACCGTTGCCGTAGGAGAAGCCGTCGAGAGGAGGAAGCGCTGCCGCGTCGTCGATCTCGACCGTCGAGTAGAGCGGCGAGGCCGTCCAGTCGCCCGGCCGTTGCACGCGGCCGTCTGCGAATCTGATCTTGTCTAGCTGAGCCATGATGCGTGTACTCCCGCCCGATCAGGCGCTCGGCCGCTTGTGGAGGCCCATCAGGTTGATGCGGAGGCGGATGACGATGTTCGAGAGAGCACCGTTCGTCGCCGAGACGTAGTTGATCGCACGACCGAGGGGGTTGTGCAGGATCACGTTGTACTTCTCGGTGCCGCCGATGTGGACCGGGACCGGGTACATGTCGACGGCTTCGCGGCTCGGATGCCCGTTGTTGCCGAACATGAACTCGTTCGTGTCGTCGACACCCGTTCCGTACGCGCCGAAGCCCGCAGCGAACCAGCCGGTCGAAGCCTGCTGATACGCCTTCTGCGAGACCTCGAGCTCGAGGATCGTCGCCGCCTGAAGCATCGCGACGTGCCAGACCTGCGGCAGCGGTCCGGGAAGGCCCGAGCCGTTGAAGTCGATCGTGCTCGCGCCGGTGTTCTGGAGACAGCGATAGACCTCGACGCACATTCCGTACACGAGGAACTCTTCGAGCGCGTCCATCTCGGAGGCGCTGGAGATGTTCGTGTGCACGAGCGTCGCGGTCTCGCGCACCGTGCCGCCGTTCGACCAGGAGATCTGATCGCCCGCGGAGTACGTGAAGGCGCGAATCTCGAGGTTCGTCCACCCCGAGAACGTGTCGATGGTCGAGTAGAGCGGGCGCCACGTCCAGTCGACGATCGCCACTTCTCGCCCGTCGGCGAGACGAACCTTGGTGATCTGGTTGAGCGCGTGGACGGGCTTACCAGCCTCGTCGAGCTCGACCGTCACCGGGAAACATGCTGCGTTCTGCATGGTTGTTTCTCGTCGTCCTTGGTGGTGCCGGAGCAGCGGGTCGGAGTTGAACGGTGGTGTGTCCTCGGCCGACCCGACTGCCCAGACTCAGAACGCGTTCTTCCCGAACGCGTTGGGCCGGTAGCCGGCGCCGAGCCCGGCGACGTTGACGCTGTCGCCGTAGGTGTCGCCCACAGGGCTCATGACGATCGCGCCGAGTCCTTCGGTGCCGTACTGCGGGAGCAGTGCACGAAGGCCCGCGGTGCCATCGCCCGCGGGAAGCGCCGCGGTCGGGCCGCTGACGGCGAGGAGACCGCCGGGCTTCGCCGCATTCAGCGCTTCCGCGCCGAAGAGCGCACCGCCGCCGATGACGCTGGTGAGGCCCGCTGCGAGCCCCGCCGACGGACCGGCGACCATGTACATGGCGCCCGCGCCGACGAGCCCCGCGACCGATCCGATCAACGGAGCGAAGCGGTAGAGCGTCGCGCTCAACGTTCCCGGATCCGGCCGTAGGAACGCACGAAGACCGAGGGTCACGCCAGCGGTAAGAATCCCGCCTGCTGCAACCGGCACGAGCGAGCGCGCCGCGGGACCCATTGCCCCGAGTCCGCGCATCCGAATCCGACGACGACGCCTACGCTTGGCCATGATCGATTTCTCCTGAGTGTGGTTCTAACACCTACACGGTGCGAGATGCAACCCCATTTACCTACATCTTCAAGACGAGCAGAACCGCTCTCGCTCTTGAAGAGCGAAGCTCTTATCTAGCGGCGTCGCTTACGACGCGTTCCGGCCCAGTAAATAAGGCCGACGATAGCAAGCACGCCGACAGTGCCGCCCACGTACAACCACGGCTTCACGTCGGGCTGCATGAAGAAGCTGGTAACCGCATCGTCGTTCGGTCCACGCATCACGATCGCAGACATCGGCGACTGCATATGAAGGTTCGGCGTTCCGGTCGGAAACTGCCGCCGCGAAAACATGGCTCGAAAGAGAGCGTCGGGGCTTCCAGTACCGGTACCCGCCCCAACAGTGCCGAACCGAACGCCTGGGTTCCAGTTCGTCTGCATGTCAGCTTCGAGCTCCGGCTCGCACGCGCCGAGCCCGCGCAGCGTGTACGACGAACGCGGCTGCCACGTTGGGATCACAGATGACGGCGACCACGTCGGGATCACCGTGGCGCGCGACCAGACAGGGATCACGCCGAGCCCCATCGCGCCCGCCTGCCGCATCGCTGCATGCTCTGCCGCGTGGCGCACGAGCGTGTTCTGGCTGCATGTGCAGTCGACAACGTTGCCGCCAACGCCGCGGATGTTGACGCGCGGCGCGAGCTGCGGGATCGCAACCGGACGCGCAAACGGCTGCCGCGAGAACACGCTCGGCCGCGGGCCCGTTGCAAGCTGCGGGATCGCGACGGGACGATTTGCTGTGCGTCCCGGAAGATAGCCGAGCCCGCGCAGATACGTGTCGGAGCGAACAACGGTGCCAGGAACGAAGTCCCCGATGCTCTCGTACGGATGCGGCTGACGATAGGTCATCGCTTCTTCCCCTTCGTCGCCTGGTAGATCACGTACATGCCGCCGCCGAGCACCGTGATCGAAGCGGCCGCGATCAGGAAGGTGCGAAGCCCGCGGTTCTGGATCTCGTCGCCCATGATGCGGCGGACGTCGTTGATCCAGAGCCGCACGTCGTTGACGTAGACAGCATTGCCGTTCGACCACGCCGCGATCGCGCTCTCGCTCAGCCGACCTTCGGCGTCACGAAGACGCGCCGCGATCCGCTCGGAGAGCACATGATAGCGATCCATGATCCGCAGATCGTCGGACTCGCTGATGTTGCCCGCCGCGCGAAACGCGATGTAGCGCTCGAGCATGTCGTCGAGCGGCGCGATGGCGCGCGTGAAGTCGGCGACGGCAGCATTGCGAACACTCGGCGCAACATCGCCGAGTCCGCGGAAGCCACCATCGATCGTCACGACACGCATTGAGAGCCACGAGCCTTTCAATCAAGAACGAGACGGCACACCTGAGTGACCGCTCGAGCACCGCGACCGCGCTTACGCGCCGCCTTCATTGCACGACGCGCCGTCTTGAAGCGACGCTTCACGCCCGCGACCTTGTAGTAACAGGTCTTTGCGAGGCGCTTCATCGCTTGCCCCCGAACCATCCGCGCTCGACGACGCCGTAGATCACGACACCGGAAGCGGCGACGAGGCCGAGCCCGACCGCCCACCAGCCCCACGTCGGCATGACGAAGCGCGTCGGATGCACGAGGATCGACGGACCCTGTACGATCGGCCCTCGCGATGCGTCTGTGTTCGTCACCGGCCCAGCAGGCGGCGTATCGAACGGCGTCGTGCGTTCGTCGCGGATGACCTCGGCAGTCGATCGCATGAGGATGCCGTTGACGCGCGAGATGATATTCGTCCCGAGCGTGCCCATCGAGTCGTGTTCGATCGCGTCCATGAACGCATCAGCCGGCGTAGTGATCGCGGGACGAACGCGCTCGAACCACGGACGGACAGAGCCAACCTCGACAGTGACCGGCATCGCTTCGCCGATCGCCGACGAGATTCCGAAACCGACGACGAGCGCAGCTGCGAGAGCGCGGCGCGTCGAGAGCGTATAGAACGCGTCGATCCGCGCCGGCAGCCACGACGCGTCTGCGCCTGGACGCACGGCGTACGCAACGAAGGCTTCGTGGTGGACGTTGTACGCCTGCGAGAACGCGTTGAGGACAACGGACGCACGCGCCCAATCTCCCGCGACGAGCCGGTCGAAGTAGCTCGCAGCGAGGAAAGCAAGAGCACGGGTGACGGACTCGCCGTTCGCCGTGCTCTGTGTGATCGGATCGGGCACCGGACCCTCCTACGATCAGCGCTTGCTACGCCGACGCGACTTCGCCCGCTTCTTGGACTTGCCGCCCTTCTTGGGGACGAAGCGCCACTGCCCGCTCTTGCGAACGATGTAGCAGCGCGTGCCACCCCGCATCTTCTTGCTGCGCACCTTCGCGCCCTTGTAGCGCTTGGGGCACACCGCACGACTCGAGCTGCGCTTCTTCGCGCGCTTGCGACGCTTCGCCATGGATCACTTCCTCTTCCGGCGGACCTTGCGACGGACCTTCTTGATCATGCGGAACGTGCCGTCCTTGCGCTTGATCCAGCAGCCCTTGTGGCCGGAGCGCCGACGGACCTTCTTGCCCTTGAAGCGCTTCGGGCAGACGAGCCGGCCCTTCAGCCGAGTCGACTTGCGCTTGGTGGTCGAACGTCGCTTCGCACGCTTCACGCGGCGCTTCCTTCGCTTGGCCATTGTCTTCTTCCTCCGGCGCCCTAGCGCCTCACAGAGCCAGGTCACCCTGACCGATCACTTCCGACGACGGACTCGGCGGAGCTTGCAACGCCCCTTGCGACGTCCGCTCTTCACCCGACCGTACTTGCACGAGCTCTTCTTGCGACGACGAGCCATCTGCTGCGCTCCTTACTTGCGAATCTTCATGACGGGGTTCTCGCCAGCGGCGGAGAGCTTGCCCATCGCGCGGGCTGCCGACTTCTGCGAAGCGAAGCACTTCACCGAGCGCCTCTTGCCCGCGATGCGCACGCAGAAACGGCGCGCTCGCTTGGTCTTCGTACTCCGACGTGCGCGCTTCGCGTGCGCCTTCTTCGGGCGGCAACGTCCCTTGCGCTTGCCGCTCTTGAAGCGGCCGCGCGAGCCGCACGCAGTCTTCTTCCGACGAACCTTCTTGCGAGCCATCGCTCAGCCCTTTCGCTTCTTGAAGTAGACGGCGCCCGCGACGAGCCCCGCGATGAGCGCACCGCCCGCCACCCACGCCCACGTCGGAACCGACGAGAAGACGTCGCCGACCGCGCCAGTGCCCGCGTTGCTGACCGAGAGCCGAGCGCCCTCCGCCTCTGCAACACGGTTCAGCACGATCGTTTTCGCGCCGGGACAACCCATCGTCGGCGATCGCGCCGCCCCGAGTCCGTACGTCGCACTACGTTGTTCCACAACGATCATGTACCACCTGCACCTACACTATCCTACACGTTCTGGATGAAGGCAACCATTGATCGCGGGTTGCCGATCAGCGCGAGCTCGAGCTCAGCCCCAGATGAAACGCGCGACGAGGATCCCCGCGCCGAGCCCGATCGCGCCCGCAATCCATGGCGCGTACTTGCGACCGACAACGGCGACCTGTTGTAGCGGCGTGCCGTTCGGCACGACGTTGAGCGGCGACGACGGCGTGACCGGAGTCGGCTGCGCGTACGTGTTGCCTGCGGGAAGATCTGCCGGCGAGAGCCCGCTGCCCGGGATGATCCCAACCTGAGCCGGCCCGAAGAGCGAAGCGCGCCCCGCGCCCGTCGCGAGAATACGCGGCTGCGCGAGCGGCGCGATCATCGGCGTCTGCGCCTGTGTCGTCTGCTGCTCGGCACGCGTTGGCGCGGTGCGCGGAGCACGACCTTCGTACACCGCATTGCGAATCTCCTGCCGCACGACGTCGGGCGTCGCTGCCTGATAGACCGGATGGTACGTCGTAGGGAGGGTCATGCCGTCTTTCGCTTTCTTGCAAGCTTGGCGATTACGAGGCCGACCGTGAACGCGCCGAGTCCGGCCGCGATCGGGATGCCCCACTGATCGATGAACGAGCCTGCCGCCGTCGTGGTCGTCTGCGGCATGATGTTGAGGCGTTCGTAGAGATGTAGGCCGCTCTGCTCGGAGACGCGGCGCATGGCTGCAACCTGTGCCGCCATCGCCTGCGACGTAAGCTGCACCGTTGGCATCGTCATATTGACGTCACCCAGACCACGAACGTCGAACGAGATGATCGCCATGTTTCACTCCGAGAGTAGAACGTATCCGATGCCGAGGGCAGCGACGAGCGCGACGCCTCCGAGGATCAACGTAGTCGACGGCTTGCTCGAGCTCGTCGTCGACGGCGCACTCGGCGCGGGATGCGGCGTCGTGAAGTACTCCACCATGCCGCCGCGCTGGCGCTCTGACTGCTCAAGCGCGCCGGGCCCGAGGATGTGCGTGAAGTCGCAGTCGCCCGATGCGCTGCGACGCGTGAGCGGAAGCGGACAGTTCCAGCCGCCAACACCCGCACCGACAGCGGCGACGAGCGCGTCGGCAGCAGTGCCGAGGATCTGCATCACGGCGCCTGCGACCGGATTGACTGCCGAAGCGAGCCCAGCCGAGACGCCGAAGAATGCGCCCGACGTCGCGCGAAGACGCGCAGTGTTGATCGTGCGAATCGTGTCGACGAACTGCTGAACGGGCATCTGCACGCGGCCGTTCTGCGCCCAGATCATCAGGTTCTGCGCCCACTTCTCCATGCCGTAGAGCACGAAGACCTCGAAGGCGGTCTCTTGGATGTCGCGCGCGACGGCCGCGTAGTAGTCCATGATATCGCCCGCAGCGGGGACCATGAGCTGCATCCAGCCATCCTGGCGAACACCATCGCGGGTGTCGGTGCGCGGCGTCGCGCCGAGGTTTGTCCAGAACGTTCGCTCGGCGTCAGTCAGCACGCGGATCGATCCGACGACGAGGCCGGTGCCAGGATGTTGTCGCAAATGCTCGGCGAGGATCTCCGGTGCGAGCGAGAATGGGTTGAGGAACCACCCCTTCGTCTGCATCGCACGACGAACCGCGGCCGTTGTTCCCGGGGCGCCAGCCGTCCCCGCCGCAGCACGTGCGGTGAGCGACAACGAGCGCGGATCGACTGCGCCGCCAGGACCATCGCCGAAGCCGAGCCCGCGAAGACCGCGCACGCCGGAGGTGCCGGGCGTGACGACAACCGGCGCACGCGGACGACCGCGCACGTCCTGCACGAAGTCCGTCGCGCGGTGGTACATCGGGAAGTAGGCGAACGGCCGAACTGAGCCGTCGCCCATTACCGCAGGCTCGTCGCCAACGAACCCGAAGCCGGCGGGGAAGATGACGCACGGATAGCCGCGGTCGACCGCCGAGCGCAGCATTGTATTGACGAACGCATTGCCGTTCGCCCAGAGATCGCCGGGGAGCGACGCGAGCGCTGCCTTCGTGTTGTAGTCGGTCGGAGGCGTCCCGCCGATCATCCACACGTTCAGGAGGTTCGTGTCATCGAGCGCGCCGTCGATGAGCGACGCCATCGACTTGAGCCAGCGCATTCGCTCATCGACGCCCGCCGGCCGTTGACCCGAGAGCGCACGGAGCTGGCGCTGCTTGTCGAGGAACTTCTCCTTGCGAAAGAGGAGACACTCGATCACCTCCGCAGTGCACGGAACGTTGTAGTAGGTCATCAGCGGACGACAGGCCTTGATGTCGCGCTTCTGAATGAACGGCGCAGGCCAGCTACGACCTGCGCACGAGGAAGCATCACCGAGACCGCCGTTCAGGATGACCATTTCGTTCACTTCAGGATGACGTACGCCGCGAGACCGACGGCGCCGAGGATGCCTGCGCCGATTGCGATCTTCGTCCAGTCCATCCCCGCAGGCGCTTGCTGTTGTTGCTGCGAGTAGAGTCGCGCGAGCTCGGAGCGCGCCGCCGCGAGCTCCCACGCCGACGGACCGCCCTGGACCGACGGGTTGCTGCCCTGCGAGGTGTCCGCTTGATCGATCAGGTCGCAGAGGCGCGATGCGGTCGTGAGCGACGT
>Ga0134127_10000143_pt1 | contig 87319 bp, 74 predicted proteins | sample KB31753_FD_96459 | JGI IMG/M metagenome (GOLD analysis project Ga0134127, IMG submission 96459) | Terrestrial soil microbial communities with excess Nitrogen fertilizer from Kellogg Biological Station, Michigan, USA - KB3-175-3 | ecosystem: Environmental > Terrestrial > Soil > Unclassified ... | reverse complement strand
TAACTATGAACAGGCTGCGAATCGTTCCCCTGGATGATGCTGTTGTGTTTCCCGGCATGCCCGTCACGCTGACGGTTGATGTGGGCAGCGACGAGCGGGTGCTGCTGGTGCCGCGGCACGACCACACCTACGCGAGCGTCGGCGTGGTGGCTGAAGTGTCGGAACACGTCCGACTTGCCGGCCGCGGACTCGCGGTGACGCTGACCGCGCTGCACCGCGGGATTGCGGGTGCGGCGAGCACTGACGCCGACGGTGTCCTGCGCGTCGACGTCGAAGCCCGTCCGGACCAGCGGCCCGCCGGCACCCTCACCCACGAATTGGAGCGCGAATACCGCGCGGTCGCGGACGAGATCCTCGAGCTGCGCGGCGACGACGGCCGCATCCGCGCATTCGTCCGGTCGATCACCGATACGGGCGCCCTCGCCGACACGGCCGGCTACTCGCCGGACCTGAACTTCAGCCAGAAGATTCAATTGCTCGAAACGCTGGGCGTCGTCGAGCGGCTCACCCTGGCCTTGCAGCTTCAGCGCGAGCGGCTCGCCGAGCTGCAGGTGCGGAAGCGGATCCATGACGACGTGGAAGACGGCGCACAGAAGCAGCAGCGCGAGTATTTCCTGCGCCGCCAGATGGAAGCCATCCGCAAGGAGCTGGGTGAAGAGGACGGCTCGGTCGTTGACGAGTACCGTCGGAAAATCTCGGCGGCCGGGATGCCCGAGACGGTGCAGCAGCAGGCAGACCGCGAACTGGGCCGGCTCGAGCGGATGGGAGATGCGAACGCCGAATCGGGCATGATCCGGACGTATCTCGACTGGCTGCTTGCCATCCCCTGGGATAAACGGTCCGACGAGCATCTCGATCCGTCTCACGCGCGCGAAGTCCTCGACGCCGATCACGAAGGCCTCGACGACGTGAAGCGGCGGATCACCGAGTACCTCGCTGTCCGCAAGCTGCGCACCGACCGTGGCATGGCGGAGACGCGCCGATCCGGGGTCATCCTCACGCTGATCGGCCCTCCGGGAACGGGCAAGACCTCAATCGGGGAGTCGATTGCCCGGGCGACGGGGCGGCAGTTCGTCCGCATGTCGCTCGGCGGCGTGCGTGACGAGGCGGAAATCCGTGGCCACCGGCGCACCTACATCGGCGCGCTGCCGGGGCGGCTCGTGCGCGCGCTGCGCGACGCCGGGACGATGAATCCGGTCATCATGCTGGACGAAGTCGACAAGCTCGGCGCGGACTGGCGTGGCGATCCATCGGCGGCGCTGCTGGAAGTGCTCGACCCGGCGCAGAACCACGCGTTTCGCGACCACTATCTCGACGTCGAGCTGGATCTCTCCCAGGTGCTGTTCGTCGCGACGGCGAACGTCGCCGACACGATTCCTCCGGCGCTGTTCGACCGGATGGAGGTGATCCGGTTCGATGGCTACACCACCGAAGAGAAGGTGGCGATCGCGCGGCGCCACCTGTGGCCGCGTCAGATCGAGCGCAATGGACTCCGTGCCGAAGAAGTGGACGTCACCGACGCCGTGCTGCGCGTCGTCGTCGCGGACTACACGCGGGAGGCGGGTGTCCGCCAGCTGGAGCGCGAGCTCGGAACGCTGCTGCGGCGGACCGCGACGCGAATCGCATCCGCGGATTCACCGGCCCCGGTGACGATCGACGTCCGCGCCGTGCGCGATGCGCTCGGGCGGGCCAAAGTCGAGCACGAGGCGGCCATTCGCACCGCGGTGCCCGGCGTGGCGACCGGCCTGGCCGTGACCGGTGTCGGTGGCGACGTCCTCTTCGTCGAAGCTGCCTCGATGCCCGGCAAGGGCGGATTGGTGTTGACGGGACAGCTCGGCGACGTGATGAAGGAGTCGGCGCGCATCGCGCTGACCTACGTGAAGAGTCACGCTCGCGAGCTGGGGATCGACGAACACGCGCTCGATGGGCGCGAGGTGCACCTCCATGTGCCGGCCGGCGCAATCCCGAAGGACGGGCCGAGCGCCGGCATCACCATGGTGACGGCGGTGGCGTCGCTGTTGACGGACCGGCCCGTGAAGAGCACGGTCGGGATGACCGGTGAAGTGACGCTGCAGGGACGGGTGCTGCCGATTGGCGGCCTCACGCAGAAAGTGCTGGCTGCGCATGCCGCCGGACTGACTGACGTGATCGTGCCGCAGCGCAATCAGCACGATCTCGACGACGTGCCCGCCGACGTGCGGGACAGGATGCACTTCCACGTCGTGGCATCCGTCGACGAGGTACTTGCCGTCGCCCTGGAGCCGATCGCCGTGGCGAAAGCGGCATAGTCCGAACGGCCAACTGCGGCCAGGGTTGTCAGTGATTGCTTCGCAGCATCATTGCGCCGGGACCGGACCGCTTTTCTGCCATACGGATGCGGCTGCTCGTCGCGAGCAGCACCACGCCGATGATCGCCACGGATGACGTCCTTGCCTGGAGGCAACCTCAGGCGACTCCTGGCGGCAATGGCTGTACCTGTGCGGCCGGTGGACCTTCGTGGCGGAAGCGTCCACCGTTCTCGCGACGACGACGGTTGCCAGCGCGGAGACCGCGAGGCCGCTGCGCTACGCAGCCGGTCCGACGATCACGCCCCGGCACGACGCGGCGTACTGGGATCGCGTGACGGCGGGCTTCAACTTCGCGGACGCGGACCAGATGCCTCCGCGGCTGTTCAATCAGGTGATTCGGACGGGGCTGCGATGAAGTAGGTATTGGTCGGCCAGCCCCGCTTTGCGAGTGGGGCTGGCCTGCCGCTTCAGGCTTCGGCGGAGTGTCAGGGCGCGGGGACGGCCGTCCGGTTGGCCGGCACGATCTGAGGCTGGTACGAGAACACCTCGCGGTTACGCACGTCAACGCGCACCTTCAACCAGTTCACGTCGTTGTTGCCGTTGGCCTGGTTATCGCCGAAGGTTTCAACGCGCGTGAAGTTCTCCAGCCGCCTGCCTTTCGCATCGAGGAACGGCTTGTCGAGGCGGAAGTAGTGCGAGTCGCCGTGCACGTAAGCAACCGGCCGGCGGAAGACGATCACCTCGTCGCGAAGCGCGCTCAGGTACTGCTGAAACCCATCCGGCTGGCCGTCGGTTTCGGCGAGCGTCTTCGCATCACGCAGGGGAGCCCGCGTGCCATCGGTCGCGTCCCAGCCCGGGTCGGCCTGCGCGATCAGCATGATCGCCGCCGCGTCGCGCGCGACGGCGTCCGCGAACGTCTCCTGCAGCCAGACGATGTTGGCCTGGTTGCGTGCCATGTACTCAGCCGCGTCGGGAGCGACGTCACACAGGTTGTTGCACGACCCCTGCACGTTCAGCGTCGCGTAGGTGACGCCGCCGACGTGCCACCGGCGGTTTTCGACGCATGGCACGAAGCCGCTGATGCCGCGGCAGAGCGGGCCGGCCTGCACTTCCTGACGCATGCGGTGCCGGCCCAGCGAGAACGGCGTGCTGAAGAACAGCGCGCGCTCGTGGTCGAGGCGCTCCAGCGCGTTGAAGCCGCCGTTTGCCGGCCGATCGCAGTCGGTCCAGTCGTTGTCACCGGGCGTGAACATCGCCGGCGCGTCGAGCGAGTTCAGGTAGCCGAGCGCCTGCAGGTATATCGCGTCGCTGCACGTCGTAGGGGTCTGCGAACCGGGGACGCCGCTGCCCACCTTCAAATCGCCGTCGTGGACGGTGAACGCGAGCTTGCGGGCGTTCATGTCGGCGATCAGGTTCGGCACGCCCGTCTTCGCCTGCAGGTCCGAGTAGGGAAGGTCGCCCCACAAGCCGATCGAGTACGGTTCACGTCCATCGCGATCGTCCCGATCGCCCTGCCGCTCATCGCCATCGCTGCCGATCACCACGGTCGTCGCCAGCGCGGCTGCTGCCGCGCCCGAAAGAAGAAGTACGTTCCACGCCCTTCGCTTCGTCATTGTTGCGCTCCTCCGTTCCCCACATGGGAAGGTCAGAGCTGCGACGCTAGCAGGCGGGGGATCTCGGGCGTGTGACGACGGTGTAAGGGCGGTGCAACACAGCGCCGCCCGGGTGTGGCGTCACCATTCGCCGCGCGTCGCGGGGAGGCCGGTCATCGCAATCCCGCCGGCGCCGAACCAGGCCAGATTGATGAATGGGCAGATCAATCGCGAATAGACGCCTGCAGCGCGACGCGAGCTGTTCGACTTTCGTCCGGTAGAGATCGGCCATGCTTGGGTGCAGAAGTGGCGGTGGTTCGTTGGCCGTTTCGATGTGCTTCTCAAGGATTTCTTTGCGCTCCTGAAGCTTCTCCATTCTGAATTTGACCTCTCGGCCAGGCACGCCGTTGCAGATGGCGTCGATCACCTGCTCGCTCTCGCGCTTAACCCGCTCGAGCTCGCGCTTCGCGTTCGAGATGCCGGCTCGTTGCTCCATTCGCAACCGGTTCATCTCCTTGGCGAACTCGCGTCGCACGCGGCCGCAGCACGGCAGCGGAGACAGCAGCTCCTTCCCCGTCAACAATGCGGGGATTGCGGTCGGCTGAGCGAGGGATTTCGGGTTGGGCACGCCGATGCACGCCTTTCGATCCCACGACGGGATACTCGAAAGCATCGGTGACACGAAGCGGCAACGGCGACGCGATCACAGGGCAACATCGGCATTGACAGCCCCTCGCGCTCGCCCTACGCTGACTCCATGGACTGCATGTTCCGCCGGCGCTCGCGGCCAAGTTGAATCGCCTTGCGGAAGGCGCGGGATGCAAGGCCGAGCTGGCGTTGGACCTGCTGGCGACGTCCGTTGAACGTGACGAGTGGTTCAGACGCGAGGTAGAAAAGGGTCGTCTGTCGGCACGAGAAGGACGGTTACTGCACCGCGACGAGCTCCTTGCCCGGATCGATAAACGCTACCGCGCCTGATGCGCGTCCGTTGGACCATCGACGCAGCCGACGCAAGTGCCAGGCTCCATGTATTCCCGTTCTCAAAATAGTGCCAGCTCGAAGTATTCGCGACCGGGAGGTTGTGATGAGCGACAGGCGATTCCGATGGAGCCGATGGGCGGCCATTTTCGCCCACGCGCTCGGCGTGGCGCTGATCCCGCCGAGTGCGGCGTGGGCACATCACTCTTATGCGATGTTCGACGGAACGAAAACGCTCAGTGTCACCGGCATTGTTGCGAAGGTCGAATGGATGAATCCTCATGTATACGTCTGGGTGTACGTTCCGAATGCCGCTTCGCCTTCAGGGTACGATCTCTATGCGTTCGAGAACGGTTCAATAAGCGTTCTCTCCCGGCTCGGCTGGACGAAGTCCACGTTCACTGCGGGAGAGAAGATCACGGTCGAATACTCGCCGCTGAAAGATGGTCGAACGGGAGGGCACTTCATCAAAGGCACGCATGCGGACGGTCGTGTTGCCTTGGGCGTCGGCGGACCCGGCGCTACAGGCCTGCCGGCCGAAGCGAAGGTGCCGCAATGAATCGACGAAGTGTGGGCAGCGCAGATCCGTCACGTCTCCGTTGCGCGTGTTGCGCCGTCGCGCTCGCCCTTCTTTTGACCGACTCCGCGAACGGGCAACAGAAATCGCTGCCGAACTGGAGAGGGTGGTGGGGACTCCAAGAGGCGCCAACCGCGGAACTTCGACGCGCACCCGCTCCGCTGAAGCCCGAACTGTTGGAGGCGATGCAGAAAACGGCGAGCAGTGACGCCGGCGGGTTTCGGGAGCTGTACTGCAGACCAAGCCAGTTCACGGGTTACAGCGGCGGTTTTGTGGAAAGCGTCGAGCTGTTGTTCACTCCCGGCCGCGTCACCCTTACGAACGAGAGCGGCCTTATTCGGCGGATCTACACAGACGGGCGATCGCTGCCCGGCGAAGTGGATCCATCGAACACGGGTATGTCTGTCGGTCACTGGGAGGGCGAGACGCTCGTGGTCGAGACGATCGGTATCCATCCCCAGGCACTGTATCCCGAGCCGATCGCGGGTGCCGTTCCGATCGGGCGCAACGTAAAAATTACGGAGCGCATATCCCTGCGTGACGCGGACACCCTGCAGTTCGAAATCACGACGACGGCGCCCGAGATTTTTATCGCGCCGGACAGGCGGACGCGACTGTATAAGCGCGTGCCAAAACGTACGGCTGTGGAGATCAGTTTCTGCACGGACTTCGACAGGGCTATCGATCCCAAAACAGGCAGGCAACGGTTCGACATGACCCCGCCTGCCGATCTTCCGCCCCCGCCACCTCGTTGAGATTGTGTCCAGGTAGACAGCACTAAAGGCAGCGTGTTCAGGCCGCATGCCTAAGTCCGTCCATCTGTATGTCGACCGCGCGCCCAGTTGGTTCACCGGATGGGTCCACAACCAGTTTCCTCCTACGGGCTGGATCTGCAATGGATACCCGCGGTTCGGGCGGAGCTTTACAAGCGTTAGTCGGAGCAGTGTGGCAATTCGAAGCGGTCAACTGCGCGAGCCGATCGTCAACCCAGAGGTGTGTTCAGTAGCAGCACCTCTCCGCTGATGCTGTCCGAAGGCGATCCATTGCAGCTTTGTCTAAACGTGGCATGCAGGCGCTGGATGCTGGCCGAGTAGCCGCCGAAGCCGCCGCTGGGCCCGAAGGCGATGTCCAACACCTCGAACTGGCCGGTGCTCGGACAGGCAGATCCGGCGATGCCGAAGGACAGCGTCACCCCGGAGACGTCGAACTTCGCGTTCGGGTAGTTACCTCGTGCGAGCATCTGCCCTGGCGCCGCTCCCAGCGTCAGAATCATCGACGACAGGCCCGGCGCGCCGAGGATCTGCACGTGCAGAACGCGGTTGTTGTCTGACACCCCACCCGAGAACGTCACGCGAGTCAAGTCAATCCGATCGGATCGCCCGCGACCGACCAGGTCACCCGCGGTGCTTGTAAACGAGAGAAACGGCGCGCTCGTTGGTGTCGGCGTCGTGGGAGATTCAGATCCACCCCCGCACCCCGCGACGCAGATGACCAGCGCGGCGATTGCACTCAGCACGTGCCTGCTGAACCGTTGCTCTGCTCCTTGCATGACCCTTGAAATATTACGCGCGCGCACGGCGGAACGAAGACACGACGGCGGATTGGCGCTACCGTAATTCCCGTATCCAGTGCTGTTTGAATGGAATTCCTTACCAGGGCCAGCCCTTGCGCTCAGGCACCCGGGTTGCACCGGGCATCCTCGTGGGTCTCTCACGATCCCGAATCCGACGAATCGCCGCGGCAGTCTACCTGGCGGGAGCGCTCGTGGTTAGTGCGTGCGGCAGCACGGCGCCTCTGCCGTCAGCGCCAACTCCAGTCCCTGCTTACCCCTCGCTCCTCGGCGTCTACCCCGGAAGCGGGAGACTTGTGCTCGAGTTTCGAGATACGGGTGGTAGCAATACTTACGGCTGCACCGCCAGGTTGAATGTTCTCGAGCAGACAGGCGATACCTTTTCAGGATTGGCGGACTTGGATGGGGGTTCCGGTGACAGCGGCCGGCACTGCACGTGGAGGTCCAAATTCATCGCCCAAATGGCGGTGGACGGGACCATTACGAGCTTTCGCGCGGATCCCTCTTTTGGCGGCTACTGTGCGCAATTTACCTCCAAGCAGACGTTCACCGGCACCGCGACCAGCACGGTCATCTTTATCACGATCACAGACCATGGGACCTGCTTTGATGGCCGTGGGCAGCTCCGAGATACGGACCGTACCCTTACGATAACGGCGCGGCGACTGTGATCACCCGATCCACACGTCGCCTGATGCTGTGTGACTGGAATTTCTTTCAGGGCCAGCTCTTGCGCTCAGGCACTCGGGTTGGATCCCCGAGTTGGGGCCCCGAGCACGCGCTTCGAGCCGACGCTGCGACGCGAACCGTGCTCACCGCTCCGGCGTGGAACAAGGCGGCCATCCCGTCGTCAGAGAGCACGATTCCGACCACCAATCTCCGATTTTCTCCGGCGCCTGCCAGCGTGCCCACGCGGGGCCGCGCGCTGGATCACATCGGGTTCGAGGTCAGGGATCTCGCGGCCTTCTGCACCCAGCTCGAAGCGAAGCGCGTGAAGCTGTCAGTCCGTATCGCATACAGGACGGCATCGGGACCGCGTACCTGACCGATCCCAAGGGAACCTAGATCCAGCTGACTGAGGGCCTCGGCAAATTCTGACGCCCGAGGCGTGACATGCGATCGCGCCTGATTCGGGTCGTCGGCTCGCGGCGCATTCCTCGGTCTCCAACCAGCGTGCGTGCAACCAAGCGATGGCACCGGCGTGCACTGGAGATCCGCACCGATGGTCATCGGTCCCGTGTACTGCTTCTTTACCTCCGCAACCGCCTCGTCGAGATTGCCCGGATCGAGGTGGCTGAGAATCAGCCGCGCCGGCTTCGCGTCACGTGCGATCCGCCCGACGACATGACGCCGACGCCGACCGTCATGTGCAGGACGAGCAGGTCGGCGCCGCGGGCAAATTCGACAAAACGGGGATCGGTGCCGGTTTGGTCCGTCCCGAACACGATTGCATGATCTCCGACCGCGACGCGGTAAGCGAGCGTCGGGATGTTTTCCATGCGGCACGCTGAACGCCGTGACGATCAGGCCGTCGCCCTTCAGAACGGTAGCGGGCCTGGCGCCCGGCGTGTCAACGACGATGACGTCCAGTGGGGCGACGCGACCGACACCCCCGAGTGTCGATCCCAACATCCTGAATGCGCCCGTCTGCGGATCGAACAACTGCTGGAGGAAGGCGCCAAAGGCGGGAGCATCCGCGTTCCCCGACGGCCCCGCGATGCGAAGGGCAGTCTTCCGCACGAAGTCGCCCCACAGCAGGGCCGGAAGATCGGACACATGATCCGGATGGAGATGACTGATGGCGATCAGCGCGAGATCGTCGAAGCGGCCGCCGGCCTCTGCAAAGCGGAGGAAGGCACCACCCCCCGCCCCCGGCCGCATTGACCGACGACCCCAACAGAATGAGCATCGCGATCTGTGTGGTGCGCCGCATGGCTGGGAAGTCTAGTCCGCCGCACCCACTTTTTAGTTCTCGACCGTAGCTGTTATCATCGGCGTCTTTCATCTACATTTACCTACGCGCAGTCGCGGACCCGGCGCCAGGCGCTGACCGAAGAAGGAGAAGTTGCCGATGAGAACCAGGATCGTCGCCTTCGCAGTCGTCATGACCGCCATCCTCACGGCCGCCCCGGTCTTCGCTCACCATTCGGACGTGGCCTACGATCAGGCGAAACGCACGACGCTCAAGGATGCGAAGGTCATCAGCTACGCGTGGAGAAACCCGCACGGCATCATGGTCCTCGACGTCAAAGACGAAACAGGCGAGGTCGTTCGCTGGACGCTCGAAACGGGCAGTCCCTCGGCACTGATGACCGACGGGTGGACGAAGAATTCGGTCGTCGCCGGCGAGGTGATTACAGTTGACGCGAATCCTGCGCGGAACGGCACCAAGTTCGGTCGCATGCTCAGAGTCACGAAAGCTGACGGCACGGTTCTGAGCTGGGGTGAACGAAACCGCCAGAGCCAGTAGGAGGCGGAGATGAAAACCAGTGCGTATCTCCCTGCCGTCATTGCGTTCTCGCTGATCGCCATCCCGGCTCTCGCCCAGCGGCAACAACAGCAGCCGGCGTCCGCGGCGACGAAAGCCGCAGGTCCGGCGCCTCGCCGTGACATCAGCGGCCATTGGTTGGGCCCGGTCTCGCCGCGCAAGCAACCACCGCCGCCGATGACCGCGCTCGGGCAGCAATTGTTCGATGCGACCAAACCGTTGCAGGGCCCGCGCGCGGTGCCGATCGCGCAAACCAACGATCCGCTCGTGACCTGCAATCCAGAGGGGTTCCCGCGCAGCGCGCTGTTCGAAACCCGCGGGTTCGCCTTCGAGCACGTGCCACGGCGCACGCTGCAGCTGCTGCAGTACCAACGCATCTGGCGCGAGATCTGGACGGATGGGCGTCCGCTCCCGACCAACGTCGGCACGCCGGCCAAGGACGCGCGCGATCCGAGATATTACGGCTATTCGGTCGGCACATGGGCCGACGACTACACGTTCGTCGTCACGACCACGGGCTTCAACGAAGACGCGTGGGCCGATGAACAGGGCCATCCACGCAGCATGGATGCGAAAGTCGAGGAGCGGTACCGGCGGATCGATCACGACCACCTCGAGGTCAGCGTGACGATTGACGATCCCAAGATGTACACCAAGCCGTACTTCGTCATGAAGCAGGTCTACACCTGGGCGCCCGTGCAGGAATTCGAAGAACAGCTCTGCATCCCGTCGGAGGCGTTGGAGTATCGCGAGATCTTCCGGCCGCCGGGAACCGAGAAGTAACAGCAAAGGGCGGCCTTCACCCGCACGAGGTGATTCATGCCCGCCGGTGAATCAACCGCAACACCGCGACAGGCCACGCGCGCGCCATCGGCGATTATCGTCGGCGCCGGACCGGCAGGCCTTGCCGTCGCCGCGTGCCTCGCGCGCGCGCATGTCCCGTTCACCGTGCTGGAGCAGAAGGAAAGCGTCGCAGCGAGCTGGCGCGGCCACTACGACCGCCTTCACCTGCATACCAACAAGGGAACGTCGGCGCTGCCGTATCTGCCGTTTCCGCGCGGGTACCCGCGGTATCCGTCGCGCGATCAGATGATCGACTACGTCGAGACCTACGCGCGGACGTTCGGCATCGAGCCGCGGTTCAACGAGGAAGTGGTGGCTGCGCGACGCCGCGATGGCCGATGGGAAGTGAGAACCCACACCGCCACGTACGAGGCGCCCCACCTGGTGATCGCGACCGGACTCAATCGCGAGCCAGTCGTCCCGCAGTGGCCCGGCCAGGAACGCTATCGCGGCCGCATCGTCCACAGCCGCGAGTACCGGAACGGTCGTGATTTCTCCGGACGTCGCGTGCTCGTCGTCGGCATCGGCAACTCGGGCGGCGAGATCGCAATCGACCTGCACGAGCACGCGGCGCGACCCAGCATTGCGGTGCGCGGCCCGGTCAACGTGCTTCCGCGTGACATCCTCGGCATCCCGGTCGTGGTGACGGCCATGGCCGCCGGCCTGTTGCCACCGCCGGTCGCCGACGCGTTCAACGCGCCCCTGCTGCGTCTCCTGCTCGGAAACCTCCGGCCGCTCGGCCTTCAGGCGCCGCCGTACGGCTCGCTGACGCAGATCGCACGGACGGGACGGATCCCGATGATCGACGTCGGCACGATCGATCTGATCAAACGTGGCGTCATCGCGATTCGGCCCGGCATCGAGCGGTTCGTCGAAGATGGGGTCGTGTTCACCGACGGCCGCCGCGAAGCATTCGACGCGGTGGTGCTCGCGACCGGTTTCCGGGCCCGTGTGGACAGCTTTCTCGAGGCGCAGGGACTGGTCGACGAACACGGCAACCCGCGCCCTGATGCGGCGCTGCCGGAGGGCCTGTACTTCTGCGGGTTCAATGTCGTCGCGCGCGGCCTGCTCAACCAGATCGGACGCGATGCGAAGGGGATCGCGGCGCAGATCGCGGGCGATCGCGCGGCATGACGGTCCGCAGCGGGATCCGCTGCGCGAACTGCTGCGCCGGGCGGGCGTTAATTGCCGTCAATAGTCTCGCGTTCGGAATCGGTCGTGCATCCATCCGTTGGACGAGGTGAACAGCCGATGGCAGACAGAGACCAGGAACGGCGAGGAGCCGATGCCGACACAGAGAACCAGCAGCCCCGCGGCTCGCGCGAACCCGACCACGAACGGATCGCCCGCCGGGCCTACGAAAGGTACGAAGCCCGCGGCCGCGGGGATGGTGGGCACCTTGACGATTGGTTCGAAGCGGAGCGAGAACTGACGGGGGGTTCGTCTGCAGCCGCCGACGAGCGATTGGCTGATGATGAGAATCAGATCGACTAGCGACCGATGCCCTTCGTTACATGGTCACAGATGATTTGGGCCACGTGATCGGGGTCGCACGGCTTGCGGAGCACCATCAGCGCGTGCGGGAGGTCGGGCAGTGGATCAACGCCCGTGACGACGATGATCGGAATGTCGTTGGTGAGAGGGTTTGCCGCAAACTCGCGCAGCACCGTCGAACCGCTCACGTTTGGCAACATGAGGTCCAGGAGCACGAAATCCGGCCGGTTCTTTTCGAGCGCCCGCAGCGCCGCGACGCCGTCCGCTGCGCGCGTTGGTGCCAGTCCTCGCAGAGCCAGCGCCGTGCAGTACAAGTGGGCAAGCTGCGCGTCATCTTCAACGACCAGGACTTTCGTCCGTTCGGACGTGGACGACAGAGGATCCATTGAGGCGACCAGCACGAGGAGTTTAGCTGATTCTTTCCATCCGCAACGCTGAGCGACTGCTGAGGAAGATCGCGCGAATCAAGGGCCTTGCAACCGCTGAGGCACCTTCCTTTGCAGGAGTACCACCCGGAGCCATGCAAGACCGGCAACCCGATCCGAAGCACAACGAACTCTTCAAACGTCTGGACGAACTGCGCGAGGAAGTCGCCGGGCTGCGCCAGCGCATCGAGTCCGCACAGGACGAGGATCGCCGAAGAACATCCCGCCCCTTTTCCTGGCCGGACAGGCGAAAGACTGCCGCGTAACCACGCAGACGCGCCCACCATCTTCCTCGACTGCAGGCGACGCCCGACGTCTCATCCAATTTGGAGTACCGAATTTGCTAGTTCTGGCGCCGCGCCCCCGAGATGGCACCAGACGAGCCACCCTCCGCTCGATCTTCAGAAGTTGTTTGTCCGAAATGCCGGGCGATTGGCAAGACGTGGCAAACCTTCCTCGCCTGGAAGACGACGGGATACATCTTGTACGTCTGTTACGAGTGCGCCCATTCGTGGTCGATTCGAGACCGCCGGAACGATAGTCAGTAAAGCCCTGCCCGGCTCATCGTTTTTGACGCCTCTCGAAGCTGTCAGCCACGTTGGCGCCTGCGTCTCTCGGGCCGGTTACGGCGATCCGACCAATCTGTGGCGGGTCGATCGCGCTTCGCCTCGTTCGCCATCCTCGATTTGATCTGCGCTTGAAGTTCCCGCGCCTGCTGCATCAGGTCATCGAGCTTGGCGAGAATCGAGGCAAGTTCTTCCGGCGTGAGTTCCGGCACGAGCCATTGTAGGCACGCCGCCAGGGAAACGGATTTGATGCCGTCAAAAGCCGGTCCGGGGCATGCCCATTGCACCTCGTACGAAGGGATGCGCGTACGACTGACGCGGAAATTGGCGCAACGACTGGATGGCGTCGATCTCCGCTCGTTTCACGTCGGCGACATCCTCAACTTGCCGCAGACAGACGCTCGCCTGTTGCTCGCAGAAGGCTGGGCGGTGCCCGAGCGCAGGATGGCGGATCGTTTCAATCGCGTCGAGCGCACCAGCGCATCGACTGACATATCCGATCAACAACGTCGCGCCTCGTAGCCAATGCGGCGATCGAGGAAATGACGTCAAGATAACAAGATATTCCCTTGAATGCCCCAGGTGCGCGCAGTACCATGCGCCGCGCACTGAATCTGCACGACTACCCTCGGCCATGCAGCTTCACCGAAGCAGCTTCACCGAAGCCACTGCTCAGGGAGGGTTGCATGCCTCCAGATTCACCGTGTTCGCCAACGCTTTCACTGCGTTGTCCCAAGTGCTCCCATGACGGCGTCCATCTCTTCCTGCGTTCTGAAACGATTCTCACGGTGACGTGCGAGGCGTGTCAGCATTGCTGGGCAGCTGACATCGCAACGTTGCCTGAAGACGTGAGGCGAGAGGCTCGACGCGCGGCGAGTGATCAATAGCCGACACGCCGGGGAGCAGGACATCCACCTTCGCACAGCGCAACGCGCTGCTCGAGCATGTTCGATGTGCGCGTCGTCAACAGCCTGACGACGACGTGACGGTGGTGGAAACGCCGAGGAATCGCTCGAAACGCTGCACAGCGTTCCCCAGTCCGGCGCGCTCCACCTGGTTCAATTTCCGAAAGGTAACGAGCTCGATGTGAACGCTATTCGATCGTCTTGCCGTGCGCCACGTGCCGGACACCTGTCCGTCGATGACCAGTGAATGGCGGAAGTTCACAGGGTTGCCCGAACCCTCTGTCACGAGCGACGGCCCGTGCGGTACGACGTCGCGATCCCGGTAGGCCACGACGTACTCGTCGTAGATCGGCAGGAGATGAACGCCCCGGAGCCGTACCCGACGTGAAGGTTCATCACCGATCGTCCAGTACGTCCGGCCCTCGACGTGCTCAGCGCGCGCCCCGTTCATCTCGAGCCCGCGCTTCGCGTCCGCCGTCGTCAGTCCGGACCACCAGACGAAATCCCTGACGGTGGCAGGGCCGTGGCTCGTGAAGTAGCGGCGCGCGAGCGTCGCCAGCGCTTCCTCGGCTGGCAGGCGCTTCGCTGCCGGCGCCCGCTCCGCGACGAGCGCGTAGGTGAACTGGCGGCCTCGACGAGGCCCGCTGCAGATCACGCCCTCGAGCTCCGCGAACATGCAGACGAGTCCGAGACGGAAGCCATCGAACGCCATGCGCGCACGACTGAGGTGCGCACCCAACTCGATGCGCGTCAGATGCTGCCCGTCACGAAGCGCACGCTCCATCAGGCGCGTGCCGCGGACGAGCATCCGTTGATCGAGTTCGAACCGCCGCCGGTAGGGCGCGACCAACTGGTGCACGCGCGGTGCGGTCAGCTCCAGCAGCCACCGGATGTCGTCGGGCGCGACGAAGTGCCACGTCGGACGCATCACGTGCGTGCGGAGCATTTCGCCGTTCGCGAATGCGCGCTCGAGGTCGGCGTCGCCGACGCCGTCGCGCATCCGCAGAGCGAGACCCCACTTTGCCGGGTCGAATTCCTGCGCCTGCACGGCGCCGAGCCGCCGGACCACGTCGGCAGGCCGGGAAAGCTCCGTTCGCGTGACGTGCTGATTCCAGAGCCGGCGGCGTGCGAGAGCCGCGATGTCTGTCATGCCAGGACGTCTCGACGCGATCGAACGGCCAGGAGCCGAGGTGCGCCGTCGGGCCGAAGGTCGGTCATGCAGGAATCACTTATCGATTCACGTGCACACGGCAATGCGGCACGGCGCATGCTATTCAGTGTGCGGAGTGTTTGTGTGGTGGATCTGCTTGCCGTCGCAGCAATATTCGCGGTGTCCGTGCTCCTCGGAGTGGCAGCGGCCGCTGGATTTCTCGCGCTCGTCTTTCATGCCATGACACGCTCAGCGCCACTCCCGACCGGCGTCTCAGCCACGCCGGTGATGCGGTCGATCGCGTTGGCTGACGAGCTCGCCGCCTAGGCGCACGGTTCACAACAGCTCGTCTATTCGCACCCCGGTTCTCACTCGATGGGCGCCGCTCAGGCGTGAAGGATCACCCCGGCGTTTCTGGTAGCCGCGCGCGTGGCGGCCTTCGGCTGCTGCGCGAACAACACGACCGTGCTTCGCGGGTTGACGATGTAGTGATCCGCGGGATCGAGTTCGACCTCCTGTCCGGCCTCGAGGAAGTCGTCACCGCCCGGAAGGCTCGTGTCGATGGCCCGGTGCCACCCCCGATCGGCGCCCAGTTGCGGCAGCCTGATCCACTGCGGTTCGTAGTGGCCGTTGAGGATGAAAAACAGGCGGTCGACGCCGTTGTTGGAACCGTCTTCGCTCGCGTCGAGCAGCACGCAGACCGTGCGCGCGTTCGCGTCCTGCCATGCGGGCGTTCCCAGGGCATTCGAGTACCAGGTCAGATCCGCCACGCCGTCATCGTCCAGGTCGTGGCCCAGGTAGAACTTCCGGCGCTGGAGGACGGGGAAGCGGCGCGTCAGCGCGATGGCCTTCCGGAAGAAGTCCGTCAGGTCCTGGTTGCTCGCGGCGGCGGTCCAGTCGAACCAGCCGATCTCGTTGTCCTGGCAGTACGCGTTGTTGTTGCCCTGCTGGGTCCGCGCGAACTCGTCTCCGCCGAGGATCATCGGCGTTCCCGACGAGAAGAGCAGGTAGCAGGCGAAGTTCTTCATCAGCTGCTTCCGCAGCGCCACGATCGCACGATCGCCCGTCACGCCTTCGACGCCGCAGTTCCACGAGTGGTTGTCGTCGGAGCCGTCACGATTGTTCTCGCCGTTGCGCTCGTTGTGCTTGCCGTTGTAGGACACGAGATCGTTCAGCGTGAAGCCGTCGTGGCAGGTGATGAAGTTGATGCTGTTGAACGCCGAGCGGCCGTCCTCGGCGTAGAGATCGGCGGAGCCGGTGAGCCGCCAGCCCACGTCGGCGAGCGTACCGGAGTCGCCCTTGCCGAACGACCGCATCGTGTCGCGAAACTTGCCGTTCCACTCGGACCAGTCCACCGGGAAGTTGCCCACTTGATAGGTGCCGATGTCCCACGGTTCCGCGATCATGATCACGCGGTTGAGGATCGGATCCTGTGAGACCGCATCGAAGAACGACGATGAGGCCGCGAACGAGCCGTCTTGGCCGGAGCGCCCGAGCACGGACGCGAGGTCGAAGCGGAACCCGTCGACGTGCATGACGTCCGCCCAGTAGCGAAGCGAGTCCATCACCAGCCGAATCACCGCCGTGCTGTCGAAGTTTAGGCTGTTCCCGCAGCCGGTGTAGTTCATGTAGTAGCGCCGCGGCGCCTCGTCTGGTCCCGTGAGGCTGTAATAGGCGGGGTTGTCGATGCCGCGGAAACAGAGGCTCGGGCCCATCTCGTTTCCCTCGCCCGTGTGGTTGTAGACGACGTCGAGGATGATCTTGATGCCCGCCCGGTGCAGCTCGCGGACGAGCGTCTTGAACTCCGTCACCTGGCATCCCGGCGTCCTGCCCGTGGAGTACGACGATTCGGGGGCGAAGAACCCGACGGAGTTGTAGCCCCAGTAGTTCGTCAACCCCTTCTCCAGGAGGAAATCGTCAACGTAGTACTCGTGGATGGGGAGCAGTTCCACGGCGTTGACGCCAAGCTGCTTCAAGTAGGGAATCTTCTCGATGAAGCCCAGGTAGGTAGCGCGCTCCTTCACGCCGGACGAGGGATGCGCCGTAAAGCCCTTGACGTGGACCTCGTAGATGACGAGTTGTTCGAGCTGGAGATCGGGAGACGTCGTCCCCTGCCAGTCGAACCCGTCGTCGATGACGATGCTCCTGGGGACGATGGCGGTGTTGTCGCGGCGATCCTGGACGCTCTCGCCGGCGCCCGGTTGCGGATCGTAGGCGAGCAGCAGGTTGTCGGTGTTGCGGAATTTCCCGGTTACCGCCTTTGCGTAGGGATCGAGCAGCAGCCTGGCGTCGTTGAAGCGCAGGCCCCATTCCGGGCGGTACTCACCGCGAACCTTGTAGCCGTACAGTTGCCCGGCGGTGATGCCTTCGACGAGCGCGTGCCACACGAACCGGTCGCGCTCCTCGAGGCGAATGATGTCGGCAGGATCGCCGTCAGCCTCGTCGAACAGGAGGAGGAACACCTCCGTCGCATGCTGGGAGTACAGCGCGAAGTTGACGCCGGCGGGTGTCGGCGTCGCGCCCAGCGGATAGTGCGTGCCCTTGGCGACGGTCTTCGTCGTCCGATGCTCGAGCGGGTACGACACGACGCGACTACGGCGCCAGCTGCTCCGGTGTCAACGCGTTTGGCGGCGGCGTTGGAGACATCCCCTTGAGCAGGAACTTCTGTGCGCGGTTGCCCGGCGCCACCTCCGCGACGTACAGGTTTCCCTTCGAGTCCACCGCGATGTGATGCGGGCCCTGGAAATTGCCCGGCGTCGCGCTGCGCGTGCCGAACTGGTAGAGCACCTTCAGCGACTTGCGATCGAGCACCGCCACGTGCGAGTTGCCGTAGTCGGCGGCGTAGAGGAACCGCTGCTGCGCATCGGGCGAGAAGGCGAGACCGGCCACCGACCCGGCTGACGGCCCGGCCCGGTTGATGAACACCTGGGTCACGTACTTTCCTGCCGGCGTGAAGACCTGGATGCGCCGGTTCGATCGATCCGCCACGTAGAGGAGGTTGTCGTTCGACAGCTTCACCGCGTGAACCGGATTGCCGAAGAACTTCGCGCCGTCACCGTCGGTGTCGAGTTTCGGCGCGGCTTGCGCACCACGTCCTCGTCCGCCACCGCCGCCCGCCGCACCTGGCGCCCCGCCGGCTGGCGGCTCGCTGTCTGGCGGGTTGCCGAACGCGCCCCACATCCGCTTGAACGCGCCGGTGCCGGCGTCGAAGACGACGACCCTGCGGTTACCATAGCCGTCCGCAACATAGGCTTCATTCGTCTTCGCATCGACGAAGATGTCAGCGGGCCGGTTGACGTTCGTCGTGTCCGCATTCCCCGTCCCCTTGCGGGCGGCGCCGAACTCCTTCAGGAATTTTCCCTGCAGCGTGAACGTGAGCAGCATGTCGTCGCCGACACCGCTGCCGCCGATCCACACCGTGTTCTTGTGGTCGATCGTGATGCCGTGCTCGGTCGTGGGCCAGTCGTAGCCGGGGCCGTCACCGCCCCACGCGTTGACGAACTTTCCGTCGGCGTCGAATTCGAGCACCGGCGGCGCCGCGCGCTCCTTCAGGTCCGCGGCGACCGTCCGCGGACGGTGGAGAATCCAGACGTGATCGCGGCTGTCCACCGTCACGGCCGAGACGATGCCGACGACCCAGTTGTTGGGCAGCTTCGGCCAGCCGGGATCCAGCTGGAACACCGGCATGCCGGACTGGCCCTGGGCTCGAGCCGCTCCGGACGGTCCAAGTAAACCAGCCAGCGCGGCCAACACGAGTCCGGCATATGCGCAGCGCAGCAATGTTCTCTGCATGATGCGCAGAGCATATACCCGCGCCCGCCGGGCGAAAACATTTAGCGCGCGGATGTCACTTCTCTGCGGGGATAGCGCGCCAGCCGTGTCGCGGTGTCTACTATGTGTCCTCCCACGCTGAAGGAGCAGGCACATGGCGCTGTACGCATTCGACGGTACCTGGAACGCCGCCAAGGACGGCGACGAGCCGAACCCGATGCACACCAACGTCGTCCGGTTCTTCCAGGCCTACCGCAAGCACTCCGGCACCAAGGACTTCTACCTCGCCGGCGTGGGGACGCGGTTCGGCGCGGTGGGCAGGGCGTTGGGGGGTGCGTTCGGACTCGGCGAGCTGCCGCGCATCAACGAAGCCTACGACCAGCTGTGTCAGAACTGGGCGGCCGGCGACACGATCATCGACGTGGTCGGCTTCAGCCGCGGCGCCGCCACCACGCTCGATTTCTGTCACTGCGTCATGAAGCGCGGGATCCGCCGGCCCGGCAGCGACGCGGTGGTCGAAGCGAGCCCACGCATCCGGTTCCTCGGCGTGTGGGACGTCGTGGCGGCGTTCGGGCTGGGCAACCTCGGAGACGACCTGCTCAACATCGGCCATCACCTGTCGCTGCCAAAGGGCAACCTCCAGTACTGCTTTCATGCGATGGCGCTCGACGAGCGCCGCCCCTCGTTCCTTCACACGCGACTGCCAGGCGCCTGCGAAGTGTGGTTTCGCGGCGTCCATTCCGACGTGGGCGGCGGCGACGGGAACAGCGGGCTGAACGACATCGCGCTGAAGTGGATGATGAAGAAGGCGAAGGCAGCCGGCCTGCCGATCGCCGACGAGGACATCGCGGCGCTGAAGCCGAATCCGGCCGCCGCACCCAAGCAGGATCACAAGCTGCCGTTGAAGATTCGGCTCATCAGCGCCATCGATCGGTGTCACTACACCGTGTCGCCGGTCGACGGATGCATCAATCCGCCGACGACCTGCGCGGTGGAGACCGAGGCCGACGAACAGGTCGCGGGGGAGGTGGGGGCGAAAGGACTGGAAGTCCTGCCCGAGCAGGCGCGCGCACGCGTCAACGCGCTGTGGGACACGGCGGTTGCCGCCGCGAAGTCACGCGATTTCGAGCTCGAGCCCGTGCGAGACGCGCTGCTGACGCTGCTGCAGGCACGGATTCCGCTGGTGACCAACGACGAACAACTGGCGGCGGGCCGCAAGGCGGTGACCCGCCTGGTCATGACGACGATCGACCTCGCCCATCAGCGGGGCTTCTACGTGCTGAGCGTCTTCTTCTTCAACGAGGCGTTGCTCAAGCTTCCACGAACATTTCCGCTGACGGACTGAGCGTTCACGAACTGCGTCGTTCTTCGGGCAGCGTGAAGCGGACGGTGGTTCCGTCGCCGACCTTGCTTTCGGCCCAGATCCTGCCGCCGTGTGCCTCGACGATCCACTTCGAGATATAGAGTCCGAGCCCCAGCCCGGTGCGGTGGGACAGATGATTCAGTTGGCGAAACCGCTCGAAGATCCCCGTCAGGTCGCCGTCGGGGATGCCGACCCCGGTGTCCGAGACGGAGACCTGATAGAACCGGCCGGCGCGCTCCGCGCGGACGCGGATGTGACCGCCGGCAGGTGTGAACTTGATGGCGTTGTGAATCAGGTTCGAGAGCACCTGGAACAGGCGATGGGGATCGTGTTTCGCCATGAGGGGCTCCGAGGGCAGGTCTGCCTCGAGCGACACCCCCTTGGCCTGCGCCACGCTTTGAAAGGCGTCAATCGCGCCGTGCATCAGCGGGCGTAGATCGAGGCGCTCCGCGACCACCCGCAGCTGCCCGTCTTCGAAGCTGTTGACGTCGAGGAGATCGCCGATCAGCCGCTCCATGACGTTCACCGAGCGGCGCACGCGATCGGCCCACGCGTGCATCCGTTGTCCGAGCTCGTCGTTCGGCGCCTGCTGATCCAGCAACGCGGCGACGCCAGCGATCGTCATCAGTGGTCCGCGCAGGTCGTGGCTGACGATACCGAGAAACTCGTTGCGGGTGGCGACGCCGCGCGCGGCGTGCGCGTGGTGCCGCCGTTCCTCGACGAGCAGCCCCTGGACGTGTTCGACGGCCTCGTCGGTATGCTCCCGCTCGGTCGCCAGATCCTCGTCGGTCGCCTGACGCTCCTGCTGCAGTTCCTGACGCTCCTCGCGCAGTTCCCGCGTCAGGGTGGACTCGACCGCGTTCAGTTGCTGTTCGATGAGCCCATCGGTAGCCCTCCGTTCCTGGCGAAGGATCTCGTCGGCGTCATGGCGTTCGTCCGCAAGCGTGGAGGTAATTTCCGCGACGCCTTCGGCAATCTCCGCGAGCTGTTCCGTGAGCGTTGCCACTTCCGCTGCGCAATTTGATGCGACGACGTCGGCAGACTCGGCGGTTCCCTTCAGGTCTTCGGCGACCCGCCCGAGTTTTGCCGAAATCTCCGGCAGTGCCTCGGCGATCTCCGGCAGTGTCTCGGCGATCTCGGGCAGTGCCTCGGCCTTTTGCTCGAGCCGGACGTCGGATTTCGCGCGGACTTCGCGCAGAACCTTCTGCGCGTCGGCCCGCCTTTCGTCAAGGACTTCGACCACGCGCTGCTCGTCGTCGAGAAGTTCGTCCGCCGTGGAGCGCTCTTCCTGCAGGCTCTCGTCGGTGGCCGACCGGTCCTTCCCGAGCCATTCATCGGCGACGGAGCGCGGCTCCGCCACTCGCTCATCGGTGGCGCTCCGGTTGCGGGACGTGTCGGGCGATCTGTCGTGCATTGCTTCGCCCATGCCGGCTACCTGTGCAAGTGATTTGCCGCTCTCGTGGGTGGCCCCTCTTGGGCGGACCTGAAGGTCCGCCTCTACGTTTCCGAGGTTGGAGGTCCGCCTCTACGTTTCCGAGCTTGAGGGTCCGCCTCTACGTCCGAGTACGTTCGCGAGGTTCAGCGGGAGCGGAGGCGTACCTCGGCCGGTGGCCCGACAATCAAGTGTGAGTCCCCGAATTCGTGCCAGAGGTATCCCAGGCGCCGGGCCTCGGCATACGCGCGTTCCAGATGAACGGGAGCGCGGACGCCGGCGCCCGCCGCGGCGGCGACCACGCGTTCGAGGAGCGCCAGGTGCGTCGCGCGCGGCTCGTGCAGCCCCGTGATCAGGCCGTTCACAGACCGCACCGTCCGATCGCCCGCAATCACGACGTCCGTCCAGCCTTCCCCGGGCGACGTCGTTCCCGTATCGTCGGTCACGGTCTCCAGCGCTCGTACGACGGTCGTGCCGACGGCGATCACGCGCGCGCCGGCCCGCCTGGCGGCGTTGACGCGCTCGGCGGTCTGCCGTGGGACACGGTAGTACTCCTCGTACGGCGGCTCGTGGCTCTCCAGGCTCGCCACGCCGGTGTGCAGCACGAGCGGCGCGATCTGCACGCCACGGGAGACGAGCCGCGTCACCAGCTCCGGTGTGAACGGCCGGCCGGCCGACGGCATCTCGGCGCTGCCGGGCTCGTTGGCAAACACCGTTTGATACATCTCGAGGGGCCACGGCGTCCGCACGTAGCCATAGCGGATCGGAGAACCGTGCTCCTCGAGATATGCATCGACGCCTCCGCGCAGTTCCAGCGCCGCCAGCCAGAGACGCGATGGGGACGCGAGCGAGCCGGCAAAGGGATACGGCGCGAGCAGGGTGACGCGGCCGTTTGACGGCAGGAGGAGCCTCGTCCCGGCAGACGCTTCCGTGAACGGCAGCGACGCCTTCGTCCCTGGCTGCCGCACCTCGACACTCCACAGCCCGCCCGGCAGCCGGGTTGACAAATGCAGTTCGAGCGCACGGCCCGCGTCCGTCATGGCCGGCAGCGCGGCGTTCGTCGTCGCGCTGGTGTTGACCACGAGCAGATCGCCGGCGGCGAGCCAGCGGGGGAGATCGGCGAAGCGCGCGTGCTCGATCGAATCGCGCTCGACGTCGGATACGAGCAGCCGCACCTGGTCGCGCGTCAGGCCGCGCGCCTCAGGCGGCTCGGCGGCTTCGAGATCGGCCGGCAGATCGAAATCCGCGATCACGCCTGCTGCAGCCATGGGGCTTCCTCCGCCTGTGCCGCGAATCGCCCGCCGCTGACGGCGGCCGGCGCCTGCTCGAACAGCCAGTGCCAGAAGGGCGCGGTGATCTCGGGAAGCGGACGGTCCGAGATGTCCGCGAGCGGGAACGCCTCCTGATGCATCCGCGTCCGCATGTCGCCGGGGTCCACGATCACGGCCGAGACGTGCCGGTCGCGCAGCTCCGCAGCGAGCGTCCGCGTGAGGAGCTCGAGCGCCGCCTTGCTGGCGCCGTACGGTCCCCATCCCGCGTAGGCGCCGTGCGCCGCGTCGCTGGTGATGTTGACGACGAGGCCGCCGCGCTCGGCGAGCAGCGGGACGGCGAGCTGAATCAGCGCGAGCGGCGCACCGGTGTTCACCGGGAAGACGCGGCCGAAGCGCGTGACGTCGAACTCCAGCAGCGGTCCGATGCCGCCCAGCTGCGACGCGTTGTTGACGAGCACGTCGAGCCCCCCGAGCGTGCGCGCCGCGTCGACGAGCCTGGCGCGCGCCGCCGCGTCCGTAACGTCTCCGGCTATCGGCAGCACGCGCACGCCGTGCTGCCTGGCCAGCGAGCTGGCCGTCTCTGCCAGCGCGCCTGCGTTCCGCGCCCCGATCACCACGTCGTACCCACGCTCAGCCAGCACCCCGGCAATCACCACTCCAAGGCCGCGGCTCGCCCCCGTGACGATGGCCACCCGATTCCGTGCACTCATGGATTCTCACCTCGCTGCCCATCAGCATCGAGGTTCAAGTGCACTTGAAGTCAAGCGGAATCGGTGCGAGACTGCCGGGATGGGGGATGTCCTGACCATCGGCGAGGTGGCCGCGCGCAGCGGCGTCGCCACGTCGGCGCTGCGGTTTTACGAAGATCAGGGCCTCATTCACTCGGCGCGCACCGACTCGGGGCACCGGCGTTACGCGCGCGCGGTCCTCCGGCGCGTCGCGTTCGTGGTCTTCGCGCAGAAGATCGGCCTGTCGCTCGAGGAAATCCGCGACGAGCTCTCGCAGCTGCCGCACAATCGCGTACCCGAGCGCGCGGATTGGGCGAAGCTGTCGGCGGACTGGACGCAGCGGATCCGCGAGCGCATCGCCGAGCTCGAGCGCCTGCAGGCAGGCCTGACCGAGTGCATCGGCTGCGGCTGCCTCTCGCTGGATCGCTGCCGGTTCGCCAATCCCGGCGACCGCGCAGGAAGGCAGGGTCCTGGACCGCGGGCGTGGATCTCAACCAGGAGAGGATCGAAGCCGTGATGAATCAGAAGGACGAAGACAAGCTGGACGAAACGCTGGAGGAATCGTTTCCGGCGAGCGACCCGCCGGCCAACACCCCGGAGACGGGGGTGCGGCCGGCAACATCCTCCGATGTCCCGGTCTCGGACAACGCGGCGCGCAGCCGCTTCGAATTAACCGTCGATGGCCATACGGGCTATCTCACCTACGAACGCGCGAAAGGGGCCATGACGCTCCTGCACACAGAGGTGCCGGAAGAGATCCGCGGCCGCCATCTTGGCGATCGACTCGTCGAAGCCGCGCTCGCTGCCGGACGCGCCCAGGGCCTGCGCATCGAGGTCAAGTGTCCCTTCGCGCGGGCGTACCTGCAGCGGCATCCATCGCGGGGGTGAACGGCGCTGCCTTTCGCGTCCTCCGCTACTTGAAGTAGCATTGCGCCCGCGTCGCTCTTCCTGCAGGAGATGGCCGGATGCGGACCCACCAGATCACCCCCTGTCGCGCCCCGATGCTTGCGCTGGTATTGCTGTGCGCGACCGCGGGCAGCGCCGCCGCCCAGTGGCTGTCGGTGCCGGTTCCCGGAACGCCGCGCACCGCTGACGGAAAGCCGAACCTGACCGCGCCGACGCCGCACGCGGCGGACGGGAAGCCGGATCTCTCCGGCATCTGGCACGCCGATACGATGCGGTACAACGACAACCTGCTGCCGCCGGGGACCCAGGCGCCGATGCTGCCGTGGGCCGCCGAGCTCTACAAGCATCGCGTGGACACGCGCGGCTACGACCGGCCGATGACCCGCTGCATGCCGCACGGCGTGCCCGATGCGATGACCGTCGCAGGCCTTCCGTTCAAGATCCTCCAGATACCGGGCGAGACGGTCGTCCTCTTCGAGGAGTTCCACAAGTACCGCCAGATCCACACCGACGGCCGGCAGCTGCCGGTCGATCCCGACCCCGCGTGGTACGGCTACTCCATCGGCCGCTGGGAAGGCGACACGTTCGTCGTCGAGACCGCCGGCTTCAAGGAGGGGAGCTGGCTCGATAACAGCGGTCATCCGCACACCGAGGCGCTGCACCTGACCGAGCGCTTCCATCGGATCAACTACGGGCGCATGGATCTCACCGTCGACGTCAACGACCCGAAAGCGTACTCGCGGCCGTGGAAGTCCGACACCCTGCACTTCCTCCTCTCGCCTGATACGGAGCTGCTCGAGCATCTCTGCGAAAACAACCGGGACCTGGATCATCTGCGGGACTTCTCGCAGCCGGCCGCTCCATCAACGACGGGGAAACCGTGATGAGGACAAGACTCGCGATTCTCGTGTGTGTCGCTTCTATCGCCGCCTCCGGCCGGGCGCTGGCGCACCATTCGTTCGCGGCGGAGTTCGACGACACCAAGCCGGTCAAGCTGACAGGCACGGTGACGAAAATCGAGTGGACCAACCCGCACATCTGGTTCTTCATGGACGTCAAGGCGCAGGACGGCACGTCGGCCAACTGGGGGTTCGAAATGGGAGGCCCCGGACAACTGCTGCGGGCGGGCTGGAAGCGCGACTCGATGAAGATCGGCGACGTGGTCACCGTCGAGGCGCGCCGCGCGCGCGACGGCACCAACCACGCCAACGCCCAGACCGTGATCCTGGCCAGCACCGGGCAGCGGATGTTCGCCGCCTCGTCGCAGGGGCAATAGCGCCATCATCGACATCCATCCGCACGTCATCGCCGCGGATACCCGCAGGTATCCGCGCGCGCCGCTCGGGGGACATCAGTCGTCCTGGTCCGAGCAGCGCCCCGTCGGCGTCGAGCAGCTGATCGCCGAGCAGGACCGCGCGGGCATCCGCAAGGCCGCGCTCGTGCAGGCGTCGACCTGCTACGGTCACGACAACTCCTATGTGGCCGACGCGGTCGCGGCACATCCGGACCGCTTCACCGGCGTGTTCTCCTGCGACATCCTCGCGCCCGACGCACGCGAGACGATGGCGCACTGGATGGCGCGAGGGTTGACCGGCCTGCGGCTGTTCACCACCGGCAGCACGATGCCGGGTCAGGCGGGATGGCTGGACGACCCGCGCACGTTTCCCGCGTGGCAGAAGGCCGAAGACGACGGCCTGCCGGTCTGCCTGCAGATGACGGCGGACGGCATCCCGCAGATCGAGAACGTGCTGCGCCGGTGCCCGCGCGTACGCGTCGTCCTCGATCATCTTGCGCGGCCCGTGCAGGAGGACGGACCACCCTACAGGGCCGCCGACAGTCTCTGGCGGCTGGCGGGGTATCCGGGTGTGTACGTGAAGGTCACCGAACGCAATTTCGTCGGCGCGACGAAGGGACGAGCCACGCCGGACACGTTCTTCGGCCGCCTCGTGTCGGAGTTCGGCGCGTCACGCATCGCGTGGGGCTCGAACTTTCCCGCATCCGAGCGCTCGTTGCCCGAGCTGGTCGCGCTGGCGCAGGGCGCACTGGCGTTTCTCCCCGAGACGGACCGCGAGTGGATCTTCTCGCGCACGGCCCAGTCGCTGTATCCCGCGCTCGCGGCGCGCGCCACCGGGTCCTGAAAGTCTGCAGGCTCGACGCCGCGGCTGTGGCTATACGCAGTCAGTGGGTGTATAAAACGGCTGCCAGGACGCGGATCGCACCGGTCCGCAGTGGCGCCGTCAGGCTGGAGGAGTCATGACCCGACGATCCCTCGTTCGCGTGACGACATCCTTCATTGCCGCGGCGATCGTGTCGGCGACCGCGGAGCGTGTCGCCGCGCAGGGTCCGCCGCCCCCGCCCCAGGCTGCGCCGCCTCCGGGCTGGATCGATCCGAGAAATCCGCCGAAGGAGGATCCGAGCTTCAAGCCCGCGCGCACGCCTGACGGTCAGCCCAACTTCGAAGGTCAGTGGGGGCAGGCGAGCGACATCATCACCTACAGCATCGAGGACCCCGAGGCCGAGCGGGCCGGGCACACCGCCATCAGCGGCCAGCGGCCGATGGTCGGCCGCCCGATCATCGACCCCATCGACGGCAAGATCCCCTACCAGCCGTGGGCCGCGGAGTTCGCGGCCTTTCTGCACGAGCAGCACACGGGACCGTCGAAGATCGAGTACCTCGATCCCGTCAGCCGCGGATTCCAGGAAGGCGTCCCGCGCATCAACTATCAGGGCGCCTTCCAGATCCAGCAGTATCCGGGGACCCTGCTGATCACCTACGACTACTTCCACACCTATCGTGTGATTCCGCTCGATGGCCGGCCGCACGTGGGGAACGACGTCAAGCTGTGGATGGGCGATTCGCGCGGCCACTGGGAGGGGAACACGCTCGTGGTCGACGTCGCCAACAACAACGGCCAGACGTGGCTGCAGATCGTCGGCGGTTTCCACTCCGACGCGTTCCACGTCGTGGAACGCTGGACGCAGACCGCCCCCGATCATCTCGTCTACATCGCGACCATCGAGGATCCGCAGGTCTACAGCCGGCCGTGGAAGCTGCGCGTCGACTACCGCCGCCAGAAGGTGGAAGAGCAGTGGGAGAGCGCCATCTGGGAAGGGAACAAGACGCCGGAAGTCGTCCTGCGCGGCCCCGATAAGGACAAATAGGGGAGGTTGATCCGTTTCCTGGACAAACGTTGCGGAAGGAGACCACCGATGGGACGTGGACGAGTTCGGCCGTTCATCCTGATCGCGCTGTCCTGCCTCATGCTTCCCGCCGCCGCCCTGGCGCAGGAAGCGACCATCGCCGGCACCGTCAAGGACACGACTGGCGGGGTCCTGCCGGGCGTCGCCGTGCGCGCCGTGCACGAAGCGACCGGCACGCAGTTCGAAGCCTTCACTGACGAGCGCGGCACCTTCCGCATCCCGGTCCGCATCGGCGTCTTTCGCATGACCGCCGAACTGACCGGCTTTGCGACGCTTCAGCAGATGGGCCTCGAAGTGCTCGTCGGCCAGCAGGTCGCGCTGAACCTGGTGATGATGCCCTCGACGATTTCCGAGTCGGTGACGGTCACCGGCGAAGCGCCGCTGGTGAACGTGACTTCGTCGCAGCTGGGGGGCAACATCGACTCCCGGCAGTTGTCCGAGCTGCCGGTCAACGGCCGCAACTTCCTCGACCTGACGATGCTCGCGCCCGGCGCGCGCGCGAATCACACGGACCCGGGCGGCCTGCCGGTGACGACCGCGCTCGGCACCGTGCAGCTCAACGTCGACGGCATCCAGGTGACGAACAACTGCTGCGGGGGCTCGAACCGGCAACCGAGCTTCGGCCGCGACGCCATCGCCGAGTTCCAGTTCATCTCTAACCGCTTCGACGCGACGCAGGGGCGTTCCTCCGGCGCGCAGGTGAACGTCATCACCAAGTCGGGCACCAACACGGTGGCGGGCACCTTCTCCGGCTATTTCCGCAGCGACCAGATGAACGCGCGGGACTTCGTGCAGCACCGCGTGCTGCCGTACTCGAATCAGCAGGTCAGCACGACGGTCGGCGGGCCGATCCGCCGCGACAAGGTGCACTACTTCGTCAACTACGAGTTCGAGCGCGAGCCGTACACCGTCACGCACAACTCACCGTATCCGAGCTTCAACGTCGACCTGACGTCCACGCGCCGGCAGCACAAGCCGATGGGGCGCGTCGACGCGCAGCTGTCGAACAAGACGCGGTTGAGCGTGTCAGGCTATGCGTGGCGCGACTTCCAGCCGAATGACAGCTCGCAGGCGACGGTCGGCGGCGCAGTCAACCACCCGGCCAATGCCGTCAGGTTCAACAAGTACGCCGAAGCGGTGCAGGGCACGCTGACTCGCGTCATCAACAGCCGCACGCTGAACGAGCTCAAGGCCGGGTATGCAGGGAACCGCTGGTTGATGGACCCGACCGCCAAGTGGAACGCCACGACCGGCCTCGCCGCCGCGCGCAACCCGGTGGCCAACGACCTGCACCTGCCGCCCGTCGTCACGCTGCGCGGGTTCACCATCGGCGGCGGCAACAACTTCCCGCAGCACATCGGCCAGAAGGTCTACACGCTGCGCGACGACCTGTCGTTGTCGACCAACATGGCCGGGCGTCACGACATGAGGACCGGCGGCGAGTACCTGAACTACCTGACGTGGCACGACTGGTGTAATTACCTGCGCGGCAACCTCATTGCCGACAACGGGCCCGTGCCCGGCAACATCGAACAGCTCTTCCCGCTCGATCCCAACGCGTGGAACTTCGCGCCGCTCTCACCGATTTCGCGTGAGTTCCGCACGGAGTTCGGCAGCTGCCTCCTGCACAGCCCGCGGAACATCTTCGGCGCCTGGTTCCAGGACGACTGGCAGGTCGCGTCGAACCTGACGTTGAATCTCGGCGTGCGCTACGACCTGGAAACGGACGTCTTCGCGAACGAGATGGCGGTGCCGCCGTTCCTGCCGGGCGACCGCCCGCTCGACCGCGACAACGTCGCGCCGCGGTTCGGATTCGCGTACACGCTGAACAGCCGCACCGTCATTCGAGGAGGCGCCGGGAAGTACTTCTCGGAGCTCGTCAACCAGGTGGCGCACCCGATCCGCTTCGCCAACACGCAGCGCGTGCTGTCGGCGCTCTACGACGGGCGCCCCGACTTCGCCGTCAATCCGTGGAACGGCCCGCTGCCGAAGCCGGAGGATCTCGAGCAGGCGTTCTGCAACGTGAACTTCCGGCCCGGCTGCATCCGCCGCGCGCTCGGGCAGACGATCGCTCCACCGAACGCGGAGTATCCGTACAGCTATCAGGCGTCCCTCGGTATCCAGCGCCAGATTGGCGCGGACATGGGCGTCACCGCCGACTATTCGTTCAACGGCCAGCGGAAGGATCGCGTCACCGGCTACAACATCAACCTGAGCTTCAACCCGGCGACCGGGCTGAACTACCCGTTCACCGACGTCAGCCATCGTCCGTTCCCCGAGTGGGGACAGGTGCCGATGGACATCTTCGCGGGCCGCGGCAACTACAACGGCTTCGAGACGTCGTTGACCAAGCGCATGAACCATCGCTGGCAGGCATCGGGCACCTACACGCGTTCCACGTATCGCGACTCGCAGCCCGCGCCGTGGAGCGGGGTGATGACCCCCGTGACGTTCGCCGTGAAAGCACCGCTCGGCGAAGAGTACGGGCTGGCGGCAACCGATCAGCGGCATCGCGCCGTGTTCAACGGCATCTGGCAGGCGGGGTACGGCGTGCAGGTCAGCGGCCTCTACTTCTACGGCTCGGGGCAGCGCTTCGCGACGACCTATGGCGGCGATCTGCTCGATACGGGCGGCACGGTCGGCAGCAACCGCCAGCGGCCGGCGAGCGCCGGCGGTGGCGTCACGCCGCGCAACGGCATCCTCGGCCAACCGATTCATCGCGTCGATCTGCGGCTGCAGAAGCACCTCGCCCTGGGCGGGCGTTCGGGTGTCGACGGCATCGTCGAAGTCTTCAACGTGTTCAACCACGCCAATTACGGTTCGTACACGACGGTCGAGAGCAACAGGCTGTACGGACAGCCCTCGTCGAACACCAACGTGGCCTATCAGCCCCGGATGGCGCAGGTCGGGTTCAGATGCACTTTCTGAAGTGGAAAAGTGGAAGAAGTTGAAAAGTGGAAAAGTAAGTCTCGAAGTTCAAAGTTAAAACGTCGAGAATTGACGTTCACACTTACTTTTCCACTTTTCAAGTTTTCCACTTCGACCACGGGAGGCGAAGATGCGCAGGATAGCGCTGGCGATTGCGGCGGTCGTGGCACTGGTCGGAGGGGCGGCTCACGGGCAGACGCAAACGCCGCCCGTGGTGAGGACGCCGGTCCAGGCGCCGGGCACGCTGGAGATCTATTTCATCGACACCGAGGGTGGACAGTCCGTCCTGCTCGTATCGCCCAGCAATGGGATTCTCGGTGCGCGGGAAGCGTTCCTCATCGACGCCGGCAACCTGACGAATCCGCCGGGACGCGACGCGGACCGCATTGTCGCGGCGATGAAGGACGCGGGCGTCGACCGCATCGACACCATGGTCGTCAGCCACTACCACGGCGATCACGTCGGGGGCGTGGCCGCGCTCGCGGACAAGGTGCCGATCCGCCGCGTCTACGATCCGGGGCGGTTTGCCGACGAGCTCGCGGGCAACCGCGCGGCCGGCTTCAACTCGTATCTCCCGGTGCGCGAAAAGATGCACGTCACGATTCCAAAGCCGGGGATGAAAATTCCCGTCGCCGGGCTCGACGTCAACGTTGTCTCGTCCGCCGGTGACCTGACGACGAACCCGGTGCCGGGCGTGCGGGCGGCGGCGAACCCGATCTGTGCCAACGCCAAGGAGCGCGAGCAGGACAACACGCCGAACAATTACGAGAGCATCGGCATGACCATCGACTTCGGCAAGTTCCGCTATCTCGATCTCACGGACCTGACGTGGAACCAGGAAATGCAGCTCGTGTGCCCGCGGAACCTGCTCGGCACCTTCGCGCTGTATCGGACCACGCGTCACGGCACCGACTGGGCGGGGTCGGAGGCGCTCGTGCACACGATCAGGCCGCGCGTGGCGGTGATGAACAACAACCCGACCAAGGGCGGCACGCCCGGGACGTTCCAGATCGTCAAGAGCTCACCGGGGCTCGAGGACTTCTGGCAACTTCACTTTTCGGAGTTCGTCGCCAAGGATGTTCAGTCGGCCGACAACTTCATCGCGAACTTCTCCGGGACGGCTGACGGCGGAAGCCACATCAAGGTGACCGCGCGAGCCGACGGCAGCTTCACGGTGAAGAACGGGCGGAACGGCTTCACGAAGGAGTATCGAGCCTCGTCGGCGGGCACGCCGGCATCGACCTCGAGCCGCTGAGCTCGGCAACCGACGTCGATCCGGGTGGTAACCTACACACCCGGATCGATCCGTGGCGGCACCCCTGCATCATCCCCTCACCCTCTACTCGCTTCTCGGCACACATGCCGGCACCGACGCGCTGAAGCGCGGCCGCGTCTCCTCGCCGCTCGTGCGCTTCGACTATGCCGACGTCAAGGTGATCAACACGCAATTCAAGGCGCTGGTGCGCGACTCGAAGTACGACTTCGGCGAGCTCGCCATCGCCACCTATTTACAGGCGCACGAATACGGCAAGCCCTACGTGCTCCTGCCGGCGACGATCCTCGGCCGCGGGCAGCATCACACGATCTTCTACAACGTCACTCGTGGTCCGCTCTCGCCAGGGGAGCTGAACGGCCGGCGCGTGGGCGTCCGCGCCTACACGCAGACGACGGGCGCGTGGGTACGCGGGTTCCTCGGCGAGGACCACGGCGTGGATCTGCGCAGCATCACGTGGGTGACGTTCGAGGATCCGCACCTGGCCGAATACCGGGAGCCCCCCCACGTCACGCGCGCGCCCGAGGGGAAGACGCTGAAGCAGATGCTGCTCGACGGCGAGATCGACGCCGCGATCCTCGGCGACGTCGCCGAAGAGGGGCCGATCAAGCACCTGATCCCGAATCACGCCGCGGAGGCGCAGCGCTGGGCGCACGCGCACGGCGGTGTTCCGATCAACCATATGGCGGTGATTCGCGAGCCGATCGCTCGGTCGCGGCCCGACGTCGTGCGCGAGGTGTACCGCGTGCTGCAGGAGAGCCGCGCCGCCGCGGTCCTGCCCACCGGCCCCGACAACCCGCTGCGCATGGGCGTGGCGGCCAATCGCGCCTCGCTCGAACAGATGGTGGCCTACGCCTTCCAGCAGGGGCTGATCTCGCGCTGTCCCACTGCCGACGAGCTCTTCGCCGATGCCGTGGGCATCCTGGGCGCGGCGGCGGACTGACGGATGGCGATGAGGGCCCCCGTCGCGCCGGCGATCGGCCGCCGCAGGCGTCCGCTCTACCAGGACCTGTCGCTGCAGATCCTCGTCGCCATGGTGCTCGGCAGCCTGGTCGGCTATCTCTGGCCCCAGAGCGCCGACTCGCTGCGGCCGCTGGGCGACCTCTTCATCCGGCTCGTGCGGATGATCGTCGCGCCCATCATCTTCTGCACCGTCGTGCACGGCATCGCGAGCGTCGGCGAGGCGAAGCGCGTCGGCCGCGTCGCCATCAAGACGCTCATCTACTTCGAGATCGTGACGACGATCGCGCTGGTGCTCGGGCTGCTGATGGTGAACGCCTGGGCGCCGGGCGCCGGCATGAACGTCGATCCCACGACCCTGGAGGATCGCGCGGTCACCGACGTCGAACAGCAGGCGCAGCCCGTCGGCTACGGCGAGTTCCTGGTCGGCCTCGTGCCGACGAGCGCCGTCGGCGCCTTCGCCGAGGGCGACGTGCTGCCCGTGCTGTTCTTCTCGGTGATGTTCGGCTTCGCGCTGCTGGCGCTCGGGCCGGCCGGGGCGCCGGTCATCGAGGGGGTGCACGCGGTCTCGCAGGTCCTCTTCAAGATGATCGCCTTCGCGATGTACGTCGCCCCGATCGGCGCGTTCGGCGCCATCGCGTTCACCGTCGGACGGTTCGGACCTTCGTCTTTGCTGGCGCTCGGCAACCTCGTGCTGATGTTCTACGTGCTCTGCGCGCTGTTCGTGCTGCTGGTGCTGTGGCCCATCGCGTGGGGATTCGGCATCGACATGCCGCGCCTCGTCCGCTACATCGGCGCCGAGCTGATGATCGTCGTCGGGACGAGCTCGAGCGAATCGGTCTTTCCGCGGCTGCACGCGAAGCTGCGGCAGCTGGGCGCGGATCCGCCAGTCGTGGCGCTGGTGCTGCCGACCGGGTACGCCTTCAACCACGACGGCACGTGCCTGTATTTCGCGAGCGTGGCGGTGTTTCTCGCGCAGGCGGTCGGCGTCCACCTGACGATCGGCCAGCAGCTCGGACTGCTCGCCATCCTGCTGGCCACCTCGAAAGGGGGCGCCGGCGTGGCCGGGTCCGCCATCGTCGTCCTCGCATCGACGCTGTCGGCCACAGGCACGATTCCCGTGGCCAGCGTCGGCTTGATCCTCGGCGTGCACCGCCTGCTGTCGTCGGCGTTCGTGCCGGTCAACGTGCTCGGCAATGCCATCGCGACGCTGGCGATCGCGCGAATGGAAGGGGCGCTGGACGAGGCGACGCTCGCCTCCGAGCTGCATCATCGTGCGGGCGCCGACACGGCACGTGACGCACTCGAGGCACAGGAGGCATGAGAGAGATGAGACGCGCATGGTGATCGACTGCCACGGGCACTACACGACCGTGCCGAAGGAAGTGCAGGCGTTTCGCGACGCCCAGATTGCGGGGGGCGGCGCGGAGACGCAGCTGAAAACGGCGCTCGCCATCAGCGATGATCGCATTCGGGAGAGCGTGCAGCCGCAACTGGCCTTTCAATCGGCGCGCGGGACCGACGTCACCATTTTCTCGCCGCGCGCGTCCTCGATGGCGCATCACGTGGGCGATGCGGCGGCGAACCGGCAGTGGGCGCGGCTGTGCAACGACTTCATCTACCGGGTGTGCAGCTTGTTTCCGAAGCAGTTCGTCGGCGTCTGCCAGCTGCCGCAGTCCGTGAGCGGTTCTCCGTCCGACTGCATCGGCGAGCTCGAGCGCTGCGTGAACGAGCTCGGGTTCATCGGCTGCAATCTCAACCCCGACCCCTCGGGCGGCCACTGGACGGCGCCGCCGCTGACGGACCGTGCGTGGTATCCGCTCTACGAGAAGCTGGTCGAGCTCGACGTGCCCGCCATGGTGCACGTGAGCGCCTCCTGCAATCCGAACTTCCATGCGACCGGCGCCCACTACCTCAACGCGGACACGACGGCGTTCATGCAGTTCCTGCTCGGCGATCTGTTCCGCGACTTCCCGGCGCTGCGGCTCGTCATCCCGCACGGCGGCGGCGCCGTCCCGTATCACTGGGGGCGCTATCGCGGGCTCGCGCAGGATCTGAAGCGGCCGCTGCTCACCGATCTCATGCGCGACCACGTCTTCTTCGACACCTGCGTCTATCACGCTCCGGGGATCGAGCTGCTGCTGAAAGTCGTGCCGGTCGAGAACATCCTGTTCGCCTCCGAGATGGTCGGTGCGGTGAAGGGAATCGATGCGGAGACGGGTCATTACTACGACGACACGAAACGCTACGTCGACGGTGTCGCGTGGATGGGCGGCGCCGACAAGGCGAAGATCTTCGAGTCGAACGCGCGGCGCGTCTACCCGCGCATCAACGGCAGGTTGGCGCCATGACGGCGGGTGTGCTGCGCGCGGGCATCAATCTCGGCAACGCGCTCCTTGCGGGGCCCGATCCAGCCACCGGTGAGCCGCGCGGCATCGCCGTCGATCTCGCGCGCGCGCTCGGCCGGCACCTTGGCGTGGACGTGAAGCTCGTCACTTACGAGTCTGCCGCGCGGATGGCCGACGCGGCGGCGGGCGGCGCATGGGACGCCGCGTTCCTGGCCGCCGACGCGGCACGCGCCGACATCGACTTCACCGAGCCGTACCTCGAGATCGACGCCACGTACCTCGTGGACGGCGCCTCTCCACTGCGGGAGGTGAGCGAGGTCGATCGCGCGGGTGTCCGCATCGCGGTGTCGGACAAGAGCGCCTACGACCTTGCGCTCAGGCGCGTCATCACGCGCGCGCAGATCGTCCCGGCGCCGACGGTCGACGCATCGGTTGATCGATTCTTCGCCGAACGGCTCGACGTCCTCGCCGGGTTGCGGCCGCTGCTGGTTCGCGTGGCGGAAGAGCACCCCGGATGCCGCTTGCTCGAGGGGCGTTTCACGGCGGTGCGTCAAGCCATCGGCACACCGAAGGGACGCGACCTGGCGCCGATCGCGGCCTTCGTCCGCGACGCCAGGGCGTCGGGAATGATCGCTGAGCTGATCGAGCGGCACGGTGTACGCGGCGTGACGGCGGCGTCGTAATCGACGCGCGACTCGCGACGCGTTCCCGATCAATACTCGCGCCCGGATCGAGAAAGGGTCCCATGGCCACCGAAGCGATCGCCGCGCTGCCGCCGCTCGCCGCCACGGACGTCGAACGCGCCGCCTTCACGAAGGCCGCGTGGCGCCTGGTGCCGTTCCTGACGATCGCCTACCTGCTGAACTACATGGACAGGAACAACGTCGGCTTCGCCGCGCTGACGATGAATGCCGACACCGGGTTGACGGCGACCCAGTTCGGCTTCGGCGCGGGCATCCTGTTTTTCAGCTACAGCACGTTCGAGATTCCGAGCAACATCGCGTTGTACCGATACGGCGCGCGCACGTGGATCGCCCGCATCATGATCACCTGGGGGATCGTCTCGGCGGCGACCGCGTTCGTCACCGGCCCGCAAAGCTGGTACCTCCTCAGGTTCCTGCTCGGCGTGGCGGAAGCGGGGTTCTTCCCCGGCATCACCTTCTACCTGGCGACCTGGTTTCCGGCCGAATACCGCGCGCGGATGCTCGCGTGGTTCCTCGTCGGCATTCCGTTGTCCACCGTCGTCGGCGGACCCGTATCGGGCCTCCTGCTGCAGATGGACGGGTACGGCGGCATCGCCGGCTGGAAGTGGCTGTTCATCATCGAGGGGATTCCAGCGGCGCTGCTCGGCGTCGCGGCATTCTGGGTGCTCCCCGACGGCCCGGAAGACGCGACGTTTCTCACCGACGAGGAGCGGCGCCTCGTGCGCGCCCGCATCGCGAGCGAGCGGCGCGAGAAGGGACAGCGTCACCTGCTGCCGGCGTTGAAGGACCCGCGCGTGCTGATCCTGACGCTGGCGCAGTTCGGGTTCACCGCCGGGTCGTACGGCGTCGGCATCTGGCTGCCGCAGATCCTGAAGACGGCGCACCTCTCGAACCTCGAGATCGGATTCATCACCGGCGGCTGCTACGTCGTGGCGTCGATTGCGATGATCGTCTGGGCGGCTCGCGTCGATCGCAGCGGACGGAAGATCGGCAACCTCACGCTCGCGTGTCTCGTCGCGACCATGGGACTGGGCGCGGCCATCCTGACGCCGAACATCTGGCTGTCGTTGTCGCTGATTACCGTCGCGCTCATCGGCATCACCGCGGCACGGGCGGTCTTCTGGACGATCCCGACGCGTTTTCTGACCGGCCTCGCGGCGGCCGGGGGGTTGGCGTTCATCAACAGCGTCGGCACGCTGGGCGGGTTCGTCGGGCCCTACGCGGTGGGGTGGCTGCGCGACGCGACCGGTTCCTTTTCCGCGGGCCTGCTGGCGATGGCCGCGCTGCTCGCGCTTGCCACCGCGATGTCCTGGTCGCTCCGCTTCGTCGTCAGGGAAGAGTAGCCTCCGCCCGGCGACGTGTGTTCCAATACGCCCGCCGCCAGGGGGAAACGCGAAGCGTAAGGAGGACTCGTGGCGAATTGGTTCACCAGCATGAATGCCCGCGAGCGAAGGACGTTCGCGGCCTGTTTCACCGGGTGGGCGCTCGACGCGATGGACGTGCAGATGTACGCCGTCGTGATGCCGACGCTCATCGCCATCTGGAGCCTTACGCAGGCGCAGGCGGGAACGCTGGGCACCGCGGCGCTGCTGTTTTCGTCGGTCGGCGGGTGGATTGCCGGCATCCTCGCGGATCGCTTTGGACGCGCCAGGGTCCTGCAGCTGACGATCCTCTGGTTCGCCCTCTTCACGTTCCTGTCCGGCTTCACCCAGTCGTACGAACAGCTGCTGCTCACCCGCAGCCTGCAGGGGCTTGGCTTCGGCGGCGAGTGGGCGGCCGGCGCCGTGCTGATGAGCGAGGTGATCGACAAGCGCGTGCGCGGCCGCGCGGTCGGCACCGTGCAGGGCGGCTGGTCGGTCGGCTACGGGGCCGCCGTGCTGCTGTTCACGATCGTCTTCAGCGTGGCGCGGCCCGAGGTTGCGTGGCGGGTGCTGTTCATCATCGGCTTGATCCCGGCGCTGCTGGTGTTCTGGATTCGCCGCAACGTCGAAGAGCCGGACGTGTTCGTGGCGATGAAGGCGAGCGCGGCGCGCGGCGATCGACTCCGTTTCGTCGAGATCTTCGGGCCGACGCTGCGCCGCCGCACGCTCCTGGCGTCGCTGCTCGCCGCCGGCGGCCTTGGCGGCAACTACGTGATCCTGACGTGGCTGGCGACGTACCTGAAGACCGTTCGCCAGCTGTCGGTGCTCGGCACCGGCGGGTATCTCGGCATCAATATCTTTGGCTCGTTCCTCGGCTACGTGATCAGCGCGCATCTGAGCGACTGGCTCGGGCGGCGGAAGACGTTCGTCCTGATGGCGGTCGCGGCGGCGATCACGGTCTCGTGCTACACGCTGCTGCCGCTGGGCAATACGGCGGTGCTGCTGCTCGGGTTCCCCCTCGGCTTCTTCCAGTCCGGCATCATCGCGGGAATGGGGGCGACCTTCGCGGAGCTCTTCCCGACGCGCGTGCGCGGCACCGGGCAGGGATTTTCGTACAACACGGGGCGCGCCATCGGCTCGTTCGTCCCGACGCTCGTTGGCGTCGCCGCACCCAGCGTGGGTCTTGGTCAGGCGATGGGCGTCTGCGCGGCGTCGTCCTACATGCTCGTGCTGCTGGCTGTCGCCTTGCTGCCGGAAACCCGCGGCCGCGAGCTCGAAAGCACCGTCGCGCCACGTGAGCGCGACGCCATCACGGCGTCGTACAGCCCGCAGCCCGTTCCGCGGTAGCGGGATTGGTTCAACGTCCCGCATCTTGGTCGTCACGGTGAATAGCGCTCGACGATTCTCGGCTGGTCTTTTGTGCACGCTGGTAATCGCGACGTCAGTGCTCGCGGTGCCAGCGTTCGCGCAGCAGAAGAGCGAGCGTTCGAGTGCTCCAGGTGCTCGAGACCTCTTCGTAACAATCAATGGCATCAGGCTTCACTATGTCGATTGGGGCGGCCAGGGAGAGGTGGTGCTCTTTTTGGCTCCATTGCTCGGCGGGGCGCATGTGTTCGCCTCATTGGCGCCGCGCTTTACGGACCGTTTTCATGTTCTGGGACTCACTCGACGCGGGACAGAACCGTCTGCAACGCCACCATCCGGTTACGACACGAGTACGTTGGCGGAGGATCTTCGGGCCTTTCTTGACGCCTTGAACATTGCCCGCGCCACGCTGGTCGGATATTCAATCGCTGGAGACGAGATGACCCGATTTGCCGGGGTTCATCCCCAACGGACAGCGCGGTTGGTATATCTCGATGCGACCTGGGATCGTGCCAGTAACCGTGAACTTGCCAGGAAGGCCTGTGCGCAGTTCGACATACCTGGACAATGTGAACCGCCGCCACAGTCGTCGGTGTCGGCGCTCATCCTGAAGGAGGCGGAAGCCGGTGACCCTGACTACACGAAGGTCGTCGCGCCGGCGCTGAGCTTCAACGTGATGTATCGCCGCAGTCCATTTCTCACACCGTTCATGGATGCATCAACGAGAAGCAAGGTAGAAGCGCGGTGGAATACGTACGACAGATTTATCGTCCCACGGCAGATCGAGCATTTTCGCAGAGACATGCAAAACGGACACGTCGTCGAACTTCATGACACCAGCCACAGTGGATTCATGATCGACCCGAAGCAACAGAGCATCATCGTGCGTGAGATGCGACGGTTTCTGTTGAGCGAATGACGACCAGCGCCTAACCAATCCGCCGGTCCGGCGTGATCTGATTCGGATCGACCCGCAGCTCCAGCACCGCCGATCGTCCCGCGGCGAGCGCGCGCTCGAACGCCGGCGCAAAGCCCTCCGTCGTATCGACGCGCTCGGCCCACGCCCCGAACGACTGCGCCAGCGCCACGAAATCCGGGCCCGCGAGGGCGGTCCCCGACACGCGGCCCGGAAACCGCCGTTCCTGGTGCATGCGAATCGTGCCGTACATGCCGTTGTTGACGACGAGCACGACCACGCGCGCGCCGTACTGCGCCGCGGTCGCCAGTTCCTGCGGGTACATCAGGAAGTCGCCGTCGCCGGCGACGCAGACCGTCAGTCGATCCGGATGGCGCAGCGCGGCGGCGACCGCCGCGGGGAAGCCGTAACCCATCGCGCCGCTGGTCGGCGCCAGCTCCGTGTGCGGCGCCTTGTAGGTGAAGAACCTGTGCACCCACACAGTGAAGTTGCCCGCCCCGTTGGCGATCGTCGCGTTCGCCGGCAACGCCGCGGCCAGGTGCCGGATGACGACGGCCATGTCGACACCCTGGCGCGGACCTCTCTCGGGTACGGCAACGAACTGTTCGTATTCGCGCCGCGCCGCGTCAGTCCACTCGCGCCAGCGGGCCGTATCGACAGGCGGCAGCGCCGCCAGCCGTTCGGCGGCCGCGGAGGGCGCGGCGACGATCGGCAGGTCGGCCTGATACACGCGGTTGAGCTCGTTGGCATCCGGATGGACATGGACGAGACGCGCCCCGATGCGCGGCGGCTTCAGGACCGAATACGTCAGCGTCGTCACATCGCCGAGGCGCGAGCCGAGCGCGACGATCAGATCCGCTGCCTTGACGCGCTGCTGCAGGAACGGCGGAAGACCGAGGCTGAGATGCCCCGCGTAGCACCGGTGGCGGTTGTCGATCAGGTCCTGCCGGCGGAACGAGGCGAGGACCGGAAGGGCATTGGCGTCGGCGAAGCGGGCGAGCGCGGCGCAGCCGGCATCCGACCACGAGGAGCCGCCGGCGATCAGCAGCGGTTTCGATGCTCGTTGCAGCTCGTCGCGGAGCGCGTCCAGGTCGCGGTCGGCGGGCGCCGCATGGACACGCTGATACGGCTGCGTGTCGCACGCCGACGAATCCTCCCCCAGCACGTCTTCCGGGAGTGAGAGCACGACGGGACCGGGCCTGCCCGACGTGGCCACCTGGAATGCCCGCAGCACGTACTCGGGGATGCGATCCGCCGACTCGATTTCCGCGGCCCACTTCGCCAGCGGCGCGAACATCTGGCGGAACTCCACCTCCTGGAACGCCTCGCGGCCGCGCACCTCGCGCTGCACCTGGCCGATGAAGAGAATCATCGGCGTCGAGTCGTGGTAGGCGGTGTGCACGCCGATGCTGGCGTGCGTCGCGCCCGGCCCCCGCGTGACGAAGCAGACGCCGGGGCGCCCGGTCAGCTTGCCGTCGGCCTCCGCCATGTTCGACGCCGCGCCCTCGTGCTTGGCGACGACCAGCGCAATCTGCGGCGTGTCGTAGAGCGCGTCGAGCACCTCGAGATAGCTCTCGCCGGGAACGCAGAACAGGCGATCCACGCCGTGGAGACGGAGCGCATCGACGAGGATGCGCCCGCCATTCCGAGCTCCGGAGATTGTCGGCATTAGAGGTAGCTGCTCCGCGAGTAATTCAAAATGCAAAATTCAAAATGCAAACCATACCTGCTTGCACCAAAGGGGTGAACCACGCTGCGCCTTCTCCCATCTGCTTCGTGAGCAAGCAGAGTTTGCATTTTGCATTTTGAATTTTGCATTGACCGCTAGACCGTGTGCTTCAAGTACACCGTCCGGTTCTCGGTGTAGAAGTCGAGCGCGAGCGGTCCCTGCTCGCGCATGCCGAAGCTCGATTCCTTCGTGCCGCCGAACGGCAGCTGGTATTCGACGCCCGCCGTCGGCAGGTTGACCGTGATGAGTCCCGCCTCGATGCGATTGACGAACTGGTGCACGCGCGCGAGGTCGTTGGAAATGATCGCCGCCGAGAGGCCGAACCGGATGCCGTTGGCCAGACGCATCGCCTCCTCGAAATCCTCTGCCACCATCAGCGCGAGCACGGGACCGAACACTTCTTCCTGCGCGATGCGCATCGCCGGCGTGACGCCGCCGAAGATGGTCGGTTCGACAAAGAAGCCCGTGTCGTAGGCGCCACCCGTCAGCCGCTTGCCCCCGCACAGGAGCTGCGCACCCTCGCGCTGCGCAATCGCGATGTAGTCGAGGTCGGTCTTCAGCTGCGCTTCGTCGACCGCAGGGCCGATGTCGATCCCGGGCTCGAGCCCGTTGCCAATCTTCAGCGCGCGCGTCCGCGCGATCAGCCGCTCGACGAGCGGCTCGTACACCTTCCGCTCGACGATGGCGCGGCTGCAGGCGGTGCACTTCTGGCCGGTCGAGAAGAACGCGGCGTTGACGAGCGTCGCGGCCGCGAAATCGGGGTTGGCGTCGGCGAGCACGACGGTCGGGTTCTTACCCCCCATTTCGAGCTGAACGCGCAGGCGGCGGCGCGTCGCCTTCTCGTAGAGTTTGTTGCCGACCTCGCACGAGCCGGTGAAGGAGACGGCCCTCAGCGACGCGTGTTCGAGGAGCGCGTCGCCGACCGCGCCACCGCTGCCGGTCACGTAGTTGACGACCCCGGCCGGAAGGCCCGCCCGCTCGAGCGCCTGGACGAGACGCAGCGCGCTCAGTGGCGCCAGCGAGGCCGGCTTGAGGACCACCGTATTGCCTGCGACGAGCGCCGGCGCCAGCTTCCACGCCGGTATCGCGCTCGGAAAGTTCCACGGCGTGATGAGCGCCACCACGCCGAGCGGCTTGCGCATCGTGAAGCAGAAGACGTTGTCGCGCTCGGAGGGAATCTGGTAGCTGAAGAGCCGCGACCCCTCGCCGCCGAAATAGCGGAGGATGTTGATGGCGCGCTTCACTTCACCCGTCGCTTCGGGCAGCGTCTTCCCTTCCTCGCGCGTCATGTCGGAGGCCGCGGACTCGAGCTGGCTCTCCAGCACCTCCGCCGCCTTGAACAGGTACTCACCGCGTCGCGGCGCCGGCAGCGCGGCCCATGCGGCCTGTGCGCCCTGAGCGGCCTCGAACGCCGCGGCGACATCGTCCGGTCCCGACGCCTGGAACTCGCCGACGACCTCGCCGGTGTTGGCCGGGTTGATGTTCGCGAAGGTGCGCTGCGTTCGGGCAGGCACCCACTTGCCCCCGATGAAATTCAGGTATGAACACGGCATCGCAACGTTACTATCACGCCCTCGCGGGCTTCACAAAGGATTCGTTGCGCGTGGGTACCGAAATGGTCGTTTGCGGTATCGTGCGCGCACACGTCGAACGCTGCCGCCGGTGTCAACGTGACCGGTCGGCGACGACGAGGCAATTGTTGGTGGCAGTGTTGCGCTGACTGGAGGACGCCATGCAGTCACTTCGGGTCTCCGGTGGTCTGGCCTTCGTATGTTGGACGTTCGTCGCCGCGCCTGCCGGTGCGCAGACCGCGCTGAGCGGCAGTATCGCCGGTGTCGTGCGCGACGCGTCGGGTGGCGTGCTGCCCGGCGTGACCGTTGAAGCGTCGAGCCCCGCGCTCATCGAGCGGGCGCGGACGGTCACGACCGACGACAACGGCGTCTACCGGATCGTCAGCCTCGTCCCGGGCGTCTACAGCGTCACGTTCTCGCTGGCAGGGTTCGGCACCGTGAGGCGCGACGGTGTGGAGCTGACCACCGGCTTCACCGCGCAGGTCAGCACTGAGCTCAGTGTCGGCGCGGTCGAGGAGACCGTGACGGTGTCCGGCGCGGCGCCCCTCGTCGACACGCAGAACGTGATGTCGCGGAACGTCTTCTCGGACACGGTGCTCGATCAGCTGCCGATCGCGAAGACGATCCGCAGCTACGCCCCGCTCATCGTCGGCGCGACGATGGCCGCCACGAGTCAGGACGTTGGAGGCAATCGCGGCGAAGCGAACACCTCGATTGGCATTCACGGCGGCAAGGGGACGGACATGCTGTACACGGTCAACGGCCTGCGGCCCGCGAGCATGATGAATCAGGGCGGCGGCAGCCGCACCTACTCGATCAACGCGGCGACCGCGCAGGAAATCACGTTCCAGACCGGTGGCATTTCAGCGGAAAGCGAGACGGGCGGGATCGTGATGAACGTCGTGCCGAAGGAAGGGGGCAACACGTTCACCGGATACGTCAACGTCGCGTTCGCCGATGCGGCGCTGCAGGGTACCAACACGACGCCGGAGCTCCTGGCGCGTGGGCTGATTGCGCCGCTCAAGATTCGGAAGATTTACGACGTCAATCCCGCGGTCGGCGGCAGGCTCGTGCGCGATCGGCTGTGGTTCTTCGTGTCGCAGCGGACGTGGGACAGTCAGTCGCCGAGTCCGACGCCGGGCAATTACTACAACAAGACCCAGGGGACGGCGGTCTACACACCCGACTTCGACCGTCCCTTCTATCGCCGCAACCCGCGGCGCAGCAACGCGCTGCGTCTCACGCTGCAGGCAACGGCGAAGCAGAAGGTGACGATTGCCGACGACCTGCAGCGCAATTGCAATTGTCCGCAGCTGCAGGCGAACGCGGCGCCAGAGGCGCTGGGCTATCACCAGTACCACGAGAACTTCGCCGACGGCGCCTGGACCTATACGGCGACCAGCCGGCTGCTGTTCGAGGCCGCTGCTGCCAACTACACCGCCCGCTACAACTACGATCCGATCGAGGGGATGACGTTCTCGCTGCGCGAGGTCGGGGTCACGGAGCTGTCAACCGGCTACCGGTTCAACTCGCGCGCCACGGCGACGAACACCGATGGCGGCTACGGGACGATTACGCACAACCAGACGAACGGCCGCTTCGCGACCTCCTACGTCACCGGCTCGCATGCGTTCAAGACCGGCGTCTATGCGCAGATCGGCAAACGCGTGCACCAGTCGTTCATGATCGGCGATCGCAATTACACGGTGAGGAACGGCGCCCCGACGCAGGTGACGATCTTCGCGTCGCCCGCGGTGAACAACAACCGCCTGATCAATCTCGGCCTCTATACGCAGGATCAGTGGACCGTGCAGCAGCTGACGCTGAACCTCGGCGTCCGCTTCGACTATCTGAACGCCTGGGATCCGGCGCAGTCAGCCGCCGCAGGCGTCTTCGTCCCGGCGCGAAACTATCCGCAAGCGAAGAATCTGCCGCACTACACGGATCTGAGCCCGCGGCTCGGTGCCGCGTACGATCTGTTCGGCAACGGCAAGACCGCCGTGAAAGCGACGCTGGGACGATACGTGACGCTGGTCGGCGCCAATCTCGCGCAGCTCTGGCACCCGGCAAACCAGCAGGTGAACAGCGCCAACCGCACGTGGGCTGATACCAACGCCAACTTCGTTCCCGACTGCGACCTGGTACTGCCCGCCGCCAACGGCGAATGCGGTCCGCTGTCGACGGCACGGTTTGGCTTGTCGACCAACGAAACGCGGCTCGGCGCCGACGCGTTTACCGGTTTCGGTAACCGTGGCTACAACTGGCAGGGCTCCCTCGCGCTGCAGCACGAGCTGCGTCCCGGCCTCTCGCTCAACGTCGCCTACTTCCGCACGTGGTACGGAAACTTCATGGTCACCGACAACCTCGCCATCGGCCCGGGCGACTTTTCGACGTACTGCATCACCGCTCCCTCGAGCCCGGCGCTGCCGGGCGGCAGCGGCGGCGAAATCTGCGGCCTCTATGACATTCGCCCGGAGAAGTTCGGCATCAACGACAATCTCGTGACGCTCGCGTCGAACTACGGAAAACAGAGCGAGGTGTACAACGGCTTCGACGTGACGACGAACTTCCGCTTTGGTCGCGGCGGACTGCTGTCGGGTGGCGTCGGCACGGGCCGGACGATCACCAGCAACTGCGACGTGCTGATGGACAATCCGCAGGCGCGGTTCTGCCGCGTGACGCTGCCATTTGCCGGCCAGACGCAGCTGAAGATCTCCGGTGCCTACCCGCTGAAGTGGGACGTCGAGGCCAGCGCGACCTACCAGGACCTCCCGGGCATCCCGATGACGGCGAGCTACGTCGTCGGCAATGCGGAGGCGCGTGCGTCGCTGGGACGCAACTTCGGTGCGTGCGGTGCGGCTGCCACCTGCACGGCGACGTCGACCGTCGAGCTGATCGAGCCGAACACGCTGCGCGAGCCGCGTATCCGCCAGCTCGACGTGCGCGTCTCCAAGCGCCTGCGGATCGGGCGCTACCGTGTGCAAGGGAATTTCGACGCCTACAACGCGCTCAACGCCAGTTCGATTCTCTCGATCAACACCCGCTACGGCGCCGCGTGGCGGCAGCCCACCGAGATCCTGGCTGCTCGGACGTTCAAGCTTGGTGCGACGTTCAGCTTCTGATCACGTGGCGGCGCGCCACCATGCCACTCATCGTCATCGCGGATGACGCGCCGCCCGTCCTGTCGCGCAGCGACGCCATCGGGCAGCTGCGCGACAGCGAGCATCGTCTCTACACGACGCTGCCCGCGGATTCCCGCGAGCTGGTGGCGCGCATCGCGGACGCCGACGCGGTGATCAATATCCGGGCGTCCACGCGGTTCACGGCGGACGTCCTGGCGGGGTGTCCACAGCTGCGGCTGATTTCGATCTGGGGAACGGGTACAGATCATGTCGATCTCACGGCGGCGAAAGGGCGCGGCATCACGGTGACCAATACGCCCGCGGTGTCGGCGATCGCGGTCGCCGAACACGCGGTGGCGCTGATGTTCGCCGTCGCCAGGCAGACCGTCAACGTGGATCGGGCCGTCAGGGACGGTGGATGGCCGCGCGCCATGGTGCAGCAGCTGCACGGGAAGACGCTGGGGGTGATCGGCACCGGTGCCATCGGCCGCGAGGTCGCCCGGCTCGGCGCCGGCATCGGCATGCGCGTCATCGCCTGGTCGTTCCACCAGCGCGGCGATTATGCGTGGGTGACGCTCGAGGATCTGTTCCGGCGCGCCGACGTCGTCAGCGTGCACGTGCGGCAGTCGCCGGAGACGCTCGGAATGATTCGGGCGGAGCACTTCGGGCTGATGAAGCCGGGCGCCATCTTCATCAATACGGCACGCGGGCGCATCGTCGTGGAGCAGGATCTCGTCGACGCACTCCGCGGGCAGCGGATCGCCGGGGCAGGTCTCGACGTCTTCGAGACAGAGCCGCTGCCCATGGATTCGCCGCTGCGCCTGCTGCCGAACGTCGTGCTGACGCCGCATGCGGGCGGCATCACGCGCGAAGCCACGGAGGCGGGGCTGACGATGGCCATCGACAATGTCCTGGCGTTCAGAGCCGGGACGCCCGTCCATGTCGTGAATTGAGAACGACCTACGGCACCGCAAACACCCAGATCGCGCCTCCCTCAGGCACTTCCGGGTATGCGCCGCGTGTCAGCGTGTTCAGCCGAGCCTGCATGCCGCGCGAGTCGATGCCCCAACCCGACTGCACGGCGATGTATTGCTTGCCGTCGATGGTGTACGACGCGGCCGGACCGATGATGCCGGAGTTGGTGGGAAACTCCCACAACAGGGCGCCTGTCGCGGCGTCGAATGCGTGCAGCTTGCGATCGTTGGTCCCTCCGCTGAACACGAGGCCGCCGCCGGTGGCCAGCATGGATCCCCAGTTCGTCGACGTGGGATAGGTGTGGGTCCACGCACGTATGCCCGTATCCACGTTCCACGCCTGCACCTCGCCGACGTGGTCGGCGCCGGGCGCGAGCAGGAGAGCGGTTGTGGCTCCGATGAACCGGCTGCCTGGCTCGTACGCGACCCTGGCGCCGGTTATCGTGTCGCAGAGATTCTCGTTCGCCGGGATGTAGATCATCCGTGTGTTCGGGCTGAACGCGATGGGCGGCCAGTTCTTGCCACCCCAGTGTGATGGACAGATGTTGTCCGCGCGCTTTCCCGTCCCGGGCTTGCGGGCGGGATCGACATCCGGACGCCCCGTCTTCGGATCCAGGCTTCTGAAGACGTTCTGCTTTACATACGGCACGCCCTGGACGAACGCGATCGGGCCGGCGCTCCGCTCGAGAAACCACAGATAGCCGTCGCGCGCGACGTCGATCAGTCCCTTGACGGTTCGACCGTTGCGCTGATAGTCGACGAGGATCGGCGGCGACACCTCGTCCCAATCCCACGAGTCGTTCGGATGGTACTGATGGTGACCGGTGATGCGACCGGTCCTCACATCGATCGCGACCGTGGACGACGTGTACAGGTTGTCGCCCGGCCGCTGATCGCCCATCCACGGCCCACCGTTGCCGGTGCCCCAGAAGGCCAGATGCGTATCGGGATCGTAGTTGGCGGTCACCCAGATGGAGCCGCCGCCGGTCTTCCACTGATTGCCCTTGGGCCACGTCTCGCTCCCTGGCTCACCAGGCGCAGGCACCGTGTACGTTTTCCAGGCCGGCCGGCCTGTCTCGGCGTCGTAGGCGGCGACGAATCCGCGAATGCCCAACTCGCCGCCCGACGTGCCGACCATCACGCGGCCTTCGGCGACGAGCGGCGCGAGCGACATGTAGTACCCGTTCTGGTTCTCCGCGACGTCGGCCGTCCAGACTTCCTTCCCGGTGCGCGCGTCGAGCGCCACGAGCACCGCTTCGTTCGCCGCCACGAAGACCTTGTCGCCGTACAGCGCCACGCCTCGCGACGTCGGATGGAGGGTCACCGCGTCCTCTGGAACCGGTCGACGGTAGCGCCACAGCAGTTGTCCGGACTTCGCGTCGATCGCGACCACCTGGTTGCCGGGCGTCGCCACGAACATCACGCCGCTGTTCACGAGCGGGGGTGCTTCGTGGCCGTTTGGAACGGCAGTCGAAAACACCCAGACGGGTTGCAGCCGGGCGACATTGGACGTCGTGATCTGAGCGAGCGGGCTGTAGCCCCATCCGTCGTAGGTGCGACGAATCATCAGCCAGTCGCCGTCGGACGGCTTCAGCAGCCGCTCGGCTGTCACAGGCTGGTACTTCTGGAGAATCGCAGGCGTGGGCAACGGAGGCCCGGGTGGCACGGGCGGCGGCGCGCCGCGCTGTGCCGCGGGAAGCGCGACCATCAACCCGACCGCCGTGATGACGAACGCGGTGAACGAGCGTCGTGTGCATGTCATATTGGCTCTCAGTCCTGGGCCGACCCGAAGGTCGGCCCCTGCGACCCCTTGCCTCAGGCTTCGAATCCCACGCGTGACGTGAACGGAGCTGCCACGACGAGCCGCCCGTCGACGAGGGTGAGCGGCAGCGCCGGCAGGCTTCGCGGCGCCGGGCCATCGGCCACGCGGGCCGCGTCTCTTGGATCGAACTTCGACTCGTGGCACTCACAGTAGAGCAACTGCTCGTCCGGCAGCCAGTTGCCCACATCGCAACCGGAATGCGTGCAGATGGCGGAGTAGGCGACGACCCCGTTCGCCGACATCGCGCGCGTCGCCTCGGTGATCGTGTCGGGATCGAGGCGCACGAGGAGCACGCGATTCAGACGCGAGCCGTTTCGTACGACGCGATCGTTCGGCGTCATGCACCACGCGAGGGTCGGCGTGTCGTCCATCGGGATATCGTCCGGCGTGAGCGGCGTGAACGTCGTGTCGCTAGTGCTGACCAGGAGGTCGCCAGCCGCGGGCCGCGATGCGCGCGCGTCCTGCGCGGCCAGGGGCACGGGGGTCAACCAGGCAAGCACCATCCCGGCGGCACCCTGTAAGACGGTACGTCGCTTGAGCGGCAGCATACGCGTGTGGTGCATGGTAACCGAGGACAGGTCCCGATCATCGAACAGTCCGCGGTGCGCTTCCTGTAAAGTGTGCCAATCACGCTTTCGGATCGGAGGTTGAAGTCATGAGCAGCACGATCTGGAGACACACGGCGGCAGGAATGTTTGTCATGGGCGTAGCGATGCCCCTCGGCGGACAGCAGGCGCCGAACGATCCCTCACCCGTGATGCTGCCCGGTCATCGGTACGATCTGCCGGCGACGCTCATTACGGCCGCCCAGATCGAGACGCACAAGAGAAACATGATTGCTGCCAGGGAAGACGATGTTCCGATGAACATGGTCAAGGCGGGTGGCGGCAGCGACCGGCACCAGGTCGGCGTCAGCGTGGTCAATCGCAACAAGGGACAGAAGAACCCGAACTACGCTGTGCATGACGACGTCGCCGAGGTGTATTACGTCGTCGAAGGCAAGGGGCGCATGAAACTTGGCGGGAAGATCTCCGACTGGAAGCGCCGCCCCGTCAGCGCCGGCAACGGCAGGGGAAGCGCCGGCACGACGGCGGTCGGGGCCCGGGACGTGACGATCGCGAAGGGAGATGTCCTCATCATCCCGGCGGGCACGCCCCACAAGTGGGAAGACGCCGAGGAATTCACGAGCTATGTCGTCGTCCGCGTCGATCCGGACGGCATCGCCCCGTTGATGGCGCTCGGGACGGCGAAGTTCACCGGTTCGAACTAGCCATGACCAGGAAGCTGCTCCTTTCTGCACTGCTGGTCGTGATGGCCGTCCTCTCGCTGCACGACCTGGTGGGAATGGCCCAGGGCACGGTAACGCCGCCGGGCAGGTTCGTTCCGTCCGCGCAGTGGAAGAAGATGCTGGACGACGACAAGCCGGCGCTCGGAATTGTAGCGGGCCAGGCCGCCCGGATCGTGGAGCCCTTCGTCATTCGGCGCCGGCTCGACGGACCCAACAACGCAAGCGTCCACACCAGGGATGGTGATGGTCAGGACGTGACCGAGGTCTACTACATCCTCGAAGGCACCGGCACGTACACGACGGGCGGATCGATCCCCGACCCGAAGAACCGGACCGCAGGGATCAGGGGAGGCGTGACGAACGACATCAAGCCTGGAGACGTGATCGTCATCCCGCCGGGAACGGCTCACTGGTTCAGCAAGATCAACGACCACGTCACGTATCTCGAGGCCCGGTTCCCGGGCTCTGTCCGGTGACCTCGGCGGCGCCTGCGCGGCGGGGTCAGTTGACGCCTCGTGTCGCGCTCGCCTTGTTCGCGGCCGGCCTGCTGTTGCACCCGCCGGTTGCGGACGCGCAATCCGGGGCCACCGCCGCGCGTCCTGGGCGCGGTGGGGTGGAATCCCGCTACGACGTCTCCCGGATGGGAGACGTCGTCATCCTTTCCGACACACGAACGGCGCTCGTCGTCCGCGTGCTCACGCCAGCGAGCAACGCCTACCAGATAACCGTAAAGGGCGAGGACGTCATTCGACGCACGTGGAACAGGCTGGAGGACATTCGCGGCCAGTTGGGACTGAACGGCGTGCCTCTGCTCTGGCCCTACGCGAATCGCCTGGACGAGCAGGCGTTTTACGCGAACGGACAGAAATATTCATTCGATCCCGGTCTGGGCAACACCGGCCGCGGCGCGATTCCCATCCATGGCTTTGTGACGGGCGCTGATGCGTGGAAGGTGCTCGAAGCGAAAGCGGACGCGAGATCGGCGTGGGTGACGATGAAGCTGGACTTCTTCCGCATCCCGCGCTACATGAAACAGTTTCCCTTCGCGCACACGCTGACGATGACGTATCGGGTGCAGGATGGCGCGCTCGAAGTGCACACGCGCATCGACAGCCTGAGCGACGAGAGGATGCCGGTGGCCATCGGTTTCCACCCCTACTTCCAGCTCACCGACTCACCGCGGGAGGACTGGCGAATCGCGATCGGCGCCAAGACGCATTGGACGCTCGAGCCGAACAAGCTGCCGACCGGAGAAACCGAACCCATCACGCGGTTTCTGCCCGACCCGACGCACGTGCTCGTGAAGGATGTCATGCTGGACGACATCTTCACCGACCTCGAACGCGATGAACGCGGTCGCGCGACGCTCTCGCTCATCGGCAAGGCGCAGCAGGTCGACGTGATCATCGGGCCGAAATTCACGACCGCGCTGGTGTACACGCCTCCCGCGCCTGCGGCTCCGATGCGCGGCTCCGTGGCGTTCGAGCCGATGGCGGCCATCACGAACGCGTTGAACCTCACGCAGAAAGGCCTCTACCACGACCTCCAGTCAATCGAACCCGGCGGCTCGTGGGAAGAGAGTTTCTGGATACGGCCGCATGGATTTTGACGCGCTTCTCGGCGCGCTCGACGATCACCTGTTCGACACGACCGTTCCCGTGCTGGTACGGCGTCGGCCGTCTCGACCGGTGAACGCTATTCCGACCCCGGGACCGGTGGCGATCCTCGGGTGTGGAATGAGCTGACGGTCTGCAACCCCCACGCCTGTCCCTTGGCGCGCTCCGCCTGCGTCCAGACGACCGTCTTCCAATCCGGATCGAAGATCAGATAGCCGCCGGCGCCGATCTCGAACCGGTTGCCACCCGGCTCGAAGCAGTAGAGGAAGAACGTCTGCCCGATGTTGTGCTTGTGCGGGCCGGTCTCGATCGTCACGTCCGCGTCGCGGAGGATGTCGGCCGCCCTCAGCACGTCCTCGCGGCTGTCCATCATGAACGTGACGTGATGCAGCCGTCCCGATGCTCCGGTCCGGTCGTGCGTGATTGCCACGTCGTACGACTTGTTGGTCGCCGACAGCCACGCCCCCGCTTCCGAGCCGTCGTCGAGGATGATCTGCTCGGTCAGCCTGAGCCCCAGGAACTCGTGAAAGAAGCCGCGCGTGGCGGCGACGTCGCGCGCCAGGAGGTTGACGTGATCCAGGCGTCGCGGCGCGATGCCGCGCGGCACGTAGCGCTGCGGCTGGCTCTTGAACGCTGTCTTGACGTCGGGCGTCGCCTTGAACCGCTCGGTCTCCCAATAGAGCTCGATCGCGTGACCGTCCGGCGTGGCGACGCGATATGCCGGGCCATGCCCCTCGTCACCCATCCACGTGCCGACGATGCCGTTTTCGCCGAGATACCCAACGAGATGATGAAGTGTCTCGGGGTCTCGAACACGAAGGCCGAGATGTCCCAGGCCTGATGTCGAGTGTGCGGTGAGCTTGAGCGTGTGCCACTCGTAATCGCCCCACGCGCGCAGATACACCGAGTCACCGCGGCGCGCGGTCTCGTGCAGACCGACCACCGAGGTGAAGAAGTCCAGGCTGGCCTCGGGACGAGGCGTGAGGAGCTCGACGTGGCCGACGTGAGCCACATCACCGAAACGGGGAACAGGCCTCTCCACGGTCCTTGTCACCTCGAGGCTGCCTTCGTGGGGGTCAGGGCGCCGGGCTCGTCGACCAGCAGCCCGAGCAGGGCGCCCGTCGTCGCCGGGCGTGGCCCGGCGAGGCGCCCGTCGCCTCGAAGCGTCGCCTCCCAGTCCTGGCGCCGGGCGGTGGCCTCCGCCATCAGCGGTTCGATGCCGGCCGCGCGCAACGTGCTGGCGACTTCCTCCATCTCGCGCGCGCGCCGCTCGCCGTGTTCCAGCACCCGGCCGATCATATAGGTGGCCGTCTTCCGCCAGTCGATCCCCGGGTACGTCTCGCCGAGCGACTCGTAGACACGGTCGGTCGCCCCGTATTCACCCGCCGCCAGCGCGCACTCCAGCATCAGCGCTTCGAGACCCTTGATGACGATGCTGCGGCACATCTTGACGGCGGCGGCCGCGCCAATCGCGGCGTTCATGACGTCGAGACGCATCTGATAGCGCGACAGGGCGTTGACGAGTGCGGGTGCGGCGGGTCCGTTGAGGAGGATCGGCACACGATGTTCCACGCCGGGTACCGGCGCCAGCATCGCGCCCTCGACGAAACGCCCCGCGCCACCGGCGATGACCGCTGCGACGCGGCCCTTCGTGGCGGGGGACACTGAGTTCAAATCGGCGAAGAGGTGATCGGCCGTCAGATCCGCGGCGACGCTGCCAGCGGCGTCCACGGCCGATGCCGCCGTGACGACCGAGAGGATCACCGCAGTCGCATGCGCCAGCTCGGCCGCCGTCTCCGCGAGACGAATACCGGTTTCGGCCGCGCGAGCGCGGATGCGTTCGCCGGCGGCGCCCCGATTCGCGTTGATGTCGAAGGCGACGAGCGGCGGCGCGCCGGCGCCCCGGAGGCCGCGGGCCAGGTGGTAACCGGCCTCTCCAAAACCAAGAAACCCAATCGGCGCCTGCCGATCCATCATGAGTGCGCTCCTGTGGGCGAGCTTACATGAATTCACGCTCCAACCAGCTCCTGTGCATCCGCGGCGCGCCGCAGGTGTCGCGATGACGACGTCCGAAGAGCAGCGCTGCGCGGAGGCGGAGAAGTTCCGGCGCATCGACGCCGCGTTTCGCAGCGGCGACCTCGACGCGCTGCGTGCGGCCGTGGACGAGGCCGACGCCATTCCGAACGGCGCCATGCCGTTGACGATCGGATCGTGCCTGGTCTACGCGATCTATCACAGCCCGCTGCCGTTCATCCGCACGCTGCTCGAGATCGGCGCCGATCCGAACGCGCCGGCCGCTGACGGGTTTCCGCCGCTGATTGCGGCGCTCAGCTGCGTCCAGGAAGTTCCGGGCGCGACCAGGCGCACCGACGTCGCCGAGATTCTTCGCCTGCTGTTATCAACCGGCGCGGATCCGAATCAGCGCGGCATCAACGACTACACGCCGCTCCACATGGCCGTGGCGGTGCGCGATCCGGTCGCGGTGGAGCTTCTGCTCGAGGCAGGCGCCGACCGCGATCTGCGGACGCGCATCGACGACTGCGAGACCCCGCTCGAGATGGCCGGGGGCACGGCTCGATGCGATTGCGGCGCTGTTGACGCGAGCGGATTAGCCGGCGCGTGATACCGGGCGCCGCTGTGCCGCGGGGCAGACATCTGTCAACGTCTGCTCCGGGCACAGCGGTCCCTGATGATGGTCATCGGCAGGGAGGCGAGCGGGAGGTCGTGGTGTGTGCCTCGATGACCATCATGGCGGGCGCTTCGGCGAAGCGCCCGCCGCCACCAGACACGGTGGCAAGGCATGGAGGGTGTCATATCGCCGCCAATCCGCGATCGAGCAGGCGCTCGGATGTGGCCAGCAGCGCGGGAAGATGTTCGAGGCCGAGCGGGCGCACGCGCGTGAGGGCGGTGGCGGCGCGCTCGGCGAACAGCGCCGCCGCCGTGTGCCACGCCAGCGAGTCGCGGCGCGGCAGGTCGCGGTGCGAGCGGTACCCGACGAGAAACGCGTCCACGCGGCTCCGGCACTCGCCGGCGGACAATTCGCCGGTCTCGCGGCGATAGAGGAGCTCCGCCAGCAGGCTCGCGATGTCCGCCGCCGGTGCGCCGAGTGCGGCTTCTTCGACGTCGACGAGCGCCACCCGGTCGGACGAGACGATCGCGTTGCCGGGATGCAGGTCGCCGTGCAGGCAGGCGAGTTCTTCCTCCGCGACCGCGGTCGCCGCGAGCCGTTCCGCGAGATGATCGATCGCGTCGGCAGCGTCGGGCCGGCTGCTGCGCAGCGTCGAGGCTTGCTTCGCGAGCTGTTCCGGCGCGACCCGATCGAAGCGGGACGCGTCCTTCAGCCAGAGGCCATGAAAGGCCGCGACGGCCGCGCCGAGCTTCTCGAGATCGGACGCCTCGTCATCGCCGCGCGAGTCGGCCATGCGCCGCCCCGGCAGCGCCTCGAGCCAGAGCGTCCGCTGCGCGCTCGAGTACGCCAGCGGCGCGGGCATGCAGAGCCACGGATTGAGCGGATCCAGGCCCGTGCGCAGGTGCGTGTACGTCTGATAGTCGCGTGCGGCCTGGTGCGTGGCGGCAACCCTGGCGTAGGCGATCGTCACGCCGGCAGCGTCCTCGCACGCCAGCGTCGCCGACTTCTCCGGCGCGTAGGCGACGAGCCGCTTGCGCACCGGCGCGCCGGTGGCGATGCCCGGCACGGTCGTCGAGGGGTCGAGGATGGCGTCGAGCGAGGCGATGGCGGGGTCGTTCGGGAAGACGCAGTAGATGGTCCCGATCTCGAAGTCGTGGGCGATGCCGCGGATGGCCGCGACGCCTCGTGCGGCGGGCGCCGATCGGCGATACGCCTCTTCGCTCGTCGCGCCGGGGAACATCCGCGCGGCGATCGTGTGCGCGGCGCCGTCGATAGCGGCGCGATACACCGCGCGCACGCTCTCACCGACCTGGTAGTCGACGCGCGCGAGCGCGACGTCACCGACCGCAGCCGGCGCGCCAATCCCGAGTGCCCACGCCAGGCGCTCGCGCATCACCGCCGGTTCCAGCAGCACGTCGCGATACATCAGCGCGGGGTCGGCGGCGAGCTTCACCGAAGAGGTGATCGTCTGCATGTCAATCGCGCGCGGCGAGCGCGCACAACAGCCAGGAAATGCGCGCGCACGATAACACGGAGATCGACGCTCGAAGATGCACTTACGCAAAATGAGCGCACCTTTCGCGAGACGTCAGCGGAGCGCCGACGCGTCGTGCGATCGATCAAGAGCGATCGCGCAGACACTTTCGCAGTCGGCGCACTTCGTGTTGAGGACGACATCGGATTTTTCCGGAGGTCGTCTTCGCACGCGTGGCGTGCCGTCGAAGCGACACCCGTCTCGGACTCACCTGCGGATCCGCCGATCGCCCATTCAGAACGTGCCGAGCGACTCGTGGGCTCGCCGCGCGGCTCGCGCGAAACCGAGGGCACGTTCGGAGGACTGGTCGTACCAGCGCACGGAAAAGGACTCCTCGTGTGTTCGAGAATGCGAACGAAATACGAAACATGAAGCGCTGGATGAGCGACGCTGGCCGCCGCTACCGGGAAAACCCTATGGATTCGAAGGAAAAGACCGGTGTGCGCCCGGGAAACTCCCGATGGCGGAAGATTCTGCCGTCAGTGCTCAGTTCCAGCTTGACAGTAATCTTGACTCGCAGCACATTACGCGCGTTCTTTAGCGGTCATGCTCGTGCGTAAATGCCGTTACTTGGAGGTCGCATGCTCCCTGCGCACCAAGTCACACCGGAAGGCCGTCCCGACATCCATTGGGAAGAGATCCGTTGCTGCGGCTGCGGCCGGCTGCTTCAGAAGATCGAGCAGCACGGGCTGCGGCCGGGTAAACACATCGAAATAAAGTGCGGCCGCTGCAAGGCGATCAACCGTATGGTCGGACCAGAGCCGCAATGACGTAGCCGTCTCGCCGTTTCGCCGTCTGATTCGAACAGAGGCCCGTGGCGCGCAGAGGCCCCAACGCGCGCAGCGGGCCTTTTTTCGTTCAGCGTTCACGCTCATTCGGAGGACGCAGGCATGACCCACAACGATTTTCTTCGTTTAAGTCGACGGGAGCTTCTCAGGCTTGGCGGCGCTGCACTCGTCGGATCCGTCGCGCGCCCCGCCTGGGCGGACACCCGGATGTCGAGTTCGTGCGTCGAGCCGCGGCCGCCCGTGCTCGACATCCTTCAGGGCGCATGCGCGGGCGGCGAGGCCGTCGAGGCATACCCCACCAGCCCGTTCATCCTGTATCCGTTTACCGAGCTGCTTCCAATACCCAAGCCGCTGGCGCCGGTGCCGAAGTCGGAAGTCGACCTGTGGTCGCGGCCCCCTGGTCCCGGTCTTTGTTGTCAGGCTTCGGATGCGGCCGTCACGAGCACCCATCAGTTCTGGCCGTCACAGTTGCCGGTCATCTACCAGATCAAGCTGAAACTGGCCGAGCACTGTGTCACGACGTCGAAGGTCCAGCCGATCAACGCCGCCGGACAGTCCGTCCTGCCGCCGGACGGCATTCCCGGTCCGAGAGTTCTGCCGGCCAGCACGATCTTCGGGTTCAACGGACAGTTCCCGGGCCCGATGATCTACGGCCGGTACGGCGAACCCGTCCTGGTGCGGTTCGAAAATCACCTCGACGAGAACCCGTATGGTCTCGACGTTGGTGACTTTGGCCACCCGAGCCGGTGTTTCTTGACGCACCTGCACAACGCGCACACCGCGCCGGAAAGCGACGGTAATCCGAAGGCTCGGCTCTTTCCGTTCGAGCCAACGCAATGGGTCGACAACCTGTATCTCAACATGCCTGCCGGCAGCGACGACCGCGAGAAGCAGTCCTTCTTCTGGTTCCACGACCACTCCGAGGGATTTACCGCCGCAAACGTCTACAAGGGTCTGGTCGGTCTCTACCCCATTTACGATCCGAACCTCGATCCCGGTGACGAGAGGTACGGACTCAGGCTGCCGGGCGTTCCCAACGCTGAGACCGGTCGCATCGATTACGACATCCCGCTCGCGATTTACGACTGCGCGCTCGACGACGGTGTGACGCCACACAAGGACTACCACAACGGGTGCGGCGAGACGCATAAGGAGTGGTGGGGCAAGACGTACTTCCGTCACTTCCCGAACCACGGATTCGTCGGCGATGTGTTCACGGTGAACGGCACGGCGTATCCCGTCCTCGAGGTCAAACGGCGGAAGTACCGATTGAGGTTCCTCGACGCGTCGATTTCGCGTATTTACGAGTTCAAGCTGATGACCGGACATCCGCAGCCGGCGCGAGGAGTCCAGGGGCAGTATCAGCTCCCGGACGGGCAGCAGTGCATGCGGTTCACGCAGATCGCGAGCGAAGGCGGACTTCTGCCTTACCCCGTCCTCCGCAACTCGTTCAAGCTCTGGCCGGCCAAGCGACGCGAGTTCATCGTCGATTTCACGCGCTACCAGGACGGGACCCCGACCACCAAGGGCGACGTGATCTACCTCACGAACGTCCTGGAGATGACCGACGGGCGAAAGCCCGAGGAAGGTTCCGGCTATCGGGTTCCGATGATGAAGATTGTCATTGGCGACAATGCAGAGGACAACAGCGTCATCCCGACGACGCTCCGTTCCCTGCCCGATGTTCGAACGGATGGACCGCGTCGTAGCTTTGAACTCCAGCGTGGTGGTTCATCCGACGGCACTCTGTTTACGCAAGAGAACGAATGGCTGATCAACGACCAGCCGTTCCAGGTGTGTGTGAGTCTCGCCACGCCGACCCAAAACGACCCTCGCGGCGAGATATGGACACTGAAGAACGGCGGCGGCGGCTGGGTCCACCCGATGCATATCCACATGGAAGAGCACCAGGTTCTCTCGCGAAATGGCGTACGGACGCCCCCAATTACGTCAGGTCCGATCGACGCGGACATCGACGACTTCGGCAAGGAGGACACGATCGCGTTGGGGCCGGGCGACGAGGTCGTGATCTTCCGGAGATTCCGGACCTTCAACGGTCCGTACGTCGCTCATTGCCACAACCTCGCGCACGAGGACCACAGCATGATGTTCGGATGGGAAATCATCAAGGGGTGAACGTTCATCTGCACGACGCGGGACCAGGGGATACACCGTGAAGAAGGCAATGTGGCCAGGTCTGCTGATAGGCGCGCTCGGGGCCGGATTCGTGGCCGGCGCCTGGTACGATCGGAACGAGGCCGTGAGCGCCGCCAGCTCGCGGCCTCGCACGCTCCTGTACTACGTCGATCCGATGAACCCCGCGCACAAATCGGACAGACCTGGCAAGGCGCCCGACGGGATGGATCTCGTCGCCGTCTATGACAACGATGTACGACGCACCGCTGTGGAGCCGCCCGCACGAGAAACCGGCGAGGGCCAGGTGAGCCTCGACCCGGAGAAGCAGCAACTGATCGGCGTCCGCGTGGCCGCGGCGGAAAGGACGGGACACACAGAGAGGTTGCGCCTGTTCGGCCGCGTCGCGGCGGATGAAAGCGGGCTCTATCGGATCAACGTCGGGATCGAGGGGTTCATCCGGGACGTCGCCGCCGTCACGACGGGAAGTCGCGTCGAGAAGGGTCAATTACTCGCGACCTTTTCCGCGCCGGAAATGCGCGGCCCGATTCAGGCGTACCTCGTCGCGCGCGAAGTGCTCGCGCGGGCGACGAACGCCGGTGAAGGCGCCACGTCAATCGAGCTTGCGACCGCCGCATTGCAACAGATGACCGACAGGCTTCTCACCTTCGGTATGGCCGAGGGACAAATCGACGAGATCGCCCGGACGCGCCAGGTTCCCTCCACCATCAGGATCACCGCGCCTGCCAATGGCGTCGTCGTGATGCGCAACGCGTCGGTCGGTCAGAAGCTTGCGCGAGGCGACGAGTTGTTTCGCATCGCCTATCTCGCCCGTGTGTGGGTGCTGGCCGACGTGTTCGGAGGCGACGCCGACCATGTCAAGCCGGGCGCCGCTGCCGTTGTGTCGGTGCCGGGACGTACGGCATCGTTTCGGGCACGCGTCAGCCGCGACGTGGCGCCGCAGTTCGACGGTGACAGCCAATCCGCGAAGATCCGCGTGGAGGTCGACAACCCGTCCGCAATCCTCCGTCCCGGCATGTTCGTCGATGTCGACGTCATGGCCGGGCTCTCGTCGGCCATCGAGGTCCCTGCGGATGCGATCCTCGATTCCGGCCTGGCGCAGACGGTCTTCGTCGAGACGAGCGCGGGCGTCTTTGAACCGCGCGAGGTCGAGACGGGCAGGCGCGCGGGCGGTCGGGTCGAGATCGTGAAAGGCCTCGAACCCGGCGAGCGCGTCGTCGTCGCCGGCACGTTCGTGGTCGATGCAGAGCGCCGCGTCCGCGGTGGCGCCACGGGCGTCCAGGCGCTGCCGTGATCGGCGCCGTCATCGAATGGTCCGCGCGGCACCGGGTGGCCGTGATCCTGGTGGCGATCCTCGCCGCCATCGCCGGCGCGTGGTCGATGGTCCGCGTGCCGCTCGACGCGCTGCCCGATCTCAGCGACACGCAGGTGATCGTCTACTCGCGGTGGGACCGCAGTCCCGACGTCGTGGACGCGCAGTTGACCTCTCCGATCGTCACCGCGCTGCTCGGCGCGCCGCGCGTGAAGACGGTGCGCGGCGTCTCCGATTTCGGCGCCTCCTACGTCTACGTCATCTTCGAGGACGGCACCGACATCTACTGGGCACGCTCGCGGACGCTCGAATACCTGTCGCCCGTGCTGGCGCGGCTGCCGCAGGGCGCGACGAGCGAGCTCGGGCCCGACGCGACCGGGCTCGGCTGGATCTTTCAGTACGCTCTCGTCGATACGACAGGGACGCACACGCTGTCGGAGCTGCGGTCCTCCCAGGACTGGTACCTCCGCTATCACCTCAAGAGCGTCCGCGGCGTCGCCGACGTGGCGTCGGTCGGCGGCTACGTGCGGCAGTACCAGGTGAACGTCAACCCGAATCGCCTGCGCGCGTACGGGCTGCCCATCAGCCGCGTGGTGGACGCGGTGAGAAGCGGCAACAACGACGCCGGCGGGCGCGTGCTCGAATTCGGCGGCGCGGAGTACATGGTGCGCGGTCTCGGCTACGCGCGTTCGGCCGCCGATCTCGAGAACATCGCGCTCGGCGCGACCGGCGGCGGGACGCCCGTGCGCGTCAAGGACGTCGCCGACGTCGTGCTCGGCCCCGAGCTGCGGCGCGGCGTTACCGATCTCGACGGCGCTGGTGAAGCCGTCTCCGGCATCGTCGTCATGCGGCAGGGCCAGAACGCACTGGACGTCATCGCCCGTGTGAAGGCGAAGGTGCGCGAAGTCGAGTCCGGACTCCCGGATGGTGTCGAGGTGGTGCCTGTCTACGACCGCTCCGACCTGATCAGGAAATCGATCGACAACGTCACGTGGACGCTCGTCGAAATCATGTTCACCGTCGCGGCCGTGATCCTCCTGTTCCTGTGGCACGTGCCGAGCGCGGTGATCCCGATCGTCACCATTCCGCTCGCCGCGCTCGCCGCGTTCGTGCCGTTCCGGATGGCCGGCGTCACCGCGAACATCATGTCGCTCGGCGGCATTGCGATCGCCATGGGCGCGCTGGTGGATGCCTCGATCGTCATCGCGGAGCAGACCCACAAGAAGCTCGAACGGTGGAAGGCGAGCGGAGGCGGCGACGACTGCCGGGCCGTCGTCCTCGCGGCGATGAAGGAGGTGGCGCCGCCGGCATTCTTCGCGCTGCTGGTGATCGCCGTGTCGTTCCTGCCGGTGCTGACGCTCGAGGGGCAGGAAGGCCGCCTCTTCACGCCATTGGCGTACACGAAGTCGCTGTGCATGCTGATCGCCGCGGTGCTGGCGGTCACGCTCGATCCGGCGCTGCGGCTGCTGTTGACGCGTGTCCGCCCGTTCCGGTTTCGTCCCGCATGGATCTGCAGGGCCGTCAACGTCGTGGGCGTCGGCACCATTCACGCCGAAGAACGTCATCCGATCAGCCGGCGGCTCGTGCGCGCCTACGAGCCCGTCGCCGTCTGGTCGTTGCAGCACCCCTGGCTCGTCGTCGCGACCGCGGTGACGGCGATGGCGGTGACCGTGCCGATCTATCAGCGCCTCGGCTCGGAGTTCATGCCGCCGCTCGACGAGGGGACGATCCTCTACATGCCCTCCACCGTGCCGGGGATCTCGATCGGCACGGCCGAACAGCTGCTGCGATCGACCGATCGCCTCATCAAGCAGTTTCCGGAAGTCGACCGCGTGCTCGGCAAGGCGGGCCGCGCGGACACGCCGACCGATCCGGCGCCGCTGTCGATGTTCGAGACGATCGTGACGCTGAAGCCGGTGTCCGCATGGCGGACGCGGCCCACGTGGTACTCGTCGTGGGCGCCGCGATGGACGCTGCCGGTGCTGCGCCGCGTCACGCCCGATCACATCTCGCGCGAACAGCTCGTGCGCGAGCTCGACGAGGCCGTGGACGTGCCGGGGCTGTCGAACGCGTGGACCATGCCGGTGAAGGGGCGCACGGGCATGCTGACGACGGGCATCCGCACGCCGATCGGGTTGAAGATCGCCGGCGGCGACGCCGCGACCATCGACCGCATCGGCGCCAGCGTCGAGACCATCCTGTCGCGCGTCGCGGGGGCGCGCCGCGTGTTCGCGGAGCGGAGCGCCTCGGGGCGATTTCTCGACATCACCTGGAACCGCGAGCAGATCGCACGCTACGGGCTGAGCATCGACGAGGCGCAGGCGGTCGTGCAGCACGCGATCGGCGGCGAGAACGTGACGACGACGATCGAGGGGCGCGAGCGCTACCCGGTCAACGTCCGCTTCATGTCCGACTTCCGCAGCGACCTCGGCGAGCTGGCGCGGCTGCCCGTCCCGACCCCCTCGCGCGACCGGCAGGTGCCGCTCGCGCAGCTGGCCACCATCGCCGCCGCCACCGGGCCGGCGATGCTTCGCAACGAGAACGGGCTGCTGACGGGTTACGTCTACGTCGATCTCGCGGGACGCGACGTGCGCGGCTACATCGACGAGGCGGATCGCCTGCTCGCCGCCGGCCTGACGCTGCCCCCTGGCTACACCGTCACCTGGAGCGGCGAATACGAGGACATGCAACGCGTCGCGGACCGTCTCACGCTCGTCGTCCCGGCGACGGCCGTCGTCATCCTGCTCCTGCTGTTCATGAGCACGCAGTCCATGGCGAAGACGCTCCTCGTCGCGCTCGCCGCGCCATTCTCCGCGATTGGCGCCGTGTGGTTCCTCTACGCCCTGGGTTACAACATGAGCGTCGGCGTCTGGGTGGGCGTCATCGCGCTGCTCGGCGTGGACGCCGAGACCGGCGTCTTCATGCTGCTCTACCTCGACCTCGCCTGCGAGCAGGCGAGGCGGGAGGGGCGGCTGCAGTCGCGCGCCGATCTGCGCGACGCGATCCTCCAGGGCGCCGTGCGACGGCTGCGGCCGAAAGTGATGACCGTCGCGACGATGTTCCTCGGCCTGCTGCCAATCATGTGGGCGTCGGGCACGGGCGCCGACGTCATGAAGCGTATTGCGGCGCCGCTCGTCGGCGGCATCCTCACGTCCTTCCTCCTCGAGCTCCTCGTCTACCCACCGCTGTACGAGATTTGGCACTCCCGCAGGCTCCAAAAAGGGATACCGGACCGGCCTCGTTGAGCCCGCCCGACCGCGCTGGAGCGCCCCGACGAGGGTAGGGCGGGTCCTTCTGGACCCGCCGCCCCCTGTCGATTGAGGCGCATCCCGTTCGACCAGTCATCAGAGGAGGGAAGTCTGATGAAGACACGGATTCGGACGGGCCAGGTGCTGACCGCGGTCGTGCTGCTTTTCATGGTTTTCGACGGGGTCATCCACGTGCTGCGAATCGCGCCCGTGGTCGATGCCTTCCGGCAGCTCGGTTATCCGCTCACAACCGCCGTGCCGCTGGGCGTCGTCGAGATCGCCTGCGTCGCGCTCTACCTCGTCCCGGCCACGCGCGTCATCGCGGCGGTGCTGCTCACGGCGTACTTCGGCGGGGCGGTGGCGACTCAGGTCCGCGCCGGCGCGGACTGGTTCCCGGTGGTCTTCCCGGCGTTGCTGGGCGCGTTGCTCTGGACCGGCCTCTCGTTTTCCGCCGGCCGCGTAAGCCGTCTGCTGACGGCCCCGGTCGCATGATCATCGGCAGCGGGCCGCAGCCGCGCCAACGTGTTCGGCCTGAACTGCCAGGGCGCCTGCCTTGGGCAGCGGGCGGGGATGGCGTTCAATAGGGGTGTGGACACCCCCGTCCCCCTGTCGATCCTCGACCTGGCGCCTGTCGCCGAAGGATCGACGCCACGCGACGCGCTGCGGAACACGCTCGACCTCGCGCAGCGCGCCGAGCGCCTCGGATACAAGCGGTTCTGGCTCGCCGAGCATCACAACATGACCGGCATCGCCAGCGCGGCCACCGCCGTCGTGATCGGCTATGTCGCCGGCGGGACGAAGACGATTCGCGTCGGCGCCGGCGGCATCATGCTGCCGAACCACTCGCCGCTGGTCATCGCCGAGCAGTTCGGCACGCTGGAGTCTCTCTATCCGGGCCGCGTCGATCTCGGCCTCGGGCGCGCGCCGGGAACGGATCAACAGACGCTGCGCGCGCTGCGGCGCTCGCCGATGAGCGCCGACTCGTTCCCGCAGGACGTGCTCGAACTGCAGGGGTTGCTCGGACCGGTACGCGAGGGCCAGTGGCTGCGGGCGGTCCCGGGGTCCGGGCTGAACGTGCCGATCTGGATTCTGGGGTCGAGCCTCTTCGGGGCGCAGCTGGCCGCCGAGCTCGGCCTCCCGTACTCCTTCGCATCGCACTTCATGCCGGGCGCGCTGATGCCGGCGCTCGAAACGTATCGCACGTTGTTCGCACCCTCGACGCGGCTCGACCGGCCGTATGCGATGGCGGGCGTCAACGTCTTCGCGGCCGCGACCGACGCCGAGGCGCGCGGCCTCTTCACGTCGGTGCAGCAGTCGATTACCAACCGGGTTCGGGGCGCGCCAGGCCGGCTGCCGCCGCCGATCGACGACATCGAGCGCTACTGGACGCCGCCGGAGAAGGCGGAGGTGGCGGCAAGGCTCGCGTGCTCGGTCGTCGGTTCGCCGGCGACCGTGCGCGAAGGATTGACGGCGTTCATCGAGCGCACGCGGGTGGACGAGGTGATGATCGTCTCCGCGATCTACGACCACGCGGCGCGCGTGCGATCGTACGAGATTGTCGCGGAGCAGTTGCTGGCGATCACCGCCTGACGAACAGCTCGGTCCAGACCTTCTCCCATTTCGCCGACTCGTCGAGCACCGTGACGGGATCGATGAGGACGAAGGGGAAGTTGTTCAGCGCGCTGTTGACGCCGGGGCTGGCAGGCACGCGGCCCATCGACTCGAACAGCTTCTGCCCCTCGGGCGACATGACGTACTCGGAAAAGAGCTGCGCGGCGTTGGGATGCGGCGCGTTCTTCGCGATGCCGACGCCCTGCGGCCGCGCGACCACCGGCTGCACCGGGACGTAGTCGATCGGCGCGCCCTTCCGCTTCAGCGTCTCGATGTTGCTGTTGTACATCGCGAGCCCGACGGGTACGTCGCCGGCGGCGACGAGCGAGGCGAGCAGGACGTGGCCCTTGCGGAGGGAGGGCTGCAGCGCCGCGAGCCGGCGCATCAGGTCCATCCCCTTGCCCCCGGGCGTCGTCTTGATCAGCGTGGCCATCCACTCCGAATCGGTCGCCTCGAGCGCGATGCGCCCCTTCCACTTCGGATCGGCGAAGCCCTCGTAGGTGGCCGGGATCTCGGCGCGCTTCACCTTCGCGGTGTTGTAGCCGACGACGAAGAGATTGAGGCGGTCGGGCGACCACGCGCTGGCCAGCAGCCGCTCGCGCCCGATCATCTCCATCTCGGGGCCGTTGGTCTCGATGACGTCCACCGCGTAGCGCCGTCCCCTGGCTTCCGTGATGGTCCGCTGGACCACTTCTTCCGACAATCCGCGCCAGAGCTGCACCTTGACGCCGTATTTCTTCTCGAAGGCGGCGGCGAGCGGCGTCGACTCGGTCGGCGCGAGCGAGGTGTACAGCGTCAGGGTGCCTTCGCGCTTCGCGTCGGCCAGGCGCGACGGCGCCTGCGCGGCGAGCGCCACGGACAGCGCGAGGACGAAGGAGGCCGCGTTGGCGAGCGTGCGCATGGCGATGTATGTTTAACCGTCCCATCGCCCCATGTCCACAAAAACACAGACCACGACGACCCACTACCACGTTCAGAAGAAACGCCGCGCCGAGTTCATCGACGAGTGGCGCAAGTACCGCCAGACGATCATCCGCAGGGACGACGTCGCGCTCGAGCCGACGGCCCGCGGCCTTCGCACCGGGGTCTACATGGGGTGGGACGGCGACCGTCCGACGCGCTGCCTCGACGCGCTCGTGCACGAGGTCGATCCCGGCACGACGACGACCATCCATCGGCATTCGTGGGACGCGATCCTGTTCATGGTGGAAGGGAGCGGATGGACGGAGGTCGACGGCGTCCGCTACGACTGGAAGCCGTGGGACGCGATTCACCTGCCCGCGTGGAGCTGGCACCGCCACGGCAACGACGGCGCGAAGCCGGGCCGCTTCATGAGCTACTCGTCGGAGCCGACGCTCTGGACGCTCGGCATGAGCGTCATGGAGGACGCGGGCCACGCGGCGTTCGACACACTGCCGCCGCGCCCGAAGGTCTCGGGCGGGACCCCGGGCAACGATCCGTACGCGCGCCGGCTGCGCCGCGTCGACGCCGAGGCGAAGAAGCGGCGCTCGGGCCGCATCCACACGCCGTACGACGAGCAGGAGATTCTCGCCACGCCGCGCGGCACGCGCACGAAGTTCCTCAACGACCGCTCGATCGGCAACCAGGCGTCGGGCCTCACGCAGGTGATGATCCAGTTCGCCCCCGGGAAGACGCAGTCGATTCACCGCCATCCCGGCGAGGCCTGGCTCTACGTCGTCGAAGGCTACGGCCACAGCTTCATGGGCATCGCGCCCGACAACGGCCAGCACTACCGCTGGAAGAAGGGCGACCTGATCGTCGTCGATCACTTCCTCTGGCATCAGCACTTCAACGACGACCCGGTCAACCAGTGCCGCCTCGTGCGCGTCCACATGTTCGACTCGCTGCTCGAGACGATGCGGACGCTGATGGACCCGATGGTGCTCTTCGAGGAGGCGGAGGACACGCTCGTGTCGAAGCAGGAGCTCTCGCAAATCCAGTGGCCGGACGACACGCGTCCGGGCGAGTGATGGACGTCCCGCGCTCGGCGCTCCCTGCAGGCGTCCTCTCGCTGCACGTCCTCCCGGCCGAGCACCACGACCGCGACTGGGACGCCATCATCGTCCCGCGCGAGGTGAAGGAGCGGCTGCTGGCGCAGGCGCTGCTCGTCCTGCAGCACGGCCGCAAGCTCTCGATGCTCTCGGGACTGCCGCACGGGCTCATCGTGCTCGCGGGGCCGCCCGGAACGGGCAAGACGACGATGGCGCGCGGGCTCGCGCAGGTGGCGTCGCTGGCGCTGGCGCGGCAGGGGGCGACGGCGCTGGTGGAGATCAACCCGCACGCGTTTCCGAGCGACATGCTCGGCGAGAGCCAGCGCAACGTGACGCGGCTGCTGACGGAAACGATCCCGGAGATCGCCAACCGCCGGCCGTTCGTGATCGTGCTCATCGACGAGGTCGAAAGCTTCGCCGTGAGGCGGTCCTCGGCGTCGTTCGAGGCCAACCCGGTTGACGTGCATCGCGCGACCGACGCCGTGCTGCTCGGCATCGACGAGATCGCCAAGAACCTGCCGTCGGTCCTGTTCGTGACGACGACGAACTTCATCGAGGCGGTGGACGAAGCGTTCCTGTCGCGCGCGGATCTGGTGATGAAGTTCGCGCTGCCGGACCGCGAGACCATCGGGCGGATTCTCGAGCACGCGCTCGGTGAGCTCGCCGTGCAGTGGCCGGCGCTGCTGCCGTTGACGAAGGACCTGGCGCGGCTCGACGAATTGGCTCAGCTGTGCGAGGGGTGGGACGGGCGGCGCATCCGCAAGCTGGCGCTCGCCGCGCTGGCGCAGCGGCTCGAGGTCGCGCGCGACCCGTCAACGCTGTCGTGGGACGACCTGCTGGCCGCGGCGCGGAAGAAGGGCGGCGTCGAGTGGGCGGGCGGCCGCGCGCTCACGTCGCACGAGATGTTCCCCGACGTGCCGAAAGAGCTGATGCACGACCACGATCACGGGCACGGGCTGCACGACCATGCCCATGGGCACGATCATGCGCACGGCCACGAACATGGCCATCGGCACACGCACACGCATCAGAAAGATGAGGTCTGAGGCCGTTCGCGTTGATCGTTGGTCGGGGGCTACGGCGTGACGGTGACCTTCACGAGCGTCGTCGTCCAGCAGCAGACCTCGCCGCCGCCGCCTTCGCCCGAGTAGTCATCCGCGGTGACCTGCAGCACGTACTCCCCGGGCTGCGAGAACTTCGCGGTGGTCGACGACTTGCCCTTGAAGGGGACGTTCACGGTGCCGCCCGCCAGCGTGTCCATCGGCGGGTTCTCCTTCTCGAACATCACGGCGGCGGGTCCGCGGAACATCGTCCAGTACAGCCGCACGGGCGGCGGCGGGTTCTTCGGCAGCGCCATCGTCCCGCTCGCGAACTTCCCGTCGTCTTCCGCCCACACGGTGAGCGCGAGCGGCGACGACACGGACGTCGTACGCGTCACTGCCTTCGACAGCATCGCGAGCGGCCCCTGCACGCCCGGCCCCTGTTCCGCGAACCGTACGGTCGGCGGCGTGTTCTTCACGGCGACGTCGCTGAACGGGCTGACGCTGTAGTCGGGATGTAACCGCAGCGGAATGCTCGTCGGCTGGCCGTTGGCGACGATGGTCCACGTCAGGCGCTGATCGGCCGTCGTGAATTCAGCCGGCACCGTGACGGCGAACATGCCCCAGTGCCGTCCCGGGAGGAAGTGCGTCGGCTGCCCCATGTCGGGACCGCCGGGGTCGATGTGGTTGTTCGGCCCGATCGGGATGTCGATCGACTGATTGTTGTTGCGATTCAGGTAGCCGATGAGGAACAGCCGGCTCCCGTCGGTATTGGGGAACCAGCCTTCGAATGCACCCGTCACGCTGGTGCCGAACTGGCGGAACGGCTCATTCGGCAGCTGCTGCGCAGACAGGAAGGGCCGGCTAAAGCCGGCCCCTACGATTCCAGGCCCGCTGAAGCCGGTCCCGGCGATGAGAACCACGACGACGACGAAACGGGTCATCGCGTCTGATTGGGCGCGGCTTTCTCGGCCTTGGCCTTCCGTTCTTCCTGCAGCGCCTTGTACTCGTCGTCGGTGAGGTAGACGACGTTCATCCAGGCGTGCGCCATCTCGTCGACGGTACGGTCGCCGTAGCCCACCCACTGGTCCGGGTCCGGGTTGTACGGGTTCGCTCGCGTGTTGTCGTACCACGCGCTCACGTGGATGACGGTCCCCTTCGGGAACACCGGCGCCGCGTCGTCGGCGTAGATGTAGTTCGTCATCCAGTTGAAGTTGAACTTGCCGACGTAGCTGATGATCTGGTTCTTGCCGTCGGGCAGGATCGCTTCAACCTGCATCGCCTTGCCGCGCAGGTGGAAATGCGGCTGGAAGTTGGTGATGAGCGTGTTCTCCTTGAGCACGGTAAAGCCGTCGGTCGCGGCGATCGAATTCGGCGGGATGTCGACGAACTCCTGCTTCCGCAGGCCGGTGAAGCCGATCAGGTAGCTGCGCTTCTTCGGCTCCTGGCCTTTCGGATACAGCCAGATGCCGATCTCGGAGCCCGACGTGATTTCCTCGCCGACCGCGTGCAGGTGCTGATCCCACGAGATCTTCTCGCCGGGAAGAATCAGCTTGCCCGTGCCGTCGCGGAACCGGTCGTAGCCCTTGCCGATGGCCCACTCCATCAACTGCGGGCGCCGGTTGACGAGATCGACCGGCGTCGGATCCGCAGCGGCCGTGCCGAAGCCGTTCGCGGTGCCGGTGCTCACGGCGTCGGGATCGTTGTTCAGCACGAGGTAGGCGATCGAGTGATGGACGATTCTCCGGCCCTTGAGCTGCGTCGGACGAATCTCCACCATGCGCGCCCAGCGCGGCTCGGTGAGCGGGATGTCGCTCATCGGCCGGTACCAGACGTCCTGGTGCTGCGCCGCCATGGTGTATTCCGACGACTTGATCACCAGATCGGGCGGACCGTAGCCGTCGCGCACGCCCTGCCACTCGTTGTCGGTGACGAGCGGCTTGGGCGGCGGCATGTCTTTCGGGTCGCCCTGGATGGCGCCGCCGTCGACCCAGCGCACGATGGTGTCGATCTGCGCGTCGCTGAGCGACATGTCGTTCTTGAACTCGTGCACGCCGACGCTCGGGTCGATGTGCCACGGCGGCATCTGCCGCGTGATGACGCGCTGCTTGATCGAGCGCGCCCACGGCCGCGCATCCTCGTACGAGATCAGCGACATCGGCGCGATGGAGTTCGGCTGATGACACTGCTGGCACTTGTTCTGGAGGATGGGGGCGACGTCCTTCGTGAACGTCACCGGCGCCGCGGTGGGTGTCGGGTCCGCAGCATGACCAGCGACTGACATCCCGACGACCGCGAGCAGCGTGGCGAAACTGGTGTGTGCGATACGCAACCAGGGCAACCGAGGACAACGCATAACGCCTCCTGCCTCTGATGAAGTGCGGCGAAGTAAGCGCAAGTTTAACGCAGGTTTACCGCCGGCGCACCAGGATTCCTGTAGGCCTCGTCTACCGTCGCGACGTTTACCGTGAACGGCACGGTCACGACCTCGCCGTTGCGCTGGAACTGGCTCCAGGCGCGGTATTTGCCGGCCCTCGGCATGTAGCCTTCAAAGGTCACCGTCGGGCCGCCGGCCCCCTTCGAAACGTCGCTGTCGGGCCCCTCGAAGGGGTGCGAGTGGACGTAGTCGCGCATGTCTTCGCTGAGGATGAGCGCATGCCCGAAGGCGCCGAGGTAGGGCTGCAGGTCGGTCACGAGCCGCCCGGTTTTCGAATCGCTCAGCGTGAACGCCAGGTGCCCGTACTGCCCCTCGACCAGCGTGGACGGCTCGAGCTCGAGGTGAGCGGTGAGCGACCCGACCGTCTTGGTGAAGACGGTGTCCGCCTGCAGGTGCGGCTGCTGCGACTCGAGATCGCCGGTGAACCCCGCGGTCTCCAGCGTCCGCCCGACGAACTGCGGCGAGCCGCCGGTCGGGAGGAAGTCGGACAACACGCGATAGTCGCCGGCCCTGGGCAGCGTCACCTCCATCGCCCAGCGTCCGTCGGGCTGCTGGGTCGGGTGCACGTGCTCGAAGAACTCCATGTCGCTGCTGACGATGAAGAGGTGAAACGGCTTCTCGTGGACGAGCTCGTATTGGGTAATGAGCGCGCCGGTGCCCGGGTGGCGCACGGTGAAGAACAGCGTGGCGGGCTGTCCGGCCTTGACCGCCGCGGGCATCGTCGTGAGCTCGAGGCTGTATTCGCGCGTGTCGAACGGGTCGCCCACGACGAGCGCCATGCCGCACTTGCGGCAGCGGCCCCCTTCGGCGGCAGTGACCTCGGGGTGCATCGGGCAGAACCACGCGGTGCCGTCGGCGGGCGGCGTGTCGCCCTGCTGCGCCGCCGCGCCGAGCGACAGGAGTGCGACGAGCAGCAGCGCCAGCCTATTTCGTCGCATACGTGTTCAGCGAGATCGTGAAGGGTGCTTCGTAGCCGATGGCCTGCACCACCGAACCTGCGGGCATGGCGACGGGCTTCGCGAAGACGTACGGCGTCTGCCAGTCCTGCTTGTAGTCTTTCACCCACAGCAGCACGTCGCTCGACCCGTCGGGCCGTAGCAGCCTCACCTCGAGCGATCGCCCGCCCTTCTGAAGCTCGGGTCTCAGGGACACGAGCGAACGCGCGTCGGGAAACTTGAGCTCGCCGACGAGACGTCCCGATGCGCCGGCGGTCGCAGGCGCCCTCAGCGTGGAAGTCGATACGGTGCCGCTTGCCGCGGCGGATGCGACGTAGAGGCCGAGCTTCGGCGCATCGGTCAGCGGCTGCGGCGCGCCTGCATATAAAACGTCAACGGCGATCTGTGCCCGCGCCGGGATCTTGAACGCGACGCCGGACGGAAGCTCCGTGGCCGACTGCCACGGTGTCCAGCCGCCGAGGTAGCGATCGGTGCCCGCGATGCTGAGGAACGCGGCGCGCGTCACGCGCGGGTCGGGCTTGAAATCGAACCCGCGCACGAGGGTGTCGCGCGTCAGGCCGGTGTCGATGACCACGCGCCTGAACGCCGGCGTGCTGCGCGCCTCGATAGACGAGGCGTGCGCCGGCGAGACGACGAGATCCGGCGTGCCGAGCATCCAGTGCGCGCCGTGGTCGACGAACGCCGGCGGGGGAGTCGTGCCTTCGGGTACGCCGCCGTCGATCCAGGAGATGAGGAACTCGAACTCGCGGGGCGTCAGGCCGATGTCGTTCGAGAACGTGCCGTAGCCGCGCTCGGCCGGCCACGGCGGCATGCGGCGCGCGAGCGCCTCTTCCTTGATCGCCTCCGCCCACGGCCGCGTCTGGTCGAAGGTGACGAGCGGCATCGCCATCTTCCCGTCGGCATGGCACTGCACGCACTTCCGCTGGAGGAGCGTCGCGATCTCCCGGTTGAAGAGGACGGTCGTCGTCGTCGGGTTGTGCGGGTACGCGGGGCGCGGCCACGCCGTCCACAGCGCGGCGACACAGACGAGCAGCACGACGCCTGCGCCTTTCTTCGGTCTCATGAAACCGCGAAGAGATAGTAACGCAAAGCCTTGCCGAGCGCTGATTTGGAGGGGAGCGGGTCGGTTTTCTCGGAGTTGGGAGTTGACCGCAAGGGCCGAAGCCATCCTGGCAGTTGGATTCTGGGAGTTGGGAATTGGTTGACTCTGTATCTCCGCAGGTGTATCACGCGGCTGCCTGGGAGGAAATCGAATGGTGGATGACAGGAAGCCTCGCTTCGTCCTCTCCTTCATGCTCGGCAGCATGCTTCTGTTTGCGTCTGCCAACGTGCACCTGGCTGCGCAAGGCACCATCGGCAGCATCCTGGGAACCGTCACGGACGCGACGGGCTCCGTTCTCCCTGGTGTCGCCGTGACGGCGAAAAACACGGGCACCGGCGCCGTCCAGCTCGCGACAACCGACACGCAGGGCCGCTACCGGATTCCGGTCCTCCCCGTCGGCGATTACGAAGTGCAGACCGAGCTCTCGGGTTTTCAGACCGTTGTCCACACCGGCATCCGCCTGAGCGCAGGCGCTGACGTCGTCGTCGACTTCAGGATGCCGATCGGTCAGATCAGCGAGCTGCTCACGGTCACCGCCGCCGTGCCGCTGGTGAACACGACGTCGGCGTCGCTGGGGACGGTGGTCGATCCGACGCAGATCCGCGAGCTGCCACTGAACGGACGCAACTTCGAGGAGCTGGTGCTCGTGGCTCCGGGCGTGAACGTCTCGAGAGGATCGGGCGCTGTCAGGAACGCCTTTACCGGCAAGCAGGAATACTGGACCGTGTCCGGCTCCCGCCCGAACGGGCAGGAGATCCTCATGGACGGGACCAGCATCCAGACCTACCAGAATCGCGGAACGGGCACCGGCATCCTCGGCACGAGCCTCGGCGTGGATGCGATCGGCGAATTCCAGATCCTCACCAACACCTATGGCGCGCAGTACGGCGGCAACGGTTCGGTGCTGAACTCCGTCACGCGCTCCGGCACCAACGCGTTCCACGGCTCGGTGTACGAGTTCACGCGCAACTCGAAGTTCGATTCCGTGCAATGGCCGGCGACCACGAAGCAGCCATTCTGGAAGCATCAATACGGCGGCACGGCCGGCGGGCCGGTCAAGACCGACAGGCTGTTCTTCTTCGCGAATGTCGACACCCTGCGGCAGCGCGAATCGCAGAGCAACATCAGGGTGGTGCCGAATGCGCTGGCGCGCAGCGGCATCATCCCGCTGCCGGCCAACGGGGTTCCCGCGGCGGGTTGCGTCATCGCGACAGTCCCGGGCCATCAGAACTGCGGCCTGGGCAGTCCGAATGCGGCCAACTTCCTTCTCGTGAAGCCGTACCTGGACTTGTACCCGCTCGGTCCGAACCAGCCGGGAAACGTGCCTGCGGTCGGGCAAATCGCGGGCTACGAGCGAGCCGAGTTCGGCGAGCCGCAGGACCAGGGGAACGGCACGGCGCAGATGCTCGTCAACGCGACGTCGCCGGGCTCCGAGTACTTCGGCGTCGGCCGTCTCGACTGGAACATGTCGACGAAGAATTCGGTCTTCGGACGATACCTGTTCGACAAGGCCTACACCACGGAACCGTTCTACGGACTCTTTCCGGCATGGCCCGAGCTGGAAGATTCGAAGAACCAGTACCTCACCGTGGGAGACAAGCACATCTTCTCCGGAAGGGTGATCAACACGCTCCAGTTCGGCTTCACCAAGACGTTCTTCGACATCCGCAGCAACAGTCTCCAGCCGACAACGACGCCCGGTGTGCTGCCGCCGGGGTCGCTCAACTGGTCGGGCGACATCTTTACGCACGACGGAGAGCCGGTGATGGACGGGACGCTGAGCCCGGGCTCGGGCATCGCCGCGATCGGCCCGGGACAGATCTCCCCGATTCGCAAGGTCCAGGTCCGGCAGAGCATCACCGAGGACCTCTTCCTCATCACCGGCGGCCACAGCTTCCGCTTCGGCGGCAGCGTGACGAAGAACGCCACCGATGGCATCCACTCCTTCCCCGGAGGAGGGACGTGGACGTTCGCGAACCTGTCGAACTTCCTGCACGCGACGCCGTCCCTGTACCAAGGCCCGTGCAATTTCCAGAACGGCAGCCCCGGCTGCGTGTTCCCCGATGGCTCGCCGCTGCTCTTCCCGAGCGACCTGCGCAAGGCGAGGTCGTGGGACTTCACGATGTACGCGCAGGACGATTGGAAGATGACGCCGAGGCTGACGTTGAACCTGGGGCTGCGCTACGCGCCGTCGACGATCCCGTCCGAGGCGACCCATCAAACGTTCGCGCTGCTGCCCGTGCCGTTCGGCCCCAATGGCGGCGATCGCAACGCGAGCGTGTCGTCGCCGCCACCCGAGCGGTTGACGGCGATGAGCCACTTCTTCCTGCGGAACCCGTCGCTACGGACGTTCGATCCCCGCATCGGCGCCGCCTGGGATCCGTTCGGCACCGGAAAAACGGCCATCCGCGGCGGCTACGGCATCTTCCACGCAACCATTGCGTGCCGCGATTACTGTTACGGCGCGTGGTTCACCCAGCCGTGGACGGTCAGGACGATCACCGACCCCGGCGCGCTGGCCACCTTCCCGCGCCCGTTCCAGACCCGCAGCGAGACGGCGACGAGCGCGTCGTGGGGAACCAATCCCTTCCAGACGACGCCGTGGATGCAGCAGTGGAACGTGAGCGTGCAGCACGAGATCATGGCGAACACCGTCGTCGTGGCGGCGTACGTCGGGTCACGCGGCGTGAACATGGTCGGACAGCGGGACGTGAACCCGCCGCTGGCGAGCGGCGCGCTGACGCCGTATTTCAATACCGGCGCGATTGCGCTCAACCAGAATCAGACGCTCGTCGCGAACTTCCCCGGGTACCTGGATAACCTCGTGTTCGTGACGGGATCGGGCGCGCGCACCGCCGACGGCCTGGAGTGCCGCAGCGCGACGTGCACGCTTGCGACAGCCGACGGAAAGCCCATCGTCAATCCGGCGTCGGGCGAGATGTCGTATACACATGTCGTGCGGACGGGTACGACCTACGCCGCGCTGGCCAACAGCCGCTGGAACCCGAACTTCGGGAACTTCACGTCGGGGGTGACGGACCTCGACTCCAGGTACGACGCGCTGCAGGCCGGGATCAATCGGCGCATGAGCCGCAACCTGGCCGCCCAACTCTCCTACACCTATTCGAAGTGCACGGACGTCAGTTCCGGCAACTGGGGTCAGGAAGGCGGGACGATGATCCTGAATCCCTACGACGTCGAGGACGACCGTGGTCCCTGCACGTTCCAGCTCACGCACAACCTCTCGGCCAACGGCGTCTACACGCTGCCGTTTTCGGGGAACCGTCTGCTCGACGGCTGGCAGGTGAGCGGGATCTTCTACGCCAGCTCCGGTGGCGAGTTCACCATCCCCGGCATCCCGGCGCTCGGCAGCAACCCCGGCGCAACCGCGAACAACAATCGGGCCGACTACGTGCCCGATGCGGCCGGCTGCAATGCGGAACCGATCTACAAGGATTTCAAGACGAGACTGAGGAACGGGTTCCCCGTGTACGTGAACAACGCCTGCTTCCGCGTGCCGGCCGTGGGCGAACTGGGGAACTCGCGCAGGAACGGCTTTGTCGGCCCGACCCAGTGGAATGTCAACATGTCATTGCAGAAGAGCACGAAGATCAGTGCGTCCGCCCAGCTCGAGCTGAGGCTGGAGGCCTTCAACGTGTTCAATCACAGGAACTACAACAACCCCGGGTTCGGATGGACGCAGGGCGCTCCGACGTCCGCGGCAAGCTTCATGTCCGGAGTGCCGAATACGACCGCTGGTACCATCACCGATCTCGTGGGGACGATGCGGCAGGTTCAACTGGGCGCGAAGCTCATCTTCTGATTGGCGGAGGATCGTTGTCATGAAAAACATTCGAAGCGTGATGCTGTTTGCCGCGGGTATTGCCGTGGGCGCCCTGCTGACGCAATCGACGGCCGCGCAGCAGGCTCGATCCACCGGGCACCGGATCAATCACGTCGGCATCAGCGTCGCCAACTTCGACGAGTCGCTGAAGTTCTACACGCAGGTCATGGGCTTCAAGGAAGCGTACCGGTTCCCGAGCCAGAACGGCCAGCCGAGCACGACGTTCCTGCAGGTCAATCGCGATACCTTCATTGAGATGGCGCCAGCCAACGGCAGGCCCGCCGGCTTGACGCACATCGGCCTGTACTCCGACGATGCGCAGGCCACCGTGACGCAGCTCCGCCAGAAGGGAGCCATGGCCGGGGACGTGCGGCCGAGCGAGAACAGCGGATCGCGCCTCTCGAACGTCACGGATCCCGATGCGATTCGCATCGAGATCAACGAGCAGCCTGCCGGATCGCTGATGCGGAAAGCGATGGAGGCGTGGAAGTAGGGATGGAGGCTTCGATGCACAGGACAGTCGTCACGCTCGTCGCGCTCGCTGCTGGCCTTCTGATCGGGTCGCGTCCGGTCGCGGCGCACCACGGTGCCGCCGCCTTCGAGAACGACCCGGCCAAACGCCAGGTGCTGAAAGGCACGGTGACCGAATGGATCTGGGCCAATCCACACACGTTCCTGCAGTTCGACGTCAAGCGTGACGACGGGCAGACCGTGCACTGGGTCGTCGAAGCGAGCAATCCGCCGGACATGCAGAACCGCGGGTGGACCAACAAGAGCTTCAAGGCGGGAGACGAGGTCACCGTCACCGTGCGTCCGGTGAAGAGCGGCGCACCGGTGGGAAGCATCATCCAGGTTCAGTTTCCCGATGGCCACGTGTTGCGGGCGGTGAACGAGCCCGCGCCCGCGCAACGACAGCAGTAGGGGCCGACCTTCGGCAACATCGACAGGAGGGGCCGACCTTCAGGTCTGCCCAAACCGAGATCGGGAGCATGGTGATGAAGATGCGTCTGATGGCGTTGTTGTGTGCCGCGAGCGTGGCCGGAGTGATCGCGCTGTTGTTCGCGACGCCGCGCGCGGCGTTCGGTCAGGGTGAAGTCCGGCAGCCGGGGGCGGTCTACGACTTCGACTTCAAGGGTGAAAAGCCGGCGCCTGCCCCGCGCCGCGACATCAGCGGCGTCTGGGAGCCGGCGGCGAACGCCTCCGCGGGCATCAACGCCAACGGCGCGCAGCAGATGCCGTCCGACGGAAAGCCGGAGCACGAGCTGCCGTTTACGCCCGAAGGCAGGGCGGCCTTTCTGTCGCACAAGCCGACCTTCGGCGTGACGATGGTGCCGTCCGCGCTGACCAACGACCCGATGCCCGGGTGCGACCCGCAGGGGTTCCCGCGCATCGTGCTGCACAACTTCAGGACGAGCCGGATCATCCAGACCCCCGAGAACGTGGTGATCCTCTACGAGTTCAACAAGAAGTGGCGCACGATCTGGACCGACGGCCGGGCGATTCCGAAAGAGGTCGACGAGCCGCGGTGGTGGGGATATTCCGTCGGCCGCTGGGTGGACGATTTCACGTTCGCCGCGGAGTCGTACGGGTTCGACGACCGGACGTGGCTCGACAACGCGGGCCGCCCGCACAGCGATGCGATGCGCGTCCGCGAGGAATACAAGCGCACCGATCGCGACCACGTGGTGCTGACCATCGTCGTCGACGACCCGAAGTTCTACACGAAACCGTGGACGGCGCTGATCCTGCCGCTGCGGCTGCAGTCATCGCACTTCGACATCCGCGAGATGGAGTGCTCGCCGAGCGAGACGGCGCTGTACAACAAGCTGTTTGCGAATCCAGCGGCGGGTGTCGAGGCCAAGTAATCCGGCCGTCCACGCCCGCCGCCGCACGTCACTGCGCCTTGCTGTAGGTCAGCGTCGCGTTGGTCGACGGTCCGGGTTGCTCGGTCCCGCGCGCGATCGTCAGCGTGCCGCTGTTGAACGTCATCACGTCGCGCATCTGGTTGAGCGCGGTGTTCCACGTGAAGAGGATCAGCTTGCTGCCGTCCCAGCGCGCCTTCGTTCTCCACTTCACCGTCGCCGTCGTGCCTGATTGCGTGACGGACGGGGCGTCCCAGATGGTGTCGCTGCCATCCAGTTTGTAGACCACGCTCATCGGGGTGGCGCCGTACTGCCCGCTCTGGATCGTGATCTCCGTCGGACTCTGTTTGATCGAGACCGTCGGTGAGGGCACGCCCCATCCCGCGGACCCGGGATAGTTCGGCGGCGTGGTTCCCGACAGCCTCCACGTTCCCGAGAAGTCAGGCTTTGCCTGTGCCCACCCGGCGGAAGCACCGACGGTGAGCGCGACCACCAACAGCATGCCGTGCCTGACGATCATCGCGACCTCCTGCAAGGCGGACCTGAAGGTCCGCCTCTACGTCCACTCACTCAATTGGTTCGGCCGGCGGCCATCGGCATCAGCGAGCGCCCCCACACCAGCTTGGTCGGATCCGCGCCGGGCTTCGGGTGGTACTTCTGCGTGCGTCCGCCGAACACTTCCGACAGATACAGGTTGCCCTCCGAGTCCGCCGAGATCTGATGCATCGCCCACGTATACCCGGGTCTGGTGCCGAACTGGCCGAACGAGTACTCCACGTGGCCGGAGAGATCGAACTTGACGATCCGGTCAGTGAGGCTGTCGACGGCCCAGACGTGCTCGTCGGCGCTCATCAGCAGGCTGTGCGGCGCGATGCCCGGCCACTCCTCGATGAACTTGCCGTCGGTGTCGAACACCTGGATGCGACGGTTGCCGCGGTCCGAGACGAAGACGCGCGGCGGCGATCCACCGACGGCGATGCCGTGCGGCGTGTTGAACTGGCCCGGGCCCGTGCCGCGCGTACCCCACTTGAGCAGCGCCTTGCCGGTCTTGTCGAACTTCACGACGCGCGTGTTGCCGTAGCCGTCCGCGACGAAGAACGTGCCGTCCGGCAGCCAGTCGATCATCGTCGGGCGGCGGAAGCGCGTCAGGTCGTCGTTCTCGCCGAACTCGTCGAGCATCCCGAGCGTCTGCACGAGCTGCTTGCCGTCGTGCGTGAACCGGTAGATGACGTGGCGCATGTCGTCCACGACCCAGACGAAGCGCTGCGGATCGTAGGAGCTGATGTAGACCTGGTGCGGGCCGCGCCCCCAGTCGAACAGCTTGTCCCACTGGTTCCACGCCTCGATCAGCTTGCCGTTGCGATCGACGACGACGATGCAGTTCACCATGTTGGCGATCGGCTGCGTGGCCGCCATCTGGTTGAAGAAGCCCCAGTTGCCGGGGAAGTTGTTGGGGACCTTGTCGGGCAGCTTGAGCTCGCCGCGGTTCGCGAGATAAATGCGATCGGCGGACTCGGCGAAGACGCCGCCCTGCGAGCCCCAGATGTAGCCGGGTTTGGGGTACGGGTGCGCCCACTGCGGCCAGTTGGGATCGGGGACCTCGTATTGGCCGGTGATTTCACCGGCGCCCCCCTTCGCAAACGTCGGCTCACCGTTTCTCTGCTGGAGCGAGGCCCGCGGAGCGAGCACCAGAAACCCTGATAGAACGACCAGCCAGGCAGCGATCGACAGGCTGCGCCTGCGCATGCGGACCCTCCTTCCGGCGTGTGCGGCCAGAAGTTTACTCCTCTTGACCATGTCTTGACGGGAGTGTTACAACGCCCGTGGCCAATCGGGGTCAGGGGGTTTTCGGGACCAACGAGACGAACGACCAGGGGCCCGCGGGGCGGGGACGAATTGGGGGGGCGATGAGATCCGTGCGCGCTACCACTCTGCTGATCGGGATTCTTCTTCTCGCGCCGGTTGCCGCGCTCGCGCAGAGCAGCGTCACGGGCGTCGTGCGCGATTCATCCGGCGGCGTGCTGCCGGGTGTCACCGTCGAGGCGGCCAGCCCCGCCTTGATCGAGCAGGCTCGAACCGTCGTCACCGACGCGCAGGGTCTCTACCGCATCGTCGATCTGCGTCCCGGCCCATACACCGTCACGTTCACGTTGCAGGGGTTCACCGGCGTCAAGCGGACCGGCATCGAGCTCCGCGCTGAATTCACCGCCACCGTCGACGCCGAGCTCCAGGTGGGCACGGTGGCCGAAACGATCACGGTCTCCGGCGAGGCGCCGCTCGTGGACACGCGCAGCGCCCGCGCGCAGACGCAGTACGCGTCCGAGACGCTGGAGGCGCTGCCCGGCAACGGGCGGCTGTCGACGTTGATCTCCGTGCTGCCCGGGGCGGTGCTGAACAACGAGGGCGATCGTGCCTCCGGCGCGTTGAGCGACCGCTCGCAGACGCGCTTTGCGATTCACGGCGCGCCGAACGCGCAGCCGGTCATCGACGGGATGAACACGGAGATGGCGGCGTCCAACACCGGCGTCTTCGTCTGGAACGGCATCACGTTCCAGGAAGTGGTCGCCGAGACCAGCGGCATCGGCGCCGACCGCGACACCGGCGGCGTGCAGCTGAACATGATCCCGAAGGACGGCGGCAACATCTTCTCCGGGACGGCGAACCTCGCCTACACCGGCCCGGACCTGCAGAGCAACAACATCGGCGACGAGCTGATCGCGCGCGGCCTCAACACGTCCACGCAGGGGCTGGCGTCGATCAAGAAGTTCGTCGAGGGCGCGGTCGGCATCGGCGGGCCGATCAAGCGCAACAAGCTGTGGTTCTTCGGCGCCGCGCGCCGCAGCATCACGCAGCAGTATGCCGCGGGCATCTACTGGAACAAGGTGCAGCAGCCCGGGAGCCTGCTGTATCAGCCGGACCTGGATCGGCCGGCGAGCAGCAACGACTTCTACCGGGACTACAGCGTCCGGCTGACGCTGCAGGCGACCGAGAAGCACAAGCTCGTGGTGGCGGGCTCGTTCCAGCACAACTGCAACTGCGTCTACGCGCTGTTCCGGCCGCAGGGCGGATCGCTCGTCACGCCCGAGGCGGCGACCGAGCACGAATACGAGCCGGACTACAACGTCACGGGCACGTGGACGTTCCCGATGACGAGCCGGATGCTGCTCACGGCGGCCGGCGGCGCCAATCACATCACGCAGACGAACAAGCGCGGCGCGGGGGTCGACGCCAACAGCATCCAGATCACCGAGCAGTCGCTCGACCTGAAGTACGGCGCGGCGTACGGCGCGACGGCGGGCGGCTCGTCGTACTCGACGCTGCCGCGGTCGCAGTACCACCAGCAGTTCGCGGTGGCCTACGTCACCGGCGCGCACAACTTCAAGAGCGGCGTCAACCTGCGAGAGGTGAAAACGGGCGACAACGCCAAGTACGGGTCGGACCTGTTCATGGCGAACCGCGCCATCCTCTACACGTTCAACAACCAGCGGCCCGTGTCGCTGCAGCTGCTGGCGACGCCGACGCACTTCGAAGAGAGCGCGCTCGACGCCGCGGTCTACGCGCAGGACCAGTGGACGGTTCGCCGCCTGACGGTGAATCTCGGGCTGCGCTACAACGACGTCGACATGTCGAGTCCCGAGCTGATCTCGCCCGCCGGGTTCTACGTGCCCGAACGGCGCATTCCGGCCGCGGACCACATCCCGCACTGGCGCAACCTCAGCCCGCGCTTCGGCGGCGCGCTGGACCTGTTCGGCACCGGCAAGACCGCGGTAAAAGGGTCGATCGGCCGCTACCCGGACATCATCCGCGTCTCGCCGGCGAACCCCGCGAACCTGTTCTCGCTGACGACCAACCGTTCGTGGAACGATACGGTGTTCGGCGCGGCCGATCCGCGCAGCGGCAACTTCGTCCCGGACTGCGATCAGCTGAACCCGGCGGCCAACGGCGAGTGCGGCGCGTGGTCGGATCAGAACTTCGGCCGGCCGCGCCTCTCGACGCGCAACGCGCCGGACTCGCTGAGCGGGTTCAACAAGCAGTTCTACAACTGGCAGGCGTCGCTCTCGTTCCAGCACGAGTTGACCGAGGGGCTGGCGCTGAACGTCGGCTATTTCCGCACCTGGTACGGCGGCTTCCTCGTGACGAACAACCAGGCGATCCCGGCGTCGGGCTACGACTCGTATTGCATCACCGCGCCCAAGGACAACCGCCTGCCGGGCGGCGGCGGCAACCAGATTTGCGGTCTCTACGACGTCAAGCCGGCGTTTTTCGGGCGGGTTGACAATCTGGTCACACAGGCGTCGAATTACGGCGGCCAGGGACAGGTGTACAACGGCGTGGATCTCACCCTCAACGGGCGGTTCGGCCAGGGTGGGCAGTTTTCGGGCGGGCTGAGCGCCGGGCGCACGGTCACCGACAACTGCTACATCAACGACAACGCGTCGCTGACGGCGCCCGTGTTCCTCAACGTGCCGGCGCTGCCGGCGACGTCCACCGTGCCGCGCAACACGGACTTCTGCCACGTGGCGCCGCCATGGTCGTCGGGCACGCAGCTGAAGTTCCTGGCGGTCTACCCGCTGCCGTGGGACATCGAGACGAGCGCGATCGTGCAGAACAGCCCGGGCATCCCCATCACGGCGAGCCTCGTCATCCCCAACGCGCAGGTGCAGGGCGTGCTCGGGCGCAGTCTCGCGGCGTGCCCCGCCACCGGCGTGTGCACGCAGACGGTCCGCACCGAGCTGATTCCGCCGAACACGATGTTCGAGCCGCGCCTCACCCAGGTCGACCTGCGCGTGTCGCGCTCGTTCCGCATGATGGGCACCGCGCGGCTGCGCGGCAGCCTCGATATCTACAACATCTTCAACGCGAGCAGCGTGCTCAGCATGACGCCCACCTACGGGGCGTCGTGGCTGAATGCCGCGCAGGTGCTGAGTCCACGTTTGTTGAGAGTCGGCGCGCAGCTTGACTTCTGAGCCTGGGCGCGGGAAGGGTGGAGGGACGCGATGCGCATTGGGTTGACGGCATTTTCGGCGCTCGTCGTGGCGGCGGTCATCTCGGCGACGGCCGTGACCGGCCAGGGGCAGGCGCCGCCCGCGGGGCGCCAGGGACAGCCGGCGGCAGCCGCCGCGCCACGTCCGGCAGCGGCGCCGGCCGCGCGCACTGAAGACGGCAAGCCGAACTTCAACGGAATCTGGCAGGCGCTCGGCACGGCGAACTTCAACATCGAGGCGCACAACGCCGAGCCTGGGCCTCACCCCGAAATCCTGGGGGCATGGGGCGCCGAGCCGGGAGGAATGGGCATCGTCGAGGGAGGCACCATCCCGTACAAGCCCGAGGCGCTGCGGAAGAAGCAGGACAACTTCAAGAACCGGACGCTGGTGAAGGTGACCAACGACCCGCACCGGTTCGACACCGGCGACCCGGAAATCCAGTGCTATCGCCCGGGCGTGCCGCGGGCGAACTACATGCCGTTCCCGTTCCAGATTTTCCAGAACCGGGACCAGATCCTCATCGTGTACGAGTACAAGGGCTCGATGCGCACGGTCTTCATGGACAAGCACCAGGACGCGCCGGTCGACTCGTGGATGGGATGGTCCAACGGGCGCTGGGAAGGCGATACGCTGGTGATCGACGTGACCGGCTTCAACGGCCACCAGTGGCTCGATCGCGCCGGCAACTTCTTCACCGACACGGCGCACGTCGTGGAGCGCTGGACGCGCAGGGACGCCGACCACCTCAATTACGAGGCGACGATCGAGGACCCGGCCACCTATACGCGGCCGTGGAAGATCAGCTTCCCGATCTACCGCCGGGTGGAGCCCAACGCGCAGCTGGTCGAGTTCAATTGCGTGCCGTTTGTCGAAGAAATGATGTACGCGCCGATTGGCCTGTACAATCCACCTAACCGATCGTCCCGGTGACCGGGGAGGACATGCAGATGCGGAATCGGATGCTCCGGACAGCCAGCGTTCTCATAATCGCGACAGTCGTGGCGCTGTCGATGGCCGTCCTCGTGGCGCAGACGCCGTCGGCCAAGCCGGCGCCGTCGGGGAAACAGGCGCTCCCGTCGACGACAACCGACCCCGAGGAGGCGATCAAGGCGGCCGCCGACGCTTTCAAAAAGGAAACCTCGCTCAAGGCGTACGTCGTCCCGAAGACGCCGTGGGGCGACCCCGACCTGCGTGGCGTCTGGAACACCGCGACCTACACGCGGCTCCAGCGTCCCGAGGAGCTGGGCAACAAGGCGTTCTACACCGAAGAGGAAGCGATCGCCGAGTACAAGAAGGCCGCGGAATCGGACGCGGAGGTCGACCCGCGCACGGTGCACTACGACTGGAAAGAGTACGCGATGGACGCGTGGCAGGGAGGGACGAGACCGAACCTCCGCACCTCGCTCATCGTCTCACCGGAGAACGGACGGCTGCCGCCGCTCGTCGCGGAGGCGCAGCAGCGCCGCCAGGCCGCGGCCGCTGCCAACCGCCAGCGCGACCCGGCCGTCGGCATCAAGACCTTCGGCAACCTGTACACGCGCTGCGTCCTCGGCCTCGGCGCCCTTCCGCTCGTCCGCGGCGGCATGCCGGGAGCGGATTCGGCGGCGGCCGCGGCCGGCGTCACCGCGGAGGCGTTCTTCTTCCAGAGTCCCGGCTACCTGACGATCGTCATGCAGTCGAACAACGACGTGCGTATCATCCCGACCAATGGCAGCCCGCACGTGCCGTCACAGGTCCGGACGTGGCTCGGCGACTCGCGCGGGCACTGGGAGGGCAACACGCTCGTCGTCGAGAGCACCAATTTCAACAGCAAGGAGCCGGCGACGAACTTCCTTGGATCCACGGATCAGTTGACGATCGTGGAGCGCTTTACGCGTGTCGGGCCGAACACGATGCGGTACGAGTACACTGTCACCGACCCGAAGACCTGGACGCGGCCCTGGTCGGTCGACACGACGATGCCGAGGGTGGACCCGTCGCTGATCTACGAGTTCGCCTGCCACGAGCAGAATTACGGGCTGATCAACGTCGTGACCGGCACGCAGATCCGGGAACGCGATGGAACGCGCGACCTGCGTGGCTTCGGCGCACGGGGCGATAATTAACCTCACCATGACGGAACGTACGAACGAAGGAGAGCACCAGATGCGGATGACATTAAAATTCCTCGGCGTCATTGCTGCCCTCGGTCTGCTGCTGGCCGCGGTACCGGCGCGTGCGCACCACTCGTTTGCCGCGGCATTTGACGAGAACAAGCCGATCAACCTGCAGGGGACCGTCACCAAGGTCGAACTGGTGAACCCCCACGCGTGGATCTGGCTCGACGTCAAGGGCGCCGACGGCAGCGTGACGAACTGGGGCGTCGAGGGCGGACCTCCGACCAACCTGCTGCGCAACGGCATCACCAAGACGAGCCTGCCGATCGGCACCGAGATCAAGCTGTTCGGCTATCAGGCCAAGAGCGGTGAGCCCAAGGGCGTCGGCGTGTTCGTCGAGTACCTGGACGGCCGCAAGGTGTTCATGGGCGGCTCGGCTCCGGGCGCTGACGGCCAGCCCTCGAAACAGTAGGGTCGGTTCACAGACCTGCGCGATCAGCGGGGCCAGGGGCGGCCTCTGGTGGAGCTCTTTCGTTTTTTCGAGTGGCTGGGCAACACGCCGTGGAGCATCGCGCTCCACGAATCCCGCTACGTGTTTCTGTTCGTCCTGATGCTGCACGTTCTGACCGTGAGCGTGTTCGTCGGGACCGCGGTGATGATCGACCTGCGGCTGCTGGGCCGGACCATGACCCACGTGCCCGCGTCGCAGGTCATCGCGCGGCTCGTGCCCTGGAGCGAGGCCGGCTTCCTGGTGATGGTCGTGACCGGCTCGCTGCTGTTCTACGCCTCGCCGCTCGCCCGCTACGAGAACGTCTTCTTCCGCCTGAAGATGGCGGCGCTGGTGATGGCGCTCCTCAACGCCTGGGTGTTCCGCCGGACGGCCTACCGCCGCGTCGCTGACTGGGATCTCGATGCGGTCCCGCCGCGCCGCGCCCGCGTCGCCGGCGCGCTCTCGCTGGCCCTGCTGGCCTTCATCATCACGACGGGACGGATGATGGCGTATTCGGCCTACTGGTTCGGCTGAGAGTGGATTCCGGCGTACATTCGTAAATTCCGATGTCCGTCCTAGAGTTCTGCCGCTGGGTGCAGTATTCCGCGCCGCTCGTCGCGATGCGCGCCTCGCCATGGGTCTTTCCGGTGATCGCCACGATTCACCTGATGGGGCTCGCGTTGATCGGGGGAGCCGTGCTGATCGTCGACCTGCGGCTCCTGGGGTGGGGGCTGCGGGGCCAGCCCGTGGCGGCGCTCGCGCACGACGCGGGGCGGTGGCTGTGGCGCGGCCTGCTGGTGATGGTGTCCACCGGCATCCTGCTGTTCATGTGCTTCGCGACGAAGTACTACTGGCTGACGTTTTTCTGGGTGAAGATGGCGGCGCTGATCCTGGTCGTCGCCTTCACGGTGTCGGTCCGCCGGCGGGTGGCGATGGCGCGCGACGCCGACGCCAGCCCGGCGCGGTGCAAGCTGGTCGCGCTCGTCTCGATCTCGCTCTGGACCATCGTTGCCCTTGGCGGGCGCTACATCGGCTTTCCGTAGGAGGTTGTGCATGGCGTGCTGCGGCGTCCGGCGGGTCCTCGTCATCGCGATCCTGGTCCTCGCCCCTGCGTACATCGGACTGGCCGCCGCGCAGGCGCCAGGCGGACGCGGCGCGGCGCCCGCCGGCCGCGGCGCCTCGACGCCGGCCGGGGCGCGCGCGGCGACGCCCGCTGCCGCCCCCGCCGCGGCGCCGCAGCAGCCGCGCATCTACGCGAACATGCTGCAGCTGATGCGCGGCACGCTCTACCCGCAGTCCAACGTCATCTTCACCGCGCAGGTCGAAGACCCCGCCTCCTTCAAGCCGGCGGCGCACCAGTCCACCTCCTCGGATCCGTTCACCAGCGCGTACGGTGGATGGGAGGCGGTGGAGAACAGCGGCATGGCGATGGCCGAGACGGCGAGCCTCCTGCTGGTGGCCAGGCCGTGCGCCAATGGGAAGCCGGCGCCCGTTCAGAACGCCGACTGGCAGATGTGGGTGCAGGAGCTGCGCGAGGCGGCGCTCGGCGTCAACAAGGCGGGCCTGGCCAAGAACGACGACGTGGTGCTCGAGGCCGCGGACAAGCTCGCCACGGCCTGCCTGCACTGCCACGCGAAATACCGGAACGTTCCCGGCGGCATCCCCAACCGCTGCTGACTGGGGCTTTCGGTCGG